>JAEEGH010001506.1_pt1 | contig 66923 bp, 49 predicted proteins | sample 9134181 | NCBI WGS metagenome assembly JAEEGH01 (sample SAMN16246544, study PRJNA631951) | gut metagenome | biome: gut microbiome; feature: rumen; material: DP-attached | host: Bos | place: Iran: Karaj | collected 2018-10
GATGATCCGGTTAAACCAAGGTGTCAGTGCCTCTGCGAGAAGGATCGCGAGCAGGAAGCAGACGGTCGTGAACAGGACCGATTCAAGGATCCGGTTCCCGAACAGGCTCTCTTTTGAGGCTCCCAGCACCCTTCTGGTAGCCATCTCCTTTGCCCGTTTGCCGGTCATGGACACGCAAAGGTTGATGTAATTGAATATCGCTGAGATAAGCAAGATTATCGTAATCAGCAAGATGATCCTTGTGTAGAAGCGGCTTCCGCTTTTGAGACTCTGGTTGTTGGCTGGGGAGTACCAGAGCTCATCATACCTGACTAATCCACTATCTTCCAAGAAGTTCCTTGCTCCGAAAGCGTCAAAAGCCTTGGCCGCCAAGGAGTCGGCCTTCACTTCTAGCGCTGCCCTGTCAGTGCCTTTCCTGACTTTCACGAACGGGATCACATCCAGCATGAATGGTCTGTTTTTCCTGTTGGTGAGGTTCTCGATGCTGACTATCACATCCGGCTCCCCGAAAATCGGGTTGGGAGTGTCCTCGATAATCGCTGAGATAGTGTACTTCCCGTCGATAACCTTGCCGATAGCCGCCGACTCGCCACCAAGACGATTGGCGAACGCTCTGGTAATGATGGCGTTGGAAACATCGTTCAAGGCCGTTGCGTTCCCAGTCCCGAACTTTGAAGGGAATATGTCGAAAAAGTCACCGCCGACCATGCACTCCTGTACATGGTATTTAGCGCCGTCAATATCGATGGTGCTCTCTTCCTCTGACATCGCTTTCCAGAACATCGCCGCCTTCTCCACTTCCGGAATATCCTCCTTCGCCTGGAGGGCTGTTCCCCATGAAAAGCCGACGCCGGAGCTGCCGCGCATCGACCTGTAGAATGTGTACACATCCTTGTAGTCAGGGACATTCCTGGTCATTTGCCTTTGGATCCATACGAAATGACCTGTGAGCAGCACAAAGGCCAGGCTCACTATGAGCCCAACCGCCTCGATGGCGGTGTATAACTTGTTGCGACTTAAGAATTTCAGGTAACTCTTCATGTTTTACAGCTTGCTATTATTCATGACACAAAACCACAACACTACCCGTGCCAAAATGCTTAATATGTTTATAATGAATTATTTACGCCAAATGGTACGCAATAAAAAAGTGTAAAGCTTTACACTACACTTTACACTTTCTTTACACTTTTATGTAAGGGATTACCTGAACCGGAGTTCGAATACCGTTTCTTCCGGGCCGCTCTTGACAAGGTCGATTGAGCCATTGTGCTGGCGCATTATCTGCCGGGCAAGAGAAAGGCCGATGCCCGAGCCTTCTTTCTTCGTTGTGTAGAAGGGAACGAATATCTGTTCCTGGGCTGTGACTGGGATTGGTTCGCCGTCATTGGCGACACGTATGATCGTTTCATCATCCACAGTCAATGCGGCCGTTATGTTGATATGCTTCGCTCCTGCCTGTAAAGCATTCTTTATCAGATTGATGAAGATTTGGGATATCTGCCCTTCGTCGGCATAGACCATAAGGTCGCTTTCTTCGGGAGTATATGTGCACACAGCTCCCTTGGTGGAGAGCAGCTCGCTGTCCAGGCTGATGACTTTGTCCATCAGTTCTTGTAAATCAATGGCTTTCTTCACCGGGCGTGCCACACCTGACAGTTCCCGATAAGTCTCCACGAACTTGATGAGGTTCTTGGAGGAATCACTGATAGTGTCGAGCCCCGCCTTTACGTCCAGTTCGCTGTGTCCATCCTCATCCATCGATTTAGACAGGGCATCGGAGAGGGAAGCGATTGGCGAGACGGTGTTCATGATCTCATGTGTGAGCACCCGGATCAGTTTCGTCCAGGAATCCTGCTCATGCTGCTGCCGTTGCTTCTCAAAGATGGTTCTGATACGGTTCAGCGTCCTGTTGAACTTATTCTTGTCTTGAAACCGGAAGTTAAGTTCCCCATCCTCAAGCGCATCCATCATATAGGCCACCTTCTTGATGTCCTTGCGTCGTGTCCTGAGTGTAGCGATCACCGCCACCAAGACAGCGACGCAGACGAGAAGTATGATTTGCCATGTTGACATGGATTACAGGCCATATTTTTTCATTTTCGCGTAAAGGGTCGGCCGGCTTACGCCAAGAGCCTTCGCGGCGGCGGAGATATTCCCGTTAAAGCGCTGGACCGCCTCACGGATCATGCTTTCTTCCTCCGCATCGCTCATGGCTCTATGGATGCCGCTGCCATCCGATACATTGAGGGCGCTTGAGCCCGAAGGATCTGTCTGGACATCTTTGGCGGTCAGATCCTTAGCTTCGCTCAGAATGACAGCTTTCTCAATTCGGTTCTGCAGCTCACGGATATTCCCGCTCCATCTTTCTCCTTCCAGTACTGTCTTCGCCGATTCATCCAGTCCGCTCACCTGACGGTGGTACTTCTCGGCAAACTGACCGATGAAGCGTTCCGCCAAGGGGACGATGTCTTCTTTCCGCTCCCGCAGGGGAGGCAAGGCGATGTGGACGGTGTTGATGCGGTAATACAGATCCTCTCTGAAGCGGCCGTTCCGAACCAGTTGCTCCAAATCCATGTTCGTGGCGCATATAAGCCTGATATTCACTGGAATAGCCTGGTTGCCACCAACCCGGATCACGCTGCGGTTTTGAATCACACGCAGCAGTTTCGCTTGAAGGTGCAAAGGAATATTGCCAATCTCATCCAAGAATAAAGTTCCGCCGTCGGCCTGCTCAAACTTGCCGACATGGTCGGTGTGGGCATCGGTGAAAGCGCCTTTCACATGGCCGAACAACTCACTCTCAAAGAGGGTTTCCGTGATGGCGCCCGCATCCACGGCCACCATCGGCTTATCTTTCCGAAGGCTGTGGGCATGAATTTCCCTCGCCAGCACGTCCTTGCCGGTTCCGTTCTCTCCGGTGATCAGTACCGTGGCCTCGGTGGGTGCTATCTTCTGGACTGTCTTCTTGATGAAGGCCATCGGCTTGGAAGATCCCCAATACATCAGACCATCGGATGAGCCGTGTATGACACCGCCTGGTTCCATTTTGCCCGACTCTGCTCGGACATCCCTTCCCATCGCTTTCCGGGCCTTGTCCCTGGCGGCAGTGAGCGTGGCTACCAACTTGTCGTTGTCCCAAGGCTTTACGATAAAGTCAAATGCCCCTCGCTTCATTCCCTCCACCGCCAGTTGGATGTCGGCATAGGCGGTGAACAGCACCACCTCTACTTCAGGAGCCATCTTCTTGATCTCTCCAGCCCAGAAAAGGCCTTCATTCCCAGTGTTGATGTCCGTGTGGAAGTTCATGTCAAGCAGAACCACATCCGGTTGGAAACGCTCCAGGGTTGAAACCAGCGTCACTGGCGAAGGCAGTGTCTCCACTTCGGCGAAATGCATGGGCAGCAGTATCTTCAATGCCTGCCGTATCCCCGCATTATCATCTACGATCAGTATTTTTCCTCTCTTTGAAGCCATATCGAAATCAAAAGTACGAAAAAATAATTATATTGTAACTCTATGAAAAGGATTGTGTTTTTCTCTGTTTTGGTCCTCGCTCTATTGTGCTCTTGCGAAAGTCGACGGGACAATTCGGCTATTCTTTTGACTGACAGTTCGGTCGATTGGGAGGCTTCATGGATAGGTGTCACATCTTCCGAAGATGTCCGCACAGGGGATGTTTCCCTTCCCGCAAGGTACCTGCGAACCACTTTCAATTCTCGTGGAAGCATAAAGGAAGCTCGGCTGCACATTTGCGGGCTCGGCCTTTATGAGGCCTATGTCAATGGTACTAAAGTTGGCGGAGCCCAAGTGTTGTCTCCCACCGTTTCCAATTACGATAAGGTGGTGTATTACAACAGTTTCGATGTGTCTTCCCTCATTCACAAAGGTGATAACGCTATCGCGGTGGCACTCGGAACCGGCCGTGTTCCAGGCGTTCGGGTGCAATGGGACGGGCTCAATTCGTACAAGCACTACGACAAGATGCTGCCATGTCTTCTTTGCCAAATCGAAATCACTTATTCTGACGGGAAGGTGCAAAGGATTCTCAGCGACCAGACGTGGAAGGCGACTGCCGAAGGTCCTATCCGGAGCAATAATGAATATGACGGGGAAATCTATGACGCTCGTCGGGAGTTCGATGGATGGCTCTTATCCTCTTATGATGACAGCGCTTGGCGGCAAGCCGAGCTTGCCGATCCTCCGACCGGCAAGCTTACGGCCCAACCTAACCCGAACATTGAGATCCAAGATGTGGTGAAACCTGTGGGGATAAACACTCTCTCTGGAGGCAGATATATCCTTGACATGGGACAGAATATGGTAGGGTGGCTCAGTGTGAAAGCCGCTCTGCATGAGGGAGATACGCTTTTAATGCGCTTTGCTGAGACCCTTCAGGATAATGGGGAACTTTACACGGCAAATCTCCGGACCGCCAAGGCCAGGGACATTTACGTCGCGAGGGACGACCGTCCTTTCGAGTGGCACCCGACATTTGTCTATCATGGTTTCCGTTTTGTGGAGATAAGCGGGCTCAGCCAGGTTCCTTCATTGACGGACTTTGAGGGGCAGGTCATCTATGACAAAATGGCCACTACCGGTCATTTCAGTTGCTCCGATCCGGTCATCAACCAGGTGTATCAGAACGCCTTCTGGGGGATCAGAGGCAATTACAGGGGCATGCCGACAGACTGTCCGCAACGTGACGAGCGCATGGGGTGGCTCGGTGATCGAGCGACCGGATGCTACGGCGAGAGCTGGATTTTCGACAACCATGCCTTGTACAGCAAGTGGCTGGACGACATAGCGACCGAGCAGAACGAGGAAGGACAGCTTCCCAATGTGGCTCCAAATTTCTGGACCGTACGCCAAGACAACATGTCCTGGCCCGGGCTGTTTATTGACGCCGCGAGGATGCTTTACTGGCGTTTTGGCGACACGGATGTTATTGTGCGGCATTATCCGGCGATGAAGAAGTGGCTCGCCTACATGAAAGACAAGTGGATGGTGGACGGCATAATGACAAAAGACAATTACGGGGACTGGTGCATGCCTCCAGAGTCCTTGGAAATGATTCATTCCCAGGATCCTACCCGTATCACTGCCCCTGCGGTCATCTCCACTCCCTATTATGTCCGCTATTGCGAGATAATGTGTGAATTCGCTCCTGTCGCCGGGCATCCGGAGGATGTCCCTTACTTTGAGGCCGAAGCGCTTGCGAGCAAGGAGGCTTTCAACCGTAAGTATTATAATGCGGAGGGTGGATATTACGACAACAACACAGTCACCGCGAATCTTCTGGCCTTATGGGACGGCCTGGTTCCGGAAGGGGAGGAGCAGAAGGTCTTTGCCTCAATAGTCGATAAGACCGAGAATGTCTTCGGTGGGCATGTCAGCTCGGGCGTGATTGGGATTCAGGTACTTATGCGGACTTTGACTGAGTACGGCCGCCCAGATCTCGCCTTACGGATAGCCTCCGATGTCACCTATCCTTCTTGGGGTTATATGGCCTCACATGGAGCCACCACGATTTGGGAGCTTTGGAACGGCGACACAGCCGACCCGGCCATGAACTCAGGGAATCATGTGATGCTCCTAGGCGACCTCATAATCTGGGAATATGAGTACCTGGCAGGAATACGTCCCCTCAAACCTGGTTTTGAGGAGATCGAGCTTCGTCCTTGCCCGATTGAAGGACTTGATTATGTGAATTGCGACTACAACTCAGTTCGAGGCCCGATTTCCAGCTCATGGAAAGTGGAGGAGGGGGTCTTCAAGTGGGATGTCCAACTTCCTGATGGAATACGTACTGAAATCTATCTTCCCGGATCGGAAGAAGCCGAGGTGGTCTCCGGCGGGAAGCATCATTATGAAGTGAAGATCTAACGGCTTTTCTTTAGTCTCCCGTTTTTTCTAAGAGCCTCATTGATAATCCATTGAAGCTGGCCGTTGGTGCTGCGGAACTCATCCGCGGCCCAACGTTCCAAGGCTTCCATGGTCTCGGGATCGATCCTGAGAACGAAGCTCTTGACAGCTTCTTTTTCTTTGGCCATATTAATAAAGGCTACCTGAATTGACCACCGGCTGGGCGGGCTCGTCACCGCAAAGGACCACGAGCAGGTTACTCACCATGGCGGCTTTGCGCTCTTCGTCCAGATCCACGACTCCCTCTGCCTTGAGGTTGTCGATGGCCATCTTGACCATGCTGACAGCTCCGTCAACTATCTTCTCACGGGCGGCGATGATCGCGTCGGCCTGCTGACGGCGGAGCATCACGGCAGCTATCTCTGGGGCGTAAGCGAGGTAGTTGATGCGAGCCTCGGTGACATGTATTCCGGCCATTGACAAGCGGTCGTTAAGTGTCTTGACCAGACGCTCGTTGATTTCCTCGGCGTTCGAGCGGAGAGTCAGCTCATCAGCCGAATCGGCGTTGTCGTAGGCGTAGCAGCCGGCGACTTGGCGGAGGGCGGCGTCACTCTGGACCCTGACGAAGTTCTCGAAGGCCTGTGAGAGGGAGCGGACCACACCTCCTCTGGCGGTCGTGGCCACGACAGGCGCAAGTGACTGACTGTCAATCTCGAAGAGAGCCTTGTAAGTGTCCTCGAGCTTCCAGACAAGCACCATTCCGATGAGGACCGGATTTCCGGCTTTATCGTTTACTTTAATAGGCTCTGGGTTGAGGTTGCGGGCCCTGAGGGTCACGCTTTTCTTGCTGTAAAAAGGATTGATCCAGTAGAAACCGTTATTGAAGAAGGTTCCGCTATATTTCCCGAAGAACACGAGCACTTTCGCCTCGTTCGGCTCAAGCTTGATGAAGCCGCATGTTCCTATAATGAATAATAGCATCAGTATCGCTCCGGGGATGGCGAATAGGGCGTTCTTGTCCGTAAGCACGAAGCAATAGATCGATGCGGCAAGAGTTATGAGAACCAGCAAAATCGCTAGGAAACCGTTGACGGTGAAACCTTTGAAGGAGAATTCTTTGTTTTCCATGATGATTTATTTTAATATCATTTTGATATCGCAAAGATACGATAAATAATTAATGTTCCAAATAAAGTCGCCATTATTTTTCGTATATTGCGAAAAACACGAATGAAATGGAAAGAATCACTTATGATGTGACCAAGTTGAGCGATACGGTTGAAGATGGTATCCGGAAGGCTTCTTTCAGGACTTGCCCTGTCGTTTGCTCCGAAGCCATATACATTGAGACTGAAGGAAATATCATCCGGAAAGTCCAGTACACGAAAGGGTGCAATGGCAACACCCAGGGAGTGGCGGCGCTATGTGTAGGCCGAAAGGTCGAAGATGTCATAGCCTTATTGGATGGCATTGACTGCAAGGGTCGGGGAACAAGTTGCCCTGACCAATTGGCCAGGGCGCTTAAACAACTCTGATTCGCTCACGTCTATAGATAGGGATTGATCTCCTCTATCACATTGGCGCATTCATCAACGACCTGTTCCAGTGTGGTTCCATACTGGTCACTCAGCACTATACGGGCTTCTTCCAGGGTGATTGGAAGGGCATCCTTGGGCGGTGGGTTGCCAAGGCTTTCCAGGATGCGGATCTTCTCGTAAAGGAGGGAATAATCCTTGCCGGCATTTTTCGCCGCAAGTGCCTGGATGCGGGGATCCAGAATGCGCTTGAACTGCTTGACATTCTGGCGGATACCCTCTTCAACCAAGGCTTCTCCGTAGCCCTGCACCTTCATAGCCTCCTCATAGAGCCCGGCCTCGTACAAGCTTTCCGCCTGCCGCCGGCAGTTGTCTCCTTGGCCCATGAACTCCTTGCATTTGTGTTTGAAAGTGTTGGCGACGCGCTGTGGATCCATCAGTTTCTCCGTCTGTCTCGCCTTGTTGATGATCCGGCCCAGATCCTGACCGTATGACTCGGCTCCCTCCAGACCGTTGACAGTTGCCTGGTCGAATTTCTTCAGGGTCTTCAGCAGTTCCTGCCGTTGTTGCGAATAGAATCCGAAATGTACTTCGTCGAAGGCCTGCGCGTAGCATTCCTCCATGATTTCCTCCTTGATGTCCACCCATTTACCGTCTTTGCCCCGGACTTGGAATGTCACGTCACGGTCGGCACCGATCTTCCTGCCCAGGTAGAGATCCCTCGCGTCATTGCCCGTGGCCCCGTTCCAGACTTTGATGTCCGACTCTGGCACCCCGAGGCGCTCTGCCATTTTTTTGATGGCAACAGGATCCGTGTTCTTGTACATCTGCTGCATCTGGGCGTTGAAATTGGCGCGAAGTATGTCTGAAGGATGGTTCCTGAGCAGGTTCTGGGCATTTTTGTTCCCCTGCAACATCAGGGTCACGCGCCTCATTTCCTCCGGTGTCGCCGTAGGGTTGTTCATCACGGCCTCAAACTCGTCGATAATCTTGCGCGCGTCCTGCCTGGCCCGTTTTGCGCATTCTTCCGCGTAAACCGAGTTCTTGGAGAACACGGAGTCTCCCTTTATCCTCGTGCGCTTGATGGCGTCGTTGGCCTTAGATGCTGCTCCTTCCTTAGTGGATTTCACCTTGTCGCCGGCATTTTTCACTTTGTCTCCGAGTCCCGCGGTGTTGAATCCCTTCGTCTTGGACAGGTTTTCCGTGGCCTGTTTGGCGGCATTGGCTTTTTCAGAACCCTTTCTCAATTTGTCGAAGTTTTCTTTCAGCTTCGACCATCCCTCTTTCGCCTTGTCCTTGACCGCGGTCGTCCACCCTTTGTGCTTGGCGAATTCGAAGGCCTTCCCGCCGACATAGAACACGCCCTCCCATAAAATGACATCCTTACTGCCGGCCACAAAGCCTTCCCAGGCGCTGTCACCTCCCTTGTTCACATATTCCTGCATTTTCACAAGGCCGCTGTATGGGGTCAGGACCAGTTCGGAGGCACCTGCGGTGAAAAAGCCAAGCGCGATTCGCAGTCCGATGACAGGAACGGATTTCTCCATCTTGGCGAAGGTGGCCACAAAGGCGTTGAAATTCTCGTCCGCCTCTGTCCAAGCGGGGGTCCAAACGGCGTCATTGACGAAATAGTGGCCAATCTCGCCGGAGCAATATTTGTCGAACACTCGTTTTATTTTCTGGTAATCAGGCTCGTAAATGCCGAACTTCGGGTCGTAGCCTTCCACCAGCGCATGGACCTTGTAGTAGAACGGAAGCAACTCGGAGAAGCGCGGATCGTAGGCTATCTTGGAGCGGATGTCCACCAGCTGCTCATATTTCTTCTGGTTCTCTTTGAGCCAGTTATTGTATTCACGGGTGTCATTGATGTCAGCGAACGGTTGTGAGATAACCGGGACATTGACGCTTTGCTCAAAGGTCTGTCCCTTCCAGCCGACTTTGAGAGTCACTTTGGCTTTGCCGCGGTTCGGCGGCAGCAGACCGCCGGCAGTGGAATGGATGACCCCGATGACGGTGTTGTCGGTATCGACGCCCACTAATTCAAACTTAGGCTGCATCATTCCCACGGGGGACGGGACGTCATTGCCATACTTGTCCCGGAAAAGCAGGCTCTCCTCCCGTATATCCTCGTAAGTGAAGTCCGGGCCGCTGTCAGGAATGACTGCCTGGATTTCTCCGGTCTCAGGATCCTCCGCGATCAGTTTGAAGGTGACTTTGCTTTCCGCGAACTTCTTCCTGACTTTAGGGTCCGTGGCCAGCCGTTCGCTGTCGTAGGTGCTGTCGAATTCAACCAGGTACGCTTTGATCGCGCGCATATCCAGGCGCAGCCCGAGCCCAACACGGTAGATGTTGAAGGAGCCGGTGATGGGTTTCTTCCGGGCCTTTGACTGGACGGAAATGTCGCAGGTGTAACGGTCGATATCACCAGGATCCATCTTCTTGTCGCCGCATTCTGTCACGTGGACTACGAACTTGCCGGGAACATCCTTTTTCTGCTCGGCCGTGATCTTGAAGACACCTTTCGCACTGGGACCGGCGTCAGCGGACAGGGCAGTCACTTCCTCGTTGAAATGGTTGATTCCAAACTCCATGTCGAAGGTCTTCCCGCTGCAGGCCACGAACGTAAGCGCCTCATCCATCACGATTTCCGTGGCCTCCTCCAACTTAAATACCACGTGGTTCACAAAGGTTCCGCCTTCCCCTGTGAAACTGAGGCGCACGACGGCCCTTCCGGATGAGCTGGGCTTCTCGCAAGACCTGATCTGGGCCATCTGGTAGGGGCCGTTCATCCTGACCTTGCTGATGATACAGTTCTCTTCATCCTCAATGGTGATCTTGGAGGAAAGGTCCCGGCGATCGACTTTATGCCCCTCGGGGTTGGTCTCCTCGATCCTCGCGCCTACTAGAAGGTTGTCACCATCTTGGGGGAGCGTACTTCCGAAATTCTTGTACAGAATCATCCGGAAAGTGCTATGCTTTTGCTTGTCCTTGTCATTCTTCTTCTTCCGCTTCCTTCGACCAAGCGCGATCCCGGTACCGATAATGACGGCTCCGCCGCCGATAATCTCCCAGGGGATTTCTGTTCCCTTCTCACGGAAGCTTCCATCTTCACCATATTCATCCCCTTCCTCTCCGATATCATCCGAGGCTATGGTCGTCGTTTCGAAAGTGGCGGAGGATTCCGGCCAGAACGCGATGATTAAATTAATGGTATGGCGGACATTCTCGTATGAATTAGCCCGGGATCTCGGTTTTTCTTCAAGTGTGGAAGCCGTGAAACGACGAAACCCTTCCCGTTCTCCCGCCTTGTTCAGGTTGATGACATGCCCGGTTTGGCGCGCTGATCCAAACCACTTGAATACATCCTCCTCGGCATTCTTTTCAAAGCAACCGGTGTATTTGTAATAACGTGTGTCATAAGAACCGCTACCGTAAGTTGGAAGAAGCAGTTGGCAGTAAGGTGTATGCTCCGGACGATTGTTGTGATCGTAGTTGCGGTTATGGGCGATATAGTCGGTTTCCGCCGACACTTCAATATCGATTTTTGTTCCGGGCTTGTAAGTCGCGACCCATACGACAGTTCCTCCTTCCAGGACTTGTATATCACCACGGGTAAGGTCACTGATGTTTTCCTTCTGGGGATCGTAGTCCCGCAGTTTTACTCCGGGGATATCCACGCGAATGGCCAGTCCATCTCGTTTATACTCCTTGTAATCTGCCCGCAGAAAGGGACCGGTCATGAGCAAGGCACAGCAAAGTATCAGGAATCTCTTCATGGTAAGCGTATTAGGCGGAGGTGTAACCTTGATAGAACCAGTACAGGACCAGCAGGATAATGGCCGTAAAGATCAGGCCGAAGATGAAGCGGAAAAAACGCAGGATGAAAGGCCGCTTCTTTTTTTCTTTCCTGCCATCCTGCCGTTTTGCGGGAACGGCGGCAGCCTGCGGCCCCTGCCTTGAATCGGCAGTGGGTCCGTCCCACTCGCTTAAGGTGAATTCTCCCTTAAGCTCCGGAGCATCTACAGTGGAAGTCTTCTCAGGACCTCCCGAGATGCTGACAGTAGCTCCCGCTGGAGCGTCGATTATGATTCCGCGACCGTCGGGGGAGGTTCGGGCTGAGGTGGTGGCGACTCTCTTGCCGCAGGCGGGACAGAATTTGGCGCCCTCTGGCAGAGGGGTGCCGCAGTGGATGCAAAATGACATGGGTATAGAAAGCTATTTGGAGTCAGGACAGTGTTTGCGGATAAAGTCGAGGACGAAGTCGAAATCCTCGTCTGTGACATAGATTTGGTTACGCTCGAATGTCTGGTTGACTTTTATGAGATGCTGTCCGCGGCGGGGCTTGATCCTCTTGACTTTGGAGAAGTCGGAGATGGAGGTCTGGCGGGAGGCGGCAAGCATCCCGGCTCCCGCAGTGGAAGGCCTTTTGGCGAATACTCCTACCAGGGCTGTGAACAGGCCTACTTTACGGGCCCTGTCGTTCTGGACGGGTTCCTGCTCATGGGTGACGCTCTTTTCATCCATTGTGAAATTCACAACGTACTTGCCACCGTTCATCCAGACCACGATGAGGTAGGAGATGATGATAATCGCGAAGAACACGATAACGACGATGAGCCATATTTTGATGAACCCGTCCCAGATATTCTGCCAGTCGTTGTTGACCGCCGTCGAGATGAGCGCGATCAGCAGTGGAATACTGAGCAGAACACCGAAAATCTTGAAGAGGACATATAGGATGGCCGGGTTCTTAAGCATATCCAGCGGGTAGGTCCAGCGATATTTTCCATCCTCGCATAGGCTGACCCTGTTGCCGTTGTTGTCGTTTGAATTCATAACTATGTGGTTTTTCGTTAATGACTATTGGAGATTGAACTTGCCCACCTAAAGTGTGTTACTTCGTTAAATATAATCAATAATCATCCGAAAAACAAAACAGAAGATAAAACTGTTGAAAAACCGAATTGGCAATAGAACTGCCGCTTTGTGAAGATTTCCTATATTCGCGTCAGAACAGGACTTTCTTATGTCAACTAAAACATACAAGATTCTTTCGACCTCATCGTTTTTGATTGCCTTATTCTTTCTGATAAGTGGTTGCTTACAAAAAGGAACGTTTGTCTACACGGTGGAAGACGCTCCCGGTTACAACTGCTGGCCTATGATTCAATCCATAGGGAACAGGCTGGTGTGTGTCTATACGGTCGGAAAGTACCACGATACATCCGAAAAAGGACGCGGGGCTTATGCCCGTTATTCCGACGATGGAGCGCAGTCTTGGTCGGAGAGGATCCTGATTGACGAAAGTCCTGAATATGGAACGTCCTCAATAGGGAAGGGATTGGATTCTGACGGTAACGCCCTGTTTTGGATACGCCGGATGAACGCGGACCCCAGGATGGCTCTGTACCGCACAGGAGACGGCCGCGCTTTCGAGTTGATAAGCACTCCACCCCTGGATCCTAACCCGATGCAGATAACGGACATATTCCACACTCCTGAAGGGCTTGAATGCCTTTGGTTCTCAGATGATTACAGCGATGACAATGATAATAAAAGCTGGGGAGTACTCGTAAGTAAAGACAATGGGCTCAACTGGGAGCAGCGAGTCATAGAAAGGGAGCTTCCAAAGAAGGATTGGCCAACAGAGCCATCCGTGGCGGTAATCGGTGACGGGTGCTTGCTTGCCATCGCACGTAGCGAGATAGAGGGCGGACGCCAATTCCAGCTAATTTCTTATGATTGGGGGAAGACTTGGACGAAAAGCGAGACGAACATAGGGGATGTCCTCCAATCCACGCCGACGCTTATTTATGACAGGAAGAAGAGCCTGGTTTACAACTATTACTATCAGCGTGGAGCGGGACTGCTTAAAGTGCGAGTCGCGTCAGTGAAAGATATCATTGACCACGGGAGCGCTTGGCCTGAGCCACGGATATTGGCGGAAGGAGGGCGTGAACGTCCGCACGATTCCGGGAATGCCAACGCGGTCGCCATAAAAGGCCGTCATTTTATTACTTATTATTCTGGAGACTCAGTTAATTGCCGCGTCTTGGTCGCCGCGGAGAGGTAATAACATTATGGATATCGAGCATCATTTCATAGAAAAAGGTCAGGGAGCCCCTTTAATTCTCCTTCATGGAAACGGAGAGAGCTGCGATTATTTCGTGGGGCAGATTGATGTATTAGCCCGACACTATCATGTCTATGCCTTGGACACGAGGGGACACGGGAAGACCCCAAGGGGCGATGCGCCCTTCACTATCCGGCAGTTCGCTGATGATTTAAAGGACTTTATGGACGCCCGCCATATTGAGAAGGCCCATCTGCTTGGGTTCTCCGATGGAGGGAACATAGCGATGGTCTTCGCGATGAAATATCCGGAACGTGTGGACCGGCTTATCCTTGACGGTGCCAATCTGGATGCCAAGGGCGTGAAGCTCTCGGTTCAGATTCCTATCGAGATCGGCTATTGGTTCGCGAGTCTATTCGCGGGCAAAAGCGAAGAAGCCAGGCTGCATTCCGAAATGCTTGGGCTAATCGTCCGTGACCCGAATGTTTTGCCGGAGGAACTAGTTGCTATTCAGGCGAAAACGCTGGTAATAGCCGGCACAAGAGATATGATTAAGGAAGGGCATACCAGGCTTATCGCCGATCACATTCCGGATGCCCGGCTCGTATTCATCGAGGGGGATCATTTTATCGCTAACAAACGCCCCCAAGAGTTCAACCAGGTGGTGTTGGACTTTCTGGAATAGGAATATATCGTTGCCGCAAGATAGCTAGCACAGCCGCTTTTTGATTATTTCCTATCTTTGTGTCAGATAAAATGTTGTATATGAAACTGAGTAATGACCAAAAGCGCCTCATCAAGTCTGTCGCATTTTTTACAGGCATTTTCATTGTGGTTAATCCTCTTATGACACTCGTTGCGGGTAGGCACTGGACTTGGGGAGATTTCTTCCTTTTCTTTGGGAGTGCCGTTCTTGTCTTCGGGGTGGTTTGTTTACTCTATGTCCTTGGATCAAAGATTCCAAAGAAAGACGAGTAGCGACTTCCACAAAACGGTCACTGATAAGTCGCATTGACAATAGCACAGCTCCTTTGTGGGGATTTCCAATATTTGTGTCGGATAAATCGGAATTAACTAATTCCTCAATAATCTAATTATATGGATTACCGAGAAGAAGCCATAGAATGCGTTAAAGATCGTGTCCTCCCGATCCATCAGCAAATATATGCCAAGTATGGTGGGGATTTCGACAGGATCTACTCGGAAGGGTACAATAGCAAGTCGTATCAAGGTAGGGTAATTGAGCCGGGGAGGGTTTATGAACTGAGTTATCTGGAATGCTCCTGTCCAAAGGTAAAGTGTGGGCTCAGGATCGATCCGGAGCAATGCGAATGTTCCAGGCAAAGCATTTTATTCATTCTCTCGCGGCTTGAACCTGAGAGTCGGTTCGATGTCCGGATTGAGAATACGATACTCCGAGGAGGCGAACGTTGCACTTTCAGGATAACAAGACATTCCGGTATGAAGCGATTGATCGCCATCTGCGGGCTGGACTGCGAAAAGTGTGACGCCTACATCGCTACGAAGAACAATGACCAGGCACTGCGTGAGAAGACGGCCAAGCTATGGGCGGAACTGAACAACGCACCCATTCTTCCGGAACACATCAACTGCGAGGGTTGCCGTATGGACGGGGCCAAGACTGTATTCTGCAGCTCTTTGTGCGAGATCCGAAAGTGCGCTGTCACCAAGGGGTTCAAGACCTGCGGAGAATGCCCGGAGAAGGACACTTGCCCGAAGGTCGGTGCCATTTGGCAGAATAATCCTCAGGCGAAGAAGAACCTGGAATATCTCTAATTATGACTTGCTGAATGGCGGTCCCGATCGCTGTGTTATTGAATTCCTATGCATCAATGGGTTGCTTCATCAGATGGTGCGTGTTTTGGGACTATCTAATATATTAACACTCTATATTTCAATTACTTCCGTAACACGGTGGTCTATGGGTGCTAATTGGTATCGCTAGGGCGCAAGCTTACAAGAAGCAAGAAGAATAGAAAGATATTCCCTATCTTTGTGTCAGACAAATCGTAATTTGTATGAATCAGGATAAATATAAGGTTCAAGTGGTTATTCGCGCTGTCAATCTTGTCATATGCTGCGCATTTCTTTGCATATCCATTCATAGAGTCGACATGAATCAATGGGGTTCATATTGGATCTGGATCTGGGGCATGTTGTCTCTTCTAAGTCTTGTTTTGCTCGTTATCCAAGCAATGAATCTGAAGAGCAAAGAATAAATTCCAATTTCTAAGCGTGTTTTCTAGTATATGGAACAAGTAAAAGTCAAATTGTTTCCTTTGCGACCCGAGGATCGAGAGCAGTTCATTCTGGATAACCAATGGGCGTTTAAGTATGGCGCCCAGCAGGAGTTCGGGATGCGGGATGAACGCTGCGAGCAAGGCGAGGAAGTGATCTCCCGTACAACCATCGAACGCTCCATCGACGGGGATAATGCCGAGACCTACCGGATTGTCCTCGATGGACAGAAGGTGGGTGGTGTCGTACTCCAGATTGACAGAGAAGCGTTGAAAGGAGAGCTTGAACTGTTGTTCGTCTTGCCCGAGTTCCACAGTAAAGGCATCGGCCAAGCAGCTTGGAAGGCTATTGAAGCCTTGCATCCCGAAATCAGTGTCTGGGAAACTATCACTCCGTACTTCGAGAAGAGGAACATCCACTTCTACGTGAACCGCTGCGGTTTCCATATCGTGGAATTCTGGAACAGGTATCAGCACGGTCCTGCCGTTCCGGAAGAGATGGAGGAAAACTGGAGCGAGGATGACGAGATGTTTGTCTTCCGGAAAGAGATGCCAAACAAGTAAATTCCCAGTCATCGCTCACTTCGGTGGGCGATTATTGCTTTCAGGGAGGCAACTCCTATGGCGTTACTTGGGCGTTTTTGGCAAGTGGCTAATTGTCAAGCGCTTGGTTTAAGATGCATGAAAATATAGACCACCCACTATTGCTCAAGATACTGTAAATCAGCGACTTCTACAAAACGGTCGCTTATAAGTCGCATTGACAATAGAACAGCTGCTTTTTGAAGATTTCCTATCTTTGTGTCAGATAAATTGGTATTTGCGGAGGAATTATGAGCAATATCATAAAGCTGAATGAAACAGCGCCAACTAATGAATGGATCGTCATGTCCAATCAGGGAACAGATTGTTTTCTGGATCTGTTGATCATTGCGGCAGACGGGTTTGAAAAGACTGAGCATCAAAAAGAACTGATATCTTTTCTTAAGGATCAGAAAGAAATCAACATAATCTCCCTGGGGTCTGCCGGTTTTGATCTGGATGAAATGCCCTGGCAGGCAGCAACTTTGAAGAACGACGCCGAGTTCCTTCTCCGCGTGACTACAGCGGCACAAAGCGAAGGTACTTTTAAGCAGTTACCTTATGAGGTTAATGCGGACATCGTGTTCCCTTGGCTTAAGCAGTTCGCGGTGTTAGTGAAACATATGAAAGGTGAAACTTTCATCAAAGAAGATTTTGGAATGCTGAATCTGAGTTCAGATGAAGTGACATACACTTATAAGAACGAAATATATCGATTGTCTTCTCATCCGTATGAGCCTTGTTTATATTTATATAGAGAAGATGAACTTGTCTGCGCTCTTCATAATGCCTATAATCAGGAAGAGCTTGTGAAAGCATTTTCGGCAGGGGAAACGGTCAAAACGAATTACGGAAAAGACTACGATAAGGAATACGATGAAGAAGGCTTCTGCAAGGTTTTGGCGGCAGCGCTTGACAGCGGACGTGGTGACATGGATTTCTTCTATGCCGCGAAATTAGCAAAGGAAGGATCCCGTTAAATTCCAAATTATCGCTCACCGAAGTGGGCGATAATTGTTTTCAGGGAGGCACCTGGTGTGTTACCTGGGACGTTTTTGGCAAGTAGTTAATAATATAGACAGGTGCGATAAAACACGAAACCGCCCCGGAGAATACTCTGAGGCGGTTTGAGTTGTTTCAGGTGATTCCGTTGGGATTCGAACCCAAGACCCACAGCTTAGAAGGCTGTTGCTCTATCCAGCTGAGCTACGGAACCAAGTCTTCCCGAAAAAGTTGTGCAAAGTTACACTTTTTTCCATTTGAACAAAAATATTGGTACAAACAGGTGCGACTAATGCCTTTTAAATCGTTATTTTTACCTATTATTTGGGTTATGTGTTGAAAGGATTATGATTTTAATGAAAAACTCACCTCTTAAGACTCTAGTCTTTGTTTTATCTGTCATCTCCGTTTTTTCCGCAGCTGGTTGCAAAGATGACGAGCCTGCTATCATCCCTGTGGATAGTGTATCCATCAGCAAGACAACTATCACTCTGGTCGAAGGAGATAGCGAGACGCTCTCCGTAACTGTCTCACCGTCAACTGCCACCAACAAATCTGTCAGCTGGTCTTCCTCGAGACCTGATGTGGCTACTGTGGACGAAGACGGCAAGGTAACGGCTGTCAAAGCCGGATCCGCCACCGTTATAGTTATTACCACAGATGGTAGCAAGACAGCCAAATGCGACGTCACGGTCGAGCCGAGGCCTATACCGGTGGCAGGAATATCCCTTGATAAAAGTAGCCTGGAACTCGTTGAGGGTGAGGAGTCTAGCCTAATAGCGACAATCGCTCCGTCTGACGCCTCCAACAAGACATTCACCTGGTCATCGTCCAACTCGCAGGTCGCCACGGTCGATGATAACGGCAAGGTGAAGGCTATCGCTCCGGGAACCGCAACCATTACAGCCACTACTGCGGACGGTGGCAAAACAGCGACTTGCGTCGTGAGTGTCGAGGCGAAGCCGATCCCTGTGTCTAAAGGCGCATACAAGCATGTGATTATAATCGGAGTTGATGGAGGAGGAGCGTTCTTTAAGAACACGTCGACTCCCAGAATGGATGCCATATTCAAGAACGGAGCCGTATCATATAGGACCAAAACATCCTATCCCACCATCAGCGCCCAATGCTGGGGCTCGATGCTTCATTCTGTCCTTCCTGAGTTCCATCGGTTGACCAACGGTACGGTGGGAAGCAAACCATTCAAACCGGACAGTCCCTTCCCTTCAATTTTCCGGCTTGTCAAAGAGGCTTTCCCAAATGCGAATATGGCTTCCTTCTGCAACTGGAACCCGATAAATGTTGGTATCATCGAGGATAATCTAGGTGTAGTCAAAGGCACTGGAAGCGACCCCGAAGTGGCAAACAAGGTGGTCCAATATATCCAGGGCAATGATCCGACCCTTGTTTTCGTCCAGTTTGACTCTGTGGACGGAGCCGGCCACGGTTCCGGATATGGATCTGCGCGACACTTGTCCGCTATAACTGCGGTTGACGCTTTAATCGGAAATATATATGACGCCGTAAAGCGGAAAGGCATCCTGGATGATACTCTGTTCTTGGTCTCCGCAGACCACGGCGGCACACCTGAAGGATCCCATGGCGGTGATACGGATGCTGAGAGATATGTCTTCCTCGGTGTGGCGGGAAAGACCGTCGTTGAGGGTGGCCAGATTCAGGAGCCCGAGGTCAGGGATATCGCGGCTATCTCCGCCTACGCCTTTGGTCTTGACTTTCCCGAGACTTGGACCGGAATAGTCCCCGGTGGCCTGTTCCAAGGCGTGGAAGCGATGGAGCGCCATGAGATGGAGCCGGAGGAAATACCTGTGTCTGAGAACCGTAAGCACAAGACAGAACCCACTCCGAGCCTAGATAATGTCAAGTCATTGCTTGAGGGACATAACGTCATCGCCTACTTCCCGCTTGACGGTGATGAGAAGGATGCTTTAGGAAAGGTTGAGACTGTCACGACGGGCAAGCTTTATTATTCTGACGCTTATTACGGGAAAGGCGCCGATATGTCTGACGGTTATATAACGCTCAAAGATGTCGCCGTCGGAACCAACTCATTCTCAGTGGCTTTGTGGATAAAGACAAACGGTGTGCCCTCCGACCCTTGCATAATCTCAAATAAGAATTGGAATTCTGGAGGAAATATCGGCTTTGTTTTGTCCATCCGTAGCGACGAGGACATTAAATTCAACGCCGGCAACAATGGTGACAGGATGGATGCCGGTGCCGGGTTGCCTCTTGATTACAAGAACGGATGGATGCATGTTATCCTTGTCGTGGACCGGGATAAAAATAAAATCAGGCTATTCTATGATTTCGCCTCTGAGTTGGACTATGACATCCCCGAATCATTGAGGAATGTCTCCTTCGATGCCCTTGACTTGAATATCGGACAAGATGGAACCGGTCATTATGGCGCCCATCTCGCGGCCCAACTGGACGAGTTCATCATCACCGCCGACGCTTTGAGCGATGAGGATATAGCCAAACTAAAGGCTTATTACGTGAAATGATATCAGGAATCTTTCTTCCTGGTCAGTAGCTCAAGGGCGAGTACCATTCCGACCCCGATCAATGCCCAGAGGATAGCTCCGCCGACGTGAAGCGCGCCGGCTGGTTGTCCGTTAAGGACATTGGCGGCCTCATAAGCGGCTTTGTCAGCCCACGGCCAAACCTTGACAAGCGCTCCTAAAGTGAAGCCGATCAACACCAGCAGGGTCTGCTTCTCGTACTTTCCGATCAGCCAGTGAAGGAACTTCGAGAAGGCCAGGATGCCCAAGACACATCCTAAGAAGAAGACTATCAGCACAGGAATATTCAACTCGCTGACAGCGTTCATGATATATTCATACTTTCCAAAGAGGACAAGTATGAAACTCCCGGATATTCCGGGAAGGATCATCGTGCATATGGCGATGGCCCCGCAAAGCGCTATGAACCAGAGGTCTGAAGTGGTCTCTGTCGGGGATAGGAGACAGATTATGGCCCCGAGGACAATGCCGATAACGAGCCAGAGGGTATCTGATCCTTTCCAGCCTTTAATGTCAGCGAGCATGAATACCGCGGATACTATAATCAGCCCGAAAAAGAAAGCCCAGGTCTGGACGGGATGATGGGCAAGAACATATCCCATCAGCTTCGCCAGAGAGAACACGCTGATTATCACGCCGATAGCAAGCCATAAAAGGAATGTTCCGTGGATTGCCTTCCAAAACCCTTTGAAGTCTCCCTTAAGCAGCAGCTTCCATGAGGATACGCTTAAGATCGCGTTAAGCGCCTCAATCAGCTCGTTGAATATTCCTGTCAAAAGAGCGATAGTGCCTCCGGAAACCCCCGGAATGACATTAGCCGCGCCCATGGCATATCCCTTGAGCGCGACAACCAGATTCTTGACTATGTTCGCCATTGGTTACTGAATCTTGCCGAGATAAACTTTCATCGCATTGAAACTGTCAAGCTGCGAGAGATCCTTTCCTGCCGGGTCGGAAACCACCAGGTCGAAAAGGTCGCCACCGAGTTGCTTGCGTCCTATCTTGAAGCGAGCCTTGGAAGCCCTGGCCATATATTCAATAGCGAAATCAGGCTCTTTAATCAAGGAAATGAACACGTCTGGAGCCCGCTCTTCAAGAACGCCCATTTTGTATTTGTTAGGACGGCCCAACCAATCGAGGTCTTTCTTGGTGATAGTGGTCTGGATACTGGTGATGAGACGGTCCTCGCTACCGATTTTCCGGAAATCCTGGAAAAACACGGCACCATTGATGTCCATGCCACGGAAGTAGTTCATTATCGTTGATTTGCAAGTGTCGAACGAAGGATCCTCAACGTCGATGATAGCCACATAGGACTTGATTTTTGTCAACGGAAGGATCTCTGTCGGGACCGTACTGGCGTGCCTCTTCAAGGCGCTTTTCCTGAATATATTCTTTACAAAATCAAACATACGCTTTAAAACTTGACAGAGGCGATCAGGTCACGGATCTCCGCTTTGGCATCTCGCCAACGGGGAACATCTATCTTGGTCCCGATAACCTCGACGACTTTCGCCGCAATTATCGAGCCGACTTCTCCGCAAACCCTCAATGGCATTCCGAGAGAGTGGGCGTAAAGGAAACCGGCGGCATAGGTGTCTCCGGCTCCAGTGGCGTCAATCGTAGCCGCGGGCCAAGCCTCAATGTAGTGATATTCATTGCCGCTTTGGACCATAGAGCCGTCTTTACCGACCTTCACAACCGCGATCTCGCATTGGTTGGCGAGCTCGGCCAACGCTTCTCTGGGCTCTTTCTTTGTGAATGCCCTTGCCTCGGACTCGTTGGCGAACACGATGTCGATATACTTCTCCACCAGATTATGGAAGAAGGCCTCGTTGGACTCCACGACATTGTAAGAAGCCATATCTATCGAAATCTTGCATCCGGCCTCTTTTGCCATCTGGACGGCCTGGCGGATAAGATCTTGGTTCTGAACAAGATATCCCTCGATGTGGAAATAGTCATATCCTTCGAAATATTCCGGCTTCAGGTCCTCGGGAACAAGCTCGAGAGCAGCTCCCATGTAGTCGGCGAAGGTTCTTTCCGCATTTGCTCCCGTTATGAAACACATGGCTCTTCCTGACCCCTTGGTCCCTTCCAGCAGAATAGTTTTCACTCCGAACTGCTCCAAGGTGCTCTTGTAAAGATGGCCGAGCTCATCATTGCCGATTTTTCCTATGTAGCAAGAGGGCATCCCGAAGATGGATGTGCAGGTTATCGTGTTCGCCGCGGAGCCTCCGGGAACGTATTTCACTCCGAATTCCTTAAGTTTTGACCAAATCTGGTCACCCGTCTCCAGGTCAACATGCTGCATGCTCCCAGGGGGAAGGTGATACTCCCGGAGCATCGAGTCATCCGGGAAGACGGCGAGAATGTCCGTCAAAGCGTTTCCTATTCCTAAAATCGATTTCATAAGGCAAAAAGTGCGTTATGGCTCCACAACCTACAAATTTAACGATTATTTGATTAAATTTGTTACCATGAACAAGAAGGTAGGGAATATTCTCAAGTACGGATTGTCAATCCTGCTTGCGGTTGTGCTGTTGTATTTCGCTTTCAGGAAGGTTGACTGGAATGATTTCTGGGCCGCATTGAAGGCGTGCAGATGGGAGTTTGTCCTTCTCTCGACTTTTTTCGGATTATGCGGGTTTTATCTTAGAGCATTGAGGTGGAAGGAAGTTTTGCTTCCGATTGATCCGACCACAAGGACATTGACCTGCTTCAACGGAGTCAACATAGGTTACGCCGTCAATATGGTCTTGCCGAGGGTCGGTGAGGTTCTGAGATGCACGTATATTACCGCCCATTCCAAGAAGGTCAAAGATCCTGAGACTGGAGAGGAACACCATCTGGCGACTTTTGACAAGGCTCTTGGAACAGCGGTGCTGGAACGGTCCGTGGACGTGGTGATGTTGGGAGTCCTTCTTGTGGTCTTCCTGATTTTCACTTGGGACAAGTATGGCGGCTTTTTCGTCGAGAAGATTTTCGGGGCTGCCGCGGGAAGATTCACTTGGGTCAACCTCGCTATTGTTGTGCTGCTTATCTTGGCCGCCCTTCTGTCCGGTTGGACAGTTATCCGTTTCGCCAACAGGTGGAAACCCCTCGGCAAGATCAAGGATTTCTGCAGAGGACTTTGGCAGGGGTTCGTGAGTTGCCTGAGGATGAGGAGGGCGTGGTGGTTCTTCCTTCTCACTATCCTTCTTTGGGGATGCTACTGGATGATGAGCGTCACCATCCTTTGGGCGGTGCAAGGGATAGACACATCAACCGTCTCTGACGGCCTTGCATCCGCGGTGAACACGATCCAGTCCCTTAATTTGACTGACGCGATGTTCCTGATGCTTGCTGGTGCGCTCTCTTCAATTGTTCCCGTTCCCGGTGGATTCGGGGCGTTCCATTTTATAGTCGCGGCGGCTGTTTCCTATGTCTATGGACTTCCTTTCGAGTTCGGAATTATCTTCGCCACATTGTCCCATGAGTCCCAAGAGCTTAACCAGTTGATTTGGGGTGGGATCTCCTTTGTTATTGAGCAATTCAGAAAAGATTGAATATGAAACCATTAAGGCTTTTCCTGACGACAGTCATCCTGACAATTGTGCCACTTGTGACCTCGGTCTCGGCACAGCCTAAACTGTCCTCCAAACAGCTTTATTCCCAGTTCCAGAACCCTGACACACGTTACCGTCCATTCGTCCGGTGGTGGTGGAACGGTGACCGGGTGAAAGCCGAGGAACTTGTCCGGGAACTTCACATCATGAAGGAAGCGGGCATAGGTGGGGTTGAGATTAATCCGATCTCTTTTCCGGCTGGAGATGACACGTTGGACACTAAACCTCTCAAATGGCTGAGCGACGAATGGATTGATATGCTGAAGGTTGTCTTTGACGAGGCTGATAAGATCGGCATGTATTGCGATCTCATAATCGGCTCCGGCTGGCCATTCGGCGCGGAGAGCCTGCCAAGGAATGAACGGGCTGAAGTCCTTTTGACTTATGCGAGGGAAGTGCCTGCAGGAGAGCCTCTTGAGATATCCCTGTTCCATATTTACAAGGAAATTGATCCGGGAGTAACGATAGTGAATCCCCGCCGTACTCCGGAGCTTGTATCCATATATCTGGCCCCCGATCCTATGAATGGACTCGAGGATGCGGTAGACCTGTCGGGGAACATTAAAGATGGCGTGTTAAGCGTTGATGTCCCTGAAGGAAAATGGCAGCTTTACGCCATGATCAAGTTCGAGTCTTTCGCCAGCGTTATCAACGGGGCTCCGGGAGCCGCCGGTTCGATATTGAACCATATGGATGCCGCTGCCGTGAGACATTATCTTGACCATATGACCGATGCCATTGAGGTGAAAATCGGATCTCTTTCCGGCTATGTCAGGGCGATGTTCATTGACAGTATGGAGCTTGAGGGTAATAACTGGACTTTCGATTTCGCCGAGCAATTCAAGGCCCGCAGAGGCTATGACCCGCTGCCTTGGCTCCCGTTCACCATGTTCGAGGTCGGCCGCCTGGGTGATGTGAAGAGTTTCGAATATGGTTCCAAGAAAAGCGCCAAGTTCGAGGAGGAAGTGAACAGGGTCCGTTTTGATTTCGAGCTCACCAAAGCTGAATTGCTTCACGAGCGTTTCTACGGCACTATGGGGCAGTGGGCTAAGGAAAAGGGCTTGAAAACCCGCGCCCAGGCTTATGGAAGGGGCTTTTTCCCGCTGGAAAGTTCTATGATGATTGACTTCCCCGAGGGTGAGTCATGGACCACGAACTGGCTCAAGCACAGGATTGGAGAGGAAATGGGAGACGAGGATTACCGTCGTGGCAGAGGCTACACGATGATTAACAAATATGTCTCATCCGCAGCCCACTTGGCCGGCAAACGTATTGTTGGAGCTGAGGAAATGACCAACACTTACAAAGTGTTCACAACCAGTCTGGAGTTCCTTAAGGTCGGGTCCGACATGAGCGCTATCTCTGGAATCACGCACTCTATTTGGCATGGCTTCAACTACTCCCCGCTGGAGGCAGAGTTCCCCGGCTGGGTCCAGTACGGAACCTTCCACAATGAGAGGAACACATGGTGGCCGTATGTGAAGAACCTCAATGACTATAGAGCCCGAATAGCGAGCCAGCTCCAGAACGCCGACATGTACACGGACATCGCTATCTTGCCTGCCAACTATGACATGTGGACCACGATGGGAGTACAGACCGAGCCGTTCCCGGTGAAACTCAACGTCCCCTACACATCTCTTATCTGGGAGGCGATCCACAAGACTGGCGGCGGAGCTGACTATGTCAGCGAGATAATCCTGAAGGACGCCGTAATCAAGAATGGCAAGATTTGTTATGGTCCAAAGGAATATGGCACCCTGTTTATCGTTGAGGTGACCAGCACGACTCCGGAGACCATTGCCAAACTGGAGGAGTTTGTCCGTCAGGGCGGAAGGGTATTCTGCGTCGGCAAGTATCCCGAGAAGTCATTGGGATTCAAGGATTACGAGGTTAGGGACAAGACCATCGCCGAAGGAGTCAAACGTCTTGAGGCGTATCCGGATAATTTCATCCTTCTGGAGAATCCCGAGGATGGGAAATATCTTGAGTGGTATGAGAAGGTTATGGAGAAATATTCCTTGCCTCACTCGATCACTATTTCCAACCCGGATCGTTTCTTGCTGCAGGACAGGTATGTCACCGATGACAAGTCTGATTTCTTCATGGTGATGAACGCCCACATGTCCGAGGCCCGAGAAACAGATATAATATTCCCGAAATCAATTACTTCCGGAAAGAATGCCTGGATTTACGATCCGGCCACGGGCTCTAGAAGTCCTTTGAAACTAGACAAGGGCGGCAAGGCCCATTTCCGTTTCGGACCATCAGAGACGTACCTCTTTGTCTTCAACAAGGATGGCAGGACCTTTAAGGCATCTCCCTCCACGTACGTGCGGACACTTACCGGTGGTTCTTTGGTTCCACAGGCCAATCAAACCGTTGAGGGTCCTTGGGCTCTGACTCTCCACCAGCCGCAGCTTGACTCCACTTGGACCGCGACCCTTGACACCCTGCGGGATTTCAAAGACATGGCCGATACCACCTTCAAGAACTTCATGGGTACGATTGTTTACAAAACAACAGTTACCCTTGACGGGAAGAAACTCCCCAAGCAAATCGATCTCGGCAAGGTGGCGGACATCTGTGAGCTTAAGATCAACGGCCGGGACGCCGGCATGAAATGGTTCGGAGAGAGAATATTCGACATATCCCCTTACATCAAGGCCGGAAACAACACCATTGAGGTGAAAGTCACTACCTTGATGGGCAATTACATACAAACCCTTAAAGACAACACGGCGGCTCAACGTTTCGTCTTGCGACGGAATCAGCCTTATGTGTCCGCCGGGTTGATCGGACCAGTTAAATTATATCAGTAACTCCATACAGATGAAAAGATTCCTTAGATTCGCGGCGTCTTTGCTGCTATTAGCCGGCGGAGCCCAGGGGCTCAATGCCGCTGACTATTTCGCGAGGGATTTCGGCGCCGTCCCCGACGGCTTCACCCTCAATACGGTGAGCATCCAGGCGGCGATTGATTTCGTCTCTGCCCAAGGAGGTGGCCGTGTCGTTTTGGACAAAGGTGACTATGTCTCCGGATCTATTTACCTCAAGGATGGTGTGACCCTCTGGATTGATGAGGATTCCGCCCTCCTGGGTTCTCTCAATCCTTTTGATTACATAAAGGATCCTGACGCAAAATGGACCGCTCTTGTATTCGCCATCGGCCAGAAAAACATCGGTATAGAAGGTGGCGGAACTATTGACGGGCGTGGTTTCTCTATCGCCACAAGGTACATCGATTTCGTCCATCTGGGTGTGTTCGAGGACGCTCTTACCAACGACCGTCTACAAGAGGCGAAACGTCCTGAGAACATCCATTTCTACAAGTGCGAAGGCATTGTCATCAGGGACCTTCTGCTCAAGGATCCCGGCTGTTGGAACCAGCAGTACGACAAGTGCCGCGATATCCTTGTGGAGAGGGTTCATGTTGATGCTAAATCCTATTGGAACAACGATGGAATCGATATCGTGGACAGCAGCGACGTGATTATCCGCGACTGCTTCTTCGATGCCGCTGATGATGTGTATTGCTTCAAGAGCCATAGCAACGACGGCATCAGCGAGAATATTCTTGTCGAGAATTGCGTTGGCCGTTCAAGCGCCAACGGCATCAAGTTCGGAACCTATACCAGGGGCATATTCCGCAACTTCAAGTTCAAGAATATGAAGATTTATGACACCTACCGCAGCGCTATCACGATTGCCACAGTGGATGGTGCCATCATCGAGGACGTGGAGATCGACGGTGTCGAGAGCATCCACACAGGCAACCCTATATTCCTTCGTACCGGTACCCGTCACACCCGTGACGACCAGAAGCCCATCCTGCGGAACATCGTCATCAAGAATATGTATGCCGAGGTTCCTCTGGATAAGCCGGATGCCGGTTACAGCTACGAAGGCCCGGTTGAGGACCTGCCTCGCAACGTCCTTCCCAGCATCATTTACGGCAACCCTGACATCAAGATCGAGAATGTCCGCCTGGAGAATATTGAGATTGTTTATCCCGGTCATGCCGATCCTGAATATGCCTATAGAGGCTCTTCAAAAGAAGAGCTTGACGCCATTCCTGAGATGGAGACCAGCTATCCTGAATTCTCCAACTGGAAGGAGCTGCCCGCTTGGGGATTCTATATCCGCCACGCGAACGGGATCGTTTTCGACAACGTCAAGATCACGGTTGACGGTGAGGATTACCGTCCGGCTATCGTCACAGACGATGTCAACGGCTTGAGACTCAAAGATGTGGAGATCAACCAGGACACCGCCGAGAAGGGCAAGAAGCAGATTATCACCAAGGACACCAAGAACATCAAGAAGAAATGAAAAAGATATTCATCATAGCCTCCCTGCTGCTCGTATCGCTGGCGGGGATGGCGCAGGACAAGCAACCGGTCTACAAGTCCTCTTTCTTCGGAATCAGGAGTGATGGTGTGACCGATAACACGAATTCCATCCGGAAGGCTCTTGAATTCATCGCCTCTAAGGGTGGTGGAACCCTTGAATTCAGCGTTGGACGTTATCTGACAGGCTCTATTGAGCTTCAGTCAGGAGTTGATATCTATCTCCGAGAAGGTGCGGTTATTGTCGGTTCGACGAACATATATGCCTATGAGGGCAAGAAGGGTATCTTCTGGGGAGAGGGTGTCAAGGATGTGACCATCTCAGGAAAAGGCGTTATTGACGGTCGTGGTCCCGGACTTCTCCGTAATATCTTCGAGCAGACCAACATGAAGCATATTCCTGACGACATCGCTATTCCGACCCTTGTCTATCTTAAGGATTGTCAGAATGTGAGTCTCAAGGACTTCATACTCCGTTATCCCGCGACAAGAAACTCCCTCTACATTATCGAGGGGGGTGACGTCAAGGTCGAAGGCTGCTACTCAGACACACGATGAGAAAGATTCTCGCTATACTGTCTCTGGTTCTTTGCCTAGGGCTCAGGGCCGGAGCGGAAGACTATTCCTGGAAGGCCAAGTGGATCAGCAAGCAGTATTACCAGAGCGAGACCAACTCATGGCTTGCTTTCCGTAAAGATATTGATATTGAGAAGGTTCCGTCTTCCCTTACCGCAAGAATCGCCGTTGACACGAAGTATTGGCTTTGGATCAACGGTGAGCCTGTGGTCTATGAGGGAGGTCTGAAGCGAGGACCGTCCATTGGTGGAGGATATTACGACAAAGTCGAGATCGCGCCATACTTGAAGAAAGGCGAGAACAGGATTTCCGTCCTTGTCTGGTTTCTGGGTAAGGCTGGGTTCAGCCATATGAGCAGCGGCACTTGCGCCCTGTTGTTCGATGCCCGCAGCCAAGAGGTTGAGATTCTCTCCGACGAGACATGGGAGTGTTCCGTACAGTACGGTTACGGTACAGCCTCGCACCCGATCACAAACTACCGTCTCTCGGAGAGTAACATCCGCTACGACGCCAACTTATTCGATTACAATTGGTTCCAGACTCCTGTCCCTAAGCCTGAAGAAAGACCTGTGCCACGTAAGGCTCCAGAGTGGTTGGGGTCGTCAATTGAGCTTCCTTTCCTTCCCGGAGACGTGCCGATGGGAGAACTGGTGGAAAGGCCGATCCCTCAATGGAAGAACTATGGCTTGAAGGATTATATCTCAACCTGGCAGAGCGGAGACACGCTCTATTGCAAGCTGCCGTATAATGGTCATTTCTCTCCTTGGTTCAAAGTTGAGGCGCCTAAGGGGATGGTGATCTCTATGCACACTGATCACGATATGGTCTCCGATGCCAAGTGCGTCAGCGCCGAGTATGTCACCAAAGAAGGTGTCCAGGAATATGAGAGTTTCGGATGGATGAACGGCGAAGTGCTTTATTATGTTTTTCCTCCGGAGGTTAAAGTCCTGGGTGTCAAGTTCCGTGAGACTGGTTATGACACTGAGTTCACGGGATCTTTCTCTTGTTCCGACCCCGTTCTCAACGCGTATTGGCAGAAGGCTCAGAGAACACTTTACGTCTGTATGAGGGACACCTATTACGACTGTCCCGACCGGGAGAGGGCGCAATGGTGGGGTGACGAGGTCAACGAGCTGAATGAGGCTTTCTATCTGCTTGACCGCAAAGCGGATAAGCTCGCCCGGAAGGGTATTATGGAATTGGTCCGCTGGCAAAAGCCCGACGGGGTTATGTACGCTCCGATCCCTTGTTCCAACTATTTCAAGGAGCTTCCGATGCAGGTTCTCAACTCCATCGGTTGGTTCGGATTCAGGGGATATGCTTTCTATTCGGGTGACTATTCATTTGTGGCGGATGTCTATCCGGCTGTCCACAGGTATCTTCACGAAGTCTGGCAGCTCGATTCGGAGGGGCTTCCCATCTATCGTAAAGGTGGTTGGGACTGGCCTGACGCCGGATCTCACCAAGACCGGGTGGCTCAGCTGCATCTGTGGTATTACCTTGCGCTTAAAGCCGAGGCGGAGTTCGCCAAGATGCTCGGTAAAGATGCGGAAGCCGCTGAGGACGAAGCTATTATGTCAAAGATAGTCTCTGTTCTGAATTCGAAGTTCTGGAACGGATCGGCCTATATAACCCCTGGTTTTGATGACCTTCCGGATGACCGAGTCCAGGCCTTGGCGGTTATTTCGGGCGTGGCTGGCGCGGATAAGTATCCTATGCTGAAGAAGGTTTTCGCTGAGCGTTACAACGCCACGACCTATATGTTTCCTTATGTCCTTGATGCCCTTTACACCATGGGCGAGCCGCAGATGGCCCTAGATAGGATGCGGAAGCTTTGCCCTACCATAATGAATGACAGCTGCACAACACTATGGGAACATTGGAATTTCGAAGGAACTTGCAACCATGCCTGGGCTGGTGGCGGAGTAATCTCCATGGTCCGTCAGTTAGCTGGAGTCGAAGCCTTGAAGCCTGGGTATCAAGAGTTTGAGGTTAAACCACAGATGGGTGACCTTAAATGGCTGAAAACCGGTTTTGAGACCAATTACGGCAGGATTGAAGTCTCCCTCCATAAAAAGGGCAAGAAGATAGAGGCCGAGATAACCGTCCCTGAGGGTACGTCATGCAAAGCCGGAGGCAAGACTCTCACCCCCGGCACTCACAAAGTCAGGATTTAATTCTTGACGAACAGGATACCGTCAGCATGGATTCCGGGTTCATCAGAAAGAATGCGGATGCTTCCGGACGCTCCCTTCTTAAGCCCGAAATCTCCAAGCTTGACCCATTCTCCACGGGTCTGACCTTCCACAAGTAGGTCAGACCTGTTGAACGGAACGGTTGTCTTATTTCCGTCAACCTCAATCTCGAAGGTTGTGGTCGCGCAGCCGTCGTTCTGCTGGAACGCATACACCGAATACTCTCCATCGAGTTTCTCCGGTATACGATAGGCAAGATTATTCGTCGCGGGATCGCCCTCATAAAGGAGATATGTCTTTCCGTAAGCGCCTCTTCCGTTCACAACTGTCCATCCTTCCTTATTCTCAATGAATTCAGAATCCTCGTCAATCAAGGTGTCGGGCTCCCTTCCGTCCAGGCAGGGATCTGTGGCATAGATTTCCTGAATCTTCGAGACATCCACTTTCTGGACATCACCCTTCCCTGCCATCGCTGCCGCCATACCGCAAGTCTGACCCATACCCATGAACACTGGCTCCATCCTGATGGAACCATATGCGATGTGAGAGGCTGAGAGACACACCGGTACCAGCAGGTTTGTGCACTCCTCCCTCTTTGGAGTAAGGCTCTTGTAAGAAACAGGATAGGGTTGGCTGACTCCTTTTTGGACATCTCCCTCGTTCTTGACCATCAGCTTCCCGTCTTGTTCGATCACGATTCGCTCGCAGTTATGCGAGTCCATACCGTAGGCGGCGAATCCAATGCCGTCAGTAATCTGAGTCTTACCCTCACAGTCAGCCTGTGTGGCCACATATTCTCCGACAAGTCTTCTGGCCTCACGGATATAAAGCTGATGGGTCCAATGACCTGTACGGGCATATTCATCCTTGGGAAGACCCCATCTGCGCATCTCGGTCTGAATGTTAGCGGGAATACGCGGGTCTGTCAAGTAGAAGTACAACAAGCCGAGAGTGTAGTCTTTATGGGCTTTTAATATCTCATCTCTCTCATCCCATGAGGCCTCGGGATAATTGTGATTCATCCCTATCATGTCCGTTGAGAAAGGACCCTTGTTGTTTATGTCAGTCTTATGGTTAGGCATCAGGCTCCAGATGAAATACTTGCTCAAACTGGGATTAGGATCGGCCTCGAAAACCCTTATAAGTAATTCGTATTTGGCCGGGTCATAATTATCCGGCTTTTCGATTGGAATCATGTTATCCGGATCATCGGTAAGGCAGATCCTGTAGTTATAGGCTTGCACACAGTCATCCCCAGTGCCGTTTTCCTTCCTCTTAGCGTCGCTGATCCCCCAAAGCAAGCCACTCTCCGGATTGCCGGGCTCGACAAACGGATCTATCCCGTCCACGAATTGATGCTGGTCAAGGAGTTGGAAACCATCCCACGTCTCTCCGTATTCGCTGTTATCCTCACGGCCGACACGGTAACTGACACCAGCTTTTGCCATCAAGTCTCCCTCATACGAGCAGTCGATGAACTGGTCCGCCTTAATGGTTGTGGAGCCTCCTTTGCGATCAGTGCAAGTGATTGACTTTATTCTGGTTCCTTCTTTCTCAACTGACTCTAGATAACAGCCCTGCATTACCTTGATGCGAGGATTGTCGAGATATTCCATCAGGATACCCTCAGCCACACTTGGCTCGAACAGCCACTGCTCCAATTTGCCGTAATGGTTGCCGAGCTTACGGTAGAACTGCCTCGCAAGGCCTATTACAGCCTGTTTGTTTCCTATGTCGGTCTGGCCAAGTCCGCCGGTGGTCATGCCACCGATAGTTGGATCGGGGCAGATTATGGTAACATTGCTTCCCATCTTCGCGGCCGAGTACGCCGCTGTGACACAAGCGGAACTTCCGCCATAGATGCAGACATCGGTGCCCCTGCTACAGGAGAGCAGGGACAACGATATGGTCAATAAGAGTAAAGCTTTTGTTCTCATTGTTAATAACCAGGATTTTGAATCAGGCTCGGATTGACAAGGATGTCATCGGCCGGTATAGGCCAAAGATAGTTTTTATTTTTGTCAAAACCTCGCGCGTAGAATGTCGTGATGTAACCGTGAGCTTCCTGGTTGGAAAGATCAGGGAGCCCGTTCTCGTCGAACACGATATCTCCGCCGAGAGGGAAATTACCGTCATCCCAGTTCTTCAGGATAGATTTGAACTCGTCAGAGAGAGACACGTTGGAGTCTTCGACGGAACCGTTCCAATTGGCGTTACCGGACCAGGCTCTTGGGAGGTAATATTTCGGTCTCGCGAAAGCGTATTCAGCAAGTTTCCAACGGAGCATGTCCCTGTACCGATGTCCTTCGAAACAGAGCTCGATCCTGCGTTCGTTGCGTATGGTCTGCCGCAGCTCATTTTGGCTTGCTACCGTTATCTTCGGGTAATCTATCCCTGTCCCAGCATAAGCCCTGGCTCTGACAAGGTTGATTGACTTGTCTAGATCCGCCTGGGTGACAGTGCCCATCTCATTCTTGGCTTCTATGTAGGAAAGGAGGATTTCGGCGTACCGTAGATAGGGGTAAACGTTGTCACCCACGGAATTGTACGAATTATAGTCTGCCCATGAGTCTTTCACGAATTTCCTCAATTGCAGTCCCGTGTAGACCGAGTGCTGGTTGGAAGCCTTTGAGTCTGTGTTGACAACCAGATTCCCGCTCTTCACTTCGAAGACCCTGTTGGCGTAAGGACTGTTGTTGTACTCATAACCGAGAGTGATATAGTCCGGGAATTTTTCAGGCAAAGTACCGTCCTTCCTGGCTTGTTGGTAAGCGTCGAAGTCTTCAGAATACTTTGACATGAATGGCTGGATGGTATATGCCATTCTCGGATCGCGGTTCTTGAACGGATCCTTGGAATCGAACAAGGGAGACTTATCAATCCTGAGACCGTCTATGCAAGGGTAAGAAACAAAGAGCTCGTATGAGGGACCCTGGTTGGAATAGCCTCCTATCTTTCTGATAACCAGGTCTTTAACGTTAGTGAACTTGCCTACTCCCTTTTTCTGGGTCAGGTTGCCCTGAAAGTAGAACATGAGTTCAGGCGAGGAAGTGGCGGTAAATAGATCCTTGTAGTTGGGGTGCAAAGAATAAACACCACTGCTCATGATTGCTTCACAGGCAGAGACAGCTGTCTGCCAGTCTTGGTTTACAAGAGCAAAACGTGCCTTGAAGCCGAGGGCTGCTCCTGAAGTCGGTCTTTGCTGTCCGGACCTTGTGGCAGGAAGGAAACCTGCTGCCTTGTCCAGACATTCGTAACAGTACTTGAAAACCTCGCTTCTGGGGGACTGTTTAGCCACATAAGCTTCATCCAGGGTGATGGCCTCCTTGTTCAGGACAACATCCCCGAAGTAGGTCGCCAATTCGCCGTAAGCGAATCCTTGCATGAAGTAAGCTTCTCCCAGGTACTGCTTCACGAGAGCATCGGAAAGGCCTTTCGCGGAACCCTCCTCAAGCGCCGCGATGATCTTCTGTGAGCGAGTTATGCCTTTATACAGTGCAGTCCAACGTCCGGACGCCGTAGACCATTGGGAAGTTATGGTTCCGAGAGTGACAACGTTGGATCCGTTCCTGTTCATCCAGTCATCATCCCAGTCAAGATCATCGATAGGGAAGAAGTCTGCCCTCCACAGGTCATTGAGCGACATTTCTATCTCGGTTGCGTCATGATACCAGTTTTCGCTTGATCCATAGGAAAGCGGGTTCAGGTCAAGATTTGCGCATGAAGAGAGAACGAAGGAAATGGCGATAGCCATTAATGATATCTTTTTCATATTCATAGTGCCTTTAGAATGTGATGTTAGTTCCGAATATAAACGAAGTCATTATGAAATCGCTGTACTTGTTCCATTCGGGGTCATATCCTTTCGGATACTTTGAGAAAGCGGGCAAATCATTTATCGAAGCGTAGATTCTGAATCTGTTGACGCGGATCTTTCTCGAGATCTCTGACGGGACAGTGTATCCGAGAGTGATATCCTTTATTCGCATGTATGCTCCGTTAAACAGGTAGAAGTCACTGCCAGCGAAAATATTGGTGGTGTTGGTAGTCAGGTAGGGATACTTCGCTTTCGAATTCTGCTCATCTGACGCGGAGGGACTCCAATGACTGTCAAGCAGGACCTGTGGAGCGGAATATGCCTGATAGAGGAAGGGCGTGACACCCCATGACCAATAGCTGAGCTGATGACCTACTCCCTGGAATGACAAGTTGAAGTCAAAGCCTTTCCAACCCGCGTTGATTGATCCTCCATACAGATATTCAGGAAGGGAATTGCCAAGCTTCACGCGATCCTGGCTCGCCGTTATCTTACCGTCACCGTCCTGGTCGACGTAGGCGAGGGCTCCAGGTTTGTCGTTGTTCGTAAGGACAGCGATCTTGGTTCCGTCCGAATTATACATGGCTTCCTCGTTGAGGATGATCCCCTTGCTCTGGTAGCCATACCATTCCTGGTAGAAGGAGCCTTCCTCTGTGAGTTTGTTGTTGGAGATGCTCTGCTTGTCAGCCATATAACCCATCCTTGATCTATAGTCTGAGATGTTGAAGCTGATTCCGTACCTGAAATCTCCGATGCTGTCATTCCATGACAAGTCGAGATCCCACCCCTTTGTGAACATGTCCGCATTGTTGCCTTGAGGGGAATTGTAGCCGAAATATGAGGGGAAACCGACGGCGATCAGCATGTCCTCAGTCTTCTTGTAATAGGCGTCGAAGGTTGCATGCAGCCTGCTTGAGAACATGGCCAAGTCAAGACCAGCGCCGTAAGTGGTTGTGGTTTCCCATGTGATATCCTTGAAAGCATAATCGGCCTGATATGCGGTCTGTACGATGTCCGTTTCCCCTGTCGAGCTGTTTGGAATAAAACCGGTTCCGAAATTCAGAGCTGCCTGATAAGGGAACTCGGAACCGATACGCTCGTTTCCAAGCTGCCCAAGAGATCCTCTGATCTTAAGATAATTGATCGGTCCGACATTGAACCAAGGCTCTTCAGAGATAACCCAACCGGCTGATACCGAAGGGAATACTCCCCAGCGGTATTCCTTTGCGAAACGGGAAGAACCGTCGGCACGGACATTGGCCTGTAGCAAGTACTTGCCCCTGAAGGAATACATCAAACGGCTGAAGAACGACTGGTAAGCGTTGTGTCCGGCAGTACCGTTGTTGAACTGGTAGTCGGCAGGCCCGAGATCCAGATAGGGGAAGTTATTGAGGGTATAGTTCGTCCTGCTGGCACCGAGATTCTCCCATGAATAGGAATAACCCTCAAAGCCCGCCATGGCGCTGATGCTGTGTCCGCCCAGGTCTAACTTGTAGTTGGCATAAAGCTGGGATGTCATTGCCTTTGAGTTGTTCCTACTCTCGCTAAGGGAAGTGGAACCGAATCCCGTACCGGCGATATATCCTCCCGTCGCGTTCCTCAGATCGAATTTCTTCACATGGCTTTTTCCATAGTAGAAATTGAACTGCGGGGCGACAAGGGCTGTCAATGTGAAGTTTTTAAAAGGTGTTATGTCCAGTTGGACTTTACCGTTCAACGTGTAGGACTGGTTGAGCGCTTGTCCTCCCAGATGAATGGCCGCTATGGAGTTGTCACCATCCTTCGCGTCAGCGAATTCTCCGTCTGACCAGTAGGCATTGAAAAGAGGCGATCTCTCCATTAGTGAATACACATAACTCCCGCTCATGACCTGAGGATTGTGGGCATCGCTGTGGGTCAAGCCCATGTCCACGCTCGCATGGATCCAATCATTTATCTTGTAGTCATTGTTGATTCTGGCGTTGTAGCGTTTGTAGTTCTTGTTGTCGTACAAGGCGTCGGCATCATAATAGTTGAACGAGAACACTGTCGTCAGTTTTTCCGTTCCACCGGAGAGGGTAAATCCGTGACGGTGATGATTGGTGGTCTTTTTCAGGCCAAGACCGAACCAATCGGTGTCGGGATAGAGGTCCGGGTCGCCGGCTCTCATGGAAGCGTAGTTGTTAATCAGATCCTCCGGGTAGCGGGAATTCATTGAGGAGGCACCGTCGTTGTAGGCAAGTTCGTTCAATCCTATCATCCAGGGAACGATGCTCGCCTGCTGGGGGATGGCCGTTGCCTTGTCGATTCCGTACTCGAAGTTGTAGCTGAGTGAGAAGTCGTTGTTTTTTGCCCTCTTTGTGGTGACAAGTATGACTCCCGCGGCTGCCCTTGATCCATAAATCGCTGCGGAAGCGGCGTCTTTAAGTACTTGAATGTCTTTCACATCTTCAGGAGAAACACTGTCCAGTGATCCTGGCACTCCGTCTATGATCACAAGCGGATCGTTGGTTGACATGGTTGTGATACCTCGCACTCGTATCGTCGCTCCGGCGGCCGGGTCGCTAGTGTTTCGTGTCACCTGAACTCCGGGCATCAGACCCTGGAGCTGTGTGGAAAGATTCGGAGTGTTTTTCGCGGCCAGTTTGTCGCCCTGGACAGATGCGGTAGAGCCGGTGAGATCCGCCTTGCGCGCCGTACCGTATCCGATCACAATCACATCGTCCAGACGATTGATGTCTTCCTCCATAGTGACATTGATGACAGACCGATTCCCTACGGCGACCGTGACTGTCTTGTAACCGATAGATGAGAATTGAAGAGTTGATCCTTTGGGGACAGTCAGTGACCAGTTTCCGTTTTCGTCGCTTACCGTGCCAACATTGGGCTTTCCATCGAGGATGACTCCGACTCCGATCAACGGATTGCCATCATTGTCCTTGACGGTTCCCGTCAGGGTGATAGTGTTGTTCACTTCTTCGGGTTCTGTGAACAACACGATGGATTTGTCGGAGAGAATCCGGTAACTGATGTCCCGGCCGGAGAACGCGGCATCCAGGACCTCCTGTACAGTCGCGTTTTGAAGATCCAGGGTGATGTTTTTCTGTCCACTCAGGATTTCATCCCTGTACGAGAACCGGTATTTCGTCTGGTTCTCAATTAGTTGGATGACTTGCGAGAGTGGAGCTCCGTCAACTTTGACGTTCACCTTTCCTGTCTGGGCAAAAGCCCCGGAGTAGAAAAATGACATCAAAGATACCAGCAAAAAGAATTTCCACATTCGTGAGCTGTTCATGTCATTTTGTTTTTGTGGTTAAACTACAATATAAAAAGGTTTTATATAATAATAGACAACGTGACTGACAAAAAGTACCAAGTAATCACGTTTTTTATTGGCGTGAAAATAAATCCGGCCAGAAAAACTGGCCGGACTTAGCGAGTCGTGGGACTTGGTCAAAAGTTTAAATGATTCATTTACTTATAATCGCGGCCCCTCTGGAAAGCTTGATCTTCACGCCGTAGGCATATTCAAGAATCTCAGCACATAATAGCAGGTCATTTGTCGGCAGAGTCCCGGTGAAAAGCTCCTCCATGTCCACGCCTTTATCGATGTCAAACACGATGTCGTATTTATCGGAGAGGAGGTCTGTGATTTCCCTGAGGCTCACCCTCTTTAAGACAATTTCTTTTTTCACCCAACTGGTGATACTCTCCTTACTATCGGGCCTTGTGACAACCATCTTGCCTGTATTCTTGTTCAGGGTCACTTCTTCATTTGGATTCATCACGATGGTCTCTCCGGAAATCGATGACACCAACTTGATACTACCTTCAATCAGCAGGACCTTGTTAAACGCATCCGATACTCTGGCTTCAAGGTTGAAGGATGTCCCTAGCACGGTCGTTGTCATCTTGTCCGCTTCTATGATAAAAGGGCACTCATCGTTTTTCGTAACATTGAAAAAGCCCTCTCCTTCGAATTCAATCTCCCTTTTCTTTCTGCTGAATGAGCCCGGTGAATACTTTAGGTTGGACAGTTCGTTGAGTTTGACTGTGGTTCCATCAGGAAGGCTTATTGTGCTCTGCTCTCCCTTGGCTGTTGAGATGACGATTTCTTGTGAAGACTGCTGCCGGATGGTGGTGATGCTCCTTGCCGTGAAGAACAGACTTAAGGGTAACAGGAGGGATGCGGCGATCCCGCTCCACCATATCCAAGTCCTGGACTGTTTTTCCGGAGCAAGTTTCTTACGGATGTCCAGATATAGGTTATCAACTCTTTCTTCAGAAATAGCGGAGCCGTCGAAGTCACCGGTCATCCAGTGCCTTTCCATTTCCGAGGAAATGTCTTCATCGGAGGATCCCGCAAGCTTTTCTCTCAAAAGCCGCAATTCTCCGGGTGTAAGAGTGTCCCTTCTGTATTTTTCTTCCAGCAAAGTATCCATTTGTTCTTTATAGACAAGTAATAATGAAAGAAAGTACCAAAATGATCATTTTCCCAAGCTCTTCTTTCAGGGATTTCAACCCAACTGATAGGGAGTTCTTTACAGTCTGTTCGCTGAGCCGAAGTTTCCGGGCTATCTCCTTGTTCTTGAATCCCTCGATCCTGGACATCATGACGACCCTGGCTTGCGTGCGAGGCAGCCTGTCGAGGATCGACTTGACCGTGGAGAGGAACTCGTCATATTCGAGTCTGTCGGAAGATTTGTCTTGTAAAAGATTAATGTAGTCAACATAGTCCTCGAACACGGGTTCTTTCAACCTCGTCCTCCATGCATTGATTAGGAAATGCCTGACTCTAAGGAATATAAGGTTCTTGATTGTGGTTTCCTGGCGGATGGAGGAACGGTTCTTCCAGAGCCAAACGAAGGCATCCTGGACAATCTCCTCCGTGTCTTCCCGGGACTTGGTGTATTCCAGGCATAACGCGTAAAGCCTCTTGGCGTACATGTCATATAAAGACTTGAACGCATCCTCTGAGCCAAGTTTCAACTTGGCGATGAGTTCCGCTTCTTTAACGCTCTCCTTCGGCATGTCGGCTGGATCACTGATTCGAGAATGAGTACGGCCTGTCTTCAGGAGCGGTGCCCCGGGCCGTGTTCTGCACGGAGTTCATCTTGTACACTATGCGCGCGCCTTTCACCAGGTCTCCGTGCTTGAAGTAGTTCTTGCTCCAGGACATCTCGTAGATAGGCCTGTCGATTCCCATCTTCGCGGCCGAGTACGCCGCTGTGACACAAGCGGAGCTTCCGCCATAAATGCAGACTTCATTTCCTTTGCCACATGACAGCAACAGGAGCGTGAACGTTAAAAAAAGGAAGAGGTTTTTCGTTTTCATCAGTCTGGAATCGCAAAACCGGACCTTATTCCGCCGGGATGTAGATGGTAGTGGCGCTCCAGTCGGTCGAGGGGTTGTCCCAGTCTCCTTTCTCGAATTTGAGACCATAGTATTTACCGGACCTGTCCTCAACACTGTACAAGGTGGTGAAGCGGTAGCCTTCATGCCCGGAAAGGAATTCATCCCTAGCCTTTACAGCAGCCTCAGTAAGATTGGTATTGTCTATAGGAAAGTATGTCTTTTCCCAATCCCAGTTACGGCCTTGCGAAGACTTCGCTGTCTTGATTATGCCATTATCCTTAAAGAAGATAAGGTTGTTGCCTGCCTCGTTCACACTCCCAAGGACAGTCGAGCCCGCCGGTAAAAACCCGCTTACGCTGTTTAGCGACGGAGTGATATCCCTCCACCAATATGAAGGGTTCACATAATTATGCTCATAATAAAGCAGGTCGCCATCCTCGTCGATCGCTATGGTGTTGGATTCATATATAACACCGTTGATCGCATCCTCGTCCTCAAAAGGAATCTCGAAACAAAACTCATATTGTTTCTTCTCGAAATAGCGGCGGGAGATCTCCATCACATAGCTGTTGTCAGATGAATAGTCTTCGTTATCCACTCCCGTGCCAACGTACGCCCTGGCCACCTTCCTGGGAATCTGGTAGATGAAATTCTCTTTTGAATATACCTTATTGGTCATCATCCAGATGCCTTCCTTATAGTGGGCTGTCGCTTTAAGTCCGTCATTACCAATAAATTCCAATTCGGCCCAACCCTGGTAATCTTCAATGTAACGGTCACTCAGGAGAGTCGCCCCGGGGTAGCTATGTGTGAAATGCTCCATCACATATTCCGGGATCGGATCATAAGGAGCCGGTCCCGTTTTGTCGCATCCTGTTAACACAGACACGCTGATGAGAAGTGCCGCAAGGCTATATTTAGAGATCTTCTTTATCATTTTGAAGTCGTTTTAACAAAGAACCGCGAAGATACCTCTTTTTTACGTTATTGCCAATGTCTTTAACATTCAATATTTGTTATCTTTTTGTCAGAATGTTACCATATTGTTGTATATTTGTAAAAATGATAACATTCATGGAATCTGTCAGCGGCAAGGTACAAACGGGGCTCCGGCTCGATCCGGAACTCTATAATCGCTTGAAAATAAAAGCGAAGCAGCAGAAGCGCTCGTTCAATAGTTATGTTGAGACTCTTCTGGAAGCCTCAACAGGTGTGGATTTCCCAACCCTGGGAAAAGGATTTAAGGTGTCTGATGAAATCCTTGCCCTGGGAAACACTCTGCCACATTATTCAGAAGAAGAAATCGCCGCTGATGACCGTCTGGCTTATTTGTTGTCAAAATGAGAGTCTTTCTGGACACAAACATCATTATCGACCTTCTGGACAATTCCAGAGAGGGTTTCATGAGTGCCGCTTTGATCTTTGAAGCCGCCAAGGAGGGACTTCTCGATGTATGCCTCTCCTCACAATCCATAACAGACTGTTCATATATCGCCAGAAAGAAACCTTTGGCTGTCTTCCAAGGTGCGATAGGACGCATCCTTCCTTTTATTGATATCCTTCCGCTAACTAAGGAGAATCTATCAAAAGCCGTGGCCAGTAATTGCCCTGATTTTGAAGACGCAGCGTTAATTGCCTGCGCCGAAGATAACCTCTGTGATATGATTATCACATCTAACACAAAGCATATCAAACCTTTCACGACCCTCTTGGTGCAGTCACCGGGAGAGTTCGTACAGATGGTGAGAGGTTGATCTAGAGTTCCTTTGAAGTAGCTAGCGCTATACCGCGATTATCATCCTGGTCCACAGCACAGTAGAAGTGATAGACTGTGCCCTTCCACTTGACCATGCAAGGTTTGTGGGCGTAGCGGTTGTCAAATGACTCCGATGGCTTTATCAGGGGCTCCCCTGTCCAGTCTGTCCAATGGACAAGGTCGTATGAGCATGCGAAAGAGTCCCAAGCGTAGGTTCTAGTGTTATCCCAATTGAACCCAAAGTAGAACATCACCCAGAGCTTTCCAATCCTTTGGACATGGGCATCTCCAGTGATACCTCGATTGCCATGCTCCAGAACAGGATCTGAGCCTAAACGCTTCCAGGACACCATATTGTCACTAACGGCCATCCCGATCCTCTCAGCATCGCTAGAGGCGTTGTAATACATCACAAAAGGGTGCCCTGTAAGCTTCCACGGGTCCCTTATTACACTGTTTTTAAAGATTTTGACATTATCCCACCAAGAGGCGTCAGGATCTTTGGGCGATAATATTGGTTTTTCCAACCGACTCCACTCGTGAGGTTCGGTAGGATCCCCTGTCGTGTAAGCCATTCCAGCGGACAGCACACCGCTCTCGTAGCCAGACGTGCCACCTCCAAGATAACTCATCCAATACTTCCCTTCGTACTTCTCCAACTCGTAGGATCCTCCCCATTTCGGGTCGACAAGAGCCAAGTATCCGGCCTTCTGGTTCACATCCCAGTCGGTGTCCTCTGAATATGACATTATCCTGCCAAGTGTCTTCCACTCAAGTAGTTCCTCACTCTCGGCAAGCCAGGTCTCATATCCCCGACCGTCGTAAATGATGTAGACCATGTACCATTTCCCATCCTTGCGGAACACGCTGGGGCTGTCCACGGCTAGACCATCATGACCAGAAATGACAAGTCCTCTTTTGAAAGGAGTTTTGACCTCCTCAAACACTTTTTCCATTTCCTCCTGCGGTACCACCAGAGGAAGGTCTTTGGAGCAACCGACGGCGCAAAGCAGCGTCGTCACGGCCAATACTATCGCCAAACCAGTTCTCATAATAAAAAGATGGCCGGTCTAAGCCGGCCATGACTTCCTTTTTACAGCTCCACAGGCTTATACTTCGGGACGAGGACGCGCATAATGGTCCAGGCGAGAAGGTAAGCTATTCCGCAGAAACAGAACACCATGAAGTAACCGGCCGGCTTGCCCTCGAATCCGAGGAAGCGGAAGGCTGATCCAGCGTTCTCAGCATAGGTAAACAGGTTACCAGCGACCTTCTGGATAATCATCGATCCGACTCCTCCAGCCATAGCGCCGATTCCGGTGATGGTCGCGATAGCGCCCTTCGGGAACATATCACCGACAGTAGAGAAGATATTCGCTGACCAGGCCTGGTGTCCGGCGGCGGCGAGTCCGATCAGGACAGCCGGCCACCAAGGAGAGTTGAAATGGACTCCAAGTGGCTGGGCGAAGAGGGAACAGAGCGGAAGGAATGCGAAAAGAAGCATCGCCAGCATACGCCCTGAATAAGGGTGCATACCCTTCTTCTCCACAAACAGTTTCGGCAGGTAACCGCCAATCAGGGAAACAACCGTCACTATGGCGTACAGGGTGAAAATCAAAGCCTGTCCCCTCAACGAGGTGGCCGGGGCGCCGAACTGGTTGCTGAAATATGACGGAGCCCAGAACAAGAAGAACCACCAGACGCCATCAGTCAGGAATTTACCAACTATGAAGGACCAAGTCTGACGGAACTTGAACGCCTGGACGAAAGGAATACTCTTCTCCTGAGCGAGAGCGGCCTTCTCGGCGGCTTCAGCGGCATCGTCCTGGAGGATATATTCCAGCTCATTCTCATTGACATGTTTGCTCTTTTCGGGTTTGTCATACATGAAGTTCCAGAAGAACATCCAGATGAAGCCCAGTCCACCGATGATGATGAATGCCCATTCCCAGCCGAGAGCCTTGGCCAGCGGCGGGATGCAAAGAGGGGCGGCAAGGGCGCCCACGGAAGCTCCTGCATTGAATATTGACGTGGCGAAGGCCCTGTCCTTCTTCGGGAAATACTCGGCTGTCACCTTGATTGCGGCCGGGAAGTTGCCCGCCTCACCTAGAGCAAGTATACCACGGCATAAAAGGAATAAATATACCGATGTGGTCGCGACGGCCAACGCCGCGTTCGATCCGGCCTCAACGGCCCTCATCGCAGCGACAGAATCAAAGCCACCCATGTGCGCTGTGGCCCAACCGCAAGCGGCGTGCATCACGGCACCTGCTGACCATACCCCAATGGCGATCAAATATCCCTTCTTGGTGCCCATCCAATCCACGAACTTGCCGGCGAAAAGGCAAGCGATAGCATATAGGATGGAAAAGAACGACGTGATTGTGCCATAGTTGGCGTCGGACCAATGGAATTCCGGCTTGATGAATTCCTCGTATGTCAGCGAAAGTACCTGACGGTCAAGGTAGTTTACTGTTGTGGCCACAAAGAGAAGGCTGCAAATCCACCATCTCCAATTGGTCATCAGTTTGTTCTGTGTCGACATATTATCTCAATGATTTTATAATCTCTAACGCTCCGGCGCAAAGCTCGGATATTTTACCCCACTCGCCTGCGGCGATTGTCTCTTTCGGGAACAAGTTGGAGCCCATTCCAACGCAAGTGACCCCAGCCTTGAACCATGCCTCAAGGTTTTCCCTCGTTGGTTTAACTCCACCTGTCACCATAATCTGGCTCCAAGGCATAGGAGCTTTTATCCCCTTCACGAAAGCCGGTCCGAGAACATCTCCAGGGAACACCTTGCAAATGTCGCAACCCGCCTCTTGGGCGGCGCCAATCTCGCTTGGGGTCGCGCAGCCGGGGCAATAAGGGATGAGCCTGCGGTTACAGACAGGTGCCACGGCAGGATTGAAGAGAGGTCCCACCACGAAGTTGGCTCCCAACTGGATATACATCGCGGCAGTGCCTGGATCGACAACGGATCCGATTCCCATTATCATACCTGGAAGCTCCTTATTGGCGTATTTAACGAGCTCTCCGAACACCTCCTGGGCGAAATCTCCCCTGTTGGTGAATTCAAAAGCTCTCACGCCGCCATCATAACAAGCCTTGAGTACCTTTTTGGAGGTCTCGAGGTCGGCATTGTAGAAGACCGGGACCATCCCTGTCTCCTTCATGGTCTGAATGACTTGTAACTTGGAATATTTTGCCATAAATGATTCAATATTAATTAGCGGGAAACCCGGCCGGAACCGTCTCCCTTCATGAGATTCTCAACCTCGGCGACCGTGACCTGATTGAAGTCTCCGAATATTGTATGTTTGAGGCAGGATGCTGCCACAGCGAAGTTCAGGGCCTTCTGATCGTCTCCCGCGAAGGTTAATAGGCCGTAGATAAGACCTCCCATGAAACTGTCGCCACCCCCGACCCTGTCAACGATGTGGGTTATATCGTAACGAGGCGACTGGTAGAGAGTCTTCCCGTCCCAAAGTACACCTCCCCAAGTGTTGTGGTTGGCATTGATAGAGCCACGGAGGGTAATGATAACCTTCCTGGCCCTGGGGAACCTTGTCATCAACTTTTCGCCCACGCTTTGGAACCTCCTTTGGTCAATAGCTCCTCCGGTTGCCGTCACATCAAATCCTTCCGGTTTGATCCCGAACACCTTGTCAGCATCCTCCTCGTTGCCAAGGATGATGTCGCAACCTTCCACGAGGGCAGGCATGATCTCGGAAGCCTTCTTACCATATTTCCAGAGATTCTTGCGGTAGTTGAGGTCGCAAGAGACCGTGACTCCCAATCGGTTGGCGGCTTTAATCGCCTCCAGGCACACATCAGCGGCGCCCTGGCTTAAAGCCGGGGTTATTCCGGTCCAGTGGAACCAGTCCGCACCTTCGAAAACCTTGTCCCAGTCAATCATTCCGGTCTCGATGGTCGAGATTGCCGAATGAGCCCTGTCATAGACCACCTTGCTCGGGCGGGCGACCGCACCTGTCTCCAGGAAATATATTCCCAGACGCTCGCCGCCAAAGACACAGAAGTCGGTCCCTACACCATAGGAATGGAGGTCTCGGATGCAACTTTTCGCTATGTCATTCTCCGGGAAGCGGGTGACGAATTGGACATCCATTCCATAATTGGCCAGAGAGACGGCCACATTGGCCTCACCTCCACCGAATGTGGCGTCAAACTGTTTGGCCTGGGAGAAGCGGAGGTAACCCGGCGTCGATAGACGGAGCATTATCTCTCCGAATGTGATGATTCTGGGCATAAATATCAGAAATTGAAATAGTTCTTGGCGTTATTGTAGCTGATGTCTTCCACCATCTTTCCGATAAAGTCGATCTCTGAGGCTGGCAGTCTTCCACTCTCCACGTCCTTTCCGATCATGTCGCAGAGAATACGGCGGAAGTACTCATGACGAGGGTAACTGATAAAGCTGCGGCTGTCAGTGAGCATTCCCACGAACCGGCTGAGCAAGCCTTGGGAGGAAAGGGCATTCATCTGCTTGCGCATGCCATCCTCCTGATCCAGGAACCACCAAGCGGCACCAAACTGCATCTTCCCAGGGAATGTTCCATCGTTGAAAGTGTATGCCATGGACGTCATGACTTCATTGTCCTTTGGATTGAGGCAATACAGTATTGTCTTTGCTAATTTGTCCTCCGAAGCGAGACGGTCGAAAAAGCGATGTCCGGCGACAGCGACGGGGAGATCATGGATGGCATCATAACCCGTGTCCGGACCAACCAGGTTAAACATCTTAGTGTTATTATTCCTGATGGCTCCGACGTGGAACTGTTGTGCCCAACCGGACTCGGCGTCCATGACAGCCATGTCGTGGAGGAAGGCGCTGCGGAACTTTTCAAGCTCTCTCGGCCCAGGCGCCTTTCCAAGCAACACTTTCTTGAATATAAGCTCGATCTCAAACTGGGTGTAGTCAGCTCCGTAGAAAGTGTCCATCCCGTGATCCGACAGCTTGCAACCCCTCGAGGCAAAGAAATCATGACGTTTCTGCAGAGCCTCGATCAGATCAGTGTAAGAATCTATGTTCTTGTCTGCCGCCTCACCTAATTTCTTCAGGTATTCTTTATAGCTCTGTGGATTTTCCACGGCCATGGCCTTATCGGGCCTCCAGGCGGGTAACACCTTGGTACCAAACGGCTTCTCAGCAATCATCTTGTGCCATCGAAGGTCATCGGCCGGGTCGTCTGTCGTACAAACCACCTCAACTCCGAACTTGCGGATGAGGGCCTGGCCACGATATTCCTCGGTCGCCAATTTGGCGTTGCACTCCTCGAATATCTCCCTCGCGGTTTTAGGACTCAATAGTTTTTCTATCCCGAAAACCCTGCTGAGCTCCAGATGCGTCCAATGATAGAGAGGGTTCCGCATGGTATAGGGAACGGTCTCAGCCCATTTCTCGAATGTCTCCCATGGGGTTTTGGTCCCTCCGGTGATATAATCCTCCGGTACCCCGTTCGCCCTCATCGCGCGCCACTTGTAATGGTCACCCGCATGGCCGTCCACAAGCCAAAGTTGGGTAATATCCCTGAACTGGATGTTTTCAGCTATCTGCTGGGGAACAAGGTGGCAGTGATAATCGATGATCGGTTGTTTTTCCGCATGCTCATGATACAGCTTTTGGGCGGTGTCATTTCCAAGCATGAAATCTTTGTTGATGAATGTCATTTGTGAGATCAATTATGGTTGACGCATTTTTTTGACTACATACAAAAATACAAATGTTTTGCTATTATGGCGCAAACCTTTGTACTTTTGTATAGGGTAATAAGTATTGACAAATATGACCAACATCTTCTCATTCGATGTCAAGTTGGGACTCCGCGATATTTACTGGCACATCGCAGTATCGCTTTTGGTGTTGCCGCTTCTTTTCTCCTGCGGGAAAGAGGAAGAAAGCCCGTCTACCCATCCAGCCGTTGAGGAACCCAAGGAGGCTGTCCTCCCTGAGCTTAATATCAACCTTCCACAAGGTCATGAAATTAACAGCAAGACAGTTTGGGTCGAGAACGCTACCGCCAGCCTGGTTTCCGAAAACGGGAATATCACCGAGCTCGGAGGCGCGAAAATAAAGGGCAGGGGGAATTCCACTTGGAACTATCCAAAGAAGCCTTACGCCTTGAAACTGGACAAGGATGCTTCCCTCTTCGGAATGCCGGCTGGCAAGAGGTGGGATCTCCTGGCCAATTACATTGACAGGACAGAGATTCGCAACGCCGTGGCTTTCGAGGTGGCCAACAAGACAAAGTCCCTTGAATGGACCCCGAAAGGAAGGTTCGTCAAGCTGTACATCAACATGATCTATCATGGTGTCTACTACTTGTGCGAGCACATCAAGATTGACAAAAACCGCTTGAACCTTCACGAGGGAGGATACCTTCTTGAGCTCGATGTCTACTATGACGAGGATTTCAAATTCAAGTCCGACTCCCTTGGCCTTCCGGTACAGATCAAGGACTGGAAGGGTGGAGAGATGACAGAGGAGCGTCTGTCCGGAATAGAAAAAGAGTTCAACGAGATTGAGTCCTTGATTATTTCCGAGGATAGGGCTACAAACGGGTGGCAGGACCTCGTAGACATGGACACCTTTATCGACTGGTGGTTCGCATATGAACTTGCAGAATGCGGTGAGCCTTCGGGGCCGAAAAGCAGTTACATGTACCGCGACAAAGGAGGAAAGCTCAAGGCCGGACCCGTGTGGGATTTCGACTGGGGCACATTCCGAAGCGGAGCGGATGTGACCCATTTCCGCATCAAGAAAGCCATCTTCTACAAATATCTCTTTCAGGATCCTTCATTCGTGAAAAGAGTCAAGGAAAAATGGTCAGAAAGTAAATCTGACTTTCTCTCTATCACGGGGTTCATCGACGAGATCGCCGAAGCTGTCAAGGGACACGTGGATCGGGACAAGTCGAAATGGCCCATGACCACAACCATCAACTACGACGAGTCAATGTCGTTCGAAGAAGCTGTGGCCACGATGAAAAGCAATTACAAAAAGCATTGGGAGTGGATGGATAAAGAAATCAATGCTTTTTAATTTCTCATTGAAGACTCTCTGACTATCAGTTCCATCGGCACGACAACCTCCCCGACCTCGGCTCCCGGCTTCAGGGAAGTGATGAAAGCTTGGGCGGCACGGCGTCCAATCTCGTAAGGGTGCTGAGCGATAGAACTCATCGATGGCGTCATGATTGAGGTGAATGACTCATTAGCCGTTCCTACCACACCGAAATCCTCTGGGATCCGAAGTCCGAGTTCCTTAGCAGCTTGGATAGCACCAAGGGCGGAGAAATCACCGGCGCTGTAGATTGCGTCACATCCCCTTTCAATGGCCTTCTTCGCGGCTTCATAACCTTTGTTCTCGACTATGGAATCATAGAATATGATGTCCTCATCTATCTCCATACCCATATCGGTTAGTGCCTTCTTGTATCCATTCAACCTGTCCCGATAGGCCAAGGTGCCCATGAAGCCTGCTATGTTGCCTATTTTCTTGTAGCCTTGCTCTATAAGATGATGGGTGCCTTCATAAGCGCCCTGGAAATTGTCATTCACTATCTTCGGCCCGGGAAGATCATTGAATACACGGTCAAATTGAACAAGGATGGCATCTTGCCCTATATTCTCCATTATATGGTCACTCGTGGTGGAGGAACTGGCATGTGACATGATAACTCCCGCAACACGGTTGCTTCTCATTGTTTTGAGAGCTTTGATCTCATCCTCAAAATTCTCATGGCTCTGGCATATAATCACGGAGTATCCATGCTCATTCAAAACAGTCTCCGCACCACTGATGGCATTGCTGAAGAAGGCGCGATTGATTCCCGGTACGATTATGCCGACTACATTAGAATGTCCCTTGCGCAGGCTTGAAGCGGGCTCATTTCGCTCATATCCCATGGCGGCGGCCATCTCGGAAACCGCCAACCGCGTTGATTCCTTGACTCTCGGACTGCCAGCAAGCGCCCTCGAAACAGTCGAAGGTGTCACACCCAATGCCTTTGCGATGTCGGAAATCGTTACCATGAGATAAAAAAGTTTCCTATTTTTCAAATATACAAATAAAATCCTTCAATCGCATACAAACGTTTGTATATTTGCGGTCATTTTATAATGCTCAATAAAGTTTAGAACGATTCCTATATTTTAAAAGGAGTCCTGTCTTCGGAATTAATCAAGCGAGCCGCTTTGTGAGTCTGGAAGGGCACTGGGTGGTTCACAAACTCTGGCGCATTGAAAGAGAGGAACAACGAGCTGTAGTAGCGCTTGGGATTACGTTGCGGCAACATAAACGGCTTGGCGCAAACACCGTTCTCATCAATATGGCACAAATACAGACGGGTGTGAAGCCCGTCATCTCTCCTGCTGGAGAAGACAAACCAGCGGCTGGAAGAATCCCAGTTGTGGAAGCTCTCCGTGTCTTCGCTGTTCACTTCATCAATTGGACGTGTTTCCCCTGTCTTAAGGTTGAGCAACCAAAGATCAGCCTCATGATGCCAGATGGAGAAGTTCCCATAATCCGAAAGCGTGTACATCAGATACTTCCCGTCATAAGATGGTCTAGGGAAAGAAACACTCTTATTATTCGCCTCGGCGTCGAGGACGGTCTCTATGACTTTCCCGGTCTCGCCTGTCGCGGGATCGAAATCTGTTTTTAAGAGGTTGTACCGGATTGACGAAAGGCTGTCAGGAATAGGACGGGGTTTGGCGGCGCAAAAAAACAAAGTCTTACCATCAGCGGAAAAAGCGGGGAAAGTCTCCCATTTATGATCGCCTTTAAGCGAAGGCGGCAACAGAAGCTTGCCGTTATCCACATCATACACTCCGATGTCGCTGGCATGGTCAAAAACCTCTATGATCTTGTCTGGTCCCTCATGGAAAGCTTGCCTGGTGGTGTTTATCGAATATGCTATATACTTCCCGGAATGATGCCAATAAGGGTATACACAAAAGCCCGAGGTGCTGTCAGTCTTTGTATCATAGGCATCGAGAGCCCCGTGAGCGCGAAGGAGTGTCGCACCGTGAGCGCCACGAATGTGGAGACTGAAATTCTCCGGATCGCAGCGATTGGACGTGTGGCAGTTGACACAACCAGTGAATGACGTGTTTTCTATAAGGGCTCTCTCGCGAAAAGAAGATAGGTCTCTCTCATATATGCCCATCTTGCTATATGAGATGTAACCCGGAGCCAGCTTTCTATAAACCAAACCAAAGTCTGATGGATCCTGACTGACATATATTGAAAAAGGCTCATATGCAATCCATTTCCCCTCTTTCTTGGCCTTAACAGCGACGTTTAGGGTTTGTCCCGCTGAGGCTTTGAGCAAACGATGCCATCGTCTCATAGGGAACCTGGTAAATGACCTGCCGCGGGACCTCAGAGACCCTGACGTCCCGGAAACAGAGACATCAATGGAATTGACCAGGCTATCTGTCACTGCAAAATCCAGCGGAGCAATCCCAAAAGGAACGGTAACTCCTTTATAATCAGGATATATCTCGGGCTCTTCCGCAACGCTGTGACCAGCCGTGGTGGAGCAGGCGGCAAGCAAAACCGCTGACACAAGTATGATGACCGTTCGCCTAATCATTTGCCGTGATAAAAATAATAATACCAATAGGTTGTACCATATTTGTTTTTCATCGCCCCCTTCGGGCGGTTAGCCCCGCGGTCGCCAAAGAAGGAGACGCAACGGTCCGTGATTCCATCCGGGAGAGTCCAGGGTATGCCGTCGAAGTCTCGATGGTCCCTTGCCCATGCGAGAGCTAGAGCCTCAGCAAAGGCTATTGAGACAACTTCCCGAGACTTATGTGTCGCATTGTAATCAGCCACGAAACCATCAAGGTTCAGGGACAGCATGTCATAGGCAAGCAAATAATCCCTGGCCATTGTGTTAGAAGAGTCACGCCCAACCAGGAGAGACAGCACATCATGTATGTTCTCATCAGAACTCACCATGTCCTTAACCGTCAATCTGCTGCTGGATATTTGGTCTATATCATCAGAAGGGCGCCATTTATGATAGAATAGGGTATGGCTAAGAGCCTCCATATATTTCTCAGAGACAGTGATGTCTCCATTTACCCGGTTTGTCCTCGCGAGCCACTTGTAGCAGTAAGAGCTCTTTTGAAAATCGGGAATCGACTCCTGAGCCTCATAGACCAGTCTCTGGGCACTGTCAACAAGCCCTAACGCCCAATACACCTGGGCGAAGGCCAGAGGGGATATAAAGTCGACTTTTTTATCCGAGATTAGTCCTTGCGGACCATTTTGGAAGCCTTTGAACACTCCGTCCGGAAATTGCCCAGTCTTGGCCAAGGCAAGATTGACGCAGGCCACTGACACAGGACTGAGGGATGGCCATTTCTTTTTAGCCGCCTCAATTATACCATTCCAATCCTCATTTTGAGACAAGATTGTGTATTTGAGAGTTTCTTCCTTCTGGTGATTGATGTTTTTGTCCAATACAGGCCTGACAGCAATGAGCAAGGAGACTACAGCAGATACCGCCACCACAATCGCATTGACTAAGGAGCTTCCATCCTTTGGTAAAAAGCGCCGCAAAACTATTGGAAAAGTTGCGGCGACAAGAGCATACCACGGCTCCGGACGCACGGTTTGAAGGAAACGGTAATAATGGATGCCCCCAACAAGGGATTTAATGGGATATTGGAAAACCCACGTCGCGGCTAGGACCGTTAAAAACAACACGGGAAGTCCTATAAAAGCCGCTTTCCAATCACGAACAGAAATGTCCACAAGAAAAATGAGGCTCAATGGGCCGCAAGCCATATATAAGAAAGGAGTAAGAACTATCGCGACTATCATCCGCAAGGGACGATCGCTTATCTTTGACACTCCGTGAGCGGCTAATAACGAAAGAATGAGTGCGATGACCGCCGAGAGCATCGCGTTTTCATTGGTGTAGAAAGCGCAAAGGATTGCCAAGGGTAGAATCGTAAGGCCGAAAAGCCAAAGGGGCACTTCTTCGAAAAACCCCAGCAGAAGCCGCTGGAAAGCCACAAGAAGAGCGGAAATAATGGCCGCACCCATCCAAGGATTCAAGAAAAACTGCGTGAAAAACCTCCCCAGCCAATCTGACAGTCCCCCTGGAACGGAGATAACTTCGTGAAAGTACTCCCCAGTCCATAAAAAGAGTTGGCACCTCTCTTGAAACACGAGATGCACCGGAACGCCCAGAGCGAGAAGAAAAGTGGCGCAAACAAATTCAGCCGCGAGAGTGATTTTGAGGTATAATTTCACCGCCATCTAAAATTATTTGCCGTAAAATAATAAAAAAGTACACAAGAGTGATAAAAAAGATTACAGAATCGCTTTGGGAAATACAAACGTTTGTATATATTTGTGCTCATAAGTGATCATTAATCATAGTCCAATGAAAAACAAACTCTTTAAATTCATCTTATGCCTGTCAGCGGCGCTCCTTGCGTTCGTCGATGTCGGGGCTCAGACAAGAATGAAGGTTTCAGGATCCATTACCGACGCCCAAGGCCCAGTCATTGGTGCTGCGGTTGTGGAAAAGGGGTCATCAAATGGCACTACTACCGACTCGAACGGTAAGTACGAACTAACAGTATCCCCAAATGCAACCCTCGTTGTCTCGTGTATAGGTTATGCTACCCAAGAAGTCGCTGTTGGCGGCAGGTCAGTTATCAACTTCAATCTCTTGGAGGATACTGAGATGCTCGAAGAGACAGTTGTCGTCGGTTTCGGTACCCAGAAGAAAGTCAATCTCTCCGGATCCATCTCAACTGTCAATGTGAGCAAGCTCACCGAAAGCCGTCCTGTCGTCAGTATCGGCAACGCCCTTGTCGGTATGGCAGCCGGTGTCAACGTCACTTCCGGAAGCAATGCTCCTGGTAACGACAACGCGACTATCATGGTCCGTGGTCGTGGTACCTTGAATACCGCCACTCCTCTTGTCATCATCGATGGTGTCGAGGCCTCCATCAACTCGGTCAATCCGCAGGATGTGGAATCCATGACCGTCCTCAAAGATGCGGCTTCCTCCGCGATCTACGGATCCAGAGCCGCTAACGGTGTTATCCTCATCACCACAAAGAAAGGAAAGGCCGGCAATGTGAAGGTTGATTACAATGGCTATGTCTCATTAGAGGACATCCGCGTTCCGAGTATCCTAAGACCCGTCAGCAATTACGCTGATTACATGGAGTACATGAACGAGGGTTACGCCAATGCGGGAATGGCCGCACAGTTCTCACAGGAGAAGATAGACGAATGGCGAAACGGGACCGATCCACTGATGTATCCAAACAGCGATTTCATCACAGATTCTTTCTCTACCGGAGTCGCCCAGAACCATGTTCTATCTGTCACCGCAGGTAGTGAGAAGATGCGTCTTTACGGTTCACTCGGCTACCTGGACAATCCCGGAGTCCTGCCGAACTCGGGACAGAAGAAATACAGCGCCAGAGTCAACTTCGAGGTAGACCCTACTAAATGGCTCTCTGTCGGCAGCAACATCAACGGATATGTCTCTAATCTGGACATGGGTGCCAATCCTTCTTTCGAATATATTGGATCCTCATCTCCCGGTATGACATATCAGTTCCCGGATGGACGTTTCGGAGGTATTGAGAACCCTGAGGACGATCCCCAATCCAGCGCCAACAACCTTCTCAGGTCGAGATACACCACGAAGGGAACGGATATAGCAAACAACATTAGTTCTCGTTTCTTCTCCACGATCAGGCCGTTCAAGGGTTTCAGCGTAACGGGGTCCTATACTTATCAGTTCTACGACAAACAGAGGAACACAACCCCGAATTTCGTTGATCTTTGGAGCTACAGGACCAATTCGATCGTGACCAGCGGTGTCGTGAAGACCAATGCCACAAACAACAATAACAAGGTTATCCGCAAATATGCTGACGTCGTAGCCAGATACGAGAATAATTTCTTCAATGACCGCTTCGGATTCAGCATAATGGCGGGTAGCTCCACAGAGTCATATCGTTCCGCCAGCTTCTCGGGAACAAGATACGACCTGATTTCCGAAACCCTTACCGCCATTAACGCCGGTACCGGAGACATGTCAGCCTCAGGTTCTTCCACGGAATGGGCGATGAACTCCTATTTCGGCCGAATCAACCTCTCGTGGGATAACAAATATCTCCTTGAAGGAAACTTCAGGGCTGATGGTTCATCCCGCTTCCTCGAAGGCCACAGGTGGGGCTACTTCCCGTCAGCATCCGCCGCATGGCGTATTTCTGAAGAGGGCTTCATGAAGGATGGCTTCTTCGACGAGCTCAAACTCAGGGTCTCTTATGGAGGTCTCGGTAACAATTCCGTGGGCAACTATGAGGCACAGTCGATGTATGTGACCCAGAATTACTCTCTCGGAGACGCGGTTGCGGTCGGTATGGCCCAGACAGCACTTGCCAACGCCAACCTTACTTGGGAAACCACATATGTCACTAACATAGGTATTGATTTCGGAATCCTGCGGAATCGCCTGACCGGTACCGTGGACCTCTTCGACAAGGATACCAAGAACATCCTCATCAGCCTTCCCGCTCCCGCCGTGCATGGTACAGCATCCATCCCGACCCAGAATGCCGCGGAGGTGCAGAACAAGGGTATCGAGATATCTCTCGGATGGCAGGACCACAAGGGAGACTTCAGCTACAGCATCAACGGCAACTTCACTTATGTCAAGAATAAGGTCTTGAAGTTCAAGGGTGATGACTACTCGCTCTCGGGAGCCAACTACATTAAGGAAGGCCTTCCGATCAACTCACAGTACCTTTACCGCTTTGATCGCATCATCCAGACTGATGCCGACATGAAGATTGTGGAGGACATGCTCGCCGCCAACCCTGCCGCATTCAACACTACCGGCAAGCCGGGCCTTGGCGACATGCTGTACAAGGATATCAATGGTGATGGCGTTGTGAACAACGACGATAAGGAAATTGTGAGCGACGGCCCCAACCCGAAGTTCTATTATGGCCTGAACATCTCATTGGCATGGAAGGGCTTCGACTTCAGCACTCTTATCAACGGCGTGGGAGGAGTCACCCAATTCTGGCAGGATGGCTACAAGAATACCTCAAACGTCATGTTCGGTTGCTCAATCAATAAATACGTCGCCGAACACGCATGGCGCCCTGGCCGCACAGACGCTACCTATCCGAAGCTGAACAACAAGGACAACAAGAACACCCAGTACTCGGACTTCTATCTCCAGAATATGGCATATCTTAAGATCCGTAACATACAGCTTGGATATACCCTACCGCAAAGCTTTACGCAGAAGATCAGCATCGAGCGTATACGTTTCTACGCAAGTCTTGAGAACTACTTCACATTCACCAAGTTCCGTGGCTTCGACCCTGAGGTCAGCGGCTTCAACTATCCGACCATGAAACATGCTCTGTTCGGTGTCAACATCACATTCGGAGGGAAGTAATAATCAAGTAAGTAGTATAACACGAGAAAATTCAGAAAGATATGAAAAAGAATATAATACTTACCATGGTTTCGCTCGCCGCCTTGTTCATAATCAGTGGTTGCGAGTCACTCGATCGTTCTCCAGACAACCAGCTTTCATCGGGTACCTTCTGGAAAACAGAGACACATGCGAGGCAGGCAATTGTCGGTGTTTATGCGATGTTCAGGGATGCCAACATTTGTGGAGAGATCTTCGAAGAAGATGCCGGCGGTTTCATCGGCACCGGTTATGACCGCGGCTTCTTCAATGTGGTCAAGGGTTCTTATAACTCTACCACTGGCGTTGTGACCAGCAAGTGGTCAGCAATCTATGAAGGTGTCGCCAGAGCAAACTCCGTCATACAGAACGTGAGTAAGATGACCGATTATCTCGACCAGCCCACCATCGATAAATATGTAGGCGAGGCTAAGTTCCTCCGCGCGTATTTCTACAATATGCTCCTCAACTATTGGGGAGGCGTCCCGATTTACGATGAGAGCGTTGTGGTCGCGGAGAAATTCTCCGATATGAAAGAGCCCCGCTCCACAGCTGAGCAGGTTCGTGAATTCATCCTCAGAGACCTTGATGCGGCTATCGCTGTTCTTCCCGAACAAGGTTCGTGGGCGGCATCTGACTACGGCCGCGCGACCAAGGGTGCCGCTCAGGCGCTCAAAGGCAAGGTTCTCCTCTATGCTAAGGACTACGCTGGAGCCGCCACACAGTTCCAGTCCGTCATAAGCAGCGGCAAGTACTCTCTCTACAAGAGCTATCCTGATCTCTTCCTTCCTGGAGGAGATGCTTCTGACGAAATGATTTTCGCTGTCCAGAATATTGGCGGAGTCGGTACAGATTTCGGTATGCCGATGTGTTTCTACATGGGCACCCGCTCCACTTTCGGTAGCTGCTGGGACAATTTCACGGCTTCCACAAGGTTCGTTGACAGCTATGAGAACCTCGACGGCACTCCATTCAATTGGGACGATTGGTTCCCTGGCTTCAATTCAGACAACAAAGTCAAGGAAGAAGTGTTCCTTCTCCAGAACGGTTCAAGTTACCAGAATCCTGAGCGTCCCGCCCAAGTGGACAAGCTCCTTGAGATGTACACCAAACGCGACCCTCGTATGGCCTGGACCCTTATCCTTCCGTACACCCACTATTTGGGTTGGGCGTCAAATAAGGAGCGCGACATGGAGTACATCATTCCCGCCTCCGGATCCGGAAACGAGAATTACGGCTCAGTCCGTGTAAATAACTCCTGGAAGATTTATCTCTTCCGCAAGTTTGTCCCCGAAGGAAACATGAAGGGTGCGATCAATAACCGTTCGCACACTCCTATCAACTTCCCTCTCATCCGCTATGCTGATGTTCTTCTGATGTACGCCGAATGTCTCAATGAGACAGGCAAGACGGCCGAGGCGGCAACCTACGTCAACATGGTCCGGGAACGCGTCGGCATGCCGGGAGTCACGGCAACCACTAAAGACGAGATGTTCAAGGCTATCAAGCACGAACGCGAGGTGGAGATGGCTGCCGAAGGCCACAGCTATATGGACTACAAGCGCTGGGGCCTCCTCGAGGAACTCAATGGTGTCGCCGAGCTCAATATAGTAGGTGGTAGCCTTTATAAGCATGCCACGGCTTCCCGCGACTACCTGTTCCCTATCCCCAATGCCGAGATCGATAAGAATCCCGCTCTTACACAGAATCCCGGTTGGTAGCGGTTAATGATCACATAAAGTGGGTTACGCTTATTGCCTAACCCACTTTTTTAATGTTTATTAAAACCACAATTATATGAAAAGGATAATCGCTTTATTGGCTTTTTCCGTTCTCTGCATCACCCTCATCGCCAGGGAAACCGTGCAGCGCAACCTCATCCAGAAACGATACACCTTTGACCAGGTTAAGGCCGCCCTCGTGATGGACCAGAAATGGGTCCCATACCCCGCATATGCTGACCGCTCCGGCTGGGACGCCCTTTTGGGTGGCCATAAGGACGCCCTCATCAAGCAAGGCGAACAATTCCTGGATTACGAGTGGAAAGTGGTCAAGGCCATGGATTATATGGAATACGAGCTATCCGGAAACCGCAATGTGATGCAAAACCCCTTGGGAGCCAACAACAGAGCCATAGGGACCTTGTTCGCAGCTGAACTCGCTGAGGGAAAGGGTAGATTCATTCCCCAAATAATCAATGGTGTCTGGCATACTTGTGAGATGACTTCTTGGGCTCTCTCGGCTCACCTCGCAGGACTATCGTACGCAAAACGATCACTTCCGGTGAAAGGAGACAACACCCTTGAACTTACCCAAGGAGATATGTCCCAGATGTTTTCCTGGATTTACTACTATCTCCACCAGGAGTTTGACAAGATTCAGCCCGAGTTCAGCAAGCGCCTCAAGGATGAACTCAAGTATCGCGAACTCGATTCATATCTTGAGAGAGATGATTTCTGGTGGATGGGTTTCACCGGTGGCAATGGAAACGGGCTTCTAAATAACTGGACTCCTTGGTGTACTTCAAACGCCATCTTATCCTTCATGTTGATGGAAAATGACAAGGAAAGGCTGGCTCAGGCTGTTTGGAAGAGCATCAAAAGCATAGATCTCTATCTCAACTATGTCCAGGGGGATGGTGGCATTGAAGAAGGCCCTTCATATTGGGGACACGCCCCCGGTAAGCTCTACGACTACCTCAACGCCCTTTACATGATCACTGGTGGAAAGATCAGCATCTTCGACGAGAAACAGGTCAGGGATATGGGCGAATACATCGTCCGCTCTTATGTAGGAGACGGCTGGGTGGTGAATTTCGCTGATGCCTCCGCTCGTGGAGGCGGCGAACTCCCCATGATTTTCCGTTATGGGAAAGCCGTAGGCAGCGATCTTATGATGGGTTATGCCGCTCAAATGCAGAAAGGCAAGCCCACCTCAGTATCTGGGGGACTTGACATGTCACGGTTCTTTGAGACCCTCAGATATGAAAAGGAATTCCTTGGTTCAGATAAAACATATACGCCAAGCAACTACACCTGGTATCCAGTCACCGAGTTCCATTACATGTCCAATCCAGAAGGTGTCTTCGTGGCCGCCAGGGGAGGCTACAACAACGAGAGTCACAATCACAACGATGTAGGGTCGTTCAATCTTTATTATGATAACCTTCCCGTAATCATCGATGTGGGCGTGGGGACTTACACCCGCCAGACTTTCAGCAGCGAGAGATACAGTATCTGGACGATGCAGGGAAACTACCATAATATTCCCATGGTCAACGGATACGCTGAGCCGTTCGGAACCCAATATGCCGCCAAGGACTGCAAATCCACCTCTACCAGTTTCTCTGTGGATCTCGTAAATGCTTATCCTGCCGAGGCCGGTATCGTTAAGTGGATTCGTTCCTACAATCTAGCGGGCAAGACCCTCAAAGTCTCCGACCAGTTCTCCCTATCCAAGGCCGAGGCACCAAACCAAATCAACTTCATGACCTGGGGCAACGTTGACGCTTCCAAGCCAGGCGTGATCAACGTTGAGGTCAAGGGTAAAAAGATGCAGTTGAAATATGATGCCAAGAGTTTCAAAGCTGAGGTTGAGACCATCAAGTTGACCGACCAGAGGCTGTCTTCTGTCTGGGGAGATGAGGTTTACAGGATATCCCTGAAGGCTACCAAGCTCCAGAAGAGTGGAAAATATAATTACACAATAACAAAACTATAATGAGAATAAAAGGATTATCAGTTCTGGCGCTTCTGCTTGCCGCCGGTTGTTCATCAGACTCTTTCATCAAGGATAACATCGAATTTGCGGCTGCCCAGATAGATGGTGCTGTAGAAAGAACGGAAGCGTATATCGCCGAGACAGGTAAGTTCGGAGCACCCATAGATCTTAAGGCTGACAAAACCACAATCACTTTCGGCAATCACCTCGCATGGCAGGGAGGGTTCTTCCAGGGTAGCCTATGGTATCTCTATGAACTCACCGGGGATGAGAAATACGCCGCTACCGCACAGCGTTACACCGAAAGCATCAGCGATGTGCAGTATGTCACCGACAACCACGATGTCGGATTCATCTGCATGAGTAGTTTCGGCCAAGGAATGCGTCTTAAGGGACTTGATTACAAAGACATTATCATCCAGACGGCCGAGTCTCTGATGACTCGTTTCCGTGAGTCTACCGGCCTTATCCAGTCTTGGCAGGCCTCAGAGGCTCTTGACCGGAAATGCCCCGTCATCATAGACAATATGATGAATCTTGAGCTACTTTTCAAGGCGACAGAACTCTCTGGGGATAAGAAATATTTCGATGCGGCGGTCAGCCATGCGGACCGTACTCTCAAAGAGCATTTCCGTCCAGATGGAAGTTGCTGGCATGTAGTGGATTATGATCCGGAAACCGGTGAAGTGAGAAAGAAGGTCACCGCTCAGGGATATTCTGATGACTCCGTATGGAGCCGTGGTCAGGCATGGGCAATCTATGGCTACACAATGGCTTACAGGTGCACTGGTTACCGCCGTTATATCGAGCAGGCTATCAAGACCTTCGAGATGATGAAGAACCATCCTAACATGGCGGATGACTGTGTGGCTTATTGGGACATGTGCAGCCCTGACATACCCAACACATACAGGGATGTTTCCACATCTTCAATTATGGCATCCGCCCTTTATGAGATGAGCACGATGGATGTCGATAACCCTGGCCAATACAAGGAATATGCGGACAAGATCATGACCTCCCTCGCAAGCCCCGCATACCGCGCGAAGCTTGGAGAGAATGGCAACTTCATATTGATGCACAGCGTGGGCAGCATCCCTCACAAGTCAGAGATTGATGTGCCTCTAAACTATGCGGATTACTATTTCCTTGAGGCTCTCAAACGTAAAAGGGATATTGAGAAATGAAAAGGATCTTACTGATCCTGGCTTTGTCAATCGTTTCACTGTCGGCCTTTTGCCAACGGTCGACAGTGAACCTTGACAATGGGTGGAGATTCCGTTTCGGATACGAATTCGAAAAGAGAGCCGGAGTGATGGTCCAGCTCCCACACTGCTGGAATGCCCTTGACGGCACCCGAGGCACTTATGATTATCACCGCGGCATAGGCAACTATACCAAAAGGGTTAATATTCCATCAGAATGGAAAGGGAAGCGGGTTTTCATCAAATTCGAAGGAGCCAATAGCATTTGCGACTTCTTCCTCAACGGAAAGTTTGTCGGGGAACATCGCGGTGGCTATACTGCTTTCGTCTACGACATCTCCGATCGCCTCGATTACGGTCGTGAAAACGAATTCTGGGCAAGGGTGAACAACTCCGAGCAACTTGACGTCATGCCTTTGGTTGGAGATTTCAACATCGGAGGAGGCCTTTACAGAGACGTGTATTTAATTGTCACAGATAAAGCTTGTATCTCTCCAGAGGACTATGCCTCTCCAGGTGTTTATTTCTCTCAAAAAAAGGTAACGGAAAAGTCTGCCGACATTAATCTCAAGGTGATGTTATCCAACACATCCGACAGGGATCGTGACTTGACCGTACGAATGAGTATCAGCGACGGAACCAAGGCGGTTCTGACAAAGGAAAAGAAGGTGAGGCTGGCCCCCGGAACCCGGCTGACAGAGGAGACTATCAACTTCTCCATAAAGAACCCCCATCTGTGGAACGCCAGGCAGGATCCGTTCATATATGACGCGTCGATCACTCTGGTCGAAGGCGGCAAAGAGATTGACCGTGTGAACCAACCCCTTGGGCTCAGGTATTTCCGGTTCGATGCGAATGAAGGATTTTCACTCAACGGAAAGCACCTTCAGTTAAGAGGAGTCTGCCGCCATCAGGAACGCTCTGAAATTGGAAACGCCCTCAGACGCGAGAATCACGAAGAAGATGTACGGCTTATGCATGAGATGGGTGTCAATGCCCTCCGAGGCTCACATTACCCACATGCGACATATTTCTATGACTTGCTTGACAAATACGGCATGGTCACATGGGCCGAGATACCTTTTGTGGGCCCCGGAGGATATGCCGACAAAGGTTTTGTGGACAAGGAGTCTTTCAAGGAAAATGGAAGACAACAGCTGACAGAATTAATCAAACAACAGTACAACCATCCGGGCATCTGTGTCTGGGGCCTGTTTAACGAGCTAAAGAGCCAAGGCGACAATCCCCTTGAATATATAAAGGAACTCAATGCCCTCGCTCATGAGCTTGACCCCTACCGTCCAACCACAGCCGCCTCAAACCAGTACGGTGATCCTATGAACGACGTCTCTGACGAGATAGGGTTCAACCGCTATGATGGATGGTATGGAAGTTCTCCGAGAACTTTGGCAACCTTCCTCGACAAATATCATGAGGAGCACCCTGATGCGAAATTATCTATCAGCGAATATGGGGCGGGAGCCAGCATTTACCATCAACAGGACTCCCTGAAACAACCTATACCAACGTCATACTGGCATCCTGAGAACTGGCAGACTTTCTATCACATGGAAAACTGGAAAATAATCAATGAGAGACCTTTTGTTTGGGGATCTTTCATCTGGAACATGTTTGATTTCGGTGCCGCCAATCGTACAGAAGGTGACCGTCCGGGAATCAATGATAAGGGTCTGGTCACCCGCGACCGTAAAGTTTGCAAGGATGCTTTCTACTTCTACAAGGCCAATTGGAATGAAGAGCCGATGGTTTACATTGAAGGAAGGCGCAACACCCTTCGTCTGCGACCGCAAACGGAAGTCATGGTATTCAGTAATGCTTCCAGTGTGACCCTCAGCGTGAATAACCGCCCCGTCGGCACCATGACGCCGGATAAGTATCACATCTGTCGTTTTCCTGTTATCCTCGAAAAGGGAGTGAATGTGATCACAGCCGTCGCTGATGGCTTGAAAGACTATTGTGAATGGACTTTACAATAAAACATTACCTCGGTTTTGCCCTTTTAGCATCGGTTCTTCTTTCTTCTTGCAAGAAGGAGGAAGAAAACCCCTTCGCACATCCAGCGAGAGTGGAGGAGCAAGATAGCGGTTTGCCGCACCTGTGCATCAACACGCCAGGCAATGCGGCGATAACCAGCAAGGAAGAGTGGATGGAGGGTGCGACAATAAGTCTGGTTTTTGCCGATGGCAGTGAGACAAATCTTGGAACAACGAAAATCAGGGGCAGGGGTAATTCCACATGGAATTATCCGAAGAAGCCGTATGCGTTGAAGCTTGACGAAAAGGCCTCTCTTTTAGGTATGCCCGCTGAAAAACGATGGGATCTCCTTGCGAATTACATTGATAGAACGGATATGCGCAATGCCGTGAGTTTTGAGGTGGCGCATAAGACAAAGAGCTTGGACTGGACACCGCATGGTGAATTTGTTGAATTGTACCTCAACGAAGTCAGGCAGGGTAATTATTATCTTTGCGAGCACATCAAGATCGACAAAAACCGGCTGAACCTCCAGAAAGGAGGCTATCTCCTTGAGCTTGACACAAATTACGACGAGGAGTTCAAATTCCGGTCCGACTCCCTGGACCTTCCCGTCATGATCAAGGATTGGAAGGGAGATGACATGACAGAGGAAAGGGCAGCTGAGATAGCGTCAGAATTCAATGAGATTGAGGCCCTGCTTGTGTCTGATGATAGAGAGAATAACGGCTGGCAGAATCTTGTGGATATGGATTCCTTCATCGACTGGTGGTTTGTTTATGAACTTGTCCAGTGCGGTGAGCCAAAACACCCTAAAAGCAGTTACATGTACCGGGACAAAGGAGGGAAACTCAAGGCCGGTCCAGTGTGGGACTTCGATTGGGGGACCTTCCGCAGTGGTGGCGAAGTGAGTGCATTTCGTATAAAAGAAGCCATTTTTTACAAGTATATGTTCCAAGATCCTTCTTTTGTGAAAAGAGTCAAGGAAAAATGGACGGAAAGCAAGGCTTCTTTCCTTTCAGTCACTGGATTCATAGACAAGACCGCTCAAAAAATCAAGGTCTCTGTCGACAAGGACAAAACAAAATGGGCGATAACCACCACCGTCAACAAAGACGAGGAACTGTCCTTTGACGATGCCGTGGCCACAATGAAAAACAATTATGTGAAACACTTGGAGTGGATGGATAGCCAAATATCCGCTCTAAAATAAAGATTTTGATCATGAAGAAGTTATTAGCTTTTGCTGTGTTTCTGGCAACGTTGGTGTCTTGCCAGACTCAGACCAAGGCCGTCGTTGACGGTACTGTCCTACCAAATCATCCTCGCCTTCTCTATACAAAGGCAGATCAATCAAAGGTCAATAAACTTCTCAAGACCACTCCACAGCTTCTTAAATTGCAAGAAGCCCTTGTCGCCCAAGCTGACGAGATTGTGGCTGGAGACATGCTGACATCCGACAATGTGAATCTTTCATTTTCACGCTCCTGGGTCAATCGCTTGTTCGCTCTTGGAATCGCCTTCCGCCAGACAGGAGAAAACAAGTATTCTGACGAGATTGAAGAGTCCCTGAATTATCTTTGCTCTTTCGAGAATTGGCATCCTGAACACTATCTTGACGTCGCCGAGATGACCACAGCTGTCGCCGTCGCATATGACTGGTGTTATGAGGTTCTATCTGAAGAGACCAGGCAGGCTGTTCGCGACGCTATTTACAACAAAGCCATAACACTGGTCCTCAACGAGTATAAGACTGGTGATGAAGTCGGGAGCTGGGCCAAAAGGGAGACCAACTGGAATGTGGTGTGTAACACTGGCATGGTGCTAGGCGCCCTCGCGTTGGCAGAATATTACCCTGAAGAAGCCTCCACGGTCGTGAAAAACGCTGAAAAATACATGCCCAACTGCCTAAAGCATTTCGACCCGGATGGGGTTTGTTATGAAGGGCCGGGGTATTACGAATACACAAATATCTACCTCGCGATGGTTCTGAAAGCGCTGGATGACAATTTTGGAAACACCGGCGGAGTTGCCGAACTGCCAGGAATAAGCAAGACAGCACAATACTATGTGGATTGCGTCAGCCCTTCAGGAAGAATATTCAACTTCGCTGATAGCGGCGGAGATAAAGCATCGACTTCTCCTCTGTTCTTTTACTTTAGCCAGAAATTCAATCTACCCGAGGTGGCATGGTGGTACAGGGGACAGTTGGACAAGGCTCTTGCCAATGATAAGCTTCCCGCATGGCATTTTCCGCTATCGCTCGCCTGGTATGACGACACGCCTTTTGACAATGATGCTCCCAAGCCTCGTATCAAGACTTTCCACAATGTAAATGACATCCTCGTGTTACGCGGAAGCAAAGATAACCCTAAGTCTATACATGTGTTAGCAAAGGGCGGTGATCCAGACATGGCTCATCAGCAGGCCGATGGCGGATCATTTGTCATTGAGTCAGAAGGAGAGCGTTGGCTTGACGAACTCGGATGCGACTCCTATGATATTCCAAGTTTTTTCACTTATGCTCCTAACGCTCCGAGGTGGGGATATTTCCGTGAGAGCAGCCTCTCCCACAACACTATCAGTATTGATGGGAAATGCCAGCATTCAAGGGGAACCGCTCACTTCTGCGAGGAAGATCTTGATTCTGAGACTCCTGGGGCCGTCTTTGAAATGACCAGCCTATACCCCTGCACCCAAAGTGTCACACGCCGGTTCACACTTACTTCTGACTCTTCACTCCTGGTCACAGATCAAGTGGAAGCTAAAGGAAAGCATGACCTTTGCTGGATCGGAGCGACTCGCGCTGATGTGGCTGTCAAGGGGCCAGAGGCTATTCTCTCAAAGAATGGCAAGCGTTTTTATCTCAAAATTCTCACTCCCGCGGGAGCGAAGTTCACATCTGAACCAGCGAAACCGTTCACCCAATATGAAAGAAGCCTGGAAGGAATAACCATGATTCACTGCAACATTCCGTTCAAAGAAAAGGCGGAGATAAAGGTTGAGCTGAAAACACAAGATTAAATCTTTTTAAATCATACAAACGTTCGTAAATTCGCAATTAATATCAACTAGCATCATCATGAATAACTTATTCTCTTTGGAAGGAAAGAACGCCTGGATCACCGGGGCGTCATATGGCATTGGATTCAACATCGCCAAAGCTTTCGTCGCGGCAGGTGTCAAAAACATAGTATTCAACGATATCAATAATGAGGCGCTCGAACGTGGCCTGAAGAATTACCGTGAAGCAGGCATCGAAAACGTTCATGGATATGTTTGCGATGTCACTGACGAGGTCGCGGTGAAAGCCCTTGTGCAAAAAATCCATGAGGAAGTCGGTCAGATTGACATTCTTGTCAACAACGCAGGAATCATCAAGCGTATTCCGATGCATGAGATGGAACGTAAAGAGTTCCAACAAGTGATTGATGTTGACCTTGTGGCTCCTTTCATCGTATCCTCCGCTGTACTTCCTGAGATGATGGAACGCCGCGAGGGCAAGATTATCAACATCTGCTCGATGATGTCCGAGCTTGGCCGCGAGACCGTCTCTGCTTATGCCGCGGCAAAGGGTGGCTTGAAGATGCTCACCAGGAACATATGCTCAGAGTATGGTGAATATAACATCCAGTGCAATGGAATAGGCCCTGGCTATATTGCCACTCCACAGACAGCTCCCCTGAGGGAGAAGCAGCCGGATGGAAGTCGCCATCCGTTTGATTCATTCATCTGCGCGAAGACACCTGCCGGACGCTGGTTGGATCCTTCTGAGTTGGGAGGGCCGGCGGTATTCCTCGCATCCCACGCCTCGGACGCTGTCAACGGTCACATTCTTTATGTGGATGGTGGTATCTTAGCATATATCGGTAAACAGCCAAAATAAAAGAATATGAAACTGAATTGTGAGGTTCGCCAGGCCTCGAGCAATCTCGACGCCAAGCATTATGACACCGAGCGTATCCGTAAAGAATATCTGGTTGAGAGGATCATGGCTCCTGACGAGAT
>JAEEGH010001509.1_pt1 | contig 66864 bp, 33 predicted proteins | sample 9134181 | NCBI WGS metagenome assembly JAEEGH01 (sample SAMN16246544, study PRJNA631951) | gut metagenome | biome: gut microbiome; feature: rumen; material: DP-attached | host: Bos | place: Iran: Karaj | collected 2018-10
AGAACGCTTCTTCGATGCTCCCGTTTTGACTTTTCAAGTCGAGAATCCGCTACGCTCGGCATTGCTCAAGTAAACTTGGCACTGCTCTCACTTGCAGGATTTTTTCGAAAGCGGGTGCAAAGGTACGACTATTTTCCGAACCAACAAAACTTTTTGAGGAAAAAATTTAAATTTTTAACAAAAAAATTAGTCCGCTTGACATACATCAAGCGGACCGTATTGTTTCACCTTTATATTATATTATTCCTGCGGGGCCTGACCAATCAGATCCATGAACTCGTCGAGCTTCGGCGTGATAATAATCTGTGTGCGGCGGTTGCGCTGCTTACCCACCTCCGTGTCGTTGTCGGCAATGGGGTTGTACTCACCACGTCCACCAGCGGTAAGACGCTTCGGGTCTACGCCATAGTCGTTCTGGAGAGCCTGGACGACGGACGAGGCACGAAGAGCAGAGAGGTCCCAGTTGTTGCGGATATTCTCGCGCTTGATGGGTACATTGTCGGTATTACCCTCGATGAGCACGTCGTAGTCCTTGTAATCCTTGATAATCTTGGCAATCTTCGACAGCGTCTCAGCAGCACGGCTGTTGATCTCGTAGGAGCCGCTCTTGTAGAGCATATTGTCGGCCAGCGAGATGTAGACGACACCCTTGAGCACCTGCACATCGACCTCCTTCAGCTCTTCCTTAGAAAGTGAGCGGGTGAGATTGTTCTGAAGCACGAGGTTCAGCGAGTCGCTCTTCGACTTCACTTCCACAAGGTGACGGATGTACTGGTTCGACTCGTTAATCTGGTCAACGAGTTTCTCGATAGAGATGTTGTTCTGCGATGCGTTCGTCAGACTCTTGTCGAGCGACTCCTGGAGTTTGGCATACTTGGCTTCAGCAGCTTTGAGTGCCTGCTGCAGGCCCTTCTGCTGTTCCTCGAGACTGGCTATACGCGCATTCTTTGCTGCCAGATCTTCCTTAGCGCTCTGGAGCGATGTCGTGAGCGACTTGTTCTCAGTCTGACAGTTGACTAAATCCTTCTTACTGGCACAGCTGGTCGTCAACAGGCCAGCGGCAAGTGCCATCATTAATACCTTAGTTTTCATACCTTTTGAATTAAAAATTAATGGTTTCGGTGTGCAAATTTACGCATCCAAGCGCTCAATTCCACCAATTATTCAATTCAATTAGAATAATTTAACCTCTGTTTTGATGTCCTTTGCCTACACTTTTGCTACTGATTCTTTGGTCAGATGGCAGATTTTTCGTAACTTCGCAGCCAAAAATGTACAACAAACCATGAGTATCAGATTCAGACTATTAACCTTCCTGCTCTGTCTGACCGTCATCGGCAGTACGGCACAGCGCAGAAGCACCAGGACCACACAGCGAAAAGCCACTCCCCAGGCATCACAGACAACGCAGTCGCTGAAGGCTGGCGTCACTAAGGAACTGGCCGCCGAGCGCAGCCGCATCATCAGCCACGTGAACTACGACCTCACGTTCAACATCCCTGCCAGCCAGAAGCAGGTCGTCACGGGCACCGCCGTCATTACCTTCCTGCTCAGCGAGCTTACCGACGTGGTTCTCGACTTCCAAGGCACGTTCTCCGGAGCTTGTATCATCAACGGCAAGCAGCGCACCGTCACCTACCAAAAGGAGCATATCGTACTGCCGATGAAGCAGCTGAAGGAGGGCCTGAACACCGTAGCGCTGACTTTCACCAGTGCCAACAGCGCCTTGAACCGCCACGACGACTATCTCTACACGCTATTCGTTCCCGACCACGCCCGTTCCTGCTTCCCCTGCTTCGACCAACCCGACCTCAGGGCGCTGTTCACGACGAAGCTGAACGTTCCCGATGGATGGAAGACGATGACCAGCGACAGCGAGAACCCGCTGCCCACCTATCTATATTCGTTCGTGGCAGGACGTTTCCAGGAAAAGAAGTCTCAGCGTGACGGCCGTCTGATGCGCGCCCTCTTCCTTGAGACCGACCCGAAGAAGACGGCACAGTTAGACCACATCTTCGACGAGGCGGGCAACGCCCTGCGTTGGATGGAGACCTACACCGGACTGAAGTGTCCGTTCAAGGAGTACGGTATGGTCATCCTTCCCGGCTACCAGTTCGGCGGCATGGAACATCCCGGAGCTATCCAGATGAACGACCGCCGTCTGCTGCTCGGCGAGAATCCGTCGCAGGAGGAGCAATTGCGCCGTACGGAGCTGATAGCCCACGAGACAGCCCACCTGTGGTTTGGTGATATGGTATCGCTGAAGTGGTTCGAGGACGTTTGGACGAAGGAGGTCTTTGCCAACTTCATGGCAGCAAAGATTACGCGCCGTCAGTTCACGAAGGTAGACCACGACCTGAACTTCATCAAGACCTACCAGGCACGCGCCCTTGCCATCGACCGCACCGAGGGCACCCACCCCATCGCACAATCGCTGACCAACCAGAACGAGGCGGCTATGCTCTACGACAACATTATCTACGACAAAGCCCCCGTGATGATGCGTATGCTGGAGCAGATGATGGGTGCAAAGAGCATGCAGGCTGGTCTGCAGAAATACCTACGGAACTACTACTTCAAGAACGCCTCGTGGGACGACCTCATCGAGACCCTCGACCGCGAGGCCCCCACTGTCGGCATACGCCAGATGAGTGAGGTGTGGGTGAAGCAGAAAGGAATGCCGACGATACAGTCCGTCTACCGCGACGGTAAGCTCGTCGTCAGCCAGCACGACCCCTATGGGCGTGGTCTCTGCTGGCGGCAGAAGTTCGATATACGTATCATCAACGACCTGGGACGCAGCCGCACAATCACCGTCGACATGCAGCAGCCCACGATGTCGTTCGATATCGGGCCAGCCCCCAGCTACATCATCCCGAACTACAACGGCTCGGGCTACGGCCGCTTCACGCTTGACGACGTGTACACCCGCAAACTGCCACAGCGTCTTATCGTCACCCGCGATGACCTGCAGCGCTACGCCCTACTGCTGACGCTCCACGACAACTACCTCATGGGCCTCATCCCCGCCAGCTACTTCGGTGAGCTGTATCGTGACATGATGAAAGAGAAGAACCCGCTCATCATGCAGACATGCGTCGACCATATGTTCAAGATAGCCTTCGACCTGACACCCCGCGAGCGACAGACACTGGAGCAGTGCATGATGGACCTGCTGTCAGAGAACCGCAGCGACGAGTGCCGCCGCACCATCATCCGCAAGATGAGCCGCCACGCCACGGCTCCGGAAGTCGTCCAGCAGATCTATGACCTGTGGAAGAACCACAACGACCGTCTTTTTGACGAGCATGACTATATGGAGATGGCCTACCGGCTGGCCATCATGCGTCCAGAGGAGTGGCAACAGATTATCGTGAAGGAGCGCGAATACCTCAGCAACGACCTGCTGCGTCAGGAGTTCGACTACGTCAGTCGTGCCTGCACGCCGAACGGCAACGCTCAGCGCCAGCTGTTCAACGAGCTGCTGAAGCCTGAGAACCGCAAGCAGGAGCCGTGGGCATTACACGTGATAGAGCTGTTGAACGCCGATGTCCGCGAGCCTCAGAGCAACGCATACATCCCGTCGAGCCTCGCCTCGCTGGAATATCTCCAGCAGACGAGCGACATCTTCTTCACCAGTGACTGGCTTCAGGCCTTGCTGTCGGGACACAAGAGCGAAGAGGCCAGCCGTCAGGTAGAGCAGTTCCTGAAGAAAAACCCCAACCTGCGTCCTCAGCTGCGCAACAAAATCCTCGAAGCAGCATGGCCGCTGATGAATATCCGTCGATAAATTTGGCCTTTTAAGTTATTTGCAGTACCTTTGCAGCGAAAATAAAAAATAAAGCATTTTACATATATGATTCTCTTTTTCAAGACACCCCAGCAGAGCGTGATAGCCACCGAGACGGACCATCAGCTCACCCAATCAGAAGTACAAGAACTTTGTTGGCTCTACGGCAATGCCGAGCTCGTTGACGCCCAGACGATGGAAGGATTCTTCGTCGGTCCGCGTCGCGAGATGGTGACTCCTTGGTCAACGAATGCCGTTGAGATTACACAGAATATGGGTCTCAAGGGTATCAGCCGCATCGAGGAATACTTCGCCGTGGCGAGCAAGGATGCCGAGCACGACGAGATGCTTCAGCGTATGTACAACGGCCTGAACCAGGACATCTTTACGATCAACATCAAGCCGGAGCCCATCAAGTATGTAGATAATCTGGAGGAATACAACGAGCAGGAAGGTCTGGCCTTGAGTCCCGAGGAGATTGAATACCTGCACGGATTGGAGAAGCAGAACGGCCGTCCCTTGACCGATTCAGAGATCTTCGGCTTTGCCCAGATTAACTCTGAGCACTGCCGTCACAAGATTTTCGGCGGCACCTTTATTATTGACGGAAAGGAGATGGAGTCGAGCCTCTTCGCCATGATCAAGAAGACCACGCAGGAGAATCCCAACAAGATTCTCTCGGCTTATAAAGATAATGTGGCTTTTGCACAGGGTCCGGTCGTTGAGCAGTTTGCACCGAAGGACCAGAGCACCAGCGACTGGTTCCGTGTGAAGGATATCGAGAGCGTTATCTCGCTGAAAGCCGAGACGCACAACTTCCCCACGACTGTAGAGCCCTTCAACGGTGCTGCTACCGGTACCGGTGGTGAGATCCGCGACCGTATGGGTGGTGGTGTAGGCTCTTGGCCTATCGCTGGTACTGCTGTTTATATGACTGCATATCCTCGTCTGACAGATGACGACAAACTGACTCGCGACTGGGAGGACATCCTGCCCGTTCGTCAGTGGCTTTATCAGACGCCTGAGCAGATTCTGATCAAGGCATCGAACGGTGCTTCTGACTTCGGAAATAAGTTCGGTCAGCCGCTGATCTGCGGCTCTGTACTGACCTTCGAGCACCAGGAGCCCAACGACACCAAATATGCTTACGACAAGGTCATCATGCTGGCTGGTGGCGTAGGTTACGGCACCAAGCGCGACTGTCTGAAGAAGGAACCTCAGCCCGGCAACAAGGTGGTCGTTGTTGGTGGTGATAACTACCGCATCGGTCTTGGCGGTGGTTCTGTGTCATCAGTTGATACGGGCCGCTATAGCAATGGTATCGAGCTGAATGCCGTGCAGCGTGCTAACCCTGAGATGCAGAAGCGTGCCTACAATCTGGTGCGTGCGCTCTGTGAAGAGGATGTGAACCCCGTCGTTTCTATCCACGACCACGGATCAGCCGGTCACCTCAACTGTCTCTCTGAGCTCGTTGAGGAATGTGGTGGTGAAATCGATATGACCAAACTGCCTATCGGTGATAAGACCCTCTCTTCGAAAGAAATCATCGCCAACGAGAGTCAGGAGCGTATGGGCTTGCTCATCGATGAAAAGCATATCGAGCATGTACGTAAGATTGCTGAGCGCGAGCGTGCTCCGCTGTATGTAGTTGGTGAGACTACTGGCGATGCCCATTTCTCGTTCAAGCAGGGCGATGGCGTGAAGCCATTCGACCTCGACGTGGCTCAGATGTTTGGTCATTCGCCCAAGACTATTATGAAGGATAATACTGTAGAGCGCCACTATCAGGACGTAACCTACAGTCAGGATAAAATTAACGAATACCTCGACCGCGTACTCCAGCTTGAGGCTGTGGCTTGTAAGGACTGGCTGACCAACAAGGTTGACCGTTCCGTGACCGGAAAAATTGCCCGTCAGCAGTGTCAGGGAGAGATTCAGTTGCCCCTGAGCGACTGTGGTGTCGTTGCCCTCGACTATCGTGGTGAGAAGGGTATCGCCACAGCCCTTGGACACGCTCCTCAGGCTGGCCTGGCTAATCCAGATGCAGGTTCTGTGCTCTCTGTAGCCGAGGCGCTCACCAACATTGTTTGGGCACCATTGGCCGAGGGTATGGATTCACTCTCACTCTCAGCCAACTGGATGTGGCCCTGCCGCTCTCAGGAGGGCGAGGATGCCCGTCTGTATGCTGGTGTGAAGGCACTCTCTGACTTCTGCTGCGACCTGCACATCAACGTGCCGACAGGTAAGGACTCGTTGTCACTCTCTCAGCAGTATCCTAACGGTGAGAAGATCATCTCTCCGGGAACGGTCATCGTCAGCGCCGGTGGTGAGGTCAGCGATATCAAGAAGGTGGTGAGCCCCGTCTTGGTTAACGATAAGAACGCATCCATCTATCATATCGACTTCTCGTTCGACGAGCAGCACCTGGGCGGTTCTGCCTTTGCCCAGAGCTTAGGCAAGGTGGGCGATGATGTGCCTACGGTAAAGAACCCCGAATACTTTGCTGACGCCTTCATGGCTATCCAACAGCTTATTGAGAAGGGCTGGATTCTCGCTGGTCACGACATCTCTGCCGGTGGTCTGATTACCACGCTGCTGGAGATGTGCTTCGCCAACACGAAGGGCGGTATGCATATCAACCTCCACGACATCTGCAAGGATGGCGATGTTGTAAAGACTATGTTCGCTGAGAACCCGGGTGTAGTCATCGAAGTCAGCGATGAGCATAAGGAAGAGTTCAAGGAGTTCATGGAGGAGCAGGGCATTGGCTACGCTAAGATTGGTTATCCCGTAGAGGACAGTCGTACCATCGTGGTGAAGGCTGGCGACATCGAGCAGACCTTCGACATCGACGCTCTCCGCGACGTATGGTATAAGACCAGCTACCTGCTCGACCGCAAGCAGAGCTTCAATGGCAAGGCTAAGGAGCGCTTCGAGAACTACAAGAAGCAGCCGCTGGAGATGAAGTTCAACAAGGACTTCACGGGCACGCTGGCACAGTACGGACTTTCTTGGCGTCGCGATAAAATCGCGACAAACTCAACACCGAAGGCTGCCATCATCCGTGAGAAGGGAACCAACGGTGAGCGCGAGATGGCTTACTGCCTGTATCTGGCTGGTTTCGACGTGAAGGACGTGATGATGACCGACCTGATCTCTGGTCGCGAGACACTGGAGGATATCAACATGATTGTGTTCTGCGGTGGTTTCTCTAACTCCGACGTACTTGGTTCGGCTAAGGGTTGGGCAGGTGCTTTCCTCTTCAACCCCAAGGCTAAGGAGGCACTCGATAAGTTCTATGCCCGCAAGGACACCCTCTCATTGGGTATCTGTAACGGTTGCCAGCTGATGGTGGAACTCGGTTTAACTGGCGCAGCAGGAGCAAAGATGTTGCACAACGACTCGCACAAGTTCGAGAGTGAGTTCATCACACTGAGCATTCCTCAGAACAACTCTGTGATGTTCGGTTCGCTGAGCGGTAATAAGCTTGGTCTGTGGGTAGCTCACGGAGAAGGAAAATTCTCGCTGCCTGAGGCAGAGAGCGCCTATAACGTGATTGCCAAGTACAACTACCACGGCTATCCCGCTAACCCCAACGGCTCCGACTACGACGTGGCAGGCATCTGCTCGGCCGACGGTCGTCATCTCTGCATGATGCCTCACCTGGAGCGAGCCATCTTCCCCTGGCAGAACGCCTGGTATCCCGCCGACCGTCGCAATGACGAGGTGACACCGTGGATTGAGGCCTTCGTCAATGCAAGGAAGTGGGTAGAGGAAAAATTGAAGAATTGAAAAATTGAAAAATTGAAGTGAGCAATATCTACTGGGAATCCTTTAAGACCTTCTTTAAGATTGGCATATTCACCCTTGGCGGTGGATATGCCATGATTCCTTTGATAGAGGAGGAGGTGGTGAACCGTCACCGATGGGTGGAAAAGGAGGAACTGCTCGACCTGATAGCCATCGCACAGAGCTGTCCCGGCGTCTTCGCCATCAACATCGCTACCTTCATCGGCTATAAGCTGCAGAAGACCCGCGGCGCCATCTGTACGACCGTTGGCACTGCCCTACCCTCGTTCCTTATCATTCTCGCCATCGCCATCTTCTTCTCGGCGTTCAAGGACAACCCCGTCGTTGCCGCCATGTTCCGCGGCATACGCCCTGCCGTCGTCGCCCTCATCGCCGTCCCGACGTTCCGCATGGCACAGCAGGCGAAGATTGGCTGGTCGAACGCCTGGATTCCCATCGTCTCGGCCCTAGCCATATGGGCACTTGGCGTTTCTCCCATCTATATCATTATCATTGCAGGCATTGCAGGTTATCTGTACGGAATGTACATCAAACCGACAGAAAACAATTCGTGAAATCCGTGTAATTCGTTGTTGAAAAATGATCTTCCTACAGTTGTTCATCACATTCTTCAAGATCGGGCTGTTCGGCTTCGGTGGTGGCTACGGTATGCTGTCGCTCATCCAGCACGAGACGGTGGAGTCACACCACTGGCTGTCGACATCGGAGTTCACTGACATCGTCGCCATCTCGCAGATGACGCCCGGTCCCATTGGCATCAACTCAGCCACCTACTGCGGCTATACCGCCGTCCACAACGCAGGCTTCAGCAGTGCGATGGCTGTTCTCGGCTCCGCCACAGCCACCTTTGCCCTGGTGCTGCCGTCGCTCATTTTGATGATCCTCATCTCCAGGCTCTTCATCAAATATATGAACACGCGGCCCGTCCGCTCCGTCTTTGCCGGGCTGCGTCCCGCCGTCGTCGGCCTGCTGGCTGCCGCCACGTTGCTGCTCTGCAACGCCGAGAACTTCTCCACGCCATTTGAGAATCCCTGGCAGTTCTTCATCAGCGTTGCCCTTTTGGCCGCCACCGCCTTCGGCACCGGCTATCTGAAGATCAACCCTATCCGCATGATCTGCTACGCCGCCTTTGCCGGCCTGCTGCTATTATACTAACCATCCTTTACCAAAACCTATGAAACATCGTTTATATCTCATCGTTGTGAGCAGCCTGATGGGCGTAATGCTCTGGGCCCAGACTAGCTTCGACCAGGCCACGACCCTCTATCTGATGCACAGTAGTGGCAACCACTTGGAGCGGGGTACCGACGACGGCGGATGGATTGAGTCCGCAACCAAAGCCAGTCCTCAGCAGATGACGCTGACACCCCTCGGCAACGGCTACTACAGCATCCAGGTGGCCGGCCAGCAGAAGTTCCTGTCACAGTCGGGACAGTGGAACTCGAAGTTCATTGCCAGCGCCACGGGCGACGAGGCGAAATGGACCATTGAGAAGGGCTCCGGACAGTTCGTCAGACTGCGTTGCAAGGCCAATAACAAATGCCTGGGTACCGACTCAAACAATGCCCATGAGAAAGTATATACCGACAAGGACGGCTCGGACATGAAGCACCTGTGGTACTTCAGCCAGCAGGTGAATGGTGTACCGCCCACCGACACGCTGAAATACATGGTTGCGCCTCAGGTGGTGCGCCAGCACTTCGACGGCTGGGGCGTGTCGCTCTGCTGGTGGGCCGGCCAGTGCGGCAAATGGAGTGACAAGAAAATCGACGAGATAGTGGACTGGCTCGTCAGTCCCACGGGGCTAAACTACAGCCACTTCCGTTACAACATTGGCGGTGGCGACGACCCGCAGAACCGCCACTGCACCCAGCACCACATGGGTAATGGCAAGGGCCTGCGCGCCGAGATGGAAGGCTTCAAGGACTTCAGTGGCGACGAATATCACTGGGACCGCGACGCCGCCCAGCGCAAGATAATGCTGAAGATCAAGGAGAAGCGCCCCGACGCCGTGTTCGAGGCCTTCAGCAACTCCTGTCCCTACTATATGACCTATAGCGGCTGCGTCAGCGGCAATAGCGACGGCGGCAAGGACAACCTAAAGCCAGAATACTACGAGGAGTTCGCCCACTACCTGGTGGATGTCTGTAAGCACTACAAGGACGAGTACGGCATCGAGTTCAAGACGCTGGAGCCGTTCAACGAGGCCGTCACCAACTTCTGGTACGCAAACGGCCCGCAGGAGGGCTGTCACTTCGACTACGCCTCGCAGATCAAGTTCGTGAAGATGCTGGCACCCATCCTGAAGGAGTCGGGGCTGAATACCGTCATCTCGGCTGCCGACGAGACGAACGTGGGCCTGGCTGTCGAAGGCTTCAAGCAGTTCATCTCCGCCGGCGCCGACAAGCTAGTGGGCCAGTGGAACACCCACACCTATTCGGGCAGCAACGTCGACCGTGCCCGCTTTGCGCAACTGGCCCACGAGACGGGCAAAGCCCTCTGGATGAGTGAGACGGGCTCCGGCGGCAACGGCATCGGCGGCAACCTCGCCCTGGCACAGCGCCTTTTCGACGATATGCGCTACATACAGCCCGAGGCCTGGATAGACTGGCAGTACATGGAGGAGGCCAACGACCAGTGGTGTACCATCCGCGGCAGCTTTGCCAATCAGACTTATTCGAAGGTGAAGAACTACTATGTGCGCCAGCAGTGCTCGCGGTTCATCCGTGGCGGCTACGACATCGTCTCGTCGCTCTGTCCGCAGTCGCTGGCTGCCGTCAATGCCGACCGTGACACGCTCGTCCTAGTACTGCTCAACGAGGGTACGAAGGCAGTCCACGACGTCGACCTCTCGCTCTTCAGCAACCTGCCGGCGCTCAGCGACATCAAGGCCTACCGCACATCGTCGAGTGAGAACCTGACCAGCACCAAGAACGGCGTCACTCTCGACGGCAGCCTGCTCCGGGTGGTCATGCCCGCGCAGTCCATCATGACACTCGTCATCCCCGCCAAGAGCATGATTCCCGAAGCCGAGGAACTGCTGAGCGACGGTGGCGACTACCTCATCGTGCCACGTCAGGAGACGACACGCGCCGTCTCGGCCACGGCCAGCAAGGTGACCATCGAGGACATCAACTATGGCGATGCACAGCGCTGGACGCTGACAGATAACGGCGACGGCACCTACGGTTTCCAGAACGCCATCGGCCTGCGACTGACGGCGCATCGCAACAGCAACAGCTCATCGCTCACAGCCCAGAAAGCCACGGGCAGCGAGCAGGACTTCTACATCGACGAAGTGGACTATCCCTACTTCAAGATCCTGGCCAGCAAGGGTCGCAGCCACGGCTTCGACCTCACGAATACGTCGTCTAACAGTGGCACCACCGTCGGCATCTGGCAGTACGCCGAGGCGTCGAACACGACACCTACCCACCGCCAATGGATGCTCGTGCCGCTCAAAGCGATGCAGCAGGCGACGGGAATCAAACTCCTCTCCATCTCCCCCGAGGGGGAGAGAACAGGAGCCTTCCCTCGGGAAGGTTTGGATGGGGCTTGCTACGACCTCTCTGGCCGTCGCATTGACAACAGCCAGAGACTGCCCAAGGGCATTTACATTATCGGCGGGCGGAAGGTTGTAGTGGCGCAGGACCGTTGAGTGTCGGCGTGACGGGGACGATGCGTCCCTGCTTGTCGAACGTCAGGCGGTCGATGCACACTTCTCGGTGGATGCCGGGCTGGTTGTTCAGGAAGTTCTTGTTGATGCGGTGGTAGACGATGTACCACTCGTCCTTACCGGGAATCTGTAGCACGGAGTTGTGGGCGGTGCCGTAGATGGCATCCTCGGGCTTCTGACGGATGACCAGATAGTTCTGCTCGTCAATCGTGATGGGGCCCAGGGGCGACTTCGCGGTGCCGTAGCAGACGTGGTAGTTGGGTGAGCCGGTGTCGTCGACGCTCCACATGAAGTAGTACGTGCCCTTACGGTAGAAGACATAGGCAGCCTCGCGGAAGGCCCATGTCTGGAGGTTGCCGCCCTGGGGTGTGAGGTGTGTGATGGTCTCTTTCTTCACCGAGAGCATATCGTCGCTGAGCTCGGCACCGGCCATAAAGCCGTTACCCCAGTAGATGTAGCACTTGCCCGACTTCGGGTCCTGGAACACGTCGACGTCGATGGCCTGTCCGCCGCGCGCCTCCTTCGGACGGTCGGCATCGGTCAGGATGGGTGCGCCGCTGTCCACGAACGGTCCGGTGGGCGAGTCGCTGACGGCCACGCCAATCTCCTTGCGGTTCGACTGTGGGTTGTGGGCGGAGAAGTAAAAGTAATACTTCCCTTTCTTTTCTATGATACACGGTGCCCACGCATTGCCGTTGGCCCAGCGCACCTGGTCGCCCTTGACGTCGAGCATCTTGCCCTCGTCAGTCCAGTCGATGAGGTTGGTGGAGGAGAAGACGCTGAAGTCGTGACCGCCCCATCCGGGGGTGCCGTCGGTAGTCGAGTAGATGTAGTACTTCTTAGTCTTCGTGGAGTAGAGCACCTCCGGGTCGGCATGGAAGCCCGTGAGGATGGGCTGCTTGTGGTTGGGGAACGCCTTCAGCAGACGCTCCTTCTCGGCACGCGTGATGGGGATGATGGTACCGTGACGGGGCGTGAACTTACCCTTCATCTCGGTGTTCTGGATGAACTTGAAGGTCTTCAGGTCTTCCGACTTACAGAACTGGTAGTGGCCGTTGCCGTAGCAGTCGTACATAATGATCCACGACTTGCCGTCGATGGCCTTGCAGACGCCTACGCCCTCGACGGCCTCCTTCGTCTGCTCGACGTTGCCATCGAGCATCTGCCAATTGTCCGTCAGCTGCTTGGCTACAGCCTGGTAGATGCCGCGGCCGGACTCCTGCTTATAGAAGAGGTGGTACAGCTGGTCGGCATCGTTGTAGACGATGTCGCCGTCGATGGTCGCATTACCGGCATCGAAGAGCCACTTCGGCTCACCCTCCAGGTCCGTGAAGTCCTTGTTGGCATACTGGTAGTAGATCTTGTCGTAGGACTTGGCGTCGCTGGTGCGTAGCGAGTAGAAGACCATGTACTTCCCCGCCTGATGGTCGTAGATGGTCTCCGGCGCCCAGACGCGGATGACGTTCTTCCATGTCTTCGTGTAGCGTGTGGGGAAGTTGATGGTGGAGTGCGTCCAGTTGACAAGGTCGGTCGACTTCAGCAGCACCATGCCGCGGTTGCTCGACCAGCCGAGGCTCGACCTCATGTCGGTGACCACCATATAGAAAGTCTTGCCGTCCTCACAACGCAGGATGTGGGGGTCGCGGACACACTGTGTCAGGGCGATGGTGTCGCTCTCGATGACGGGCACGCCGTCGTTCAGCGGCGTGTAGTTGTAGCCGTCGTCGCTGATGGCGTAGCAGATCTGCTCGTCCTCGGGAGCGTTGCTGTTGAAGTACGTGAAGAGGTAGGCCACCATCTCGTTAGGGTCCTGAGCCGCTTCGTTCACCGTCTTTTTCTGAGCGCCGCTGGCCGTCATGGCGACAGCTACCAGCAGCATCATAGTCAGTAGTTGCTTTTTCATTGAATCTTATTTGTTGCTTATTCTTTTTCGGACGTTATCAGCAAAAATAGAGCGATTGTACTGAATAACCGTGCAAATATAGTAACATTTTGCGAGATTACAAAAAAAACAACCAAAATAATCCACTGGCCGGAGGTGTTATTTGTCGTCCGCCTCAGATTCTTAATTCTATAAAAGCAAGATTCCGCAAGCCCTTGATGAGCATGCGGAACCTTGCTTTTAGCTCCTGATTTGATCAGGGGGTTATTCAGGAATGTAGAACCAGCTGGAGGGAACGCTCTTGCGCTCACCCATCCATTTCTGTTCAGGACTGACAGCGATAATCATCGGAGCCTCGCCAGCCTTCGGGAACGTGACGGTATAGACGGCGCCACTCTTCTGTTGCACCTCAACGCTGACATTGTTCCTATCGGGAATCCAGCCGCTGACGTTCTTGGTGATCTCGACATCGACATCAAGCTGTGGAGTAATGTCGTCGATGGTGGTGTTACCAATCTTCAGAGTAAAGGGCAGTCTGCCGCCGAGGTGACGGATGACGGCCTTCTGGGTCTTGCTAGTATTGGTAACGATGTCGGTAATCAACTCGCCCTTGTTGCCGTCGCTGTCCACCTTGTAAGTGCGGTGGTGGGTCTCAGTGGTGTTCTCCGTCACGTCAACAACGATGTCGTTGAAGTCGAAGTCGTCAGTGGCACCGAGGTCTTCAATCATGTAACGCTTGGTGATGTTGGTTTTTATAGAATATTTGTCATCGATAATCTTTTCCGTAGGCGGTGTGTCGGGATTGCCCACAACACAGAGCACCATGTCGTTGTAGTCGAGGTCATAGTCGTACCGATCCTCAATGCCAATATACTGCACGATGGAGTTTTCCTCCAGGGGCACACCCTCGGGTCTAGCGTCGGTGTTGATGACGATAGCGCTGCCGGTAACCGTGCTGGTCATGGGTTGAGAGCCGTTTTGGATTTTGTCGAGGTATATCTCAACGGGTGTTCCCGTTGGTGCGGTGACATGTACACCAGGCATTTCAGCGCGCTTGGTGACGTTGAGCACACCATCCTTCACCGAACTGTTGGTAGCCATGCCGTTTAAGTATGGCTTTGTATAATCAGTCCAGAACTTGTGGTAGACTTCAACGGGTTCGGCATCGCCCACTCTGACATAGAACTTGTGTGTCCATTGTCCCTGACAGCTGATGGGATAGATGTAGAAGTCGTTGGACGGAGCCACCAGAATGGCCGATTCGCCTTGGTGCTTGACCTTGTCGGGAAGCTTCAGGGGCACGTCGTTGTAGATGGCCAGGTTCTTGGTGACGGTGAAAGCGTACTTGTTACCTTCGCCTACGCTCTCCTCCAGGCCCCAGTCGAGTCCGTCGACCAGTTCAATACTGATGTCCTCACCGCCTCTTGAGGCACGCGTGCCCAGGCTTACCTTGCCACCGGTGAAGTCCCACGTCTGAGTGGGGCTGATGGTACCATACTTCTTAACGAAGTTGTCGGCATACGTCTGCTTCTGCTGCTGTTCAAGGGAAGCAGAATCCATCACCTCATTCGTCGTGCAGCCGTTGAGCAGTATCAATGCTCCAGTTGCAAACAGACTGTTGATAAGTAAATGTTTCATGCTGTTGAATTTATTGAATTTATAATCGTAAGGCTAATATGCGCTGCAAAGGTAACAAATAATTTAGACATTTCCAAACAAATTGGAGAATAAAACAGAATTTCCTGTTATTTTCTCCGATTATCAGGCGATTATGGGGGCATCCAGGATGATTACAGGGTCCAACTGGATTGACACGTTGAAAGGACGCACCCTGTACGAAGAGAGGAGCCTGTTTACGGGAGCGAGGAGGCTGTTAATGGGGAAAAGCCTTATCGTAGCAGGGGAAAGGCCGAACTTTTCGTTCTCGCAGCGGACGGGGAAATAATCAGCAGCGCCCGCTGCTAATATCGGCAGCGGGCGCGGAAATTATCGGCAGCGTTCGCTGCGTACCTGGATTTATTCGTTATCACTAGTTACGTCTTCAAGGATAATGTCTGGACGCTCATCGGGACGCATCAGTTCGAACTTCACATTCTGCAGATGCAGACCGTCGACGTGACGGGCGAAGAGACCGTAGGCAGGCGTGGGACCAGCCCAGCGGGGTTCGGGATAGTTCGCACCCTGTTCGCGATAGGGCGTCGTGACCTTCTTGCCCCCGCCCCGATATTGGATGCGGATGTTCGTCAGCGAGACGTTGCGGATGGGTTCGCCCTCCATGCCGGTGATGATGATACCTGCCAGGGAGTCGCAGTCATCGGCCACCACATTATTAATATAGATATCGCGGGCCGACGACATTCGCGTCACTTCCTTTGGCCCACGGTTTCGGCAGCCCGTCGTGATGTAGATGGGGTAATGGTGCACGTGACTCAAAGAGATGTTCGAGACGGTGATGTTCTCCATCCGTCCCTGGTCCACCTCCTCGAAGGCGAGGCCGCTACTCCACATACACGTGCAGTTGGAGATGGTGATGTTGCGATAACCACCGTTCGACTCTGTGCCGAGCTTAATGCGCCCGCACACCCAGTTCACCTGCTCAGGAATATACTCACCACTCAGGAATGTGCCGAGCTTATACCCCGTCACGATGCAGTTGGTGATGAGGATATGCTCGCACAGCACGGGCCGCTTCAGGGCATACGAACTCTTCAGTACGATGGCATCATCGTTGGGCGTGTTCACCTTCGTGTTGCTCACGGTGAAGTATTTGCAGCAGTCGATGTCTATGCCGTCGCGGTTAGTGTCGATGGTCACATTGTCGATGGTGCCGATGTCGCAGCCCGTCACGATGATGGCGAAGTGGCCACCACGATAGATGGTGATGTCGCGGATGGTGACGTTGCGGCAGAGTTTCAGGGCGATGGCCTTGTCGCCCGTGCCGATAGAGCCACCCTGCACGTTGCCCGCCTTCTCGGTGTCGCGTTTCGTCAGGCCCTCGCCGTCAATCATCCCGTAGCCCGTGATACTGACGTTCTGCTGCCCCTCGGCCCAGACCAGACTATTATGGAAATAGGTATGACCGCCGTCCTGGTATTCGGGGAAACCACCGAACGACTCGCTCTCGTCGTAAGCCTTCGTCGAGGCAGGGGCTGCCAGAATCCTCGCCCCGGCCATCAGGTGCAGATCGACATTACTCTTCAGTCGGATGCTGCCGCAGAGATAAGTGCCTGCCGGTAGCACTACTTGTCCACCGCCATCAGCCGTCGCAGCCTCTATCGCCTTGTTAATAGCTCCGTGGTCGAGCGTCGTTCCGTCGCCCTTGGCTCCATAATCACGCACGTCATACACTCCTGACGCTGCCATCATCCTACAGCAGAAAGACAGGACAAACAGTATGCAAAATACAGTTCTTGACTTCATCGTAATTGTAGTAGTTTTTTTTCTGGCACAAATGTACGCAAAAAAAGCCAAAGTATGATGGAAATACCTCGGGATTTATGATTATTTGGGATTTTCGGCGTTTTCCTTTGCCACCTCGCCGAAAAGCATTATATTTGCGACGGAATTACGAAAACATATCAATGACATGGGAAAGATAAACGAGGAACGAGGAAAGAGGAACGAGGAAAGAGGAAAGATGAACATCTGGGGGCTGCTGAGAAACATACTGCCCTTCGTACTGCCTTATCGCTGGCTGATTGCCGTGACGCTGGTGCTGACGCTCGTCGGCTCGCTCATGGCTCAGGTGAACGCCGTGGTGCTGGACCGCGCCGTGGACGCCATTAACGCGCTGACACAGACACCTGGCGGCTTCCGCTGGGCCGAGGCGGTGAGGATACTGACGGTCATCAGCATCATCCTGCTGGGCAAGGAGGTGGTGGGGGCCGTGGTGACGTTCTTCCAGCGCTACTACGGCGAGCGGATGCGTATCCTCGTCAGCCGCGACCTGTCGCTGAAGGTGGTGGAGCGCATCCTCTCGTTCCGCATGGCGTTCTTCGCCGAGGATGGCAACGAGACGGGTAAGCTGCAGTCGCGCATAGACCGTGGCATCATGAGCCTGTCGAACACGGTGAACAACTTCTTCATCGAGATCCTGCCGCTGTTCACCAGCGCCGTGCTGGCCCTGGGACTGATGTTCATGGCGAACGTCTACGTGGGACTGGTGGCGCTGTGCATCGTCCCCATCTACTTCTGGGTGACGTACATCCAGGCAGGACGGATGAAGGGCGGACGGCGCAACATCTTCGGCGGTCACCAGGCCGTGAGCCAGGGCATCCTGAACATCCTGGAGAGCATCACCGTCATCAAGTCGTTCAACCGCGAGGAGATAGAGGCCGGGCGCCAGGAGGCGCTGCAGGACCGTATGACCGCCCTGCAGCTGAACACGCGCAAGCAGAGCTACTTCTTCAACGGTCTGAAGAGTTTCCTGGAGCAGATAGGCACGGTGCTGATTATCATCCTCACGGCCTACCTCGTGCTCATCGACTACCCGGGGATGTCGATCGGTAAGATCATGTACCACGTGATGCTCTTCGCCAACGTCAGCGCACCGATACGCCAGCTGCACCGCATCTACGACGACATGAACGACGCCCTCATCTACGCCGAGGGGTTCTTCGGCATCCTGCATGCCGACCACGAGGTGGAGGAGAGCGGCCACGAGAAGCCCGCCGAGGTCAGGGGCGACATCGTGATGAGCCACGTGGACTTCACCTATCCCAACGGCACGAAGGCGCTGCACGACGTGTCGCTACGCATAGAGCCGGGCAAGATCACCGCCCTCGTGGGACTGAGCGGCGCCGGCAAGAGCACCATCGTGAATCTGCTGGACAAGTTCTACAACCCACAGAGCGGCACCATCACCCTCGACGGCACGGCGCTGGAGCAGTGGGACACGCAATGGCTACGCGACCACGTGGGACTGGTGCTGCAGAAGAACCACATCTTCGACGGCAGCATCGAGGAGAACATCCGCTACGGCTGTCCCGGGGCCACCCACGACGACGTCGTCCGCGCCGCCAAGCAGGCGTACATCTACGACCAGATTATGCAGCTGCCCAACGGCTTCGAGACGACGGCCCTGCAACTCAGCGGCGGCCAGCAGCAGCGCATCGCCATTGCCCGAATGTTCATTAAGAACCCGCCCATCATCTTCCTCGACGAGCCCACGGCCAGCCTCGATGCCATTGCCACCGAGCAGATCAAGGCCTCGATCGACGCCATCAAGCAGGGGCGTACCGTCGTCATCATCTCGCACAACATCGGCCAGATTATCGATGCCGACCGCATCTACGTGCTGGAGCAGGGACGGGTCGTACAGGGCGGCCGTCCCGACGACGTCTATCGCCAAGGCGGACTCTACAAGGAAATCTTCGATGCCAGTGCCCGCAGCCTGAACGTTGACAAGATTGCGTCGACGTTGGGAGAGTAAAACGAGGGGGAATTCAAAAAAACGAAAATCTTCAAAAATCTTTCAAAAATAAGCCATCCGAAAGCCAATTTTTGTCAGACTTTTGAAGATTTTCGTTTAGATGTGACGTGTTACGTCACAGTCTCGAGTATAAGATTAGAAGCCGATCTTGCCCTTCCAGTTCAGGAACCACGACTTCTGGTCTTCCAGGTTCTTCTTGATCTCGCCACGCATGATGTCGCGATTATCCTGACCACGGCGAGCGTAGATATACTCAGCCATCGTCTTACCAGGATTCGGCTGACGCAGGGCGAAGCGCATCAGGTCGTAGTAGCGCGTACCCTCGAAGCACATCTCCAGTGCATTCTCGTTCAGAATCAGACTGTCGACGTAAGCCTGCTGGATGGGACGCAGCTGGTCCTCAGTGAGCGTCGAGTCCTCAGGCAGGCGGTAGTACTCGTTCATCGGCGTCCAACCGGATCCACGTGTGTGGATACCCATGGTGTTGATGTAGCCCGTGGTACGTCCGTCGACCAGGTGCTCCTCGGTAAAGATACCATAACGTGCGGCAGGGAAGTCAATCTGGCTGGCCCAGGCAGAGTCAGCCTTAGAGAGGTGCTTATAAACATTATAAATGTTCTCATCGCCATGACCTGCCAGAACAGCAATAGTATCGCCCATAATCTCATCGTTCAGACCAGTTGCCAGGATGTCGTAGGCCATACGTGGGAAGCCGCCGCCGTTGAGGGCCTCAGCCAGGCGCAGGTAAATCTGAGTGAGACGGTAGATGTGGATGTTCTTTGAACGGAACTTGTCGACGTACTGTGTCTCAATACGCTGGCTGGAAGAAGGATCGATGTAGTAACCCTCATCGTCGAGGATACCATAGAGACGGAGATCGCCCGCACGGTGCTCGCTAAGACCCTTCTGAGCATAGTAGGCAGAACGGCCGTCGGCACTCAGCACACAGTGCTCCTGCGACTCAGAGAGGGCAATGAGGCTCTTCGAGGGGGAGAGGCTGACACGGTAGTTGTTCTCACTCTGCGAGTTGAACAGCAGACGCAGCTGGCTGTAGTTGTTGTCAGCACGCAGGGAGTCACCGGGAATCACGGTAATCAGCTCGTCGCCGGGCGTCTCACTACGCTCATTATAGTAGTCGATGAGCGAGCCCCAGCCATACATGATATCCCATTCCGTTGCGCCCGGACTCCATGTTCTCAGGTTCAGACCGATAGGACAATAGGAGTTATCGCCATTGCGCTCATTGATGTACTTGTAGTAGCGTAGGGCAGCCTCACGATAGGTAGCCTGACTGTTGGTCAAGGTAGCCAACCAGAGGTTCAGGTCGCCCAGCACGATGTTGATGGGGAACCAGAGCATATAGGAGTTCACCGAGGCGATGCTGCCATAGCCGGGATACTCGCGCTTGTAACGCTCTGCCAGCGGCTCGAGGTCGCTGATGAAGTAGCGGCATACTTCCTCGATACCATAGAACGGATACTGCTTCTCAGCGTCCTGCTTCGTCATCACAGGCTCCGTGACAAAGGGCACCGAACCATAGTTAAGCACCAACTGGAGGTAAGTCCACGCACGGATGGCTTTCACGGCAGCATACTCCTTCATGAAGATGTACTCGTTACGGTTGTTCTTCAGAGCCGTGTCGGCATGTGCTACAAAATAGTTACAGTTGTTAATGACAGCATAGTAATCGCTCGGCTGATTGTACCTATTGTCATCACTCACATTAAAGAAGGCAAGGTCGCGCAAGTCACTGTTGGCCACATTGGTGACATCTACCAGGTCGGCACGCACCTCGCCAAGCAGGATGGTGCGGTCGGCGATGGCCTGCAACTTGTTGACGATACCGACAACGCTATACATCGTATCGGTAGCATGAGTCAGGTGCTCCGTCTCAGAGAAGATGACCTGATCGGAGTCCTGCTCAAAGAAGTCTGAGCAAGCCGTGAAAGTGCCAGCGGCAAGCAGTGCAGTAATGAATATATAAATCCTTTTCATAATCGTCATGTATTAGAGGTTGATTTTGATTCCGGCAACAAACGAACGGCTCTGAGCCAGCTGCCCAACGTCGATGCCCTGACCAATAACACTGGAGCTCATGCTGAATTCAGGATCGGAGCCCAGATACTTGGTAAACGTGAACAAATTGTTGGCCTGAATCCAGAACTGCAGACCCTGGATGTACTCAGAATTCAGTGGCAAGTCATAGCTCAGCGTAGCGCTCTTCAAGCGCAGGTAGGAGCCGTCCTCAATCCAACGGTCGCTGAAACGCGAGTTACCCATGGGATCCTGGAACGACAGACGAGGAATGTCCGTCACCTGTCCCTCCACCTGCCAGCGGCGGTTCAATGCCTTTGTCTGGTTCATGAAACGTGAGCCGCTCTCCAGCTGCATACGCTGGTAGTTGAACACATCGTTGCCCAGCGAGTAGTTGAAACGCAGGTCAAGCTTGAAGCGCTTGAACGTCACTGCACTGGAGATATTACCATAGATGTCGGGGTTAGGATCACCAATGACAGTACGGTCATTCTCATTAATCTCATGGTTGCCATCAAGATCGGCGAACTGAATATCACCAGCCTTGAACATATCATGGTCAACACCATTGTCGTTCAGGATATAGAGACCGGCAGCCTCTGCCTCAGCAGTGGTCGAGAAGACGCCCTTGCTCTTATAGCCGTAGAACAGGTTGGCAGCCTGACCAATCTGTGTACGGATGGTAGCACCGTAGACCTCATTATCAATGTACTGCTTATTGTCAGGCAGCTCGGTAATCTTGTTCTTGTAGTGGCCAATACTGACACCAGCCTGCCACTGCCAATCCTTCGTAGCCACGATCTTAGCGGTAGCCGTCACGTCGAAGCCCTCGTTCTTCAGCTGTCCACCGTTCGACCAGTTCTCTTTCAGACCAGAGAGGAATCCGAGCGACTGAAGCGTCAGGAGGTTGTCGGTAGTAGAGCGGAAGTAGTTGATGCTTACACCAATGCGGTTGTTAAACACACTCGTCTCGAGACCGACATTGAAGCGACGCGTCGTCTCCCACTGAATCTTCTTGTTACCGATGCCGGAGAAGACAAGGCCGGAACGTGAATTCAACACCAGAATAGAGTTGAAATAGCTGCGAGCAGCGTAATAGTCGATATCATCGTTACCGCTGACATCGAAGCCAGCCGTCAGACGCAGGTAGTTGATGCTCTTGTTAGCAGCCAGCCAGGGCTCGTTGCTAAGCACCCACGATGCCTGTACGCTGGGGAAGAGGCCCCAGGCTGCATCGAACAGACGCAGGTTACCGCCATCGCTACCGAAGCGTGACGAGCCCTCAGCCGTCAAGTTGGCCTGCAAGTAGTAGCGGTTACGGAAATTGTAATTAGCCTGTGCATACCATGCCAGGGAGTTCCAGGAGTCACCGATACACTCGTCATCGGGGTTGGTCAGACTGGCCTTGATAAACGGCGTCTTATCGTTACCCGTGTTATAGCCGAGCAGCGAAGTCATCGTATAGTTTTCCCAATTGATGCGTGCGCCACCAAATACATGGATGCTATGGGCATTGTAGCGGTTCTCCCAATCCAAACGGGTGTCGCTCATCACCGAATTCTGCTTCGATGCCAGTGAGCGTACCTCGTTCTGACGATAGGAACCGAGAGCAGCCACATAGTAGTCAGGTGTACCGTTGATGGGAATATAGTATTTCTCGTTGGTATTCACCAGGTTGTAGCTGAAGTGTTCCGAGATGGCGAGGTTACGGGTCAGTTGGATGCGCGGCGTTGCCGTCAGGTTCAGCATGGAGTTCTCGAAGCGGTTCTTCGACTCACCCTCACTATACTCGTTAATGGCTGCGGGGTTACCGATACGCCAGTTATAGTTCGTGTAGTAGGCCAATGCTTCATCAAGATAAGACTCTGCCTCGACATCAAAGAACGTATCACTCAAGCGTCCCATACCATAGCTATAGGGGCTGAGGAACGGGCTCTTGGCATAGGCCAGGAAGCTGGGTGCCGTCGGTGTGCCGTCATCATAACTTGCGGGAGCTCCGTCATTACGGATGTTACGCGTGATGTTGGCAAACGATGCATCAAAACGAATATCAAAAGTCTGAGTCAGCGAGATATCGGTATTGAAGCGTACGTTCAAACGGTTCATGCCGTTCTCCTTCAGCGTGCTCTGCTGACTGGTGTAGCCGACAGACAGGTTGTAGTTTGCCACGGCGTCACCACCCTCGACGTTGATGCCATAGTTCTGCGTCATCGCCGTACGATAGACATAGTCCTTCCAGTCAGTTTCCTGATGGTACTTCTTATACCAGTAGTAATCAGGATCCTCATTGAGGAACTTGAACTTCTGAATCTGCGTATTAGTAGACTTCAGCATCTCAGATGCGTAGCTGCGATACTGTCTAGCATCCATCACCTGGAGGAACTTCGGCTCCAGCACCACACCGGCAGAGATGTTTGCTGTGATACGCGTAGCCATTGACTTGTTACGCCGAGTATCAATGAGGATGACACCATTGGCACCCTTGGCACCATAGAGGGCCGTACCATTGCGCATCACCGTCACCTTCTCAATGTCGGCGGGGTTGATAGCTGACAGCACATCGTTATACAAGCCCTGATGGAGCACCGAGCGGTTATACTGCTGGTCGAAGACAACACCGTCGACGACGATCAGCGGCTGGGCGTTGACGTTCAGAGAGTTCAGACCCTGAATGAACATCACACTACCAACACCGGGCGTCGCGTTACGGGTGACGGTATATACCTGACCGCCCAACTGCTGCTGAATCTCATCCTTGATATTCACGCTGTTGGTATACTTGAAGTCGGTAGCCACACGGTCGTTACGCGGATCTATCTGCTTACCATAATCGGGCGTGAAGGACGTTGGATAGAGCAGTACATCAAACTGTTTCTCTGACGTCTTCAGACCCATACGAACGGGCGTATAGTCAGTCGTCGACACATAGACGGCGGTCGCGAACACCGGCACTTTCAGCTCATAGCTGCCATCGTCCTCCGTGAGAACGCTGTATCCGTCGATACCATCGGCAGTGACGATGGCACCACCAACAGGCTGGCCGGTAATGGCACTCTTCACCTGTCCACGGACAGTGCGGGTGTCATACTTCTTCTGATTCTTCTTGACGACACGAGCAGAGACGAACTCCTCGTCCTCCTGGTCATCATCCTGTGCTGAGACGCATACAGGGAAGGCCATCAGCAGGGTAAGTCCGAATAATATATATCTTTTCATAGCATTACTGTTCATCGAGGATTAATAACTCTTTACATTTCGACATCCTAATCGTCTCGCCATCTCCATGTGGTTCGAAGTAGAAGTAATCGTCATCAGTCCACGAAGCGCCATGAGGTATCAGCAAGACATATGCAATGTTCATGACACGTGTGTGTGTGTTACGACGATACTCCGTAACCGTGACATCGGTCTCAATTCTCAACGACACCTGTGGTGTACTCTCGTAGAGGCTGTAAGTACAGAACGGGAACTTGTAGTCCTCAGCCAGCAGGATGTAGTCGAAGATGTCAGTATTGACGGGCTGCTTCGTCACAAGCTCCGTAGAGTCCTTCTTGCCGGCCTCGTTCAAGTAGCACATATGTGCCTTGAACTTTACCGGAAGACGCTGGATAGCCGTTGCATTACTGTCCGCGGCCAGGATAGGAGCAGTCACCAGATAGACGTCATAACCCATGTTCGACAGCACATCGGTGATGTTGATTCGGTAGAACACGTTCACGGCCTTCTGAGGCTTAAACTGCATGAAGCGGTTGCCCCAAATCTTGTTGTAATAAGGCGAGGTGGGAGGAATGTCCATTGCCGTCAGAGTGACAATCTCCTCCAGCTGCTTCGTTGACGCGTTCTGATCCTTACTCATCTCCTGAATAGCAGAACGGCTAGTTCCGGGAATGACAATAGCCTGCTTGAAGGTGTTCAGCGGGTTGATCTTCCACCTGTTCACCTTCCTGACGATACCATTGGTACACTCCACATTCTTCGGGTCGGAAGGATCGTCGATACCATTCAGAACGCCACCGACTTCCAGCGGTTTCTGTTCACTCCTATTACCGCCAGTACCGTACTGATAGTAGCGCAGGAAAGGCAATCCCCAGTAACTTTCACGGTAATCACCGTTCACAGCGAGCGTCGATTTGGCAGAGTCGCCAAGGGCTCTTGCCGGGTTAAGCGTCTCACTGAAGATGGTTCCCTGCATAATAGCCAGACGGGGGAACGTATAGGCAAAGGAGTCGCGGTCTACCGTCGTGGGATGGTAGTTGAAGTACGGCTCATAGGTCTCCAGAAGATCACGCCATTCTTCGTTCGTCGGCGCCAACATCCAGTAGGTACTATCCTCGTCCGTCAGACGGGCATTGAGGAACCCTCTGCCGAACAGCTCATTGACCTGAGAGAAGACGGAGTCGAGATAGACGGTCTTACCCTGCTCAATGCCACCAGCCACACTCAAGCTCGGTTCAAATTCCTTACGATAGAAATGGCTGTTATACAGGAAGCTGCGGAGGCTGTCCAACTCGGGATCCTTACGCAGGTACTCGAAGATGTTCGGCAAGTAGTCAATCTGCTTGTCTACGACAAACAGCATACCGTTCTCGTAGTGTTTGTTTGACCTGTCGGTAATAATCTTCGTACCGGCAATGTCGTTCTGCGAGAAGAGCACACGCTTACCGTTCATCAGCAGCAGCGAGTCGACAACGCCGGGAGCGACAGAGTGGTTGTACATGGCGATGTGGTTCTTCACAAACTCCTTGATGATGGTGTTGTCTTCTTCATCCACCAAATTCTTCTCGGCGTTATAGTTGGCAATCAGCGCTGCTGCCTCCTCGGCCGTGAAATTGTCGTTTGTCGGTGCAAAGACCGTGAACACCTGACTGCTGGCCAGCGACTTGTCGAAGCCACAGGCCTTCAGCACACTGGCAAAGTTGCTCAGGTTGCCGTCTTTCTCAATAGCCTGCCACAACGACCCTTCCATTACGCCGTCGGACATCCCCTCATAGTGGTCATCCCACGTGTCGGAGCAGGCTGTGAAGGTGAGGGCGGCCAGCGCCAGCCCTATCACCTTTTTATATATTCTCTTGTTCTTCATAATTGTCTATTATCAATTATCCATTTTCAATTACAGATCGTCCTCCATGTCGCCTGTTCCTTCGACACCGTAGACGCTCTTGGGAACCAACTCCAGATAGTCAAGCATGAACTCGTTGTTGTTACCCTGCAGACCGTTACTTGCCACACGGAAGCGGATGTAGTGGTCCTTCGTGGCGTCGATGTATGCCTGACAGAGGATCTTACGATAGCGTGCTACGTGGGTGATGAAGTAGGACATCGAGCTACCGTCATTGGGCCAGCTGAACAGGGCACGTCCGTCGAGGTAAGCACCGAGGTTCTTCAACAGCTTCTGGTCCTCAGCCTTCTCCTCATCGGTCATCTGGTCGTAGGCACTCAGATCACTCTTGAAACGGTCGCCAAGATACATGGTCTCATCGTTGATGTTCTTCGTCATGTCAAGAGGTATACCCTGCGGCACACCGTCGAAATACACCTGCATCACACCACGCGTCGGCTCGGCAGCGAATCCGAGACGCAGCTGCCAGTCACCGCTGAACGGTACCGGCGGGATGCGGAATGTGAAGTCGTAGTCACCGAAGAGGTTCCACTCGTCACCCTGCCAAGAGTCAAAGGTAGAGTGAGGACGGCGTAATACGCAGTAACAGTTAGGATAGTTGAAAGACACACCATCCAGATACCCCGGCGGGAACCAGTAGTTACGTCCGTTCTTCGGCGTAGCAGCATCGTCGGGCACGTCTGTGGCGTCATCCTTGAACGTACCTTCATAGCGCAGGCTGTTGCCGATGACCTCGGGGAATACCGTCGAGAAGTCCATACGGATACGTACGTTCTGAATCGTATTCTGCACATCTTCGCTGAAGGCGAGGATGTCGTTCACATAGAAGTAGTGGCCATTCGGGCTGTCCTGTACGTACTCAGGATCGCTCGACGGGTCAATCCACTGTCCCTCAAACTGGAAGTCGTCGTCATAGCGGCGGTTGACGTAACGCTCCTCAGCAATGCTCGGGCCGATGTATTTCTTCACCGTCACCTTCTCTACCTTCATCATGGTGTGGGGCAGCAGCGTCATGTGCCAGTCGCAAGGATTCAGCATATCCTCATCGACACCGACGGTCTTCACCTTCGTACTGGTCTGCACGACAGAACGGTAGTCCAGCGGTGTCAGGTCAGGCACAGAGGCCACGTATTTGTTCAGCACATGGTACTGCATGAAACGGCGCAGCGGATTCACGGAGTCCGTCAAGTTCTCAAAGCTGTGGCCTGGTTTGTTGACATCCATAGGATAAACCGCGTCGTAAATTTCACAGGCCTTGTCATATAGTGCGCGCAGGTCTCCCTTGGCAATGCCATACTTGGCACTCAGGATGGAGTCGGTGACTACGAAGATGGTATGTCCCAGAATCTTCTGGTCAGGCACCCAAGCCACCTCTGTCCACACATGGGAACGATAGCGGTACTTCTGGGTCTTGTCCTTGATTCTTGCCTCACGCTCATCCTTGTAGTCATAGTCCTCGATGCTCGTGATGTCATCATAGACACCTGTTGCCTGCAAGGCAGCGTAGTATGTGCTAATCTTCGGATTCTGCGCCAGCAGGTAGTCGATGTATTTGTTGGACTTCTGAATAACAGCGTTGACAGGCTGCATGATACCATTCTCCACGGAGTCGTCCTTCAGATCGTTCATAACCTTTGCCTTGTCCTCGATGTAGACAGACATGATGCTGTCTTCATCGACATGCCAGTACGGCGTGAGGGCACGGCCCAGCAGGTTACGGTTGGTCAGTGACTTACCATCCAGCATCTCGTACGTGTTGTACGTGTTCCTGATGAGATGGGTACGTGCGATGGTGTCGCAGTCGGCATCGGTAAGGTCAGCCAGACTGCTCATGCCACGCGACTTCAGGTATTCTTCTACGGCCTCGTTGGTGGGGGCGAAACAAGTGTATTCACCGTAGGTCGACAGCAGGTCGGTCAGTCCTGCACGTCCGATGATCTCGTAGAACTCGCTGAACTGCGGACGGTTCTTCAGATAGTCGCTCATCATCTCGCCCGTGAAAGTGTAGAAGTTCTCACCATCGGGCTCGTCAGTACAGGACACTGTGCCCATGAAGCTCATGAGCCCCAAGAGCCCCAGGAAGCCCCATTTCTTTATCTTAGCTATTGTCTTCATATCGTTGTTCTCCTTTCTTTAATAGTTCTTCTTATAGCTCTTGTCCTCACCACTGTCAAAGGCAGGATTCTGAACCAGGTTCTTGTTCACCTTGATCTCCTCGTAGTTATAAGGCCAGTAGATGGCATCCATCTTCTCGAGCTTGTTAGCAATCAGTGCCTGCGAGGTCTGAGCCTTACGCAGGGCAGCCTGAGCGAGGTCTGCGGTGCTACCGGTACGGCGGGAGATACGTACGAGGTCGTACCAGCGCTTACCCTCGAACATCAGCTCACGCTGACGCTCCTTGTACACCAGCGTTTCCATGAGGCTCTTGGTGTTGTAGTCGCTGGCTACCAGCGTATCTTTGAGCTGGGCCAAGGGCTGGCAGATAGAACGCTTGTTCACTGCATTCACCAGCGTAAAGGCCTCTGCCAGAATCGGTTTGTTGTAGGCTACCACATCCTCTTCAGAGCCTTCCATCAGTTTCTGGCTCAGCGCCTCGGCCTTCATCAGCATGATGTCCGTCAGACGATAGACAATCCAGTTCGAGCCGTTCTGGTTCTGGGAATAACGTCCGGAATAGTCTGCCCTCGGGTTTGCCTCCGTTGTGGCATTGATGCTTACGTCAGTTGCCGTGTACTTGTTGATACACTTGTCGCCAGTACTGAAGTTCTCATACAGACGGGCGTCCAACTTCTTATTCTTAAGGTCGAAGACCACACGGTTCTGGGTCTCGTCGCGTTCCTCGAGCAGGAAGTCGGAAGGTGCCACAAGTCCTACACGAGCAGAGCTGTTACCATAGAAGGAATTGACGGCTCCATTTGCATACGAGCTGTTATTCGTAGCACGGCTGTCTTCGAACACAAGCTGGAAGATGATCTCCTGCATATAACGCGTAGCATTGTTATCATCGCCAAAGATGGTCGAATAAGCATTACCAAAGTTCTTACCGCTCGTCTGTGAGTCAATCAGGGGATAGCCGTTGGTACGTTCGAAAAGAGCAGTACCGCCAGAAGAGGCGTAATTACTGGACTTCTTACGGTTGTCCTCACCAATCTGCTTCTTCGAAGCGATCACCAAGTCAGCATACTTGATGCAGTTGTCGTAGTCCTGCTTCCACAGGTACATCTCACAGAGCATGGCACGGATAGCATCCTGGGTGATACGTCCCGTCTGGTAGATCGGTGTGTCCTCCGGATAGCGCTGGACGGCATCGTTCTCTACTGATTGCAAGCTGCTGATAAGCGAATCAAGCACAGCGTTGAATGGCGTGGCGGGCAGATCCATCTTCTGGCTGTCATCGGTATAGGCCTCTGTTGTGTATGGCACGTCTCGGAACGTACGTATCAGATAGAAGTATGCCAATGAGCGAAGTGCCACCACTTCAGCGATGTCAGCTTTCAGCTCACTCTGCGTGTAGGCGGGGTCTTTGTCTGCCACCTTCGGTGCATAGAGAATAACGGTGTTACAACGGTTGATGACGTCATAAAATCCGTCCCAGTTGGTGTAGGTGTTCTTGGCGTCGATGTTCTCCATGAGCACCTTCTCCAAGTCGCCATCGCTACTGATATTCTCACCGATATAGATATGATCGCTGCGGAACTCTCCCCACACCATCATACGCTTGATATTGGCATCGCTCTCCAGCGCCGAATAACAGCCCGTGATGATAGAGTGTACGTCGCTCTTTTCTGTCCAGAACTTCTCCAGGATAATATCATTCTGGGGTTCCACTTCCAGGAAGTCCGTACAGCCGGTCAGTGTGAAGCCCATCAGCCCCACAAGGCCCATAAAGCCCAGTTTCTTTATCTTCATTATTTTCTTTTCCATAATCTTTCCTCCCTTAGAATTGAACATTAATACCAACTGTGTACTGGTGAGGTGACGGCGTCGGGTTGTTATCGATGGCCGGTGCACCGGCATTGTTCGGCTCTACACCTGTATACTTAGTCAGTGTGAACACGTTCTGGGCATTAAGATAGAACGATACGCCGCTCAAGCCAATCCACTTCAGGTGCTTCTTGTCAAGCGAGTAGTTCAGACTGATGTAGTTCATACGCAGGAAGGAGCCACTCTCCACATAGCGGTCGCTGACCAGCGTGTTGTAGTTGGACTGGTTACCATACATGGCACGGGGGATAGGCGTGATGTCGCCTTCCTTACGCCAGCGGTAGTTCACAGCCTCACTCTGGTTGTTGTTGCTAATCATTGCCTCAGCGTTCAGACGGGCCATGTTCATAATCTTATGACCTATGCGGTAGACGAACTGAGTGCTCAGACGCCAGCGGTTGTAGTTGAACGTGAAGCCGAAGCCACCGAGCAACTTAGGCAGTGAGGAGCCCAGATAAACGATGTCAAGGGCGTTGATCTGACCGTCGTGGTTGATATCCTCGTAGATAACATCACCACCGCAGAAACGGTAGTTACGTCCCGAGGCATCAGTAGTGTAGTTGTACATCATACGCAGGGGATCGCCCTGTGCGTCGAGCACCACCTCGCCATCCTTGTTCATCACCACCGGAGCGGTCTTGCCAGAGGCGAAGAACTCATTACGCTCCTCCTCGGTCATGTACTGCACTGTCGAATAGTTATACTGGTAGACACCCTTGTAACGGAAACCGTAGAGTGCACCCAGCGGGTTGTGCAGCTGCACGCGCTTCAGGGTCTCAGCATTGTTGTATCCGAAGGTCGAGTTTTCGTTGTTCAGCACGTACTCGTCCATCTCCAGGATCTCGTTGCGGTTGTTAGCAAAGTTGACGTTCATGTCCATCGAGAACTTACCGGCCTTAATCAGGCGGTTCGTGTTGATATAGAACTCCCAACCAGTGTTGCGCATCTTACCGGTGTTACGATAGGGCACGGTCTTGAAACCTGTGCTCGAGGGGATGCGGTAGTTAGACATCAGCTGGTCGGACACCGTCTCCTGATAGACCTCAAAGGTCAGCGTCAGACGGTCCTTCAGGAATCCCAGGTCGAAACCTAAGTTCTTCTTCACCGTCCACTGGCAGTTCAGGTCAGAGAGTCGGATGTTGTTGGGCTTCATGGCCGTCATGTCAATATATCCTCTTTCCTCACCATACTTAGACGTGTAGAGGAAGTCAGGAATGTTGGCGTTACCGATGTGTGCCCAGCTGGGACGAACGGCAAGCATGGACAGCCACTTCTCCGTGGGTTTCATCCAGGGCTCGTCGCTGATGATCCATTTTCCTGAGATAGAGGGGTTGTAGATCCAACGGTGGTTCTTACCGAGCACCGTAGTACCGTCGGCACGTACGGTAAAGTCGGCAATGTAACGTCCTTTGTAAGCATAGTGTCCAGTGGCGGTGTACGACATACGGCGGTTAGGACCGTAGTTCGAGTTCATGCCGGTGATACGGCCGCCGCCCTTGGTGCTTGTGATACCCGAAGCAACACCCTGCTTGTCCTCGGACTGGCTGGTATTCATGCTGCTCGACAGGTCGAAGAAGCCCATGAGCATGGCGGAGTGATCCTTGTTCTTGAACGCAGGAATCAGCGTCAGGTAGTGCTTCGTGTTGAACGAGACATTCTTGCTGGAGCTGTCCGAGGCATCGTTCACGCCATCGGCGATGGTCTTCGTCGTCAGCACCTGCGGGTAGTAACGCTCATTATAGGTATTGTTCGTATTCAGCGTCACGCGGCCCTCATAGTTCAACTGCCAGTGATCCTCGTCGATACCGAGCAGATAGTACTTGATCTGCAGTTCCGGCGACATATCATAGGCACGGCGGATGCTCTTTGCCAGGTGGGCGACAGCCACGGGGTTGGCGTAGCCCTTCTGGTCGTTGTTGAACTCCGAGCTACCACTCTGCAGCATGGTGTAATAGGCATCCGTATCCTCACCAGTAATGGGATTCTGCTCGTAGATGCTCATGTTAGGCATCTTCTTACGTGCGTTGTCCAGCAGACCACTGTAGTTCGAGTAGTTCTTCTGGTAAGACAGCGAGAAGTTCGTGCTGACACGAATACGGTCAGAAATCTTATAGTCCAAAGCCACACGGGTGGTGAAACGGTTATAGTTCGTCTTGATGGTCGTACCGTTATCGTGCTCATAGCTACCACTGATACGGAAGGCGGCCTTCTCACCACCACCACTGACGTTCAGGTTGTGCTGCTGGCGCAGACCGAACTGCGTGACGGCGTCCACCCAGTCCGTATTGTTATTGTACTGCTCATACTCCGAGAATGTCGGGTCGTAGTTCAACTCACGGATGTTTGAGGCTGCATCACTCTGCTGGGGGTTGAAGTAACTCTCCTTGAGCAGCATGGTGTAGTCGTCACCATTAAGCAGTTTGTATCCCTTGGGCTGGTAGGTACCCGTCACCTTCAGCGAGTAGGCCAGTCTGGGTTTGCCTCGCACACCACGCTTGGTGGTAATCTCGATGACACCGTTTGAACCGCGGGAACCGTAGATGGCAGCAGAAGCACCGTCTTTCAGCACGCGGATGTCAGCGATATCCTCAGGGTTGATACTCAGCAGCTCGGAGAACTTCTCGTTCAGGTCCTGTCCCGAAAGGTCACCCACGCTCAGGTCGTTACGCTCGTTACCGTCGACAACGATCAGCGGGTTGCCACTGGTGACGTTCGACATCGTCGACACACCACGCAGACGCATCGTGGAACCGGAACCAAGGTCACCGGAGTTGGCAATAATGTCCAGACCGGCGATGTGTCCCTGCAGGGCCTCCTCGACTGAAGTGATGGCCAGACCCTCGAACTCTTTCATCGAGAGGCTCTGTGTAGCACTCGAGAGCTCACGCTCGGGGATGGGCAGACCGTTACCGTTGACACGCTTCTTCGACTTCACCGTCACCTCACGCAGTGTCGTTGCCGATGTCATGTGTACCTTATAGGTCGTGCGGTCGATGGCGAGCGATTGTGTCTTCAAGCCCACATAGCTGAAACGGATCTTGTCCTTGGGGTTCTTCACTTTCATCGTGAAGTTACCGTTCAAGTCGGTAATAGCCGAGTTGATGATACGTCCGGTAGCGTCAATTTCACATACCGTAGCACCCATCAGCGGGCCCATGTCGTCGCTCACGGTACCATGAACCGACGTTATCGTCTGTGCGCTCAAGGCAGTGGTAGCCATCAGCGCCATCAGCAATATGATTGTTCTGAATATTCTCATACCTTAGTTCCTCCCTAATCCTTTTGAAGTTCGTTTAGAATTTCGTTTTTCCAGAGCGTCGTCTTGTTCACCAGCGGTGACAACAGCGGACTGTCAATCTGATGCACCACGGCATCGGACGACGAATAGATGGTTGCCGTTGCAGGAGACTCAGCACCCTTAATCCAATACTCACGGCAGATGAGGTTGTACAAGCCATTGTCCTGAATGACGTGATGCGTCTGGTTCATGGCGTCAGTAGCCGTCAGATGACCTTTGTTGAAGTCCACGGTAATGGGATAGAATCGGCTGGTCTTCGGGTTGCGGGTCATCGACTCAAAGGCATTCACATAAACAGGTACACGCTTGACTGTCTCACCATTCTCCTCAATATCCTCGTACACATCGGGAGCCATGTTGATGGCAACGGAGTGGTCCTGGATATGATAACGAACGAAGTTCAGGATAACGTTCTTGATGGCGTTCTTAACCTTGGTATTGAAAGCAGGATTATATGCGGTGGAGTCAGGGATATTCAGCTCCTGACACAGCTGCCTGTAGCGCTCTGCCAGTTCTAAGGTCTCCTCATCGTCCTTGCCGTCACCTTCTTCCTTGACGCCAATCATACGGTAGTCGTCCCATGTGGGCAGCACGCCGTCGTTGATCAGTTCACGGATGCTCTCATTCGTGGGAACATAAATGGTGTAGTTGTAGTTATCCATCAGCGTAACGTTTCTGTTACCCTGGCTGCCCATAGCAGCAGAACTGCCGTGCAGCGAAGTAGCCATCAGGGCTGCATCGTCATCGGCAATAAGGTCGTAGAACTCAGAGAACTCCGCGTTGTTTCTCAGCGTCGTGTAGACACTGTTCTGAGCCGTCAGCGGCATCTGCTCGTTCAACTGATAGGACTTACCGTTCTTCTTCGTGAAGATCTCGTTCTGGTTGACAACGAGCGGCTTGTGGTTCTTCTCCATCTGCCAGCCACCTTCGAATATCAGCTGACCATTCTCACGTGTAACACGAATCAGCGAACCGCCCTTCGTCTTATAATACTCATGGCCGTCTTCCACGTCACCGACAATAATCAGGTCGTTGGCCAGTCTCTTCAGACGGTCCTGAATAACGGCCTTCGACACCGAAGTCTGTGTACGCTGGCCGAGGGTGATGTTACCATCCTCGTCGACAATGGTATTATAGCGGTAGGCCTGCACACGCTCGTCGATGGACTTACGCTTGTCATAGTAGAACTGGAGCACCGACGGAGCATCCATGCCGGTCTCACGGTCTTCCTGTCCATAGAAAGCCGGATCGACATACCACAGCATGGCGTCATTCGTCGGCAGCAGCAGGCTGTAGTATGAATCCATAGAGAGCAGGTACGGCAGGTAGTTGAACGGGAAGTTGTAGCGCGACGGAGCGGTCTCGGCGCCCGAGAGGGCCCAGTAGATGACGTTCATCGTCTTCTCATGAGCCAGGGCGGGATAGATAACCGAGGCGTACTCTGCCGGTGTGAACACCTTGTTCGTCAGGTAAATCAGACCGTTACAGCCCATGTAACACTCAGCTACATCCTGGGGAGTGATTCCCAGCTGCTCCATGGCGTCGTTGAGCACGAGGTCGAACTTCGACGGGAAAGCGCTGGTGAAGCGCTCAAGCATATTCACGTTGATGAGCTTGGCGATGGTGGCATCGGGGATGCTGTCCCACTCCTTGTAGTTGTCCTGCAGGTCACGTCCCTCGTTGTTCCACCAATCGTTCAGGGCCTCGTCCGTCGGCACGATCATCACACCGCAGTCGTAGTGGAGGTCATAGCTCATGGAGTTGTTGTACATATACTGGTTCCATCCCGGATCGAACTTCAGCAGTGCGGTGACGTTGTCAGTCTTACCGTCGGGGTCTACCTCAAGCGAGTTGCCACCGGCCGAACGCGAGCTGAAATAGCGCAGCACGTAGACAGAATCCTCAGTATTGTACAGACGGTTAAACTCCTTCGTGGCGGCATCATTATAATAAGGTGCCGAGAAACGGTCGAGCAGCGACGACCACATCTGTGTCTGCGGGTTCGTACGGATAATCTCGGCCATGTTCGGCGACGACTCGATGACGCCGTTCACCTTGTGGATGTAACCATTCTTACAGGTGATGTCGCGCTCCACAATCTCCTTACCGTTCACCCAGGCAGCAGTGATGTTGTCGGACTTGTGGTTGGAGATGACCTGCATATCCGTGCTTGTCATGGAATTGAACTTCATGAAGGCGGGCAGCAGGTGGATCATCGGGGGAATCGTAGCATCCTTCAGCACACGGATGCTCTTGCCAGCGTCCTTGTACTTCTTCCAGAACACCGTCTTCGGCATCTTGTCGGGTGTAACGATCTCCACGGAGTCATAGACACTCGTGGCCGTTTCGCGGCGCATACACATTCCCTCCTTCGGGGGATTGCCGCTGACATTCGACAGCAACTCCACCAGATAGGCGTTGTTCACCATCGAGTTGTTCAACAACAGTTTCTTCTGTGCCAACGACAGCTGGTCGTAGCTGCGGACACCCCACGCGTTGTTTTTGTACCACTCGTTGTAGGCGGAGTCGTTGGCAACAAACAGCGTCTTTGAACCCGTGTGGCTCAGCACTTCGTGCTGGCCCAGGTCGTCGATCAGTCGCAACATGGTCGTGTAGTTGCCCTCGTCCTGCAGACGCTCATAGATGGAGTTGCCCAGCCATGATGGCTGACCTGTCAGCAGAAGGTCGTCATCCTTACACGACTGTAGAACCCAGGCACCCATGAGCAAGCCGCAAGCAGCGATGGCCACTCTACGTCCTTGTCTTACGAATTGTCTCTGTTTCATACGTTTCAGGTTTTATTTGTTTATTTGTTAATATATTGATTTTTGCAGATGTTTCTATTTCCGGTGGCCAGACCTCTCAAGAGTGGGTCCAGCGTTGTCCTTCGCGTCTCTTATGTTCTAGTGTTGGTCTTTCTTTGGTTATGGTTTTGGTCTTTCTTTGGAAAACAAAGGAACCGGAGACGGGTTTTTACGCCCGCTCCAGTCCCTTTTTTAGGTTTATATACTAGGTGTTTTCAATGAATTTTTCAATTCTTTCATTTCACCTTTTTAATTACGCGTACACTACCGTCACTCATGGTCTGCTTGACGATGACCAGTCCACGGGCACTCTTCAGGCGCGAGCCACTCAGCGAGTAGTACTCGGTCTTCACGACACGGCTCTCACCAGCAATGCGGCCGATAGCCGAAGGCTCGAGGGCGCTGTTCTTACCGTAGTAGGTAAGTGTCCAGTTGGTCCAGATGGTCCAGTCGTTGGTAATCGTCGTACCCTTCTTGATACCGATGCGTGCCTTGCCGTCATCGCCTACCTTGAAGATCACCTCGTTGCCACTGTAATTGATGGTCTCGTCAGTCTTCTGGAAGGCCACCTCAGCCTGCTCCATGTCGTTGGGAACAACGGAGTGCTGTACCACGGTGTCGGGCTCCCAGCTGAGAGTATCAGTCTTCGCAGCAGCCCATCCGCCTGGAATTTCTTCACTAGCAGCCAGCTGTACCATCTCCTTACAGAGACGCATCAGCGGTGTCTGATAGGTGTTGTCACCAGCCTTGACATAGAGGAGGGCGTTGTTGTTCTCCTCAGGATTCTCCTGCAAGGTCTTGTAATCGTTGGCAGGACCATGACCACCAGCGCGGTAGAAGCCCTGTACGGTCACCTTATAGGTACCGGGCAGCAGACCCTCAAGATCCTGATAATAGTCGAAGGTCTTGTTGAACATCTCGGCCTCGTGGTAGTTCACGGCAGCACCACCGGTCCAACCGTCATCCTTGTTGTCAGTATACTTCGGGTTGGTGATGAAGGCCGTCACATTGACGTCATTGTCGTCAGATGCATTATCCATGCCTGCAGGCATCTTCAGCTTAGCCATCACCTCGGCAATCTTATCCTTATACTCCTTGGCCTCCACATCGGACAGGGTGTTGCCCTCCATCTTCAGCGAAGCTTCTTCAGCCAGTTCGTAAGCCTCGGTGACGTTAGCTTCGTCGGTGATACCCATCTGGTTACCAGCCATCACCTGGAGGCTGCTGATATCAGCAGCCAGTTCAGCAAAGAGAGCGATGGAACCATCGACATCGACAGCTACCAGTGCAGCGGCAGCGTCGAACATGGCCTTACCGTCTTCGCTGTCCATCAGAGCCTCTGCAGCTTCCAGCTTCTCAACGAGTGTAGCACGCAGGTCAGAACCGAAGCTCTTTTCCAGATTAGCCTTGGCAGCATCAATAGCATCCTTGAGCACGGGCTTCACGGACTCTGCTTCGAAGCCCTTATAAGTCAGCTTGAAGTTATCCCAGATGACCCAGCAGTCGCTCTGGCTAGCGAGTTGCGTCGAACCCTTCACACCAATACGCAGCTTGTCGCCCTTCTTGGCAATGAGGCTCTTGGCGCTCTGCTTGTAATAACCTCCCGAGAAGGCGAGGGCAGCAGAGGTCATGCCGTTGGGATAGAACTCGGTAGGATCGGTAGCAGGATAGTTCTGGACGCTGTAGGGGATATCCCTCCACTTGTAGAGTCCACCCTCAGTCTTGGCGGGCTCGCCGGTCTCAGCGTCAGTCTCAGCCATGCTGGCATAGAAGTCTGCACCCAGGCTGGGCACGTCATAGACATTCATGAACGGGGTCTTCACATCGTTCATGTAAACGAAGACGGGTGCGCCACCAGGCTTGACATACTCCTCATCCTTATTCTGGTAAGTAGTGTAGGCTGCATCGTCACGGCCATAGCGGAAGAAGCCCTGCACCTCAATCTCATAGACACCTGCGGGAGCCTTCTCCACCTCCTGATAGAGGTCGAACTCCTTGGCGCTCCATGCCTCGGCGGTGATATTGTAGTCTTCCTTGTTGGCATCGGTCAGACCGCCGGTTACAGGCATATTGTTGGTAGTCTTGTGCCAACCAGTCCAACCCTCCTCGGGCTTGCCGGTGAGCTTGCCGTCAGTACCCTCAATCTTCAGGTCGAACGACGGGTTGGTAAGCATATAGGTAACATCGTCGCCAGCCTGGATGGCGTTCTTGACGGCATCCTTGACGGCGTCCATCATCTCCTTCAGCTTAGCGATCTCAGCGGTCAGCTCCTCGTTGTTCAGACTGCGGGCAGCCTTGATGGCAAGACAAGTAGCGGTAGGCGTCTCTTCATCGCAATAGTCCAGCAGCGGATCAATCTCGTCGTACTGCAGGTAGTTGTCGTCGATCAGCATTTCCTGACCTTCCTTCACGGCATCCTCCCACTGTGACCAGAGAGCCATATTCTCGTTCAAGTCAGCACGAGCAGCCTCAGCAGCAGCAATGTTTGCTTCCACCTCAGCCTTGCTGGCGGCAGCCTTACTAGTAGTAGCGGCAGTCAGAGCAGCCAGATAGCTCTCCGTATACAGGGCACCCTCAGCAGGTGTATAGGCATTTTTGGCAAGCTCCGTATCAGACCAAAGCTGATAAGCATCGGTACCAGCACCATAATAGGTCAGCGACCAGTCGTCAACGATGAGCCAGTCTGACCCAACCTTCTGGTTTTTGAAGAGACCGATGGTCAGCGTGCCGTCCTCGACGCTACTGAACACAGTATTCTTATAGAGTCCGAGTTTATGCATGTAATGCTCGGCAGCTACCATGTTGTTGGGGATGTAGTAGGGGCTGCCACCGTTTTGCTCATCACCAACACCTGTCTTCGCAGTCGGTGCGTCCTTGTAAGGTGAGCAAATAGCGGTAAAGAGCGAGTCACTGCCGTTGAAGGCAAAGAGCTTGGCATAGCGCGAAGCCTCGTTGTTGGCTTGGAAGTTGGTCCAAGCGTCAGTGGAAGTACCGGCACGATAGAAGGCGTTCACGCCGACGGCATAGACGCCGTTGGGCAGGCCCTGAATCTTCTGGTAGACGTTGATCTTATTCTTATCATAGAGCTCGGCATTCTCCTTACCATTATAGGCACCGAAGTTATCGGTTCCGGAAGCGGCGGTCCAGCCTTCTGTGAGGCTCGAGACATAGTCGGGATTGGTGATGAAAGATGTGGCGCTCTTCGGGTCTGCAGCTGTAGCGTTGCCCAAAGCTTCCTCCTCCATCTCCTTCTCACGGGCCTGAATGGCCTCATTAACCTTTGAGATAGCCTCCGTCAACTGTGCGGCGGTACTCCCAGTATTATTATATACGGTCACCTGATCATCAACTTTGGCACCAATCGCTTCAGCTTGATCAAGAGCCTTCTTCAGGTTCATCGCTGTATTGTAGAGGCTTGCAGCAGCTCTCCACTCCACAATCTGGTCAAATGCATTTTCGGGAAGACTTGCATACCAAGCCTCATAAGCAGCGGGCGAGACAAGCTTCCAGTCAATGCATGCTCCCTCGGCATCAGCAGCAAGGAAGTAAAGGCGAGTGTCGGCGTAGTCGGGTGTCCAACCGACGAACAGCTCCTTCTGCTTCACAACGTTCTGCAGACGGTATGTGCCGTTGCCCTGATCGATAATCTTCCAGAAGCGGTCGTCACGCGAGTCATTGTCGGTCCAGATGTCGTCAAAAGCGTTACCACCGAAGGCACTCAGGAACTTTGAGTCGCGGTGCATATAGTTCTTGATCTCCACGACGCCGTCACCTAATGCTGTAGCAGCAGATGTCGGAACAAAGTAGATGGCAGAGCCTTTCACGCCTTCTCCTGAGGGAGTACCGTTGCTCTGGCCGTCAGCCGAAGTCAGACTGGCACGTGTTGCATAGTTGTTACCACTGGTCCAGAACATGTGGGTGCCCACATTGTAGAAGTAAAGCTCCTCACCGTCAGCGGCACTAGGAAGTGTGGCCGTAGTCTTGTAAGTTGCAAACTCGGTCACCTCTGGGAAAGCGGGAAACGCTGGCTTCTGCCATACGTTCGCGTCAACAGCCGCCCATGCGTTCTTGCCCACAAGCAGCAGTACCCCCAAAACGAGTAGTTTTGTAAATTTCATAAAAGTTTGTTTTTAGTTAATAAAATTAGAGTATGTTGTTAGTAATGGAATAGCCATTCTGACATATATGCATACTGATATCTTAGGGTTTTGTTATTTATACTTCGGTTTTTGGCGCAAAGATACGAATAATTTTTGATTCGCCAACACTTTTTTCCAAAAATTTTTAGTCTAAGTGTCAATTTAACACTCAAATACCCGTAAACGTTTACGTTAACAGCCGAAAATGTCATCTTCGCGCGCGCGAATTAAGGACTGTTATATGCGGAAAATACGTGTCCTACGTGTCCCTGGTAGGGTGCGGGTTAGGTGTAGGTTAGGTGCGGGATAAGTGACACATGGGACACGTAGGACACGTCTTTTGGCGTTTAGCTACTTTCTATGCGCGTATGTGTACGCGCGCACGTATATGATGGTGAAAGGGAAAATTATCCCGCTTATCCCGCTTATCTTACACCTAAATCAATGCTTCGCTCGACCTCTGGTCGCTTTGCTTGCAAAGAATGCTCAATGCTTAATGCTTAATGATATACCCGTAGGTGTGGGATAAGCGGGATAAGCGGGTTATTTTCTTGTTTCAGTACTATTTACGCGCGCGAGACTTCCAGGAAACAAATGAGACGTTTTTCTTAAAATGGAGAATCACTTTGGGAAAATTTGGTTTTCGTGACGCGGCCGCCGGAAAAGGTCACCTTTAGCTGTGAAAAGGTCACCTTTAGCGACGAGAAGGTCACCTTTAGCGACGAGAAGGTCACCTTTAGAATCGTAAAGGTGACCTTTTCGTGTATAAAGATAAGCTTTTCTTGCAGTTTGGGTAAAGGGTCGGCAAGCAATTAGTATTGGAGGATGAGCGACTGGCGAGGCTTTAGTTCCACATCGTGCGACAGATCGTAGTAGCGCCCGGTCAGAATATCCTTAACGCGGGCGGCGGCGCCTATGACCTCACGGTAGCGCTGCACCTCCATCGTGGCGCCCTTCGTCGTGCCGTTGAGCACTGTCAGCACCGTCTTACCGTCCAGCTGGCGGGCAATGACGTAGACGCCCTTGTACGGGATGAACTGCTTCATCGTGCCGCGGCTGATGACAGGGTTGCCCTGTCGCCAGTGCAGCAGGCGGCTGAGCCACTGGAACATCTGCTGCTGGGCCTGCGTGCGGCCCTCGCGGGTGAAAGCATTGCGCTGGTCGCCGGGGAAGCCGCCGGGGAAGTCCTTGCGGACATTACCGTCGGTGACGGCCTTCGTGCCATTCATCAGGATCTCCGTGCCGTAGTACAGCTGGGGTATGCGCTTCACGGTCATCAGCAGCGCCAGCGCCTGCTTCAGCATCAGCGTGTCGTGGCCATCGCCGAGGAAGCGGTCGGTGTCGTGGTTGTCGATGAACGCCATGACGCTCGACGGGTTCGGGTACAGGTAGTCGTAGACGAACGAGTTGTACAGGCGGTTCAGACCGTCCCACCAAGCGTCGGTCTCCTCGTTCTTCGCCTGATTCAGCTTGTCGAAGAACGAGAAGTCCATCACCGTCTTGAGATAGCTATCGCCAGAAGCGCCAGCCACACGACTACCGGTCTGCCAGGCGGCGGTGTAGGCGGGCTCGGTGACCCACGTCTCGCCGACGGTGTTGAAGTTCGGGTACTCGTCGTTCAACTCCTTCATCCATTGTGCCATCGCGCCGGCAAAGGCGTAGGGGTAGGTATCCATGCGGATGCCGTCGATGCCGACGGTCTCTATCCACCAGAAGGAGTTCTGGATAAGGTAGCGCATCAGGTGCGGGTTATGCTGGTTCAGGTCGGGCATGGTGGGCACGAACCACCCCTCGACGGTCTCCCGGAGGTCTACCTCCGAGGCGTAGGGATCCTTGACGGGTGTCAGCTTATAGGAGGTCTGCAAGAAGTCGGTGCCTGTGGGATCGCTGCTGCCCTTCGACTGTTTAAGCCAGTCGGAGAGGTTGAACCAGTCTTTCGACGGTATGTCGGCCACCCACGGGTGGTCAAAACCACAGTGGTTGAAAATCATGTCCATAACCACCTTCAGTCCGCGGGCGTGGGCCTCGTCGACGAGGCGACGGTAGTCGGCGTTCGTGCCGAAGCGCGGGTCCACACGGTAGTAGTCGGTGGTGGCGTAGCCGTGGTAGGTGGAGAAGCCCCGTTCGTCGTCGGGCGAGTCGTTCTCCAGCACGGGTGTCAGCCACAACGCCGTCACGCCGAGGTCACAGAAATAGTCCAGGTGCTGGCGGATGCCCTCCAGGTCGCCGCCGTGGCGCAGCGAGGGCTGCGAGCGGTCCTCCCGGTAGGTGTTCTTGATCTGCGGCCGCTTGCCCTTGGTCATCTGGGCTGCCGTGGGATGGTCGGCACCCTGGGCGAAACGGTCGGGCATGAGCATATAGAGCACATCGCTGATGTCAAAGCCGCGGCGCTCGCTGCCGCTCATCTCACGTGCCCTCAGCCGGTACGTTACTCGTTCCTCCTTCCTCGTTCCACGTTCCTCCTTCCTCGTTCCTCCTTCCTCGTTCCTTCTTCCTCGCTCCTCGGAGAACGACAGCGTCATCGTCCCCGGCTGGGCACCGCTGAGATTCAGGTAGACCAGCAGGTAGTTAGGCGAGTCGAGCGCGACCACACTGTCAACCTTGACACCCGGATAGTCGGTTGTCACCTGCCGCAAGGCGCCGATGCCTTTACCGTAGACCATCAGCTGTAGCGACGGGTTCTTCATACCCACATACCAGTCGGTGGGGTCTATACGTTGAATCACTGTTTTCGTTGCAGCCATTGTCGTCAGGTTTAGTGCCACGAGGGCTGAAAGTAAAAAAAGTTTCTGTTTCATGATACTGTTCGTGTGGGTCTAATCGTAAAGAATCAGGGCCGACTGCGGGTCGACGGTCACCTTGCTGCCAAGGACCTCGCCCATACCCTCCTCGTTGATGGCGCCGTTGCGGCAGACGATGATATAGGAGCCCTCGGGGATAGTCATGTCGATAGCCTTGGTCTCGCTGTTCAGGATGACGATGATGTCGCGCCACGGGTCACCGCCGGCATTGTCCTTCAGGCGGAAGGCCACGACGGTGTCGGGGGCAGGCAGGAATTCCAGGTGACGGCGCACAAGGTCGGCACTGCCGAGGCGGAACGCCGGATGGTGTCGCCGGAGTGCGATCAGGGCGCTGAGATACTCAAAGACCTGCGGGTAACGGTCCTTGTTCTTCCAGTCCAGGCGGTTGATGCTGTCGGGGGCGTTGTAGGAATTGTGGACGCCCTGCTTCGTACGTAGCAGCTCCTCGCCGCTGAGCATGAACGGCACGCCCTGCGACGTGAAGACGGCGGTATGGGCCAGCAGGTGGAGGCGGATCAGCTCGTCTTTTAACTGAGAGTTGAGAACTGAGCGCTCGAACTTGTTCGCTTTGCTTGCAAAGAATTGAGAGGTATGATTAGTTTTGGCAATGACCGATGCCATAAGGCGGTCGACGAGACACATATCGTCGTGGCAGGAGACGTAGCTCATCATCTGTGTGGGTTCCAACGCCCACGGTTCCTTGGTGTAGTTCACCTTGGTGTAATCCACCTGCGGATGCTCAATCATGCCGGCAATGCCTGCCTTGATGCTCTCCTTGAAAATATTCATGTCGGCCTCACAGTCAGTAACGGCACAACGCCCCAGCCAGCCTTCCTCCTTGTCGTCGTCGAACGGACCGCGCAGGGCGTCGCGCAGCTCGTCGCTGAAGGCGGCGATGCCTGGCATCTGCGCCGCATTGGCCTTCACGCCCAGTTGTTCCGTGGGCAGGGCACACTGGCCAGCGCTCCAGCCCTCGCCATAGACGAAGATCGACGGGTCCAGCGCGGTCAGCTCCTGTCGTATCGCGTTCATCGTCGCGATGTCATGGCAGCCCATCAGGTCAAAGCGGAAGCCATCGATGTGGTATTCCCGTACCCAATACTTCACGCTCTCTATCATGAAGCGCCGCATCATCGGCTGCTCCGAGGCCGTCTCGTTGCCACATCCGGAGCCGTTGCTGAACTGAGAACTGAGAGTTGAGAACTGAGAGGTATGATTAGACTCAGCGGCAGATGTAGTATCAGATTCAGCGGCAGATGTAATCATACCTCTCAGTTCTCCGTTCTCAACTCTCACTTTCCGATAGTAGTAGTCAGGATACGTCCTTTGGAAGTTAGAGTGTTCGATGTCGTAGGTGTGGTTGTAGACCACGTCGAGGATGACGCGGATGCCGGCGCGGTGGAGGGCCTGCACCATCTGCTTGAACTCGCGGACACGGCACAGCGGGTCCGTGGGGTCGGTACTGTACGAGCCCTCGGGGACGTTATAGTTCACGGGGTCGTAGCCCCAGTTGTACTGCGGCTCGTCCAGACGCGTCTCATCGACGGAGCCGAAGTCGTAGCTCGGCAGGATATGGACGGCGTTGACACCCAGCTGCTGCAGGTGGTCGATGGCCCATGGTTCCGTCAGCGCCAGGAACTTGCCGGGATGCTGTGCATCGGGACGGGCAATGGAGAAGTCGCGGTGGTGCAACTCATAGACGACGAGGTCGGCAGGCGATGCCACCGCCGGACGACGGTCGGCCTCCCACCCTACCGGGTCACTGTCCTTCATGTCGACGACGACACCTTTCTGGCCGTTCACCGTCACCGCCTTGGCGAAGACGCCTGGCGAGGCCTGGCCGTTGACCACGAACTCATAGGTCTCGCCCTTGTGGTCGCCCGGTGCCGTGACGGTCCAGATGCTGTCGGCACCGAGCGTCATCGGCAGGCTGTCGGTGCCCAGCCGCACCGAGCACGTAGCATCGGCGGGGGCAAAGAGGCGGAACACCGTCTCTTCAGGCGTGTACGTCATTTCGTCGAAGGTATAGGTCTCCTGTCCGGGGCTACAGGCTATCGTCAGCGCCACCATACTTATCGCTATCAGTTTCTTCATCATTCGTTTCTGTCGGTTTTATCGGGCCATCAGGCTCATGGCGAATCCACCGCCGGGAGCCTCCTTGACCTTCAGTGTCTGACCGGCTTTCACCACCTTCTTCGTGATGGTGTAGGCCTGCGGATTCGTCTCGTAGTGGGCGTCGCGGGCATCGGCGTAGATGGTGCAGTCGTACTTGCGGCCCTTGTCGAGGAAATCGAGCTTCACCACAGCCTCGTGGCCCTGCTCGTCGCACTTGCCGCCGACGAACCAGTCGTCGGTGCCCTTGGCCTTACGCGCCACGGTGATGTAGTCGGCAGGCTCGGCCTCCAGATAGCGGCTGTCGTCCCAGTCGCAGGGCACGTCGCGAATGAACTGGAAGGCGTCGTCGAAGCGCTCGTAATGCTCGGGCAGGTCGGCGGCCATCTGCAGCGGTGAATACATCGTCAGGTAGAGGGCCAGACTTCCCGCCAGGGTGATACGTGCCCAGCTGGGGTTGTCGCTCCACTCCGAGAGACGGGTGACGAAGATGCCGGGGGTGTAGTCCATCGGACCGCCCTGCAGACGGGTGAACGGCAGGATGCACGTGTGGTCGGGACGCGAACCGCCGAAGGCCTCGTACTCCGTGCCGCGGGCACTCTCGTTACCGACGAGGTTCGGGTAGGTACGGCAGAGGCCCGTTGGACGTGTCGCCTCGTGGGCGTTGACCATGATGTGGTGCTTGGCGGCCTCCTTGACGACGTAGAGGTAGTGGTTGTTCATCGACTGCGAGTAGTGGTGGTCGCCACGGGGAATAATGTCGCCGACATAGCCGGTCTTCACAGCATCGTAACCGTAACGGTTCATCAGCTGGAACGCCTGTTCCATGTGGCGCTCGTAGTTCTGCGTGCTCGACGAGGTCTCGTGGTGCATCATCAGCTTCACACCCTTCGAATGGGCGTAGTCGTTGAGCATCTTCAGGTCGAAGTCGGGATAGGGTGTCACGAAGTCGAAGACATCGCGCTTCCACAGGTTTGCCCAGTCCTCCCAGCCCACGTTCCAGCCCTCGACGAGCACCTCGTCGAGACCATTCTTCGCGGCGAAGTCGATGTAGCGCTTCACCTTCTCATTGTTGGCGCCATGGCGGCCGTTGGGCTTCACTTTCGTCCAGTCAATCCGGTCGAGCTTGATACTGGGGTACTCGTCGGTGTAGTTCCACGTGGACTTGCCGACAATCATCTCCCACCACACGCCACAGTACTTCGTCGGGTGAATCCAGCTGACGTCGTCGAGGGCACAGGGATCGTTGAGGTTCAGAATGAGGTTCGACGACAGCATATCGCGGGCATCGTCGGAGACCATCACCGTGCGCCACGGCGTCTCGCAGGGGGTCTGCATACAGCCTTTCAGTCCCGTGGCGTCGGGTGTCAGCCACGAGGTGAAGGTCATCGTCGTGTCGTTGAGGTTCAGGTGCATCGTCGCATAGTCGGCACAGGCGGCCTCGTGGATGTTGATGTAGAGACTGCGTTTCTTACCGTCTATGTCAACGGCGGCGGTCTTCATCTGGAGCGACGTCTGCACGCCAGTCTCCGAGAAGACGCCCACCGAGGAGTTGGTCCAGTTCACAGCATCATGGAAACGGCTGCGGATCTCGGAGAGCTTCGACTCCTGCGTCTCCTGCTCCTGGGTGTCGTAGTCGCCGGGCAGCCACCACGCGGTGTGGTCGCCGGTCATGGCGAACTCGCTCTTCTCCTCCTTGATGAGGAAGTAGTTCAGCTCTTTCTGCTGCGGGAACTCGTAGCGGAAGCCGATGCCGTCGTCGTAGACACGGAAGCGGAGGAGCATCCGCCTGTGTTCCGTTTGTTGCTGTAGTACAGCAACATACTCGACATAGTGGTTGCGGATGTCGCGGGTCTCGCCCCAGACGGGCTGCCACGTCTCGTCGAACGTGGCGGTCTCTTCCTTGGCGATGGTGAAACCTGCCAGCAGGTCGGTCTCGTTCATACCCTTCGAGGCGTGCTTGTCGGCAGCCAGCTGCAGACCGAGGTGCGAGGGCAGCACCACGGGCTGGCCCTTGTACGACATGCTATAGACTGGCCGTCCGGTGGCATCTACCGAGAACGTCAGCTCGATGTTCCCGTTCGGCGACTTGACGGTGGCGGCGTTTATTGGTAAAGAAGTAAAAAGGTAAAAAGGTAAAAATACCCACACCCACTTCTTTACCAATAGAATCTTTTTCCTCATCATTTGCTTATTTACTCTTTTACCTATTTACCTTTTTACTTTTAGTTATTTCCTGCCGCTCTGCGTGATGAGCGTACTGATTTCGTAGTTCAGGGCATCGGCCTTGAGCAGCTGTTCGATGTTCAGGTGCATACGGTAGCGCCAATAGTGGCGGGGATTGGCCGGGATGTTGATGCGCTCGGCATTCTGGTCAGGCAGGCGCAGCTCCTCGTCGATGCTGAGCCAGTCCTGCAAGGACAGCAGACAAAGCATCGACGGACAGGTGAGGTGGCGCGAGACGATGTCCTTAGCCAGCCAACCGGGCAGCGGATGGGGAGCGTCGCCACCACGGTAGAGCATGGTGTTGTAGTAGTCCTGCGTCCGCTCGTTGTCCTCGTCCCACCACTGGCGTAGCGTCGGCATATCGTGGGTGGAGATGGTGGCAACGGAGCGGTAGGGGTTCTGCGACAGGTGGCCGAAGCGTACGCGCGGGTCCTTGGGCATCGACTGTATCTCGAGCGAGAGGATGCGCAGCTCGTTCATCACCCAGGGCACGCAGTCGGGCACCATGCCGAGGTCCTCGGCACAGACGAGCATACGCGTGGCCTGCGTCAGTCGCGGCAGCTTCTTCATGGCCTCCTGGTACCAGAACTGGTTGTTGCGCTGGTAGAAGTAGTCATTGTAGAGATGGTTGAAACAGGACTTCTGCTCCTCGGACAGCTGTTCGTAGACCGTCTGGTACTGAACGGCAATACGCGGATGCCAGCGGTCCTGGCGCTTGTGGTCGACGAGGAACAGTCCCTCGTTGAAGCGCACGCCGTAGCCTTCGATCTCCTCGAGACTCAGACCGAGTGCCGGCGCAAACTGTCCCATGAGTCCCGACTTCTCTGGCACGGGGATCTCCCAGATACGGAAGAAGCCAAGGACATGGTCGATGCGGTAGGCGTCGAAGTACTGTGCCATCTTGCGGAAGCGGCGCACCCACCACTGACAGCCATCCTTCAGCATCTCGTCCCAGTTGTAGGTGGGGAAGCCCCAGTTCTGGCCGTCGGCCGAGAACGGGTCGGGCGGTGCTCCGGCCTGCCCGTTGAGGTTGAAGTAGCGCGGCTCCACCCAGGCCTCGACACCGTCGCGCGAGATGCCGATGGGGATGTCACCTTTCAGTATCACGCGGTGCGCACGTGCGTACGCATGAGCCTCGCGCATCTGACGGTCCAAATGATATTGCACGAAATACCAGAAATCTTGGGCGCTATCCTTCCTCGTTCCTCCTTCCTCGTTCTTTGTCTTCTCAGGCCACTTGCTGAACTCCGCCGTGCCGTACTTGTCGCGGTTGACACAGAAACGGGCGTAGGGCTCCAGCCACTCCTTGTTCTCGGCAACGAACTGCTTATAGGCGGCGGTACGCTTCGTCTTCGCACCTTCCTGCTGGTAGATGGCCTGCAGGTAGTCCATCTTGGCACGGAACATCCGCTCATAGTCGATCTGCGGCAGGGCGTTGAGCTCCTGACGCAGCTGTTCGAAGGTGGCCTTCAGCGTTTCGTCTTTTAACTCAGGCAGCTGTCTGAAGTCGCAGTACTGCGGGTGCAGGGCGTAGATGCTGATGGAGTTGTAGGGATAGGAGTCCTGCCACGTGCCGGTCATGTTCGTATCGTTGATGGGCAGCACCTGGAGGATACGCTGGTTCGTCTTCTCACACCAGTCGACCATCTTCTTCAGGTCGCCAAAGTCGCCGACGCCGAAGCTGCCTTCAGAACGGAGCGAGAATACGGGGATGACGGTTCCGGCCCCTTTCCACGGATAGACAGGGAAGAATGCCTGCGGCAGCTCATAGATGACCACCTCACCCTCGGCCATTTCCGGGAGGGCGATGGTGCGATTGATGCCGTTCTCCCACATCGGAGTGAAGTCAACCTCCTCGTTGAGCACCACGAACTTGAACTCAAAGGTCTGCGGCAGCACGTCGGCATCGAGTGAGATGACCCATTCATTGCTTTCGTGCTCAGCCATTGTCAGGGCTTTGCTTGCTTCCCAGTTACCCAGGCTCTGGCCACCACCGATGACAGCCAGCCGCTCGTTGCTGCGCAGCTGCGGCGCACGCACCTTCAGTCTCACGGTGTGCTGGAACTCCGTGCCTGTACTGAGATGGCGCTCACGCTTGTTCACGCAGTCGGTGAACGCCGACGAGTACATATACGAGTCGTCGGGGACGTCGAGCCAGTGGTCATAGACCGTATAGAGCGCCCCGCGGACGGCGGCAAACTCCAGCCGGTGAGGTTCGACGAGCCACTCATGACGCGCCAGCTTGCCGTCGCGTAGCACCGTGTAGTAGTAGTCGATGTACGCTCCGGCCTTCACCGTCTTGGTGAGTTCACAGCCCCAGTGACAGCCGTCGAGGGTACCCATCTTGTGTGTCTCCGTCTTTCCATCCTCTTTAAGGACATTCAGCACCAGCTCCTCACCAAAGGTCGTCTGGTACTCCACATTAAACCGTATTTTCATAGTAATGTTATATTATTTTGTGCAAACGTTTGCAATCTTTCAATTCTTCTCTCTAATGATAAACACGCACCCACTTCCCACGAGGAAGCAGACAGCCGACACCAACATCATCGTTGACGGATGGTGGCCCACCAACGACAGGATGCCTCCGCCAAGGAGCGCAGCCACAATCTGGGGGATGCAGATGGTACCATTGAACAGTCCCAGATAGGCACCCATGTGACCATAGCCCTGCAACGCATTCGTCACCAGCGTGAAAGGCATCGCCAGCATCGCCGCCCAGCCACAGCCAATCAGCAGGAACGGCACGATCTGACCGTACTCGTTAGGAATAAACGGTATCAGCACGAAACCGACAGCACCTAACAAGAGGCTCACGCTATAGGCCATCTTCACGTTACTGAAACGAGGCAGCACCATCGCCCAAAGCACCGAACCCAGAGCCTGGATGGCATAGAGCACACCCGTCCAGTTGCCAGCCTGCTGATAAGCCTCGGAACCGGCATCAGTAGTGCCCCACACCGTCTCGCTGACAGCATCGACGACATACGTCCACATATAAAGCATACCTGCCCAACAGAAGAACTGCACCAAGCCCACCTTCCAGAAGGTGGAGGGTGCCTTCTTCAGCAGCACAAGCCAGTTAGCACTACGGCCGGCGGTTCCGCCACCGTCGGCTTTGCCGTCACCATGTGACGGCCCTACCCCTGGCGCCTCAGAGCCCCCATTATACGCTGCATACTCCTGCGGCGGCCACTCCTTCACCTTCAGCGTCGTATACACCACACAGACAATCAGAATGGCGGCACCGATATAGAACGACCAGATTACCGTATCGGGCACGACACCCTCGGCAGCAACATTGCTCAAGCCCACCGCCGCGAAGATGAATGGGAAAAGGAAGCCCATAATCGAACCGGCATTACACAAGAACGACTGGATGGAGTAGGCCTTTGCCTTCTGACGTTCATTCACCATGTCACCAACAAGCATCTTGAAAGGCTGCATCGCCATGTTGATACTCGTATCAAGCAACATCAGCGCAAAGAGACCGAAGATCAGGGCCGCAGACACACCCATGCCAAACGAACCCGAATTAGGCAACAGACACATCACCGCCACGGCCATCGCCGCACCGACAAACAGATAAGGTATACGGCGGCCATAGCGCGTCCACGTCCTGTCGCTCAACGTACCTACGATCGGCTGCACGATGATGCCCATCAGCGGCGGCAACACCCAGAAAAACGACAGCTGGTGAGGGTCGGCACCCAGCGTACGGAAGATACGGGAGATGTTACCACTCTGCAGGGCATACGCTATCTGTACGCCAAAGAATCCGAAACTCAGGTTCCAAAGCTTCCAAAAACTTAAATCAGGCTTCTGTTTCATTATAGTTTTTTCTTTTGGTCTTTTTCTTATGGGGCCTATGGGTCTTATAGGACTCATGGGACTTATAGGACTTATGGGTTACCTCGTCGTTCCACGGATAACGAGCCGCGTGCGCACCACGCGCTTCTCAATGCTGTCCATGGGCAGAAGGCCCTCCACCTTGTCGATAAGGATCTCGGCGGCCTCCTCACCTACCCGCTTGCCACGCTGTTCGACGGTCGTCAACATCGGATCGCAGGCCACGGCACGCTGGCCGTTGGTAAAGCCACAGATCGAGATGTCCTCGGGCACACGCAGCCCCATACGCTTCACCGTGTAGAGGATGCCGATGGCCGTATCGTCGTTGACGGCAAAGAACGCATCGGGGTAGTAGTCGCCGTCGAAGAGGTCTGGTGTTATCAGTTCGGCATCCTGGCGGTTGTCACAGATACGCACCAGATGTTCGTCGAAGGGCAGACCGCGCTTGAGCAGAGCGTCCTTATAGCCATTGAAGCGGTTCTTCGAGATCTCCAGCTGCATCGGCGAGCCATAGAAGGCTATACGACGGCAGCCGGTCTCAATGAGATGTTGCACGGCAGTGAAAGCGCCCATATAGTCGTCGACCACCACACGGCTGGCATTGACGCCCGTACAGATACGGTCATAGAACACGATGGGTATCTGTGAGTCCAACAGCTTCTGGAAATGGTCGTAGCGACGCGTGTCCTTGGCCTGCGAGACGATGACGCCACACACCTTCAGCCGGTGGAACATCTCACAGATACGCACCTCACGCTCATAAGTCTCGTTGCTCAGCGCCACCATAATATAATACCCGCGTACGATGGCGGCCTCCTCGATACCCGTCAGGATACTGGAGAAGTAATAATGCGTGAACTCCGGGACGATGACACCAATGACACGCGACGGCTGCACACGACTGTGACGCAGCGACTCAGCCAGCACGTTCGGCGTGAAGTTATGCTCACGGGCATACTGCTGCACCATCCGGCGCTTCTCCTCGCTGATGCGCGGAGAGTCGTGCAGCGCACGCGATACCGTGGCCACGCTGATGCCCAGTTCACGGGCAATGTCCTTCATCGTCAAGACAGGCTGTTCGTTCATCTTTTAGGTTTTTCGCTTACAAAGTTAGACAAAAGTTTCGTTCATGTATCTTCATACATTGGTTTATTGTTTGTATTATCTGCGCAAACGTTTGCATACTGTTTGTAACGGAAAAAATGAAAAAAAAGTACAATGAACGCGAACAATAGCTAACTTTGCACACAGATTTTTAGCTAAAAACTATATTTTTACACTAATACACTTTATGATGAAGCAGGTAAACATTCAATTACCGTTCAGGATGATAGCCCTTGTAGTGGGCTTATTTCTGTCTATCGGAGCCTTTGCACAGATTACTGTCAAAGGTCATGTGAAAGATGCTACTGGCGAAGATGTCATCGGCGCTACCATTCGTGTAGAAGGTACGCAGATAGCAACTGTCAGCGACTTCGACGGAAACTTCACGCTGAAAGCCAACCAAGGCGCCACTCTTACGGTGTCGTTTGTGGGCTACCAGACAGCAACCGTGAAGGCAGCCGCGAATGTGGAAGTAACACTGAAAGACGATGCCGCCGTTCTGGAGAACGTGGTAGTCATCGGCTATGGACGCGCCAAGAAGAGCGACCTGACTGGCTCTGTGACAGCCATCAAGCCTGACGAAAAGAACCATGGTCTGAACATCAACGCCCAGGACATGATTAGCGGTAAGATTGCCGGTGTGAGTGTCATCGCCGGCGACGGTACCCCTGGCGGCGGCGCACAGATTCGTATTCGTGGTGGCTCCTCACTGAACGCCAGTAACGACCCGCTGATAGTCATCGACGGTCTGGCCATGGACAACTACGGCGTGCAAGGTCTTGCCAACCCCCTGTCGATGGTGAACCCGAACGATATCGAGTCGTTCACTGTCCTGAAGGATGCCTCGGCCACAGCCATCTACGGTAGCCGCGCATCCAACGGCGTCATCATCATCACGACAAAGAAAGGTCGTTCTGGCCAGAAACCTACCTTTAATTATAATGGTAATATGTCGATTGCCAATAAAAAGAAGACCACCGAGGTGCTCGACGGCCCTGGCCTGATGAGTTTCATCAAAGGTCTTTACGGCGAAGACAGCGATGCATACAAGGAACTAGGCTATCTGGATGCCAGTGGTAACAAGCAGTATGCCAACACCAACTGGCAAGACGAAATATTCCGCACGTCTTTCTCTACCGACCACAACCTGACGATGTCGGGCGGTCTGAAGAACATGCCCTACCGCGTTTCAGTGGGCTACACCAGCAACCAAGGTATCATCAAAACATCAAAATTTGAGCGCTACACCGGAAACTTCAGCATTTCACCGTCGCTGCTGGACGACCACCTGAAGTTGAATGTCAATGGTAAAGGCATGGTAGCCAAGAACCGCTATGCTGACGGTGTTGTGGGTGCTGCCGTCAGTATGGACCCGACGAAAGCCGTCACCAGCGATAACGCCATTTATAAAGACTATTTCGGCGGCTACGTGCAGAATTTTACTTCTGCCTCCTACGAAGGCGCAGCTAATTGGCGGTACATGCCAAAGGGAACGTCCAACCCCGTAGCTACGCTCAATCTGAACGACAGTCACGCTACCTCGAAGAGTCTCATCGGCAATATTGAGGCCGACTACGCCATTCACGGTTTCGAAGATCTGCACCTGCACATGAATGCCGCTATGGACCTCTCGACAGGTAAGCAGTGGTACGACCGTGACCGCTATGGTACCGGCGCCTATTTTTACGGCTATAACGGTTGGAGCACTATGGACACCTACAACCTCCAGCTGTCGCTCTATGCCCAGTACATGAAGGATTTCGCAAAAATCCACCACTTTGATGCCATGGTCGGCTACGAGTGGCAGCACTTCCACAAGAAGACCGACTGGGGCGGTTATGGCACATGGCCTGCAGGTAACACTGCTCACGCTGAGGGCAGCCATCATGAGGATCCTCTGGAGTTAGGCACAATCACGAAATACATGACCGAGAACTATCTCGTCTCATTCTTCGGACGAGTAAACTACTCGCTTCTGGACCGCTACATGCTGACCTTCACGCTGCGTGCCGACGGTTCGTCACGCTTCAACTGGCTGGCTGGAGGAGAAAACCAGCAGTGGGGTTACTTCCCCGCCCTGGCACTGGCCTGGCGTATGAAGGAGGAGGCTTTCCTGAAGGACATCAAGGCGCTGAGCGACGCTAAGCTGCGTCTGGGCTGGGGTATGACCGGCCAGCAGGAGGGCATCGGCGACTACACCTACATCCCCGTGTTCAAGCCGAACACGAACACCCACGCCATGTACCCCGTCCTGGGTGATGGTACCACCTACCGTCCTCAGGCTTATAACCCGCACCTGACATGGGAGAAAACCACAACCTGGAATGCAGGTGTTGACCTGGCTTTCCTCAACAACCGCATCGAGTTCAGTGTCGACTGGTACTACCGCAAGACAACTGACCTGATTAACACCGTCTTCGTGGCTGCAGGTTCGAACTTCCGCAACAAAGTGACCTCGAACATCGGTTCGCTACACAACACTGGTTTCGAGTTCATGACCACCGTACGCCCCGTCCAGACCAAGGACTGGCGCTGGGAGGTGAGCTATAACTTCACTTACAACCACAACGAGATTGACAAGCTCATCGGCAGCAACGCCGAGGACTACTTCGTTGAGACGGGCGGCGGTCTGACAGGTACTGGCGGCAATATCCAGGCACACACCGTAGGCAAGCCAGTCAGTGCCTTCCATGTCTACCAACAGGTGTACGACCAGAACGGCAAACCCATTCCCAACACCTTCGTCGACCGTAATGGCAACGGCTATCTTGATGGTGGCGACCGCTACTATTATTACAAGCCCGCCGCCGACGTGCTGATGGGTCTGTCGTCAAAAGTGCAGTACAAGCAGTGGGACTTCGGATTCTCTACGCGCGCCAGCTTTGGCAATTATGTCTTCAACAGTTCTGCTTCCGGCTCTTCTAATGTTGGTTCAGGTGCCGTCTATACCAACGGAAACCTTAGCAACCTGCGCGTAGCCTCGGTGGAGCGCGGACTCACTAACGTGTCGCAACAGCAGTATGCCTCCGACTACTTCGTCGAGAACGCATCGTTCCTGAAGATGGACAACATTACGTTGGGCTACAGCTTTGACAAACTCTTCGGTACTCGTCTGAACGGACGTGTCTATGCTACAGTACAGAACGTCTTCACCATCACCAACTACACGGGTATTGACCCCGAGGTTGCTTCTGGTGTCGACGGTGACATCTACCCGCGTCCTATGACCTCTATTCTTGGCGTAAGCCTGAACTTCTAACGCATACGCTAATGAATCATTGACAATTGATAATTGATAAATAGATAATGGTTATGAAACTGAAATATATATTACCAGCCGCAGTGCTTGTCAGCGCCTCCGTCCTCACGTCATGCATAAAGGATTTGGAGGTAGACAACATCAACCCGCAGGAGGTATCAGACTTCAACGAGGACTATATCTTCAACAAAATCTATGGCAACCTGGTGCTGACAGGACAGACAGGTCCTAACGGCGACTCTGACCTGGACGACATCGACGAGGGAACATCGAACATGACCCGTTTGATTTGGAACCTCAATACCCTGACCACTGACGAGGGACATTGCTGGTGGAATGACCCCGGTATGCCGGAACTGAACCGCAACACATGGACCAACTCAAACGTCATGATCAAGGCGCTGTACTACCGTCTGATGTTCGGCGTCACAATCTGCAACTTCTACCTGGAGAACGCCAATACCGACGATGCCGCCACCAAGCAAAAGCGTGCCGAGGCCCGTTTCATGCGTGCTCTCCACTATTTCTACCTGATGGATCTCTATGCTAACCCGCCGTTCCTCACCAAGTTGTCGAGCGAGAAAGCTCCCCAGATTCAGCGCGCTGACCTCTTCCTCTATCTCGAGAGTGAGCTGAAGGACATTATCGGCGAAGGCGGAGGTAGCGAGGTACTGGCTGACGCAAAAACCGTGAACTACGGTCGTGCCGACAAAGCTGCCGGTATGCTACTACTGGCACGTATGTACCTGAACGCAGAGGTTTACACCGGCACAGCCCGTTGGGAAGACGCCAAGAAATATGCCGACATGACCATCGGCACAAGCTACAAGCTATGCACCGAAGGCAAGAACGGCTTCAGCGCCTACCAGCTATTGTTCATGGGTGACAACGACACCAACGGTGCTCAGGACGAGATTATCCTACCCGCCCTCCACGACGGTGAACTGACACAGACCTGGGGTGGTTCGCTGTTCATGATTGCGGCACCAGTATCAGAAAACATGAAGAAGGAGCATCTCTATGGCAATCCTAATGATGCGGCCTACGACGGTATTCCAGAGGCAGACCTGCCCTTGGCCGTCAGAGTAACAGGCTATGGCACCTCTGAGGCATGGGACATTGGCCTGCGTGCCCGTCAACAGTTTTCTAAGATATTCTTCGGTAAAAACGCATCTAACGCCAGTGTGGGCGAGAACGTTCCGTATAAGAACACTGCTTCTGTAGGCGACGACCGCGCCATCTTCTATACCAGCGGTCAAAAGCTGTCTATCCAGAAAGAGAGCGACAAGAACCAGGGACTCATCTATATGAAATTCAATAATATCCACTCCGACGGCACATCCGGCCATCATGCAGGTGGACAGTTTGTCGACACCGATTATCCGATGCTGCGTCTGGCAGAGGCTTACCTCATCTCGGCCGAGTGCGACGCCCGTCTCAATGGCGGCGACTGCACAGAGGCTGGCGTGGAGCGTATCAAGGCACTGCGCAAACGTGCCAACGTAAAGACGGGCAACAAATATGACGGCATCGGTGCCGACGCCCTCAACAAGGTGACACTGGAGAACATCTTCCAGGAATGGTCACGCGAGTTCGGTTTCGAGGGTATGCGCCGCATGGTGCTGGTACGCTGGAACCGCTTTGCAGGTCAGGATGAATACAAATGGGAATGGATGGGTGGTTCACAGGCCGGTACGAAGATTGATGCCCGTTTCAACATCTTCCCAATTCCTGATAGCGAGTTGAACGCCAACCCCAATATCAAACCGAATTATAACTAAGCAACCTCATAACACATTACAGACATGAAAAAGTTAAGTATTTTGACTTCTCTGCTGGTGGGTATATTCCTTTTCGCAGCCTGTGATGCCGATCGGGACGACAACCCCGTCCTCGACCTGTCAAAGACTCAGGACCCCATCCATTTGAACACCCCCACCTTTGCCGGTGGCTTCTATGACCTGCAGAATACCGACACCATATTCTTTGCTTCTACAGTACCGAACTATGGCTTCCCTGCCACGGTGACCTACGCACTGCAAGTGTCCATCGACGAGGACATGAGCAACCCGACCCGACTCACCACCACTTACTCTAAGAATGGTATGCAGGTGGCCAGCAGGGAGGTTGCCATTGGTGTTACTAAGCAGATGATGGACAAGAAAGGGCTGAAGCAAGAGGATTTCCCCGTCGAACTGCCTATTTATATGCGTGTACACGCCTATATCGACGGCGTGGAGGGCTCCGAGACCTATTCCAACATCGTCAAGTTCAACAAGGTGAAGACCGGCTTTGCACTGCCTGACGTAGAGATGCCCGAGCAGTTGTTTGTCATGGGCGACTTTACTGAGAACGACTGGGAAAAGGCCGTACCCACTATACCTGTCAATGGTACCACCAGCATCCACTGGCGTATCGCATGGATTAACGGTAACGGCGTCATGACAAGCCCCGTCATGGGACCTGCCAACTGGTCCGACGACTACATCACTGTCACCTACAAATCAAAGACCGCCGGTTTCAAGATTGATGACAATGGTAAGATTACTGCCGATAACGAGGGCTGGTATCTGATGGTTATCGAAAGTAAGTGCGACAACGACAAGCGTACTATGGAATTGACCTTCAGCTTCGACAAGGCAGAAGTTTGGCTCATCGGTACCAGCATCGTCAATCCCGAAGCCATAGGCAAGGACGGCACGATAGGTATCTATGGCAAGGACGATGCGGAGAAGGGAATCGTTGCCAACTGCTGGAAGGAGAAGGACTTGCGCGAGAATTTCACTGACTATGTGAAGTTTGAGACACCCACCACAATGAACGGCGAGTTTGTGTCGCCTCCTTTGACCAGTGCTGTTGACGGAGACGGTGGCACCCGAGCATACGTCAAGGTGAAGACCTATGACTGGTGGAAGAGTGAGTTCTTTGTCTTCGAAAAGAAGATTGTCTATCGCGGCAACGGCGGCGACCAGGAACGTGTTAACGGCTACGTCGACCAGAGAGTTCGTTTGAAGTTCTCTGACGACACTGGCGAACTCAAGAAGTAATGAACCCCAATAAAAAGAAGTAATATGAAAAAGCTATCTATATTCCTAATGCTCGTCATTGCAGGCTGGTCACTGACCGCCTGCGACGAGAGCCATAACGACTTCCCCGAGCCTGTCGTCTATCCGCAGGAAGAGGTCATCAATATGTCAGACATCACCGGGTTCGAAGCTACTCCTACTGCTGCCGCATCGGCAAACATTGATCTGGGTACGTTGACCGAGGATTCCATCCAGCTGTTTACGCTTAAGATGGGTACACTTCCTGCCGGCATGACGTTCGACAGCCTCCGCTTTGAGGCATGGCCTGCTGACAGGAGCGAGTATTATGCAACGAAGGCAAAGGTGGCCGCCAACGGTATGATTTCCAAGGAAGACCTTGCCAAGCTCGTCTATACTTTCTACGGAAAGAAGGTCACCGAGCGCGTGTTCAAAGCGAAGCTTATGGGCAACGCGTTCAAGGGCAAGGAGGCATTCCTCATCGAATTGGGTGATTTCACTCTGCATATCACACCCGAGGAACTGGAAAGTGCATTCTACTACGTATTCGGAAAGATTAACAGTGTATCTGCGCAAACCGCCAACAAGGCCATCATGACGCCTGATCCTGACCCTGAAAAAGACCAGACATTCAGCTATACTAGCATGTTTGCCAGTTCGTCTGATATCGTAGTATGGAATCAGAAATATTGGAGTGCAGCGACCAGCAACGGCACAAAGAATGCCAAATCAAGTGACTATACTAAGGTCTATGGCATGCCATCAGCAGAAGCTGCGGCTGCAGCTCCCATCAACGGAGCAACATTCCAAGGACTACCCGAAGGTGCGAGCTCACCGATTTTCTTCGTATCGCCCACGAAGGCCTACTACACCTTCACCATCGATTTGGAGGCCCAGACCTTCACATGGACATTGTTAGAGAACCAGAGTCCTACCATCTATTCTTCGCTGACCTTAAAGGGGCTATCAAGTGACATCACCATGACAGCCGTCGGCGTAGGCGGCAAAACAGGCATCGGCACCAACAAACACAACTGGTGCGCACTCAATGTTGAGGTGACTACCGATGCTATGGTAACCTTCAACTCTGGTTTTACTAACTGGGGCTATGGCGACAGCGATGGCGAATGGACTGTTGACGATGACACGAACTGGGCCAAGGCATGCACCATCGATGCCAAGGCCATCAAACTGCCTGCAGGAAAATACAACATATATTTCTGCGACATCACGGGTGCTGCCCATTTTGTTCCGGCAGAGTAAAATAATCACTAATTGAAAACAACAGACGGACACCGTTGATGGTGTCCGTCTGTTGTTTTATAAAGGTGCTGTGTAAACGTTTGCACTGCAAATTGCATTCTTTTTTGCAAACTTTGTATCAACCTATCAGATAATTCTTTACCTTTGCCACAGAAAACCGAATATAACGAATATACAAACAAACATTATTACAATTTAAAACAAACGATTATGAAGAAAATCTTTACTCTGATTGCGATGCTCTGCGCCGCTATTGGCATGCAGGCACAAGACACCTGGACCGTTGCTGGCGACAAGGCTCTTATGGGCAGTCATTGGGACCCCTCTGATGAGAGCAACAACATGACAACAGCCGACAATGGCGCTACCTATACTCTCGTCAGAGAGAATGTGATGCTCGAGGCTGGCAACTATGGTTTCAAGGCTTGTCCTAACCACGGCTGGGACGGCGCTATCGGCAATGGCGGCGACAATGCCGCAGTCACCATCCCTGAAAATGCAGCCTACAAGGTGGTCTTTACACTAAAGCCCGAAACCTCTGAACTCTCAGCCGAAGCTACCAAAACTGGTGAGTACGTAGCATCTGAGACCGTGTGGATTGTTGCAGGTGCACCTGCCCTTTTGGGTGTAGAGTGGAAAGGCGGTCTGCCCGATGGCGCCGAGAACCAAATGTCCACCACCGATGGTACAAACTACACCCTCGTCAAGACTGGTTGTGCCCTTAACATCGACACACCCTATGAGTTTAAGTATGTAAAGAACGAGTCTGCATGGCACGGAAATGCCGGCGATGGAAAGATTGGCACCAAGGACGCTAACGGAAACGACTATCCCAACTTCAAGATTGAGGTTGAAGAGCCTGGCACCTATACTGTGACCTTCACTCTCAACAACGAGACACTGGAAGCTTCTGTCTCACTTGAGAAAACCGGCGATGCTCAATTTGGTGAGAAGACTTGGACCATCTGCGGTGTAGAAGATCTATGTGGAAAAGGTTGGGATCCTGCCAATACAGACAACGATATGACCAAGGTCGACGAGGGAATGTATGAGCTCACACTTTATGGTGTTTCTTTGGAAGGTGGCAAGGAGTATGAGTACAAGGTAGCAGCCGACCACTCTTGGGGTGAGTCCTATGGCGAGGGGTCTGAGAACAAAAAGTTCTCTGTCGAGACTACAGGTGTTTACGATGTGACCTTCTCGTTCATTCTTGCTACCAAGACCCTTGATGCTACTGCCGAGCTTAGCACCAGCATTAAGAGCATAAAGAACAGCTTCACCATGAACGAGGCCATCTACAACCTGCAGGGTCAGCGTGTGAAGGCTAACTTCCGTGGCATTGCCATCAAGAACGGCCGTAAGATGATTGTTAAGTAACTACACCTTATTATCTAACTAATACACACAACGGCGGGCATCGCTCAACACGGGGGCGGTGCCCGCCTTTTCTTTCAGACGATGAAGAGAATACTCACCATTTTTATTAGCATCCTGTCAACGCTGACAATGTCGGCACAGGGCTGGCCAGAGAATTACGACGGCGTCATGCTGCAAGGCTTCTACTGGGACTCGTACACTGACACCAAGTGGACGACGCTCGAGTCACAAGCCGACGAGCTATCGCAGTTCTTCAACCTCATTTGGGTGCCTAACTCGGCCTATGCCAACGCCACGTCGAGCAACATGGGCTACCACCCCGTCTACTGGTTCGACCATAAGAGTGCCTTCGGCACAGAGGCACAGCTGCGCTCCATGATTAACACGTTCAAGGAAAAGGGCGTGGGCATCATCGAGGATGTGGTCATCAATCACCGCGCCAGCGTCAACAGCAACTGGCTGAACTTCCCAGCCGAGACTTACAAGGGTAAGACCTATCAGCTGACGGCGGCCGACATCTGTCAGGACGACGAGTCAAAGAACAGTGGCTACAAGCCTACGGGTGCCAAGGACACTGGTGATGCCTGGGCCGGAGCCCGTGACCTCGACCATTCGGGTGAGAACGTGCAGGAGAACGTCATGGCCTATGAGGACTTCCTACTCAACGACCTTGGCTATATTGGGTTCCGCTACGACTTCGTGAAGGGCTTTGCCGCCAAGTATGTAGGACTCTATAACAAGACTGCCCAGCCACAATTCTCCGTCGGTGAGTGTTGGGACGGTAACAAGACTGTCGTTACCAACTGGATTAACGGCACCAAGGTTGATGGTGTTATCCAGAGTGCCGCTTTCGATTTCCCGCTGAAGTATTATATTAACGATGCCTTCGCTTTGAACAAGTGGAGTCGTCTGAATGGCGGCTGCCTGGCCAATGACAACAATTACAAACGCTACGCCGTAACGTTTGTCGACAACCACGACAGCGGTCGTTTTGGCGATGCTCCCCTTTACGACAACATCGAGGCAGCCAATGCCTTTATCCTCACGATGCCAGGTACGCCTTGCGTCTGGTTGGGTCACTGGAAGCAGTACCCCGCCACCATCAAAAAACTGATTACCATCCGCAAAGCTGCTGGTATTCACAACCAGAGCGGCATCCTCCAGAAGTCAGCATCCTCTACTGGCTACGTGCTTCAGGTACAGGGGACTCAAGGCAATGTACTCCTGCTCTTGGGCAATGCAACAGCCTCTACCGACGGCATGAAACTTGCTACCGAGGGAACCAACTACAAAGTGTATGTTAGTGAGGCGGTAGACGTCTCAGCCCTTGACGACATTGGCGATGACCCTGTATTCACCATCCCTTCATTCTGTAAAGTCAACGATGGCGAGATTTGCGCTTTCTTCGAGATTCCTTCCACCTATAGCAACATCCGCTGCTGGGCGTGGAACGACAAGTGCAACTTCACTACAGGAGTATGGCCGGGAGCCACCTGCACACTACTGGGTAATAACAAAGGCAACAAGGTCTATAAGTGGACGTGGAACGGCAAAGCCTATAAGCCCAACACCACTACAGAAATGACTCCAGACGACATCCCCGCGAAGATCATTTTCAACAACAAGGTGGCAAGTAACAATGACGGAAGACAGACCGCTGACCTTACCTTTGTCAACGGCGGCTACTATATCGAGCAGGGCACTTTGAGAGGTGTCGTAGTAACTGGTACACAGAGTATTTCTCGAGTGAACACAAGTGACAATCCATCAGCCATCTATTCCCTCGACGGCCGACGGGTAAGCCAGCCAAAGCCGGGCATCTATATCCGTAATAATAAAAAGGTGGTGATTCGCTGAAGGCTTAAGCTTTTCGGATAAAGGCACGAATGACAAACCAGCAGTGCAGGAGGAACGTCTGAAGGACACCGTAATGACGCTGCATCACAAGGTATCGCTCACGGAGCGATGCCTTGTGGTTTTTAGTGGTAGCGCCCTCTTCCAGGTAGTTGGCCACCACCGTGTGGAGGTTCACCAGCTGCAGCCCACGACGTTCTGCCTCTTTCATCACGCGGATGCACCAGTCGACATCGGCCGAGAAGCGATACTGCAGGTCATAAGGATTATTCTGGGCTATCTCGGTACGGGCATAGAACGCCTGATGGCAGACGAGCATCCCCTGACGGAACGAGCGCCACGACAGTCGCTCGGGCGGTTGCAAACGGCGGTGGTACAGGAAGTTTCCCTCACCATCCACCACGTCCGTATGCCCATAGAGCACCCCCACCCCGTCGCCGGCCTTGTCCATCACCAGCTCCAGGGTATCCGTGGCCGGCAGCGTATCGCCGGCATTCAGGAACAGCACGTAGTCGCCTGTCGCGTTCTGAAGACCTTTGTTCATGGCGTCGTAGATGCCATGATCAGGTTCCGACTGGATGACAACCTCGTGCGAGGCAGCTTTCTCCGTACTCTCCTCACGGTACTGCTCCGCCAACGCCAATGTCTCGTCTTTCGACGCCCCGTCAATAATCAGGTGCTCCACGTAGGGATAGCTCTGCGACAGCACGCTGTCGAGGGTCCGCTGTAGCACCGCCTCAGCGTTATAGGTGATGGTGACTACCGATATCTTCGCTTTCATAGCTTGTAATGCTTCATGGCCAGCGCCTGGTTATACACTTCCACATAACGCAGGGCGACGGCTGACTGCGAGTAGCAGTGAGCCACCTTGCGCAGACACTGGCTACGCAGCTCCCCGGCATCAGCCTCACGGAGCACCCACTGGATGCCGCTTGCCAGGTCATGGGCATCGCGATAGGCAGCCACATAACCGTTCTTCTTGTGATCGATCTCCTCGGGGATACCGCCGACGTTGAACCCCACACTGGGCACGCCACACGCCATCGCCTCCATAATGGTATTGGGAAGGTTGTCCTCAAGCGACGGTGTCACAAAGACATCGGCAGCATTATAGACCGTAACGATGGTCTTCTCATCGCTGACATAGCCCAAGGGGAACGTCGGAAGCGCCAACTGTGCAACGACATCTTCAGAATGTCCGCCCAGAATGGCAATGACGGTCTGTTCGGCCATCACAGGATTCTCGGCCGTCATTCGCTGAATAGCCTCTATAAAGAACGAGACGCCCTTACGCTCGTCGGTCACTTTCTGTGACACGAAAAGAATAACTTGTTTGTCAACGGGAAGTCCCAACGACTCTCTGGCCTGTATCTTGTCCATAGGCCTGAACACACGCGAGTCGATAGCATTGGGAATATTCGTTATCTTATGCCCTTTCAGTAGCGCACTCTGCTTGGCCATTCCCTCCAACCACCGGCTACACGCTACAAAGAATACCGTATAACCGTCCTGAATACGCTCCTTTTGGTGCCACACACGGGCCGAGAGGTCGTTGTTACCCTTACTTGGCAACATCGTACATTGGCAGCAGCGCGTCTTGAAGTTGTTGCAACCGCGTGTATAATGACAAATGGCCGTTGCAGCCCAGATGTCGTGCATCGTCCATACGACGGGTTTGCCACTACGCAGAATCTTCTGGATATCTTTCAGCGAGAGCATTCCCTGGTTCACCCAGTGCAGGTGGATAATGTCAGCCTCCTTGAACTCCGGCAGCCGCGTGATGTCCGTTCCTGCGTTGGCAATATCTATCTCAAACAGATGTTTGCGAGAGAAGCGCAGATGAAAGAAGATGACCAGCCGTTCCCACAGGAAGTGCCAGCGAAGCAGCGGTGACTTCGGCAGTCCGACGACGCTAAGGTCGTCGCTCTGTTTGTCGCGTACCAGCATCTTCGACTTGACGCCGTAGTTGTTCAGCGCCTCCATCAGCCGATGGGCCGCGACAGCAGCCCCGCCCGTCTTCTCGCTCGTATTGACAATCAGTACCCTCATGTCGGCAGCAAACGTTCAGTATTACTTATTCTCTTTGGCCTTACGCTTGGCTTCCTTGGCAGCAGCCTTCTCCTGACGGCGCTTCTCCTTGGCCAGCTTCTTCTCCAGCTTGCGCTGTTCCTTCAGCTGACGTTTCAGTTCACGGGCCTCCTCCTTGGCAGCAGCCCTCTCAACCTTCTCTACTTGCTTGGTGCGCGTGGCCTCCTCCAGATTTTCGCGGAGCATATCCTTGTCGAACGTGAAGACATGGCCCAGGATACCCAGCGAGAGGGTCTTATCCTCACCGTCGAGTTTCACGTGCGTCATATTAAAGAGGTAGTAGTTGTCAAACTTCAGTTTCGAGTTCAGCGCAGTCTTCACAGCCTGAACCACAACGTTCTTGCCTAACTGCGTGATGCCGTTATTGCCGAAGCCACGGCTCTCAGCCTCCTCATCGACATACTCCCTGACGGCCTTCATCATGGCCTCCTTGTGCTTCTCCTCGGCCGGAGCCGTGACAGCCATGACGACAGCCACGAGTAGCACAATCACTATCCAAAGTAACTTCTTCATATTAATAATAAGGTGTATTACTCTAAAAACGGCGGCAAAGGTAGTGCAAATTTTTGAGTAAGCGAAACGAAAGCACATAAAAATGCGACTGTGTACTGTAAAAACAAGGAAAAAAGTATAAATATTTGTTGTTTGCGCACACAAAAGCTTGATTTAAGTCAAAAAGAATTAATATTTTTGCATTTTTCTTGCTAAAAGTATTGCGGGAATGAAAAAATCGTCGTACCTTTGCATCGTCAAAAGGTTAATAGATTGTTTTAGGTTAGTAGTAATATTTATAGTTTTAGGTTTTTAGTTATTGGTAAAAAAGAAAGTTTTCAACTGTAGGATAACAGGTGGTCGCTGTGAAGCTCCCATTTAAACTTTCAAATTTTTAGTCCTTGTGGACTGAAAATTTCTTTTAGAAAAAGGATTTTTAGTTAAACATAGGCTTGTTCCGCTGTTGCTCGCGAGAGTTGCAGCGGACTTTTTTTTATCCCTATCTATCATGATATCCCGTTATACCAACGGTACAGAAGCAGCAGGTTACTGCTTCTGTACCATGGGATAACTGGCTGTGATGTAAACAAATAGATATTTCGTATAGGAAGGATTATTTGAATACCATTTGTTAAGATCAATATTCAAGCTGTCAACAAGACTCGACAAAATAGATTCCTCAAAAGAAGAGATATCCGCAGACTGATAGCAACCAACCACATTACCATTGGTATTTGTGCCTACCAATTGAGATGCGCCGGAATCACCCGTATAATAAGAAGCATAGACCGTGCCTGTATTCGTACCTACGAGGGCACCGCCGGAGGTAGTGACATCATCTATTATCTTACAACCGCCGATAACACCGGCATTGGTATCTGTCAGTGCACCACCACCTGTGATACTACCTATGGATGTTATCTGAAGTTGTTCGACAAGGGCATTCTCACCCAGTTTAACAAAGAGCGGACTGCCATTGAGACGATTGATATAGCGATCGCCACCAAGGAAGGTACCATTGAAAGCATTGTTGGCATCACCGATACCTATCCAACTCAACGGTGCAGTGGTTGATGTGGTGTCTTCTACGCTCGTCTTTGCTGTGCTAGACTGCATGGTGATATCTGCATCCAGGCGGATAAACTTATCCTTGAAATCCACGCCGGCCTTTACCTCCTTGGCAAACGACAAGAGCTGCGAGGCAGAGGTGATACGATAAGGCGTCAGTCGGCTATCACCGTTATTGCCATAGATATCCAGGAGTGCCCCACCCTTTTGATAAAGCCATGTGGCATCATCAACGGTAGCATTTCCATCGGTATGAATAGTCACCGTGCTATTGATATCCATGAAGGTGGACTTCTTACGCAGGGCACCCAGGTCGGGCGTAGCCACGAAGTTCCAGTCGCTATACTCCACATCCATGAA
>JAEEGH010001511.1_pt1 | contig 66795 bp, 66 predicted proteins | sample 9134181 | NCBI WGS metagenome assembly JAEEGH01 (sample SAMN16246544, study PRJNA631951) | gut metagenome | biome: gut microbiome; feature: rumen; material: DP-attached | host: Bos | place: Iran: Karaj | collected 2018-10
CTACGCGCACATGCTGCAAATCAGCGGAATACTCCGCAAGCTAAAAGAGCACGGCAAAACCGTAATCGTAGTAACCCACGACCGCGAGCTTATAAGCGAATGCTGCGACTACGAAATTCCGTTGGCAGAATTCAATAAATGACCAAGCTTTTAGCATACACTTACGACCATCTTTCGTGTATTGCTGAACGGGCGGTAAGCACAAAAAACATCGAGAGCAGGTAGTGTATTCAAATTTCGCTGGAACCAGCTCACTGAAAGGTATAATCTGTTTTTACTAGTCACCCTTCCTTTTTTAGCGGTTGATACAACGAAACAGGTCTTTTGGGTAAAAGAATATATTTCATCGGTTATCGTACCTCAGACTGAAGCTTTGTGGCAAGCTCTTCTATCGTTTCCAGCGGAAGCCCTGTACATGCTGATATTTCTTCAAATGTAAGCTTATTCATAGATAACATATTCCGTGCTGCTTCAAGCTTGGCTTCTGTTCTTTCTTCGATTGCAAATTCTTCCATAATTTTGCTCATACGTCTAACTCCTTTGTCGTCTTGCTTGTAATACCGTGTCTTTTCGGCGAGGATTTTGCTTCTCATTTCGTCCGGGTTTGCACATGCAAAGTCGTGCATTAAATCGCCGATTGGGTCGTTTCCCTCATATTCACCGTTCACATAGATTATATGCGATTCATCTTGAAAAGTCATGTTATTTTCTTTGATTATGCGGTCAATATGATAGAGTGGCAGGCCGCACTTGAAAATGTCATGCTCAGTGATGAAAATCACATACGTTTCGGGCAAATTGCTCACATCTTCGCGGGGCATAAGCACGTTGGCGTCAATCATCGCCATATTGTGCCGTGCCCGTTTTTCCGATGCTCCTTTATCATCGCGCTGAACTTCGATGTTGTAAAGCTTGCCTGTCTTGTCTTTTGCTTTTATATCAAGCCTGACAGACCGGCCTTGCAAATTCTTAATAGGCACTTGTCCTTTAGACTCAGTGACTTCCAAATCATCCCGTTGCAGAATTGTGTGCAAGAGATACTCAGTAGCTTCTTTGTCGTCCTCAAAGACCTTGGACATGAAATCGTCGTCAAAGAGGCAGAACTTCGCGATTTTCTCGCGCAGAAGCTTACGCTTTTGTGTTTTATTTCTAGGATATTTCATAAAAGTAATATCACTAAAATATTGTTTTTTCTGTACCAAATCATGAAAATTTTTGAAGATTTTACAAAAGCCCAGATAATGAAATGCTGTGCACCCGGCAAAAATATGCTCGTGTACATATGCTATCGGGCGCGCCGTTGTACACGCTCAAGAAGTGAACCGTTGTACACCAGTTACCAGATTTGCCGTAAGGCAAATCTGGGCGTTTTGTCCTTTTCGCATTAGATTGTTCTACAGACAAAGCTTAATCTGCGAAAAGCAATGCAAAACGCAAATGCTTTTTTAGCTAAGAACGGCGTTCTTGCTTAGCTAGGAATGACACTCCTAGCCAGCTAGGAACGACGCTCCTATTAGGCTAGGAATGCCTTTCCTAGCTGACTGGGGTAAATATTTAAACTTGAACAAATGTCAGCTACAAATAGCTACAATAATATTCAAAATTCCAACAATTATAAAATATGCCATATCATCTATATTATTTTTTACTTTTATTATTGAAACGATAATTACTGCAACTAAAAATATTATGGTAGTTATAGCTCGTCTTCTGAATTTATTGATTTTCCTATTATAATCACAAATAAGAGAAGTGAAAAATTCAACAATAACAGTAACCAATCCTAATGTGATAATATAAAAATCTCTATTTGCATTAAGCTTATCAAAGATAAAAAATAGAGCTACCATTATGATTGCCCCTGGCAATATTCCACTTCGTGAGTTAATCTTTTTCATGAAATCTCCGATTTAGCTTACTCCATAGATTAAGCTTAAAACGTAGCAACGTTGTGCACCCGTTACCAGATTTGCCATAAGGCAAATCTGGGCGTTTTGCTCGATAAGACTTAACAAAGACTTAACAAGTTTTCGCGAAGCGGAAACTTGCAGCGGTGCGCCAGATTTAGCTTATTCCATAGATTAAGCTTATGCGCACCCGAAACGACTAGTGCGCACCCGGCACTGATGCGGCAAGCTCTTCTTCCATGTATTTTATGATTTTTTCCATGTCAAGGATAAGCACAAAGCGGTCGCCGACAGAGCCGACGCGTTTGATGAATTCATTATGTATCATGTCTAGCGCCTGCGTGCCGTCTACGGCGGCAGAAACGTCTTTAAGATGGTTCACGTTTTCAACTGCGTCTGCAATAAAGCCAAAAACCATTTCAGCTTCGTCAGGCAGATGAACTTCTGACACAATTATGGAACTGGCTTCTTCTTTTGCAGTCTGCGATATATTAAAAAGAATTCTAAGGTCAATAACCGGAATCACCGTTCCGCGGATGTTCAAGACGCCCTTTAGATATGCGGCTGTACGTGGAACACGTGTTACAGTTTCGTAAGTCAGCACTTCACGCACAGAACATACATCAACTGCATAAGCAACATCGCCAAGTACAAAAGTCAAAAAAGCATCATTTGTTTCGTCAGACATAGAAATCTCCATAATTTTGCATTACTGCTCTTTAATGATAACCCAAGAATTGAGATAAAGCAACCGCAAGGATAGCGGAAATCCGTTCCTTTGCGTCCGTCGGACTGCTCGCATGGCAAGCCATGAGGCAGTCCGCATCCGCAAATCACTACTTTCCGCCACCTTGTAAAGCCCAAAAACTTCGTCCTTGTTTTCGCAGCAGCCTCTACCCCGTCATGCGAGGAGCGTAGCAACGAAGCAATCTTCTTTTCGCAAGAGTATAATCTACAAGCAAAGCTTATCCGGCGAAAAGCGCCGCTTTTTGTTTGCACAAAAACCGGCAGTTTGTGTACACATATCGCCTTCATCGGTTCATGTACACACGCCCTCAAAAGTGCGCCAGTTGTGAACCGTCTTTCAAGTTTTGCGCTAGCAAAACTTGGCCGTTTTGCTCGATAAAGCTCATTCCGTAAATTAAGCTATTGCAAAACGCCTTCCCTTTAAAAAAGAAAACTTGAAAATTCGTTATTTAGCATATAAACTATATAAGTTGAGATTTGTCTTTTTTTGGCTGCTCAATTAGCGGAGGATGCAATGAGTGATTCTGAAAACAGCGGAAGACTTTCACTGAAAGGTGACCTTTCTGTAAGCGACGCTGAAAACATAAAAAATGCCATGCTAAAGCTGCTGAAAGAATTCCCTACGATATGCGTAAATTTTTCTTCTCTTGAAGATTTAGATTCTTCAATAATACAGCTGCTTTATGCTCTTTGCGCGCAGGCAAAAAAAGAAAGCAAGGAAATTGTTTTTGAAGGAACTTTCACCCAACCGGTAAAAAAACGGCTTTTTGCTGCCGGCTTAATATCTAAAATGGAATTGAATGATGAAGTTATCATCAATCAAATTTCTGAAAAAATAAGGATTGCGTCATGATGGATAAAATGGCCGAGATCTTCTTAGATGAAGCAAATGATTTATTAGACAAACTCGAAGACCTGCTTTTGGAGCTTGAAAACAATCCTGAAGACATTGAAACAATTCAAGCCGTTTTCCGTATTATGCACACAATCAAAGGCTCTTCCGGCATGTTCGGTTTCGATGCAATTTCTCACTTTACCCACGAGGTTGAGTCTGCCTTTGACGGTGTAAGGAACGGAGAAGTTGACGTTACGCCTGAGCTAATTACACATACATTGAGCGCAAGAGACCACATCAGAAAGCTGCTTGACGAGCCTGACAACCCGGACAACGAGAACGAGTCAAAAGATCTTATAGAGGTGTTCAAGCTTTATGTTCAGCAGCACAGCAAAAAGCCAAAAGTAGAAGAAAAAGAGCCTGAACCTAAGCCGCAGAAAACGGCAAAACCCGCTGAAAAAGCAGAAGAATCCACATGGCGTATTCATTTTGCACCGGCTGCAGACGTATTCAAAAACGGCACGCGGCCGATTGCACTTCTTGAGGAACTGCAGGGCATGGGTAAATGCTCTATTACGCCGTTCTTTTCAAAAATTCCGCGTCTAAACGACATTGACCCGACTGTATGTTACCTTTCATGGGAAATCATCATAACTACAACAGCAACAGAAGATGATCTAAAAGACGTTTTCATTTTTCTTGATTCATCCAGTACTGTTCAGATTAAGCACATTACGGTTGACGAAGATCAGGGCGACCAGCCGAAACTTATCGGTGAAATCCTTGTTGAGCGCAATGTAACCACAGCAGACGTTATCAACGAAGTTATTTCTGCCCACAAGACAATCGGACAGGTTCTTACTGATTCAAAAGTTGTTTCAAAAGAAACAATGCAGGCAGCTCTTGCCGAGCAGAAGCACTTGCGGGAACTGCAGGAAAAGAAGCAGCAGGAAACTTCAAGCCAGACTATAAAGGTTAACTCTGAAAAGCTTGACAAGCTTATTGACCTTGTAGGCGAGCTTGTTACGTTCAACGCAAGACTCGGTCAGCTTTCGCAGTCTATTCAGAACGGCGAGCTTTCTACGCTTGCAGAACAGGGCGAGCGGCTTATTCTTGAGCTGCGTGACACGACCATGGATATGCGTATGCTGCCGATCGGCACAATCTTCTCAAGGTTCAGACGGCTCGTCAGAGACCTTTCAAAAGACCTTAAGAAAGACATTGAGCTTGTTACAGAAGGCGCAGAAACAGAGCTTGATAAAACCGTTATTGAAAAGCTCAATGACCCGCTTGTTCACCTTATCCGAAACTCTGTTGACCATGGAATTGAAACACCGGCAGTACGCGAAGCCGCGGGCAAGAACTCACAGGGAACCGTTACGCTCAAGGCAGAGCATAACGGTGCATTTGTCTCTATTACAATTGAAGATGACGGTGCAGGGCTTAACAAAAAGGCCATACGGCAGAAAGCTATTGAACGCGGCGTAATAACCGCTAATGACGAGCTGACAGACAATGAGATTTACGAGCTGATTTTTCAACCGGGCTTTTCTACAGCCTCTCAGGTTACTTCGGTTTCGGGCCGCGGCGTCGGCATGGACGTTGTAAAGAAAGACATAACTGCACTTGGCGGCACTGTTTCTACTACAACTGAAACAGGCAAAGGCACAAAGTTTACACTGAAGCTTCCGCTCACGCTTGCCATTATTGAAGGAATTCTTGTTAAAATCGGTAATGCATCTTTTGTTGTGCCGCTTTCAAATGTTGTTGAATGTCTTGAATTTGAACGCCCGGAAAACACAAAGCTCTGCGCTTCAGTTAATATCCGCAACGAAGTTATTCCTTACATTGATTTAAGAACTTTCTTTGAGATAGACGATCCGCTTCCTGCAATGGAACAGATTATCATCGTCAACGACCAGGATTCCAGAATCGGGCTTGTAATAGACAAGGTAATCGGCAATTACCAGACTGTAATCAAGCCGCTCGGACGTTTGTACAAAAACACATTCGGTTTCTCTGGCGCAACTATTCTCGGAGACGGTTCTGTTGCACTGATACTTGATATATACAAGCTGTCTGATATTGTTAAGAACATGGAAATTGCAAATACTTCAGCCATGACAGCAAAGCAGACTGCCGAATAAGGACTTATATGCAGGTATCAAATTATCCGGTTCAGTATGCACAGGAATTGAGCGACAAAGAATTTCAGACCATAGCCAGATATATTGAATCAACTGTCGGCATCAAAATGCCTGCTACAAAGCGCATAATGATGCAGTCAAGACTGATGCGGCGGCTCAGAGTTCTCAAGATGAATTCGTTCAGCGAATACATTGATTATGTCTTCAACAGCAAAAACTCAGATGAGCTTGTACTCATGATTGATGTGCTGACAACAAACAAGACCGAATTTTTCAGGGAAAACGAGCATTTTGAGTATCTTACAAATAAGATTCTGCCCGAATTTGCGCAGAAGAAAAACACCATAAAAATCTGGTCAGCCGGCTGTTCTTCAGGCGAAGAACCCTACACTATCTCGATGGTTATCTCGGAATTCATGAAAAACAATCCCGGAAAGATTGTGAATTTCAAGGTTACGGGCACAGACATTTCGACAAATGTGCTTGATAAGGCTTATAACGCAGTATACGACCTTGATCTTGTTGAGCAGCTTCCGGTGCATTTGAAAAAATCATATTTTTTGAAATGCACAAATCAGGAGATGAACTGCGCACGCATAAAGCCTGAACTTAGAAAGCACGTTTCTTTCAAAAGACTCAACTTTATGGATACTGATTTCCGTATGCCGGAAGTATATGATATTATTTTCTGCCGGAATGTGCTGATTTATTTTGACAAGGCAACACAGGAAAAAGTTATCATGAAATTCATGAAATATCTTCAGCCTGAAGGTTATTTGTTTTTGGGTCATTCAGAAACCATATTTTCTATGGATCTGCCTTTGCGCACTTGTATTCCAACTGTCTATAAAAAGGTGATTAAAGCGCTATGATTAAAGTGATGATTATTGATGATTCAGCCGTTGTGCGCGAAACATTGACAAATATTCTGTCTAATGGAAAGGATTTTGAGGTAATTGGCACTGCAGGCGACCCGCTGATTGCTCAGAAAAAACTTGCCACGCTTGAGCCTGATGTAATTATTCTTGATATTGAAATGCCGCGGATGGACGGCATTACATTTTTGCGCCAGCTTATGAGCACAAAACCGATTCCGGTGGTTATCTGCTCAAGCATGGTTGAAGACGGCTCTGACAACGCGCTTCACGCAATGCAGTACGGCGCCGTTGAATTGATTCAAAAACCCAAAATGGGCACAAAACGCTTTCTTGAAGAATCAAGCATTCACATCTGCGACGCCATCAGAGCTGCGTATCTTGCTAAAAACAAGGTTAAGCGGTTAACGCTAAACATGAACGAAGCTTTGAAGTCTGTTACAGTGCAGCCTAAGCTCAGTGCCGACGTAATAATGGAAAAGCCAGACCCGAATCATCTGGTGCTCGATACAACGGAAAAAGTTGTTGTTGTGGGCGCTTCAACCGGCGGCACTGAAGCATTGCGCGTTTTTCTTGAGATGCTGCCTGTTAATGCGCCCGGCATGGTTATTGTACAGCACATGCCCGAAAACTTTACAAAGTCTTTTGCAGAAAGGTTGGATACTCTGTGCAAAGTCAACGTAAAAGAGGCAGAGGACAACGATTCAGTTGTACGCGGACGTGTGCTTATTGCGCCCGGAAACAAGCACACGCTTTTAAAGCGCAGCGGCTCTAGATATTATGTAGAAGTCAAGGACGGTCCGCTCGTTTCAAGACACAGACCGTCTGTTGACGTGCTTTTCCGCTCTGCTTCACGCTATGCCGGCAAAAACGCTGTCGGCGTAATTATGACCGGCATGGGCGACGACGGCGCAAAGGGAATGCTTGAAATGCACGAAATGGGTGCATTTAACATTGCACAGGACGAAAAATCCTGCGTAGTTTTTGGAATGCCGGCGGAAGCAATCAAGCTGAATGCCGCCGACGAAGTTGTAAGTCTTGAAAAAATTGCAGAAGAAGTAATGCGCCATTGCAATTAGTGTGGTATAATATCAGCAGTTAGCTGTTGTGCATCATAGAAAAAGCAGCTGTTTTAAGGAGGAAAAGATGGCTAAGAAAATTTTGATTGTCGATGATTCGATTTCAATCCGCAAGAGCATTTCTTTTGTTCTGGCAGAAGAAGGTTACGAGGTTGTAGAAGCAGAAGACGGTCTGGACGGTTTGAAAAAAGCAGAAGCATCTCAATGCAATCTGGTTATAACTGATATAAATATGCCGAACATGAACGGAATTGAGCTTATAAAAGCATTGCGCGAAAAAGCTGAATACAAGTTCGTTCCAATCATTGCATTGACAACAGAAAGCCAGGACGGAAAAATGCAGGAAGGCAAAGCTGCCGGAGCTACAGGCTGGATTGTAAAGCCGTTTACAACTGAAAAACTTTCTGCAATCGTAAAGAAAGTTCTGGGCTAAACCACAAGCTGGGGACGTCTAAATAATTTATGTCATTGCCGTGCTTGACACGGCAATCTGTTGCATTATAAGAAAATAGGTTTTCGGGTCACAGCCGAAAATGACATTTTTAGAACTTATTAGACATCACCCAGTTCTTCTATTTCTTCTTTGGATTCTTCAATCCGCTCCCTTTTTAATACAAGCAAAGTTACATCATCTTCTCTTGCAATTGAACCTGTATGGCGCTTCAACTCAGAAAGCAGAACTTCAATAATTTCATGCGCTGGCTTGCCAGAATTTTTTACAAGCAAATCTGTCACACGCTCTTTGCCGAACTGCTCTCTTGCTGTGTTCATTGTTTCAACAAGCCCGTCCGTATAAAGCAAAAGAATGTCGCCGGGCTTCATATCGAAAGAAATAAGCGGGAAAGATACTTCTATTCCTTTTATGCCGATTGCACCGTATTGTTTAGATGAATCCTCAAAGCGCAAGAACGATGCACTGTTGTTTTCCGCTGAAAACAGCAAAGGCTCCGGATGCCCCGCGTTTGCAAGCTCAATGCTGCATGTTCCGTTTTTATGAAAAGTACCGATTTTCAAGAGCAGGCCGGTCAAATAATTGTCAACATTGCCCTTTTCCTTTATGAGCACATCGTTCACTTTTTCTAAGATTTTGGAAACAGACTCGCCCTGCTTGCAGCCGTCTGTGTAAAGGCGCAGAACAGTTGCTTTTGCAAGCATTGTAATAAGACTTGCGGCAATACCGTGCCCGGAAACATCAAAAAGCGAAACACCTGCAAGTTTTCCGCCCTGCATATAATAGTCGTAAAAATCGCCTGAAACAGAAGAAACCGGTTCATAGCAGACCGATGTGTCCCAGCCGGCAAAAGGCTTTGCAATTTCAGGCAGAAATTTCTGCTGAACAATAGCAGCCATTTCCAAATCTGTTTTGGCCCTTTCCATCTGATGTTCAAGATCATCTTTTGCCTTAGAAAGCTCAATTGTCTGAGAAGCAACTTCCTGCTCAAGCTTTTCGTTCAAATACTCGTTGCGTTTGAACACACGCGTATATCTGTAGCACAGCACATAAAGGAACATAACGACAGTACCCTGCCAGCCAAAAAGCGTAAGATGCGGCAAAACATTTGTCTTGCATATCACGCGCAGAATAAAGTCGGCTGCACCTGTTAAAAATGTTGAGCCAAAGCAGACTAAAAGAATCAGCGCATTGTTGCGGAATTCGGGCTTAAAAAGAGCTTTAACAAGTGCATAAAGTCCGAATGAAAGCTGGCCAAGCAGCAGCACAATAACTAACGGACATATCCGCATAAGCCCTTCATAGGTGGGAATGACGGCCGTTATAATAACAGCCGCTGTAAAAAGCGCAAGACGCACCGTAAGCTGCTTTCTTGTTTCTTCAAGCTTTGTGAAGTGAATCATTACAGACGAAGCAAAAAAGACCATGCAGCTGGAACAGAAACACAAACCGAACTTGATAAAAACCAGAAATGAAAGCCCAAGACCTGCAAACCACGGAAGTTCCTGTGCAAAAAAGTACGCCATAAAAAAGAGCGTAAACAAGTTCAACAGGGCAAAAGATATGTATTCTTTTGTCTTTTTCTGCATAGCAAACAAGATGTAAAACAGAATAAAAGCGCAGAACAAACCGCCTTCAAACGGCATGTAGACTTTTGAGTAAAAAAACGAATGGTCGCTTGCAAAACGCTTCGCCTTGTCAACTTCTGCGATAAACGTCTTGCCTGAAAGAGAACCTTTGCCGATGACAAAAACTTTTATAAGAATTGTGTTTGTGCCGGTCTGATTCAGAACAGTTTCTGGCAGAGCGTAAAAATGCACCGCATACTGTGCGCTGACAAGATCCGGCGGAAATTCGCCGTAGCCACCCAGATAAGTGCCGTTAAGCCAGACTTTTTCTGCAAAATGCAGATACGGAATAACATAGCCGAGCGTTTTGTGCTTCAATGCATCAGGAATCTGAAATTCCGATTTTATCCACATATAAGCGCCGTCTCTTCCGGCTATTTTTTCAAGATTTCTATATGAAATGTCGTCAAGTTTTTGAAAATGCCCTGCTTCTGATTCTGCATCGGCGCAGTCAGAATCAGCGCTGCACATAAGATAGCTGTAAGAGCCGTTAAGAAGAAGTGTAGGATATTTGCTCTCTTTGTCTGCACATGAAACAAAAACTAATGCGAAAAACGCCGAGAAACAAACAATAGCTTTTCTTATAAACGACTCCATAACTTGATTTATCTGTTTTCCTTATTTGATAAACCTGCGCAATTCTGCAATCTGTTCCTGCACTTTTTCTTTGGCAGGGCCGCCTGTTGTGCGGCGCGCTTCTGCGCACATGCGCGGGTCAAGCTTCTCGAACACGTCGTTGCAGATTAAGTCTGAACCGGCGGCCTCGCGCAATTCGCTCAAAGACATATCTTCAAGATTTTTGTGCTTCTCAATGCCCTTGCGCACTGCGCTTGCGGCCACGGCGTGCGCTGTTCTAAAAGGCATACCCTTTCTTACAAGATAATCAGCAAGGTCAGTGGCGTTCGCATAGCCGCCAACGCAAGAAGCAGCCATCCGGTCTTTGTTCCAGCGCGCCGTGCTAATCATATAAGTGAAAATGCGAACGCAGCTCAACGCCGTGTCATAAGCTTCAAACAGGCTCTGCTTGTCTTCCTGCAAATCGCGGTTATAAGAAAGCGGAAGCCCCTTCATCATTGTGAGCAGCGCAATCAAATCACCGTAGACCCGGCCGGTGCGTCCTCGGATTAATTCGGCAAAATCCGGGTTTTTCTTCTGCGGCATAATCGAAGAGCCGGTTGACCATTTTTCGCTCAAATCGATGAACTTGAATTCTTCAGTTGACCAAAGCACAACTTCTTCGCAAAAGCGTGAAAGGTGCGTCATCAAAAGTGAAAAACATGCCGTAAGCTCAATGCAGTAATCGCGGTCTGCAACTGTATCAAGTGAATTCGCCGTAACACCAGAAAAATCGAGGTCGTGCGCCGTCATTTCTCTGTTGAGCGGCAGACCGCTGCCGGCAAGCGCGCCTGCCCCAAGCGGTGACAAATCAATACGCTTGAGTGCATCATCAAGACGGCCGCAGTCGCGCACAAGCATCTGGCACCATGCGCAAAGATGGTGCGCAAGCGAAACAGGCTGCGCGCGCTGCATGTGTGTATAGCCGCTCATAAGCGTGTCGAGGTTCTTTTCAGCAATATCAACCAATGCCGAAATCAAATCTGTAATAGCCTTGCGCAAGTCAGGCACGGCATGCTTAAGGTAAAGCCGCTCGTCAAGCGCAATCTGGTCGTTGCGGCTGCGGCCTGTATGCACCTTGCGGCCCGCGTCGCCAAGCCTGTCAGTCAAAACGCCTTCTATAAAAGAATGAATATCTTCTGCACTAGTGTCTATTTCAAGCTTGCCTGTCTTAATTTCAACAGCAATTTGGGCAAGCTCGGCTGTAATTGCATCCGCCTCGTCAGATGGAATTATGCCTGTCTTGCCGAGCATTGAAGCATGCGCGATGCTTCCGCGTATATCGTCAAGCGCCATGCGCGAATCTACATGAATTGATGTTTCAAAGGCTACAGCCTCTGCGTCCGGCCCTTCTGCAAAACGGCCGTGCCAAAGCGCCGCATGATTTCCGCCATCAACGGCTGATTTTTTTTCACTCATCAGTTTTCTCCCGAAAAAATATAGCTGATATTTAATTGATTATACATAAAAGCGATGTATTTTTCAAATACTCTGCAATCATCAAGTTTCCGTTTATGAAAACTTGAAAGTTAATCAAAAAAGCGTTAATCTAATATTGTGCATGAAAATGCCTTAATTTGAAATAAGCAAAGAAGGAACAGAAATGAACTTTGTTGAAGAAATGAAGAACAAGGCAAAAAGCCTTCAGAATTCGCTCGTTCTTCCGGAAGGAACAGAAGAGCGCACAGTTATCGCTGCAGGAAAAATCATTGCAGAGAAAGTTGCCAAAAAAGTTATTCTTATCGGCAATGTTGATGAAGTAAAGAAAGTTGCAGCAGCAAACAAGGTTTCGCTTGATGGCGTTGACATCATCGATTCAACATCATCTGAATGGAACGAAGAATTTGCTAACGAATATTATGAACTCCGCAAAAAGAAGGGCATGACACCAGAACAGGCAAAAGAAGACATCAAGAATCCGCTCCGCTTTGGCGCAATGATGGTACGCAAAGACAAGGCTGACGCAATGGTTGCAGGCGCTCTTTCTGCCACAGCTGATGTTTTGAGAGCCGGTCTTACAATCATCGGAACAGCACCAGGAATGAAGACAGCTTCTTCATGCTTTGTTATGGACACACACAACCCGAAATGGGGTGCAGACGGCGTGCTTATCTTCTCTGACTGCGCAGTTATTCCTACACCGACATCAGAACAGCTTGCAGACATTGCAGGCGCAGCAGCAAATTCTTGCAAGGTTATGCTCGGCGCAGAGCCGGTTGTAGCAATGATGAGCTACTCAACAAAAGGTTCAGGCGGAAACAAAGACGAGAACATTCTCCGCGTTCAGGAAGGCGTAAAGCTTGCACACGAAAAGTTCCCTGAACTTTTGCTTGACGGCGAACTTCAGGCTGATGCAGCCCTCATTCCTTCTGTTACAGAAAAGAAAGCACCGGGCAGCCCAATCACAGGCAAAGTAAATACGCTCGTGTTCCCAGATTTGGGCGCAGGCAACATCGGCTACAAGCTCGTTCAGCGCCTTGCCGGTGCAGACGCTTTCGGCCCTATTCTTCAGGGTTTTGCAAAGCCAATCAGCGACCTTTCACGCGGCTGCTCTGCTGACGATATCGTTACCACAGCAGCAATTACACTTGTTCAGGCTGGTAAAAAATAAGCCGCCTCTGCTTAATTTACGGGGTAAAGACCGACGACTATGAATGGCTTCGTTCGAGTTTTTATTCCGTAAAGCGAATCGAACAATCGTGCAAATCCTCTGGTGCAGCGTTCAGTCTGTTTGTGCCGGAGGATTTTGTTTTATACGCGCACAGCCTTTCTGAAAAAGACAAAGCTTCGTTCTTTGCGGAAAACTGCTTTTTGCTTCGCGGAAATATACCAGACAACGTGTTTGACTTGCTTGAAGCAGGCAGCGCAGTGCACACACCGAAAAGAACGGCCAAGCAGCTTGCAGACGATAAATACAAGGCTTTTTGCTTTTTTAACAAGCTTGGTGTGAAGCAGCCCAAGACACTGCAAGCTGAAACTTGCGGCACAGATTGCGCGTATTGCACAGACTGCGTAAGCGGCGACGACTGCTGCACAGCAACCGGCACCAGCTTGAGCCGCCAGTTTGAGCTTATAAAGCAGCAGCTCGGTCTGCCGTTTATTGCCAAGCCGCGCTTCGGCTCAATGGGCAGAAATATCGCATTAATAAAAAACGAAGAGCAGCTGTGCGCCGCCCTTCAAAAAGACACTCCCCTAGTCTTTCAAGAATTCATCGAAACAAAAACAGATTTTCAAAACAGGTCAGATTTGCGCTTTTTTGTGATTGACGGAAAAGTTGCGGCTTCTGTGCTCCGCATAGCGCATGACGGCGAAAGCATTGCAAGCAACGCGCATCAGGGTGGCTTGATGAAACCGTACAATGCGCCAAAAGAGCTTGAAGAGCTTGCAATAAGCGTAATTGCGCGCGCCGGGCTAGACTACGGCACGGCAGATTTTCTGCTGCCGTCAACTGATGCTGAAAAGTATTTGCTCTGCGAGATAAACGCGTGCCCCGGCTTTGAAGCGCTTGAAACGCAACTTGACATGCACATTGCAGAACAGCTTGTAAGCCTTGCGCTTAATCTTCAACGCTGAAAGCGCAACACGCACATCAGGCAGGCGGCAGCGGTTGCAGCCACGGCAATAAAAGCGCGGCACGAAAAGCTTTTGGACATAAAAAAAGCTTTAACCGTTTGGTTAAAGCTTTATGCGGGAGACCAGACTTGAACTGGCACAGCTCGCGCCACTAGCACCTCAAGCTAGCGTGTCTACCAATTCCACCACCCCCGCAAGTTCTGGTGAACGATAAGAAATATATACTTTAACAGAAAAACTGTCAATAGCTGCGCCTATTTTTTTTGAAAAAAGTATTGCTTTTTCGATGTTTGGGGCGCGCCACAGCATATAATTCATTTTCTAAAATCTTTCTAATCTCTCTAGTTTTTTAGTGGCAATTTTTTTCAACTCATGATAGAATAACAAAGATTCAAAAAGTTTTATTGGGGGGAACTATGTCAACAAAAACAGTTGATTATGCCCGATGGCGCAAGCTCATCTACAAAGTGCAGCTTATTGCGGCTTTTGCCACATTGATCGCCGAAATAATTATAAACACCATTCTTTATGTCACGCGCTCGCAAGGCTATGGGCCTGAAACGATTGTGTCAAAGCTTTTGCGCTATCTGCTTCTCACCTCGCTCATCAATTTCGGCTCGATTATAGCCGGCCGCATCATTCTAAGCCGCATACCCGAAAATTCGCCGCGCCAGCGTTATGTGCTTGTAATGACAATCGAAGCAATCTGCATAGACGTTGCGTATTCGCATTATCAGTTCGGCGTAACGCTCGGCATTTTCGTCATTCCGCTTTCGTTTTGTATCTTATATGAAGATTTCAAGCTTCATAACATAACGCTCGCAGTAAGCATAGCAGGGCTGCTGGCGGCGGCAATTGCTCGCGGGCTAGACCCAGTGTATAACACAGATATTGTAGCAGAAACGATAATCGCGTTTACGATTCTTTTAGTCTTTTCGTTTTTTGCTAGATTAATCATCAACGTTTTGAAAGAAAACCGCCAGGAATTACTGCGCATTCAAAAAGAAGCTGAAAAAGCCAAATATGTTGACGAGCTGAACAAAAAGAACGCTGAGCTTGCAAAAGAAAAAGAGCGGCTCAACGATTTGACGCGCGAATCGATTCTGGCGCTTTCAAACGCCGTTGAGTTCAACGACCATTACACGAACGGCCATCTTCAGCGCGTGGCAAACTATTCAAAGCTTATTGCTGAAAAAATGGAGCTTAGCCACGACAAGATTACAGAAATCTATTACGCGGGGCTGCTGCATGACGTGGGCAAGCTCGGCATCAACAACGAGATTATAAACAAGCCGGAACGGCTCAACGACGAAGAATATGAAACGATAAAGCAGCATACGCCGATGGGCTATAAGATTTTGCGCGACATGTCTGAAAAAACTGACTTCAAAGACCTTTCAAACGGCGCAAAATGGCACCACGAACGTTTTGACGGCACAGGCTACCCTGATAAGCTCAAAGGAACGGAGATTCCGCTTATTGCAAGAATCATAGCCGTTGCAGACTCTTATGACGCAATGACCTCAACCAGAAGCTACCGCCAGAGCATGAACTGCGATCAAGTGCGGCAAGAGCTGATTGACGGCAAAGGCACTCAGTTTGACCCCGAAATCATCGATATAATGCTTGAGCTACTGGACGAAGGCAAGATTAACGGCAGGTGAAAGAGCATTTTGCTAGTGCGTAGATGCTGAAAAAGCACTACTTTTTCAGCATTGGTTTGTAATGCGATTTTTGGACTTTTTTGTTATCAGCAGATTCCAATACCATTTCAATAAATTCTTTTTCAGTATAATCTGACTGCTGCACGAAATAAGCCAAAGTCATATTAGTTATTTTAAATATTTCATTGATGTCTAATTTCCATATATCATTTTCCTTCTGAAATATGAAATTCAAATCAGAACCTTGACCATTTTGCAAAACCTCAATTGTTGCCCAGTCACCTTTTATTTTAGTTTCTTCTGATAATTCTATATTCACCACAGATGATTTTCCAATCCAGCCTTTTTGAATTGAATAAACGATTAATTCCCTGCCGTTCATATTTTTCAGTTCTTTTGCAGTAAAATTCATTCTCAATCTTAAAATCATCATTTTATCAAGAATCGTTCTTTTTTCAAATTCAGATTCTTTTAAATACAAAGCAGCTTTCAACAAATCATCATAATAATCTATGCTAGCCTGATTTAAATATTGAACTGCCATTTCACCGTCGCCTGCTAGAATCGCTTCACGATAAAGCTCAAATGATTCATGCACTTCGTCAGCAAACAAGCTGAAAACTAAAAAACAACTGATTAATACAAATAAAAACTTTTTCATTTTCGATTTCTCCTTTTACGGAATTTATATTGGTTTATAGTATCATATTTCATACAAAAAGCAAGGCATTATTGATATTTATTGTTTTGCACCAAAATATGGTGAAAAATTCAAAACGCCAAGTTTCTTATAGGAAACTTGTAACGAATGTACAACGCCCCACTACGTAGGCTTTTGTAAAATCTGCAAAAATTTTCGCAAAAAGGTACAGAAAAAATCAAAACGCAATAGATAATACTGTGTAAGCGTTCCGCAATACTTTCCACCTGCTAATCAGAATGAATTCATTGATTATGCAAAAGAGAGAAGACTAATAATGTAAGCCGGAATGCAAAAGGAGAATCTATGAGTTACATAAAACCTTTTGAGGATCTATGTTTTTACGATGATTTCATGTTCGGGGTTGTTATGCAGAACAAGGAACTCTGCAAGGAAGCTCTTGAGTGCATGTTGGGCTTTCAGATTGATCACATCGAATATTCTGAACCACAGCGGACTGTTGCGCCGCTGTACACAGCACATGCCATTCGTCTGGATGTGTACGTCAAAGACGACAACCGCATTTATGATGTAGAGATTCAGAACAAAGATGAGCAGGATATCGGACGGCGCACGCGCTATTATCAGGGCATGATGGACGTTGACAGTCTGCTTAAAGGCGAAGACTATAGCGAACTGAAAGAAAGCATCGTAATCTTTTTATGCCGTTTCGACCCTTTCAAAAAAAACATTCCATGCTATACTGTTCGAAGAACGTGCAAACAGGACGCATCTGTTTTTATTGATGACGCTGCAATAGTTCAAATTTTCAATTGCACGGCATTTGAAAAAGTCGAAAACGAAAGCTTACGAGCTTTTCTGAAATTTGTACAGACAAACAAGGCTGAATCTGATTTTACGCGGAGGCTTGAAAAAATGGTTGAGACACAGAAACAAGTAGAAGAACTGAAAAAGACATATCTTTCGTGGAGCTTGCACGACAGCGACGTGCGCCGCGAGGGCAGACGAGAAGGTTATGAACAAGCCAAGCTTGAAGCAGCCAGAAATCTAATTAATCTTGGTGTTTCATTCGACATCATCGCACAAGCACAAGATTTGCCTCTAGAAACAGTGCAACAACTCGCTGAGCAACTGAAAGACGAGTCGGTTTTGAAACAGACAGCAGGCAGCAAAAAAGAGTCTTAATATGGGAATCTATTTGAGCTTTGCACTTTCAAATTCAGTAACACAAAGTGAATGGGAAAAAGTTTACGAAGAATCTCTTTTCCTAGCTAAAAAACTTGATTTTGCAGATTGGTCGCAATTTTCTTATAGAGGAATCAATCTTCATTGTTTTTGCAAGGTAAAAGAACACAAAGAATTAGAAAATGGAGAAAAAGTCTCGCATTGGCGCACTTCTGCTGATTACAGTTATATGAGCGATGCAGAAGAATTCTGGTTGTGCAGAAAACTGCGAAACAAGAATTACGATAAAAACGCCGGTGCAGCAATTCTTAATGTATTACCTTATTGTACAAAACATGATAAAGACGAAGCCATTTGCAACCAAGCAGAATCTTATTAGGGAAACAAAACACAAGGATATATCTATCATGCATATCTTTTGGGAATTGCCTGCATGATGGAAACAAGACTCAAGGATAAAGTTTTTATCTATGGAGACATCAAAAAAGAACATTGTGAATTTGCACTTGATCTTATAAATCAATTTGCAAAAGAACCTGTTGATTTGCCAGCACGTTGCGATTTTAAGCGTCTTTATGAACTTGTAAAACCTCTTGAGATTTCTGATGAAGACAAACTCTTACTTATGGAAGATACTTATCTTGATGATTTAGATTTCGATTGTGGCGAGCTAATACGCAAGAATTTTGACAAAGACAGTATAAATCTTTTTTGGAAAAACAAATTCGATAAAGCAAATCTTAAAAACAATAAATATAATAAGGCACTTTCAAATTATATTGCGTTGGGATTCGATTTTAACGATTTATTTTCTTTTTTATCTTCTTATGAAGAAAATGAATACAAAGATTTTATTTCTGCTGTAATTGAAGTGAAAAACGAAAACGATTCGCCAATCGAAAATCAATTCGATGAAATGTGCGAAACAATAGAGAAAAATATCGGCGATAAAATTGATGTAAAAAAGACTTTTGATGAAAAACTAAAAGATTCAAAAGCCTATGAGGAAAATTCTTTTATTGCAAAAATAAAAAAACAAATGGCAGATGAAAAAGCAAAAGCTAAAGAATATAAAGAGAAGTATGATATTTATAATGCAAAACAGTTTATAACATTCGAAAAAGGACAAACATTCTCGCCTGTGCTTCTTGAAAACTTAAAAAACACGCAGGAATTCATAACAAAAATATTGGAGGAACAAGATTATAAAGACCTGTTGCAAAAGAAACCAGATGAACAAATCAAAACTCTAATAGAATTGAATCAGTGGTTTCCTGTCCGTGATATAGATTGGATTCATGCTATAGATTATTTTGAAAATCACACAGATGCATTAAGCCGTTATTATCCCCTGTTTCGTATGGAAATCGATCATGCAACACCTTACAAAGGAATTGCACAAGCACTATTTATTAATGATGCATTTTATGAGTTTTTCAAAGAATTGCCTTGTTCAGATTAATCCGTAGTTTTAGGGGCAGCGCCCCTAAAACTATTTAAAGATTTATCTCTGCTGATTCTTTGGCCACGTTTTTCAAAAGCGGTTTAATCTTTTTGAGCATGGCTGTTACTTGTTCAGGGCAGCGGCCAATATAAAGCGAAGGCTTGAGAAGCTCTTTCATTTCAGCTTCAGAAAGACCGAATTCTTTTTCAGCGGCAAGCCTTGCAAGCAAATCACATTCTTCGCCGTTCTTCATCTTGGCGGTTGCTTCCATTGAACATCGGCGGATAATCTCATGCAGCTGCTGCCTGTCACCGCCGCGCTTAACTGCTTCCATCATAAGGTTTTCAGTTGCAATGAACGGCAGATAATCGTTGCAAGTCTTTTCCACGATTTTTTCGTTTACATGCAGCCCGTCCGTAACATTCTGTGCAAGGCGCAAAATTGCGTCGCAGCAGAGAAAGCCTTCAGGCAGCGAAATGCGGCGGTTTGCAGAATCATCAAGAGTGCGCTCAAGCCACTGCGTACAAGCCGTCATCGGTGCATTGAGAGCGTCTGCCATCAGATAGCGCGCCAAAGAGCAGATGCGTTCGCTGCGCATAGGGTTACGCTTATAAGCCATTGCCGAAGAGCCAATCTGATTTTTCTCAAAAGGTTCTTCAACCTGGCGGTCATGCTGCAAAAGGCGGATGTCATTTGCCATGCGGTAGCAGCTCTGCGCCACAGAAGAAAGCGCATTCAAAATGCGGCTGTCTACCTTGCGCGGATAAGTCTGACCTTGCACGTCAAAGATTTCGGTAAAGTCAAAGTCTTTTGCAATCATCTCGTTGAGCTTTTCACATTTCTTGTGGTCGCCTTCAAAAAGGTCGATGAAGCTTGCCTCTGTGCCTGTCGTTCCGCGGCAGCCAAGGAATTTCACGTTCTTTATTGCAAAATCAATTTCATCAAGGTCTGAAACAAAATCTTGAAGCCACAGGCACGCGCGCTTGCCGATTGTAACAAGCTGCGCCGGCTGATAATGCGTATAGCCGAGCGTCGGCATGTCTTTGTATTTGTCTGCAAAATCGCAAAGGTTCGCAATCACTTTGAGAAGCTCGCCGCGCACATAGCGCAACGCGTCGCGGTAGATAACCAAATCAGCATTATCCGTAACATAGCAGCTTGTCGCACCCAAGTGGATAATTCCGGCTGCTTTCGGTGCAACCTTGCCGTAAGCATAGACATGCGCCATAACGTCGTGGCGCACCTCTTTTTCACGCGCGGCTACAACGTCATAGTCTATGTCGGTGATATGCTCAGAAAGTTCTTTGACCTGCTCTTTTGTAACAGGCAAGCCCAACGCGTTCTCTGCCTTTGCAAGCGCAACCCAAAGCTTGCGCCATGTCTGATAGCGTGTGTCTGAAGAGAACAGCTTGAGCATATATTCAGAAGCATAGCGCGTAGACAACGGTGATTCGTAAGTATCTGTCATTTAATTTTCCTAATATTGAATAATTTATAAAAAGATTCCCGCATCGCGTGCGGGAATGACATTAAAAGTTTTAGAGTTTCCTGCCTGTAAGCTTTTCGTAGCCTTCAAGATAAATTGCAATCGTCTTGTCTACAACAGCCTGCGGCAATGTCCAGTCGTCGTGCGGATTAGCCTTGAGCCAGTCGCGCGCAAACTGCTTGTCATAAGACGGCTCGGCGTGACCAACCTCGTATTTGTCAAGCGGCCAGAATCTTGAAGAATCTGGTGTAAGCATTTCGTCGCCCACAACAATTTCGCCGTTCTCGTCAAGCCCGAACTCGAACTTGGTGTCGGCGATGATTATGCCCTTTGTAAGCGCGTATTCGGCGCATTTCTTGTAAAGCGCAATCGAAAGGTCGCGGAGCTTTGTGGCATATTCCTTGCCTTTGCCCGGAAAACGCTTTTCAAGATAGTCGATTGACTGCTCGTAAGAGATATTCTCGTCGTGGTCGCCGATTTCTGCTTTTGTCGAAGGCGTATAAATCGGTTCGGGCAGCTTTTCAGATTCTTTAAGCCCGGCCGGAAGCTTTATGCCGCAAACAGTCTGGTTTTCTTGGTAGCTTTTCCAGCCGGAACCTGTGATGTAGCCGCGCACGATGCACTCAACAGGCAGCATGTTGAGCTTTTTGCAGAGCATGCTGTTTCCGTTGAATTTGTCCTGGCGGAAATATTCAGGCATATCGTTTACGTCAACCGAAACCATGTGGTTTTTCACGATGTCTTTAGTAAAATCAAACCAGAATTTAGACATCTGCGTAAGCACTGTGCCTTTCTTTGTGACGGTGTTGTGCAAAATTACGTCAAAGCAGCTGATTCTGTCTGTTGCAACAAGAATAAGGTTCTCGCCGACATCGTAGATTTCTCTGACCTTGCCCTCTTTTATAGGTGAATATTCCTTCATTATGCTTTCCTCATTTATCTGATGATAATTGCTTCGCGCTCTGCACCGACTGAAACATATTTAATGCGGCAGCCGATAGCTTTTTCAACGTATTCAACGTAATCTCTCGCTTCTTTTGGAAGATCTTTCCATTTGCGCGCCTTTGAAATGTCGCATTTCCAGCCAGGAAGGTATTCAGTTACTGGCTTGCAGCTGTTCAAAAGAACTGGGAACGGAAATTCGTCAATCTGCTTACCGTCAAGCTCGTAATGTGTTGTTACAGGAATTTTTTCCATGTAGCTCAGAACATCGAGCTTTGTGAGCGCAATTTCTGTTGCAGACTGAACTTCAACACCGTAGCGCGTTGCAACAATGTCAAGCGGACCGACGCGGCGCGGGCGGCCTGTCTTTGCGCCATATTCGTTGCCGGCCTTGCGCAGCTCTTCAGCCTCATCGCCGAACATTTCGCATACGAAAGGGCCTTCGCCGACGCATGTTGAATAAGCTTTTACAACGCCGATAACGTCCGTAATCTTTACAGACGGGCAGCCAGAACCGATTGGCGCATAAGCTGCGATTGTGTTCGATGAAGTTGTATAAGGAACGATGCCGTAGTCCAAATCGCGGAGCGAGCCGAGCTGTGCTTCAAAAAGAATTGACTTCTTTTCTTTCTGCGCATTCTTCAAGAATGTGCCTGTGTCGCAAACGAAAGGCTTAATCTTTTCGCATGAATCTTTGAGCCATTCGTCGAGCTTGGCTTCTGTATAAGGCTCTGCGCCATAGACTTTTGTAAGCGTAAGGTTTTTCCATTCCATTATGTCAAGAAGATGGCGCTTCAATTCTTCTGGATAAAAAAGCTCGCCAGCAAGAATTGTCTTTTTCTGGTATTTGTCTGAATAGAAAGGAGCAATGCCCTGTTTTGTTGAGCCGTACTTTTTGTCAGCAAGGCGCTGCTCTTCAAGACAGTCGAGGTCACGGTGCCACGGAACTAACAATGAAGCTCTGTCGCTGATTTTCAGGTTTGCCGGTGTGATGCTTACGCCTTTGCTCTGCACGTCTTCAATCTCTTTCAAAAGATTTTCTGGGTCAAGCGCAACGCCGTTGCCCAAAATGTTTACTACACCGTCTCTGAAAATGCCAGACGGCAGAAGATGCAGGGCAAATTTGCCTTTGTCGTTGATTACAGTATGGCCAGCATTGCCGCCGCCTTGAAATCTGCAAACAATATCATAATCTTCCGTAAGAAGATCAACCATGCGACCTTTTCCTTCGTCGCCCCAGTTAATTCCGACGATTGTACCGTTTCTCATTTTTGCTACTCCAAAAAAAAAGACAAAGACACTTAAGCTTAAACCTCAAGTTCGTCTTTGCCTTTGTGTATTCTAATCTAATTATTTTATGCGCTTTTGTCAATTGCAGGAAGGCATTATAAACGCAGGCGCAAGAACACAGCCTGTCTAATTTGAAGAAACAAAACTATCGGGCGGGTCCCAGCTACGGAAAAAACAAGAAGACCTTCCCATAGGGCACCCTTCCTTGTTTTTTCCTGCGTCCCGCCCGGATTGTTTTCCTTTTACAAGATTTATTACAAGGTTTACAACAATTTAATTTTTTATTCTCTTTGAGTTTTTTTCTAATAATTAAAGCCTGTTCCAATTCCTTCAATTATTTTTTGTTCAATAATTTCCAAAGGATCCCCTTCTGAATCATACCAACAATACACAGAAGAAATACCAACAGTATCTGTTGATAAAATATTAAAGCTTACATACCTATATGGAGCAAATTCAGGCCTATCAATTAGTAACTCACCCATACATTTTTTCCACTTGATAATAATTCTATAACTTGTTTCATTATCAATAAGTACTTCTATGTCATAAAACTTATCAGAATAGCGTTGCAATTCATTATTAATTGTAGTTTTTGCCAGAAGTATAATATCCTTTTCTGTCATTTTTAACCCAATATCTCCTAAATTAGCACCAGACCTTTGTTGTGAAGGGGCTTTAGGGCGGCTTGAATTTTCGGGTCTGAGCTTAGTGCCTGTAAAGCTTCTGCCCTTTCAGCTGAACTTGCAGAAGGTTTTAGCTTTGGCAAAAAATCTGCAAGCTGCGCGCCTAAGTTTCCAGCGAATTCTTCCTGCAGATAAATCCACGAATATGAGCCGCCGCCTGTTTTCACAGGGTCGCTGCCAAGCCAGAAAAGACCGTCAAGATTCTGCGCAAAATTGCGGAAACTTGCGTCAGATTCAGCTTCGTATTTTTGAACGCACTTTTCGATAAAGTCTTTCGGCACGGTGGGCGGCGGCACTTCAAAGCTGAACCACTTTGTCACCTTCATTTCAAGTTTTTCGCCGTGCATCCAAGAATCAAGCGCAGTTTCAAGCGGCGCACCGAATTTGTCGTATTTGTTTTCGCCCTTAAAGTGCAAATTGTTGTTTGCAAAGATTGATTCAGCCTTTTCGGGCAAAACCGGATGCAAGTCTGGCTGGTTACCCTTCTGCCATTCAGCAAAGACTGTGGAATTTGCTGTCAGCACGAATTTGTGCCAGAACGCGCTGTCAAGAAGCCCGGCCGCAAAAAACTGGCGCAGCGTTTCCATTGAATCGATTATAGTCTGCGGCGTGTCGTTCCAGAAACCATAAATCATATAAGCGTGAACCAAGATGCCGGCTTCTTTGAACGCGGCGCACGCGCTGACGATAGACTGAACGTCTGTGCCTTTGTTGATGCTCTTCAAGCCGCTGCCTGTTGCAACTTCAAGCCCGGCAGACACGCCGCCAAAGCCGCAGCAGCTCAAAAAAGCAGCCAAATCTTTTGAAAAAGCTTTTTCAAAGCGCACATTTCCCCAAAAATAAAGGCGGTTGCCGTGCTGCGCATTCAAAAGCGCAAATTTCTTAAGCGATGCAGGCGGCAGCGCTTCGTCCACAAAATGAATGCCGTAAACGCCCTTAGATTCTGCTGTTTCAAGCAGCCCTTCATACAGCTTCGCCACATCGACCGGCCTATAGCCGCACACATAATCAAGCTTTGTGTCGCAGAAAGCGCATTTGTGCCAGTAGCAGCCGTGCGCCAGATAAGCCTTAACCCAAGCGCCGTCAGTCCAAAGGCGGTGCATACTGTTCTTGTCGTCGCAGACACGCGGGTAGCGCGAAAAATCTATAGCCGAATAGTCAGGCACGATTTTCGCCGTCACTTCGGCCTCAAACCGCTCCATTTTTTCGTCTTGCCAGAGCGGCTCAATTACAGAATCTTCTATAAATAAGCGGAATTTATAGAGCGGCTTTTTCGGCACATCAAATGAATCAGATTGCGCCCCGGAATTTTCGAACAAGCACTTATACGCGCCGTAGCCTCTGTCATAAGAAATGCCGTCAATGTAGCTGCCAAGCCTTGCGTCTTTCGCGTCGCGAAGTTCAGTGTTTACAAAGCCGCCGCCAAAGCTGATGAAAAGCTTTTTGCCGAAACGCTGCTTGAAATAGCGCGCCGTGTACAAAGCCGAAAGGAAAGTGCCTGCAAACGGAATCGAAATGCAAAGCAAGTCAGGGCATTCAATTGAGCCGAACTTCTCTTCAAGCAAGGGCTTGTAAAAATGTTCCAAGACCGGCGATTCAAGCCCTTTCTCGATTGCCGCAAAATCGCGCTCGTCTACGGTCAGGTGCTCGGCGTATCTTATAAGCGAAAACTCGTGGTCAAAGACCGCCGTAATGTAATCGGCCAAATCTGCAAGCGCATAAGTGCAGAGAAAGCGCACGTCGTCAACAGACGGTTCATGCTGAAGCGATGACAAAAAGCCTTCCATGCGTGAACCGCGAGGCGCATACGGCGAAAACAAGAACTGATGCTCTTTTTCGCGCGCCCGGCCGCAAAGAATTGCGTTTATGTCGTCAATCCAGTTTATCCAAGACTGTTTTGTGCTTATGTAGCGGCGGATGTTGAAAGCCGTGCTGTCATCGCCCTGCTTTTCGGCTTTGGCTGCAAGCTCAAGCGCCGCCTTTTCAGAGAGCGCAAAAAGCTTGGCCAGCCCCGCCCTGCTGAAAAGCGCGTAATAAAGCTCGATGCTCAAATCAAGCCACGCCGCATTGTGCCCGCTTTCTTTAAAAAAAGCCGAAAGATATGCACCCGACGGGTACGGAGAATTCAATTGCACTAATGGCGGCGTGATTATCGTTACGTTCATTTTACGGCAGATTTTTTTCAGCTGAAAGGTTCAGACTAATTCAGATTAAATTGAAGCTTTCGGGCAGCAGCTCGGCAAGCGTGAACTCTTTTATTCCGCCTTTTCCGTCTGTCAAAATGATTTTGAAGTCTTTTCCGCAAAATTCAGACATAACCTGACGGCACACACCGCAAGGCGGGCAGAAATCTTTTATCACAGGCACGCCCTTCTCGTTTTCAGCACCACCTGCAATGGCAATTGCCTCAAAAGAGCGCACGCCTTCGCTCACGGCCTTGAAAATCGCCGTGCGCTCAGCGCAGTTGCTCGGGCCATAAGCCGCATTTTCGATATTGCAGCCTGTAAACACAGTGCCGTCTTTTGCAAGCAGCGCCGCCCCAACATGAAAATGCGAATATGGCGCATAAGAAGCGGCCGTCATCTTTATAGCTGTTTCGATAAGTTCATTTTTCTGGTTATTTGTCATGCGTCTATTCTAGCATCTAATAGCGCATTAGTCCAAGACTTTGGATGTATACGTAAGCGTCGGGGATTTGTAAAACGTTAAAGCTTGGGGCGCGTCTTTATAAGCGGTTTCTGCAATTTGGGCTTTGCGGCAGAGGCGGCGCAAAAAGGCTGCCTGGCTGTAGCCGCGCTCTGTTGCGACAGACGCTTGCAGCAGAGTACGCTGCAAATCTTGGGTTGCGGCATCGCCATTGTCCATAATCAGCGAATCAAAGCCGGGTACAAAATCAAGCGCACCGCTCATTTTTTGCCAGTCCGAAAAAATGCTGATGTTCACATAAAGCCCGTCAAGCTCCGATTTTTCGATATGCGGATAGCGCGGGTCTTTGGCGGCTTCGTATGCGCAGTGCCTGATTGCGCCTTCTATGTTTTCAATGCCGCAATACAAGGCGAAACAACCGCGGTCATTTGTCAATGTTCTGAAGCGCACCGCAACGCCCACGGAGTTTTTCTCTGATAAGTCATAGCTGCTGTAAACTGGCGGAAAAAACTCGCCGTCAAGCGAACGCAAAAGTGCGTCTTTGGCTATTTCTTTGTATTGCGGCAATTTAGCAGCATATTTTTCGCGGAACGCACGGTATTCGGTGTTTTGCCACGCTTTTAAGACGGCGGCTGTTGTTGAATCATCTTTGTTATACGGCTTTACGCGCTTTTTTAAAAGCTCATCTTGAAGCACGGGCGGAATATTCAGCCAGAAATATGCACCGCTATAAAAGCCTGCTTCAAAGCAGCTGAAAATTTCGGGCTTTTTCTGCCAGAGCTTCCACTTTTCGTTTTCTTCATTGCTTTCGGGCTTTTCACCGAAGCTGCCGCAGTTAATAAGCCAGTCCGCTTTTTTGCCGTAGCCGCGTATAAAAGTTTCAAGCCAGCCCAAGCTTTCCGCCGGCTCGTCTTGATAAGCCGAAGAAAACGCGAGCGTCAGCAACCTGCAATTCTGCGCTTCAATCCATGTGATAGCTTCGGCTATAAAAGAGGCCGGCTCTTGCGCCTTGCAGAGCACGTCAAAATCAAAGGTGACAATCACCTTGCCGAGGTTAAGCTTTTTAAGCTCGTCAAGGCCGCAGATATAAAATGCACTGAAAATGCGCTCAGCGCGCGCGTCTTCTAGCTCTGAAAGATTCTTTCTTAAATATTTTTGATTTGCACGCTTAGAGAAATCATCAAGCTTATAAGACGGAACCCAGTAAACTTTTTGGATAAAACCGCTTTCTATAAGCCTGCCCACCCAGTTGAAGCTTGTAACTTCAGCATCATAAGAGCTTGCATCGTTATGCTGGTCAAAAAGAACAAGCGTATCGCAGCCTTTCAGCGCGGCCTCTGCATGGAGCACCACATCAAACGAAAGCCCATGCCTGTCGCTCAAAAAGACCAGCTGATTCTTTGCCCTGCACGAAAACAGAGACAAGCCGAGCAAGCAGAAAAGCGAAAGCGTTTTAAGTTTTTGCCTAAAACAAGAAAAATCAGCATTAGTTTGTATCAATTGTTTTCGTCTTTTTCGATAATCCATTTATTTCGTTTTTTTATAGTAATATAACCTTTTGGCAAAATATGCATTGCAACAAAAACCGGATATTGATTTATAATTTCTACTAACGAAACAATTTTAGCATTTTCAGTTGTATGCTTTCCAGACAAAAAAGACATATAGCCGTCATTGTCGAACGCCACAATCTTTATTTTTGCTTTTTTTTCTAAAACAAGACTGTCTGTAAATACCATTAAGTTCTTATTCTGATCAAATTCCCACTTTTGTCTATCTTTGAGAAAAGAATAAACATCTATTATAATTTTTAAAACTAAAATCCAATACAATTCATAAAAAATACGGACATAAACATTAACAAAAATCTGACCTTTTGATGCAAAAGAAACGATATTCATTATTACATAAATACCTATAACATATAAAGATATTTTATATGACAAATATTCTTTCATTCTGAATTTCCATGAAGAATTCAAAGAAAACGTAAGCCATTCAATATATACGTCTTCGTCCTCCTTTTCTTTATCATTACCAGTTTCTTCTTTTAATGATTCATACATTTCTTTGGCTTTTTTATCACCTTTTTTGCCTATCAAAACATAAAGACCAAAAGCTACCAAGAAACACAAAAGAGTTATCAATAAATAATTGATTGATGAGCTTAAATTATGATCTCTTAAAAAAATGTCATCCATATTTATCTCCCCTAAAACATTAATATTCTGCTAAAAGTATAAGCGCGCACAGCGAAACTTACAAGCATAATTTTTTATTATGTCCATACGCTCAAAAAATAGTGCGTAATGGAGTCGGGAAGCCGTTTCGCGATTATCTCATGAGGTAAATCTAAAAAATGCGGTAGCTGTAAGGAAAGAGCGTTTTGCAGCAGTCTTTTCTACGGCATGAGTTTTCTCAAGCAAAACAGCCAAGATTTGCTGTACAGCAAATCTTGTAACTGGTGTACAAAGCCTATCTTGTACACAGTCTTGAGCTTTTGCAAAGCAAAAGCGACGCTTTTCGCCGAATAAACTTAAAACCAGATTAAGCTGATGCGAAAAGAAGCATTGAGCTGACGCGCTTTCCTGAAAGCGTACGCATTTTTTAGAAATTAATCTTTAAGAAAAGCGAAACGCAAATTCGACAACTTGACAAATTTGAGATATACTATCACACATGATAACTTTAACTTTTTCAAATTCATCGACCATTAGTGTACGTCCGGGAATGCAGCCGAAAGACTTTCTGGACAAAATTGCAGAAGCCGAAAATGTTTCTGCTGCCGACATTGCCGCAGTGCGCATCAATAATGAAGTTTGTTCGCTGACATATTCCATTGACTACAATGCTTCGATTGAGGCTGTACTCGCAAATTCAACTGAGGGTGCTACGATTTACCGCAGAACACTCTGCTTTGTTCTTGCAGCAGCGGCACATACGCTCTTTCCAGATAAGCGGCTTATTGTAGGCCACAGCCTCGGTCACGGCTACTACTACACGCTTGACGGCGACAAGCCTATAACGCTTTTTGAGATTTCTCAGCTTAAGGCGCAGATGCATCTGCTCGTTGAGAAAAACCTTGAAATTACGCAGACTGCCGTTTCTTATGAAGAAGCGCTTAAGATTCTTGAAGATTTGAATCTTCAGCAGACAAGAAAATCTCTTGAGTTCCACTGCCCGCCACGCATAATAATGAACCAGCTTACAGGTTTTTCTGACCTCTATTATCTGCCTCTGCTTCATCGCACTGGCAGACTTACAGCTTTTGACCTTACTCTTTATGAAGACGGATTTCTTCTCCGCTTTCCGCCTTCGCACACGCCTGGCAAGCTTGATGACGACACAGGTAACCCGAAGCTTTTCAACGTATATAAACGCTACAAAGACTGGGGTAAGCGCATCGGCGTAACAGCTGCACCGGAATTGAACCAGTTTGTTCAAGACCGTACTTTTAGAGACTTTATTAATATAACCGAAACTTTGCAGAACAAATGCTTTGCAGACGCAGCGGATGCAATTCACCAGAAAGGAAATGCCAAAGTTGTACTTATTGCAGGACCTTCAAGTTCAGGTAAAACAACATCCTCTAAGAAACTTGCACAGCAGCTGCAAGTCAACGGCTATACGCCTCGCGTAATAAGCATAGACAATTATTATGTCGGCAGAGAGAACACGCCGAAAGACGAAAACGGAAATTACGACTATGAATGTCTTGAAGCACTTGATATTGCGCTGCTCAACGAAAATCTTGTACTGCTGTTCAACGGCGATGAAATTGACGTGCCGACTTATGACTTTGTTGCAGGCGCAAGGCGCTACACCGGCAAGAAAATGCGGCTTGAAAAGAACGACATTCTCATTCTTGAAGGAATTCATGCCTTGAATGATAAGCTTACACCGCTTATAGACCCGTCTCTTAAGTTTAAGATTTACGTTTCGGCTTTGACACAGCTCAACCTTGACGATCTGACCCGAATCTCGACAAGCGACAACAGACTTATCCGCCGCATTGTGCGCGATTCACAATTTAGGGGTAAGTCTGCCGCAGACACAATCGCCATGTGGCCTAATGTCCAGAAAGGCGAACGCCTGCATATTTTCCCGTTTCAGAACAACGCGGACATAATGATTAACACCGCGCTTGATTATGAATTGTCTGTGCTTAAGGTTTATGCAGAACCGCTTCTGAGATGTGTTTCGCCGCTTCAAAAGGAATATTCTGAAGCTACAAGACTTTTAAAGTTCCTGACGCACTTCTCTCCGATTCCGTCAAATTTCGTACCGTCACAATCTTTGCTCCGCGAATTCATAGGCGGCAGTGAATTTAAGTACTAAAATCTTTTGGGAAAAGACACCCCTCTACTTCGGAAGCGGGGGTTTCTTTTCCCAAACCCTTATCTTCCCCAGCACCGTTCAAGGGGTTTCCCCTTGAAAATCCCCAGATTATTACCTTTTTTAAGAGTAACATATTATTTCTGCTCTTGCTTGAAACTTTATTGCGAATGACGCACCTGTCATTCCCGTGCTTGACACGGGAATCTTACAGAAAGCTTAATCGCAATCGTAAGATTGTCGGGTCATCTGTCTGCCGACAGGCAGACGCCCGACAATGACATGCGGAGAATGCGGGGGTTTCTTCCCCCAAAATGCATTATTCAGCTGGCTGGTAACGGGCTTGATTCATGTCGTCAAGTTCGATTTCGGTGGTCTTGTTGTATTGTTTCTTGTATTCAGCGAATTTCTTGTCTTTTAGGTTTGACAAAACCTTGCGCTGCTTCATCGCTTCGTTGTAGGCGGCGCGCTTTTCTTCTACCACAAGTTCGGCAGACGCAAGTTCTTCGAGAAGCTCTTCTTTGCGGATATCAAGGCGGTTTATGTAGTTTTCAATCGCAATGTGACCGGTAATATCTGTACAGACAGAGCGTTCTTTATTTGCTTCAACACGTTTAACGGCAATTTCTTTCAAAAGATTCTTTATGCGGTCGCTTTCAGAAATAGCTGCCGCCAGGGCAAGCTTAGCCTGCTCTTCGGCAAACAGCCGTAAGTCAAGAATCTTCTGCAAAGAAAATTTAAACGCTTTCACGCCTCATACTCTTCCTTAGGAATTTCGATGTGAGCAAGTTCAGCAAATTTGTTCATCGTGTCTTCGATTGTAACTTTTTCAGTTTCTTCCTGCATGAGGAATTCTTCGATTGCATCGTGCGCATTTATTGCTTCGTCAATTGCAGGGTTTGTGCCTTTCTGGTACGCACCAACATTGATGATGTCTTCCTGCTCGGCGTAAACAGCCATTAATTTGCGGATATAATCGCAGGCCTTGCGTGTTTCTGTGCCTGAAACGCGGCGTGCAAGACGGCTTATAGAAGCGAGTACGTCAATTGCAGGGTAATGTCTTGTCTGCGCAAGCTTTCTGCTCAAAACAATGTGGCCGTCGAGAATACCGCGGACTGTATCCGAAATAGGCTCGTCCATTTCGTCGCCGTCAACAAGCACAGTATAAAACGCAGTTATAGCGCCCTGCTGCGATGTACCGGCTCTTTCCAAAAGTTTTGGAAGTGCTTCATAAACACTTGAAGTATAGCCTCTCTGGGCAATCGGCTCATTAATGGCAAGACCAACTTCACGCTGTGCTTTGGCAAAACGCGTAACTGAGTCAAACATGAGCATTACGCTCTTGCCCTGGTCTCTGAAATATTCGGCAATTGCTGTTGCAGTGTATGCACCGCGTATACGCGAAAGCGGTGATGTATCAGAAGTAGCAGAAACAACAATTGAATGTCTCAATCCTTCTTCGCCTAAATCGCGTTTTATGAAGTCTATAACTTCGCGTCCACGTTCACCGATAAGTGCAATTACGTTTACGTCTGCTGTAGTGTTGCGGGCAATCATACCTAAAAGTGTAGATTTTCCTACGCCTGAACCTGCAAAAATACCGAGGCGCTGCCCTTCTCCTACAGCAAGCAGTGAGTCGATAGCTCTTACACCAGTAACTACGCGTTTTTCAATTGAACGGCGGCTCATCGGGTCTGGCGGGCTTGCAACAGCCGGATAATATGCTTCAGGCACAATGTCCGGCTTTCCGTCTGCGGCTTTTCCCATGCAGTCAAGAACTCTGCCCATCAAATCTTTTCCGACACCGACCTTTAAAACAGAACCGGAAGCAACAACCTTGCTTCCTATTTCGATGCCCTTTGTGTCAGCAAAAGTCATAAGCTGAACAGTTGTTCCGCTTAAACCGATAACTTCTGCAACAACAGACTCGCCTGTTGATGGAATAGTGATATGACAAATTTCGCCGATAACCGACTGCGGACCGGTGCTTTCTATAAGCATACCGCGTACACGAGAGACAACACCGTTATAGAGAATTGTCTCTGTGTTCTTGATGCTTTCAATATATTTGTCGAAAATTGTTGACATGTTTAGCTTTCCGTTGGAATTGCTGGTTTAACACTTGATTTAACAGGTGAAATTTCAAGAATCTTCTGCTCAAGTTCGCCAAGCTGGCTGGAAATGCGTGCATCGATTGAACCGAAATCAGTTTCAATAATACAGCCGCCCTTGTCAACAGCTGAATCTTCTACAATCGTAATGTTCTTTACGTTTTCAACAGCCTGAAGGAATTCTTTTGTGTGTTCACTTGTAAGTGCAAGCTCTGCCATATTAACGCGGATAAGAACATCGCCGCGGCCTTTAACCTTGCGCAAAGCATGTACGATATTCGACATAACGACATTGCGCTGGTTTTCAGAAATAACCTTGACGATTTTTCTAGTCATAAGAAGAACAAGGTCAACAATCTGCTGTTCTGTCTCAGAAAGAATCTGTACACGCTTGTCCATGATCTTTTCAATCATCAGGTGAAGGCGGTCAATAAGACGCTGAACTTCGGCTTTTCCCTCTTTGTAGCCTTCTTCGTGACCGGCGTCATAGCCTTCCTGACGCGCTGTAGAGGTAAGTTCTTCGCGTTTGGCATTTGCTTCTTCGAGCATTGCATCAGCTTTAGCTTTAGCGTCTGCAAGAAGAGCCGCTGCTTCATTTTCAGCATTAGTTTTCTGAATCTGTCCCTGGGTTGTCTGACGCTTAACTTCTTCAAAAGCAGCCTGTTCCGCGTCTTTTATGATGCGGTCAGCTTCAGCTTTTGCGTTGTCTAAAAGTTCTTTCTTTTCAAGTTCCCATCTGGCACGGAATTCTTCCGCTTCGGCCTTAAGGTCTTCAACAGTAGGGCCTGTATATTCAGGTTCAACTTCTTCAACTTCTTTCTCTTCCTCTTCTTCGAAAGTATGAGAAAGTTTGAGCATAATCTTATCTGTTACAGGTGTAATTTCATTTGGTCGAAATACTGCTTTTGCCATGATACATGACCCCTTTAAGGAACTTAGACAGCGGCATGAAAGCCGCTTAATTGGTTCGTGCTGAAAAAGCACAAGACACAGCAAATTCTGCCATGTCTTTATTCAATTTACAGAAACTGCCTAAAAATCAAAGTCTTTAGGCAGCCCAAATATTTACCCAATCATTATACAACAAGTTCGTCTTCGCCAGAACGTGCAATAACGATTTCGCCGGAATCTTCGAGGCGTCTGATTGTAGAAACAATCTTCTGCTGAGACTCTTCTACGTCTTTCAAGCGTACCGGTCCCATGAATTCCATATCTTCTTTAAGCATTGCCGCCGCACGTTTAGACATGTTGCGGAAGATCTTATCCTGAACTTCGGTATCAACAGCTTTAAGCGCTTTTGCGAGTTCCTGTGTATCGACTTCGCGCATAACTTTCTGGATAGCGCGGTCGTCGAGCATAACGATATCTTCGAATACGAACATGCGTTTCTTGATTTCTTCTGCCAAATCCGGATCTTCTTCTTCCAAAGATTCGATAATCGTCTTTTCAGAAGAACGGTCAACAAGGTTAAGAATCTCAACGATGCTTTCAACACCACCGGCTGCCGTGTAGTCTTCACTTGACAAGCTTGAAAGCTTCTTCTCAAGAACGCGCTCAACTTCGCGGAGAACATCCGGTGATGTACGGTCCATCGTAGCAATACGGCGCGCAACATCACTCTGAAGCTCTTCAGGGATGTTCTGCAAGATATATGAAGCCTTGTTCGGCTCAAGATAAGCAAGAATAAGCGCAACAGTCTGCGGATGTTCCTGCTGAATAAAGTTCAGCAAATGTGCCGGGTCTGTACGGCGGATGAAGTCGAACGGACGAACCTGAAGGCTGCTCGTCAAGCGGTTAATGATGTCAATCGCTTTCTGGCTGCCCAAAGATTTTTCCAACAGCTCGCGGGCGTAGTCGATACCACCAGAAGTGATAAAGTTCTGTGCCTGCATGAGTTCCTGAAATTCTTCAAGAACAGCATCTTTGAAATCAGCTTCAACGCTTTCAAGGCGTGCAATTTCAAAAGTAAGTGTTTCAATTTCATCTTCGCGCAGATGCTTGAAGATTTCAGCAGATATTTCTGATCCAAGAGAAACAAGGAAGATTGCGGCCTTCTGCTTTCCGGTAAGGCTCTTGTAATCTTTGACCTTCTTTGAATTCGATTTCTCTTTAGAACTTGTTGTCGTTGTGGTAGCCATTCTATTCCTCCATCAACCATGTGCGGATAAGCAACGCCACATCTTCAGGGTGTTCTTTTGCCATAGCAATTGCATTTTCCTGCAATTCAAGACGCTTGCGTTCTTCAACAGACATAGATACTTCCATGCCCTGCTGCTCTGCTTCCCACAAAGCACGCTCGCGCTCTGCCTGGTGCCGGCGCAGAATCTCTTCTTCCTTGAGACGGCGGCGGCGTTCCATTTCGCGGCTGATAATACGGAAGAGAATAAAAGCCACGAGCAATACTGCAATACCGATACCGGTAATAATCAAAGTCTGGCGTGTCTGCAGCTGTCTGAAGTACAATGCGTCTTCTTCTTCAAACTGCCTTGTGCGGTCAAACTGAATACATACAACTGAAACAGCATCACCGCGCGAACGGTCATAACCGATAGCATTCTGAACAAGCAAAGTAGCCTTTGCGATGTCATCATCCGGAACCGGAAGGTATTCTCTTTCGATAGAACCGTTAGGAAGAGCTACAAGCTTGCCGTTCTCATCATATTTCTTCTGCCATGTACCGTCAATGTTTACAGAAACTGTAACACGGTCAATCGTCGGTCTCTTTTCAGATGAAACCTGGCGTTCGTTAATAACTTCGTTCTTCTTTACGCCGCTTTCTGTTGATACGCCGTACAAGTTAGACATATCTGAATAAACAGGCGGATTCTGGCCTTCAACGCCGGCCGGTCCTTCAGGGTTATAGCCTGTTCCTTTCCATTCCTTATGAACTTCTTCAGAAGAAATTGTAACAGACGGAACGATTTCAGAGTCATCGTATGGTGTATCCGGGTTGTCAGCTTTGATGACAATCGGTGAATACTCTTTAGCTTCAATTTTCTGCTTAGACATGTCCATGTCAATCTTGATGTTCAAATCGCGGACGCGGTCTATACCGAAAGTCTGCTGCAAAGCGTTCAAGACTTTTGCACGGTAAACGGCTTCCTGTTTCTGAATGAGCTTCTGCTCTTTTTCTGTAACAGAGACGTTGTCGATTTCAGCCATGCCTTCAAAGTCGTTTAAGATATTTCCCTGTGAATCTGAAATAACAACATTTTCAGCAGTAAGGCCAGTAATAGCTTTAAGAACTATCTTCTGAACACCTTCAATCTTTTTTCTGTTTGTCGGCAAATCGCTGCCCGGCTTTGTATAAAGAACGATACTTGCCGTTGTAGGATTCTGGTCTTCAACAAAAAGTGCATTCTCAGGTATTTGAATAACTACATTAGCGCGGTCAACATCATCGAGAGATTCAATGTGCTGTTTTACAACTTCTGTGATTGAACGGCGCAAGTTTACGTTGCGCTCAAAATCTGTTGTTGTCCAGCGTTCAATATCAAACAAAGCCCAAGGATCTACAGAAGAAGGAACTAAATCTTCTCTGACCAAAACCGCACGCATACGGCGGGCTGTAGCTTCATCTTTTACTGAAATGATTCCGGCAGCATTAACCTGTGATTCAACGTTTTCTTCAGCAAGACGAAGCGTAATTCTGTCTCTTGCAGCTTCATCTGTAATTGCTGTATTAAACAGCGGTACTGAAGACGGTTTTGCTGAAATGCGTGTGACTAAAACAAGCGCAATAATTACAACAGCAACAATAGCAATTAATATTGCGCGCTGTACAACGGTCCACTTAGACCATAACTCTTTAATTTGTGCCAACAGCTTTTTAAGCCATTCGTTCATGACACCCCTCCCGTGAACGAACATATCGAATGAGAAACTTACTGTTCAGTTTGTTTCTGCCTTCTTTCAAAATTTTAATCCTTACCGTGTGGTAGTAATTTCATTCCAATCTTTAATAACTCTGTCAATGACTGTCTGCGCTAAATTAAGCGAAAGACTGGCTTCAGCCATTGCAATTGTAACATCATGAACATCAACTGAATCCGGGTCTGTAATAAGCTGCTGGGCGATTGAATCGCTTGCCATCTGCTTGTCATTAACCGAACTTACTGCATTCAAAAGATACTGCTCAAAAGAGCCTCTGGTTTTTGCAGTCTCAGTTTCCTGCTTCCGTCTAATATCTTGCGTCATCATCGATGTCAGCGGCTCTGATCCGATATGTGCCGGATCAGTGCGGATCATTGACAATGTGCCCAAGCTGGTTATCATCTATTACCTCCCGATTTCAAGGGCTTTCATGAACATTTCTTTAGACCCCTGAACAACAGATGAATTTGCTTCATATGCACGATTGGCAGCAATTAAGTCTACCATTTCATTAACTATATTAACATTAGGATACTCAACATATCCAGCATTCGGTCCGCTAAGAATTGCATCAGGATGCTGCGGATCATAAACAAGGCGGCCTGGCGCATCGTCTTTTACGATTTTAGAAACACGGACACCCTGACCAAGACCTTTGTCCATCTCGTTTGAAACGAAAGGACCGCGCCATGTAAGTTCTTCATTTATAGGCTGAAGAACAACGCGGGAACGCTTAAAACGTCCGCCGTCCTGTGTTCTTGTAGTAGACGCATTAGCTATATTATCCGATATAACGTCGGTTCGCAAGCGTTCAACGCTCATTCCTGTTGCAGCAATATTAATACTTGAAAAAAGACCCATCATCTAACTCCTATTTTAACACAGATTTGACTTGAGAGAACTCAAAAGTTTGCAACTGAGTCAATAATTGATAGTTGAGCTGAATCTTGAGTACATTCATTGCCTCTGTTTCTGCATCAACGTTATTTCCATTTGCTTTTGTGGTAGATAAATAATCGCGTACACGGCGCGGTTCTACTGTGCGGTAATCACGGAAACCTTCTGACTGGATGTGTTTCTCGTTTGTTGTCCGCATTTTGAAAGCTTCGCCCTGATTCTTTTCTGTTTCAAGTGCGCGCTTAAGTTCGCTCTCAAAATTAACTTCAACACGCTTGTAATTCGGAACTTCTGAATTTGCAAGGTTATTAGCTGTAACCTGATAACGCAAGGTGCTTACGTCCATTGCGCGGTGAAGCATGTCAGTTGTTCTTGTAAAACTATTCATATTGACCTACCCTGTATGGAATTAACGCAAATTGCAGAAAGTTCCATACAATTTCATTGTCGGCAAACAAAATAAAGACTTAAGTGTTTTGATTTTTTTTAGAAGCAATACTGTAAAAATTATCCAATCCCCTTTTTTCTTCTTAATATTCTTTTTATTCCTTAATTGTATCACAATATTTACTTTTTTAAAAATGAAAAAGCCGGTCAAAACCGGCTTTTGATAACATTTTGCTGTCTTTACAGAATATATTTTGACAAATCCTGGTCTTGAACAACGTCTTTAAGATGCTCGTCAACGTAATCTGCCGTTATTTCGATTGTCTCACCGGCATGGGCATCTGCCTCAAAAGACAAGTCTTCAAGCAGATTTTCCATAATCGTATGAAGACGGCGGGCACCGATATTTTCCATGCGCGTGTTAACCTCTTCAGCAAGAGAGCTCATTCTGTTAATTGCATCATCGTTAAACTTAACAGTGACGCCTTCTGTTGCAAGAAGCTCAGTATACTGCTTAATCAATGCGTTTTTCGGTTCAAGCAGAATACGTCTGAAATCTTCAGCATTCAAAGATTCAAGCTCAACGCGGAGCGGGAAACGTCCCTGAAGTTCCGGTATCAAGTCGCTCGGCTTTGAAACAGAGAATGCACCGGCTGCAATAAACAGAATATGCGTAGTATCAACTACGCCGTATTTTGTGTTTACGTTAGAGCCTTCAACAATCGGCAGAATGTCGCGCTGCACGCCCTCGCGTGAAACGTCCTGTCCGCCGCCGCGCTCGCCCCTTACGGCAATTTTGTCGATTTCATCAATAAAGATAATGCCCATCTGCTCAACGCGCCTCTTGGCTTCGTCGCAGACTTTGTCCGGGTCAATCATTTTATCAAGCTGTTCAGCTATAATAATTTCGCGGGCTTCCTTTACAGTTACAAGCTTTTTCTTTGAACGTGCGCCTGAAATCATATTTGTAAGGTTCATCATCGTAGATTCAAGGTCTTCGATGTTACCGCCTGCAAAGATTTCCATTGTCGGCCCTTGCGGACGTCTGTTTACACTGACTTCAACCTCGCGCTCTTCAAGCTTGCCGTCGCGGAGCATCTGTCTGAATTTTTCGCGTGTTGCGGACATATCGCCGGCAGGTGCGGCAGGCTGTTCTGCAAAATGGGCGTTTGTAACGTCCGTAAATGCAGGCAGATTCGCCTCTGAAGGCGGTATATCGTTCTTCTGTTTCGGGTTGCTGCCCGGAAGCAGAAGGTCAAGCAAGGCTTCCTCAACTTTTTCTTCTGCGGAAGACTTCATCTGCTCCTGCATTTCAGCTTTAACCACGTTGTAGCCGACTGCCATTAGGTCTCTTATCATTGATTCAACGTCGCGGCCAACATAGCCGACTTCTGTATATTTTGTGGCTTCAACTTTTAGAAACGGAGCACCGCACAGTTTTGCAAGACGGCGTGCAATTTCTGTTTTACCAACACCTGTAGGGCCGATCATCAGAATATTCTTAGGTGCAATTTCTTCGCGGATGTCCTTAGGCAGCTTAAGACGGCGGGTTCTGTTTCTTAATGCGATTGCAACCGCTTTTTTTGCCTTATGCTGCCCGATGATGTAATTATCGAGACGGCTTACTATCTCGCGCGGGGTCAGTTCCTCAAGGTTTTTAGTTGATACGTCTGGTTCGCTCATTTAAAGCTCCTCTACAGTGATGTGGTCGTTTGTATAAATGCAGATTGAACCGGCAATTGCAAGGCTTTTTTCAGCAATTTCACGTGCAGAAAGGTTTGATGATTCCATATAAGCCATGGCGGCGGCATAGGCGTAGTTTCCGCCAGAACCGATTGCAAGAACATCATGTTCAGGCTCTATTACGTCACCGTTGCCAGAAATCAGAAGGATTTTGTCCTTGCTTGCGATGAGCAGCAGTGCTTCAAGGTTGCGCAAAGCTTTGTCTGTGCGCCAGAGTTTCGCAAGCTCTACGGCGGCGCGTGTAATGTCGCCATTATATTCCTGAAGTTTTGCTTCGAATTTATCAAAAAGGTTGAATGCGTCTGCCGTTGCACCGGCAAAACCTGTGAGCACTTTTCCGTCATACATTCGGCGCACCTTGCGTGCGTTGCCTTTCATAACAGTATTTCCCATTGTCACCTGACCGTCGCCGGCCATGGCAACCTTTCCGTCTTTTTTAACTGCAATAACTGTTGTACTGCGGACTTTTGGTGTTTTCATCTTGAAAATAGAAAAGCCGGAGCTTCTCAAATCCTCCTAAAATCTGAACAGCTGAAATTTTCAGCACGGTGAATATGTAACTAATGTACCAATTTCAGTTAGAAAAGACAAGGTTCGGTTTTGCCGATTAAGCGTTAACCGGCAAAACCTATTATTTTGTGGACAACACAAAATCAGCACTTTTCGCTGACTAAAGCCAATGAAGCTTCTTTTGGTGCGGCTTTTTTGTTTAGGCGAATTTTATACAGCACTCAAACACGCAGCGGCCGCTTTCTTTAATGTGGACGAAGGTTTTACCGGCGCAATCCGAAGCTTCCCGTCGGTAAACACGGAGAGTCTGTCCTTCCTTGCTTTCGCCTGTGTAATGAACTTCGAGATCTGTAATTTCATGGCTTTGCAGAAAATCATCTGAAAAAACGCTGAGGGCAAATTTGATGTATTCGATATTGTTCATGTGATGTGACATGTCAATGTGGCATGAACGGATTACCTGTTCAAAGGCAAGCTCATCTTCCGTAAAATCTGAAGGAAAGCGCTCGAACGCTTCATTAAAAACTGGCTCCGGGAATCCTTCCTTTGGATAAGGCAGAGTTGTGATTTTTACAGGGCGGTGGGTTTCAAGGCTCAAAACGCATGCTTCTTGATTTGCTACAAGAAGACGCTTGCCGTCTTTGTCTGCAATTTCTGTATTAACATGGGTGCGCATTCCAAGATTGTCAATTGGAAAAGTGCGGGCAGTAACAATTTCGCGCCAGTCAGGACGGCGTTCAAAATGAACTTTAGTCTTTGTAAACACCCAGAAGTCGTTGAACTTTTCACGGTAAATAATGCCGTCACAGCCCATCGCATTAAAACATTCAGTAAGATTATCCTGCACAAGCAGCACAGACTGTGCCACGCCCATGCGGACAGAAGAATCAATAAAAGCCGAAGAAATCTCGCGCCGGCTTTCAAAAATCAAATTGTTATTCATGGCTTACAATATAATGAAACGGCGGCGGTAAATCAAGAATCACTTCGGAAGCTATAACGGATTTTCTTTATCCATTAATTCTGCCGTCTACATCTTTATAGACTTCCATACTCTCCCGTTTGCCGATGCCCCATACTTCTATGATTTCTATTTTTTCAGGCGCTAAAAGCCTGTAAACAATTCTTATACTTTTTCCACATGCATACAACTTATAAAAACCTGTTAAATCCATATTTGCTTTGTTCCCCAATGGAAAACCTAGAAATGGATTTTTATCGAGTTTTGCAAATTTTTTATCTACTTCGATTCTAATACTGCCATCTAAATTGTTGTATTCTTCAGCGGCTTCTGGGATTAATTGAATTTTATCAAATTCAGCTTTTTTATCTTCCCATTTTTTAGCCATTATTTATCCTTCAAAGATGACCAGCTGACATTTTTTGAAGCATCATAGTGGCTCATCCTTTCCTGAACCATTGAATAAATTTCTTTCTGCTCCTCAATTTCTTCCAATTGAGCAAGTTTTTCATAACGGTCAAAAGGCATTATAACTGCTTCCATAACATTATTTTTCATTATGAAAACAGGCTGCTTGTCTTCTGAGATTTTTCGTACTGTCTGAGTGAGAGTTTTCTGCAACTGAGTAATCGGCATAATTTGAGCTGTATCTACCATCATATTATCACCTATAAACGTAGAATAATATGTATTTTTCTATACAGTCAAGTGCTATTTTGAGCTGCCACCGTGAGGGTGTGCCTGATTATAAGTGCGCACAAGCTGTTCGGTTGTAACGTGCGTATAACGCTGTGTCGTAGAAATCGAGGCATGGCCGAGAAGTTCCTGCACAACCCTAATGTCTGCGCCGTTAGAAAGCAGCGTAGTCGCAAAAGTGTGGCGAAGCGCGTGCGGCGAAATATGGTGGTTTGTGCCTTCGATGCCTGAATATCTGTTGATGATGTAACGTATGCCGCGGATTGTGAGCGCCGTGCCCTGCTGGTTTACAAAAAGCGCGTCAACGTCTGCATCTTTTTTGACGTGCTGCCGCCTTTCAAGCAGATATTTCTTAAGCGACGTAACGGTTTCAGCTGAAAAAAACACGCGCCGTTCCTTTTTGCCTTTTCCAAGCACAATTGCGGAGCTGAAATCATGCGACAAATCTTTAAGCTTAAGCCCTGCAAGCTCGCCGACACGGCAACCAGACGAATAAAGGCATTTGATGATTGCTTCATCGCGGCTAGGCCAGAGCAAGTTGGTCTTTTCTGGCTGGGCGCAGAATTCTTCGGTTTCAGAAGGATACAAGAAACGAGGCATTTTTTGCGGCGCTTTTATGGTTTTTAGCCTTAGCGCAGGGTTTGCGCTTATATAGCCCATTCTGAAAGCATATTTGAAAAACGAACGCACGGCTGAAATAAAGCGGTTTATGCTTGTTGCGGCAAATTTCTTTTCAGTCAGCTGCGCCACGCAAAGCTGCAAATCACCAAGCGTAATGTTCTCAAGTTCAGTTTCTGCACCAATCATTTCGACCATAAGCGCAAGGTCGTGCTTGTAGCCTTCAAATGTGTTGCCGGAAAGGTTTCTTACGCCGTAAATATAAGACAAAAATTCTTCAATTTTTGAAGCCATTGAACTCATTTTCAGCCCTGCCCGCCTTAACGCTTATTCGTCAGAACCTTCCAGATTTTCGCCGTCGTCTTCTGAAGTGTGCAAATAGTCACATTCCGGGTTTATGCAAGACTTGATTGTGCCATGCTTTTTTGTGTACTTCTCAACGAGGAACTGGCCGCATTTCGGGCAGGTTGCGTTAATCGGCTTAAAGTGGCTGATAAAGTCACATTCCGGGTAATTCGTGCAGCCGTAAAACTCTTTGCCGCGGCTCTTGGTCTTTCTTGCGACAATCTCGCCGTTGCAGCCTGGGCGCGGACATTTTGCAAGCGGAATCGACCGCGTGTTTCTGCACTCCGGGAAGCCCGAACAAGCGAGGAAGAAGCCGAATCTGCCGAGCTTTTTGACCATCGGCTTTCCGCAAAGCTCGCAGACTTTGTCGGTCTTTTCGTCCATCATGCCTTTGTAGCTTTCAAGTGAGCCCATAAGCTCGTCAACGCGGTCTTTGAAGCCAAAGAAGAAGTCGCCCATCATCTTCGTCCAGTCAAGCTTGTCGTCTTCAATTTTATCAAGATTGTCTTCGACTTCAGCCGTAAAATTTTCGTTGATAACTTCGGGGAAAGATTCAACAAGAATGTCGCAAATCATTCTGCCAAGCGGAGTCGGTACAAGCTGCTTGTTGCTTCTGTTTACATAATAGCGGTCAAGCAAAACCGAAATAATCGGCGCATAAGTTGAAGGGCGGCCTATGCCCTTTTCTTCAAGCATTTTGACGATAGAAGCGTCTGTGTAGCGCGCCGGACCTTGCGTAAAATGCTGTTCAGGGTAAAATTTGAGCGGCTCAAGGTTTTCGCCAACAGAAAGCGACGGCAATGAAACGCCTTTATCTTCTTTTGTAGAAAGAAGCTTGATTGCGCGGTAAAAGCCCTTCTCTACAACTTTTGTAGCTGAAAGGCGGAACAATGCGCTGCCGGCCTGAATATCAACGCTTGTCGTACGGTTCTTTGCATTAGCCATCTGGCTTGAAACAAAGCGTTCCCAGATTATCGTGTAAAGGCGCAGCTGATCTCTCGTCAAGAATTCCTTGACATAGTCAGGCGTATAAGTCACATAAGTCGGTCTGATTGCTTCATGCGCGTCCTGCGCTTTTTTGCCGACTGAATATTCAATCGGCTGCGGAGGAAGTTCTTTCGGGTAATTTTCGCTGATAAATTTGCGTACTTCTTCAATTGCGACAGGCGAAATGCGCACTGAGTCTGTACGCATATATGTAATCAAGCCCACGCGGTTAGAGCCGATGTTCACGCCTTCGTAAAGCTGCTGTGCAACCTGCATAGTCTTTTTTGACGTAAAGCCGAGACGGTTTGCCGCAGCCTGCTGCATCTTTGAAGTTGTGAACGGCGGCTTAGGCTTTACAGATTTATCCGTGTCTTTAATGTCGCTGATAACGCACTTTGCGTTCTTGATTTCAGCAATAATGTCGTTTACAGATTTTTCGTTTGTAAGAGAAGGTTTTTTGCCGTCATACTGAACAAGCTGAGCTGTAAATTTGCTCTTGCCTTTCATAAAATCTGCGTCAAGAGTCCAATATTCTTCAGGAATGAAATTCTCAACTTCTTTTTCGCGCTCGCAAATAAGCTTTAACGCTACAGACTGAACGCGTCCGGCTGAAAGGCCGTTCTTTACCTTCTTCCACAAAAGTGGAGAAAGATTATAGCCGACAAGCCTGTCTAAAACTCGGCGCGCTTTCTGCGCGTTGACTTTTGCTTCATCAATGTCAGACGGACTTTTTACTGCTTCAAGAATTGCCTGCGGCGTAATCTCGTTGAAAACAATGCGGTGAATCGGTGCTTTTACTTTATCTGCAAATGCGGAGCGCAAATGATACGCGATTGCTTCTCCTTCGCGGTCATTATCACTTGCCAGCAGAACTTCGTCTGCTTTTTTTGCTTCTTTCTGCAATTCTTTGAGCAATTTTGCTCTGCCGCGCACAGTTATATATTCAGGTTGAAAATTATTCTCAACATTTACAGCCAATCTGGATTTTGGCAAGTCAATCAAATGACCCATTGAAGCGCGGACTGTGTAACCTGCTCCCAAATATTTCTCGATAGTTTTTGCTTTTGCCGGCGACTCTACAATCACCAATGTCTGTTTCTTTGTCTTTTTTTTGGCAGCAGTTTTTTTCTCTGGCATAAATACGTCCTCTATATCTTTTTCATCGCTATTTTTTCTATCAATTGTTAATGAAAAATTCTATTTTCTTTGTTTTTATTCAAAAACATCGGCAGATTTTTCTATAAAGAACCAAAAAACTCAATTAATGCTGAATTACTGCCAGAATCTCGTCCGCGCTGCTTATAACAGGCGCGCCGTCATTAATATATTGATTTATGTCCATTTTTTTGGTTTGTGTCAATTCTTGTCCGGGCTGTTTCGTGCAGCATTCGTGAAAAACAAGTTCTCTGCCCTGCTCTATCGCAAAATCTGCCGTTATAAGCGCACCAGAGCCTCTAGGCGCTTCGATAACAGCTGTAATGGAAGATAATCCCGAAATAATTCTGTTGCGCGCCGGAAAGCACCATTTTTGAGGAGCAGCCCCAGGCGGGTACTCGCTTAAGATACAGCCGCCTTTTTCGAGCATTACACGGCTTAATCTTCTGTGCCCGGCCGGATAGATGTTTTCAACTCCGCAGGCAAGAACTGCACATGTACTTGCGCCGCCGTCAAGCTTTCCGGTTTTGGCAGAAACCGCACCCTTGTGCGCCGCGCCGTCAATACCATGCGCAAGCCCTGAAACAACAGTTACACCATTTTCGGCAAGGCTTTTAGATATTTCAAATGCTGCCTTTAATCCCTGTGCTGTGGCACGGCGGGTGCCTACAATTGCTGCGGTCTTTTCTGCAAGGCAGCCGATATTTCCCCGCCAGAAAATCATAAAAGGCGGGTCAAAAATCTCTTTTAGCAGTGCAGGATAATCATCATCTTCTTGAAGACAAGTCTTTATATTATACGCCTGCATTATTTTTAATGCGTATTCTACCTGTTTTTCAAGTTTTTCTGGAAACCATAGCCTGCTCTTTATTTCACGCTTTATGATTTTGGAAATATCGCTTACCGTAAGCTGCTCAAGCTCTTTTAAGCTTGAAATATTTCTGCTTAAAATGCGCTTCTCGCCGGGCTTTAAGAACACAATATGAGAGATACCGAGCGCAAGAGGCAGATTATTCATACATGGCATCCAGTACCGCCTTTTTATTGGCGGCAGCAGCTTCCTTACGCTCTTTTGAAGTGTCTGCCGCTATAACTTTGTCATACATTGCTACTGCCGCTTCGTAGTCATAGGTCATATAATAGGCATGTCCCAAAAGCATCATTGCCTCAGTGTTTTTTTCTTCAATTGTAAGTGCTTTTTCCAGTAGAGGAACAGCTTTTGCCGGCTGATTCATCTCCAGAACGTACAAAACCGCAAGACCATAAATTGCTCTAAAATAGTCCGGTTCAAGGTCCACAGCACGTTTGTAGCCTGATTCTGCAAGCAGAAGATAATTGTCACGCTCTGTTGTTTTTCCGTCTGCGTTAAAGTCAAGCGTGGCTTTTGCCATAAAACCTGCGGAAACACCTATGTAATAGAAAAGATTCTGATTCTGGGGATAATACTGCACAGCCTTTTGAAGTGCAGATAAAGCCTCACCGTACATTTCTCCGTCAATGTACTTTACTGCAAGAATTTTGTACCAGCTGCCGGTCTGCTCCTGCAAAGCCAGCAGCTCCTCAGCGCGTGCTTCGTTTTTAGCTATTGCTTCTTCAAGTTCTTCTACAGTTAAAGGATTTTCAACGCCTGCTTCAAGCGCTTCAAGGTGCTTTATCTTCTGTCTGGCTGAATTTTTTCTGCCTAAGACAAAATAGCTTAGTACAATGCAGCAGATAAATATACATGCAAAAATCAAATTCCGTTTATTCATAAGTGATTTCCTATAAGTAATATATATGATTTTTTTTATTATTTTGTACCTGAAGGCTGTTTATTTTTAAAATTTTTTGAATTTTGTGGAAAATATTCGTTGTAATAGTCGTGAAGCGACTCATTATCAACGTGGGTATAAATCTGTGTTGTGGAAATGTCTGAATGTCCGAGCAAAGCCTGAACTGAGCGCAAGTCTGCACCGCCTGCAAGCATGTGCGTAGCATAAGAGTGGCGCAGCGTATGCACTTTGGCCGTTACGCCAGTTTTGGCTTCTAATTCCTGAAAGCGCTTCCAGATTCCCTTTCTTGAAAGCGGTTTTGCCTGATAGTTTACAAAAACGGTGGGCACAAGTCTGTCACCCACAATTTTTGGACGTGCTTCTTCAAGCCACTTTTTGAGCCAGTCGTAGGCAGCGCCGCCAAAAGGCACAATACGCTCTTTTGAGCCTTTGCCGTTTACAAGAATCATGCGCTCTGCAAGATGCACCTGCTCTGTCAAAAGACCGGCAGCTTCACTTATACGCAGCCCGCATGAATAGATAAGCTCAAAAAGTGCGCGGTCGCGTACGCCCAACGGCGTTGAAACATCAATAGAAGCCAAAAGTGCATCGACCTCTTCAATGGACAAAACACGCGGCAAAGTTCTGTGATATTTAGGCTTTTCAAGCAGCAGCGCAGGGTTGTCAGTCCAAGTGCCTAGCGAAGTCATAAACTCACCGTATGCACGCAAAGCCGAAATGTCTTTTGCTATTGTACGTTCATCTGCGCCTTCAGTTTTACGGAACACCAAAAAACGTGAAAGTTCCTGAACAGGTATCATATCGCTAATAGAAAAACCGCCTGCTGCACCATCAGGCGTCTCAAGCCAATGGTACAAGGCGGTTAAACTCAAAGCGTATGTTTCTGCAGAAAGCTTTGCTTTATGGCTTACCGTGAGTAAATAAGCATAAAACTGTTTTACTGCATGGCAACAGAATTCCATAAAAAGCTAATTGTTTTTCGGTGTAAGATTAATTGTTCCTTTGCGCTGGCAGGCAGGTCTGTCAAGATCATCGGCAAAAGTTCTTTGTCCTGCCAAACGGGAAGGCTGCCCTGGCTTGCTTTCTGATCCGCCGCCTGAAAGACGGATCCATTCATTTCTTGAGAAAACTTCGTTTTTATCGTCTTTAATTTCAGGCTGCTTTTCTTTAACAGCATCAGCGATTATATCTCTGTCTGTTGCTTTATTTGTTCTAAAATCAGCATTGAAGCCTGTTGCAATAACAGAAACCAAAACTTCTTCGTTCATGTTCTGATCAATTGCAGTACCGGTAATAATAAGCGCTTCCGGATCAGCTGTTGCTGTGATGATTTTTGCAATTTCTTCAGTTTCAACCAAAGAAAGCGAATCATCGCCGGTAATACTGATAAGAATGTTCTTTGCGCCTTCGATTCTTGAATCTTCAAGCAGCGGGTTGTTGATGGCGGCGGTTGCTGCATCTACAGCTCTGTTTTCGCCTTTGCCAAGACCAGAACCCATAATTGCATCGCCTTTGTTTTCCATTGTTGTCTTTACGTCAGCAAAGTCAACGTTGACAAAGCCCGGCTTTGTAATCAAGTCTGAAATACACTGAACACCCTGGCGGAGAACATCATCAGCCATTCTGTAGGCTTCTTTTATCGGTGTCTTTTTATCTACAATTTTCAAGAGATTCTGATTAGGAATAACTATAAGAGTATCAACTGCTGCACGGAGTTTTCTGATTCCTTCTTCTGCAAGCGCCATCTTGACTTTGCCTTCATAATCGAAAGGTTTTGTAACAACGCCTACAGTCAATGCACCCTGATCACGTGCAATTTTTGCGATAACAGGTGCTGCACCGGTTCCTGTTCCACCGCCCATTCCGGCAGTAACAAAGACCATGTTTGCACCTTTCAAGATTTCCTTGATTGTTTCGGTATCTTCCTGAGCAGCCTTTTCTCCGATTTCAGGCTTACCGCCAGCACCGAGACCGCCGGTCAATTTTGAACCTATACCAATTTTTTGAGCTGCATTTGAATAATTCAATGCCTGAACATCAGTATTTGCTACGATAAATTCTACATTTTCAAGACCACAGGCAATCATGCGGTTTACTGCATTTGAACCGCCGCCGCCTGCGCCAATTACTTTAATAACTGTCGGACTTACATTCTGCTGACTAAGAACTTCAATATCCATCATGTTTCCTCCCACCACTCATAGGAAAACGTGTAAACTATGCATTAAAATTTTTTTTACTGCTACTATATATCAAAAGAATCGGATATTTTCAAGAAAAAATTAGAGGATTTATGAACAGGCTGTAAAACTGTGCAAAAAAATTGCACAGTTCCACCACTAGAAAAACGCCTTGAAAAATTCTTTTATACCTGCAAACAGGTCTTTAGTTAAAGTATTATCCCTCTGTTTTGTTTCTCTAATTTGTAATTGACCGGACTCAATTGCCTTTCTGCGGACATCAGCCTGTGTAAGAACTATACCTGTTGCTGTAGCAAATTGTGGCGAATGATATTCATCAAACAATCCGCCCATTTTTGCAGCATTACCGATTCTGACTGCCGATGTATCAAAAACATACGATGTCAAATCTGCAATACCGTGCATTAATGCACCGCCGCCGCACAAAACAATATTGCCTGAGAGCTGCTTTGATTTTGTCAATAAAGCAAGCTTGTCACGTGTCATTTCAAGAATTTCCTGAACGCGCGGCTGGATTATCTGGCACAATTCCTGACGTGTAATAATCTCCGGCGCTCTTCCGCCAACACCAGGAAGCAATACTTCTTCGTATGTATCAAGCAGAGGTTCCCAGCAGCAGCCGGCATCTATCTTAATTTTTTCAGCATTTTCAGTAGATATTCCCTTAACAATAGAAATATCATTTGTGACCATCTGTCCGCCAATTGGAATTGAACATGAGCAGACAGGAGCGTCATCACAGAGAACAAGCACATCAGTTGTTCCGCCGCCAAGGTCAATTAAAATTGAACCGAGATTGCGTTCTTCCTGAGTCATTACAGAACGGGCGGCAGCCAGAGTTTTCAGCATAATGCCGTCTACACCATAAGCAGCGCGGTTTACACACCTGACGATATTCTGTGTAGCTGTAACAGAAGCCGTAACAATATGCACTTCTACTTCAAGACGCACACCAATCATTGCACGCGGTTCTTTTAAGCCGCCCTGGCCGTCAACTATATAAGACTGTGGAATTACATGAAGAATTTCACGGTCCATTGGAATCATTATTGCACGCGCAGCATCAATTACGCGGTCAATATCAGACTGATCTATTTCTTTGTTTTCTTTTCCTTTGCTTGAAACTGCAACAAGACCTTTTGAATTGAAACTTTCAATTTGAGAACCGCCAATCGCAACATAACAGGAAGTTACTTCACAAGCTGACATTAACTCAGCTGCTTCTATTGCAGATTGAATGGCTTTTAAAGTAGCCTCGATATTAAGAACAACACCCTTTCTAAGACCTGTTGACGGGCTTGAACCGACACCAGTTACATTCAAGCTTCCGTCTTCAGATAATTCGGCTATAACAGCCCTTACATTACATGTTCCTATGTCCAGTCCGACAATTACATTATTCAAAATCCAGCTCCCTACCGGTTAGAATCATTATTCAAAGCTCCACCCCTAAGCTGATATGAACGGTCTGAATTTCTAGTTTTATAAGAAACAGCTCCGTAGCGCAAATCAACCTCTGTCACATCAGGATCAAGGGAATCAATTACATCAAGCACAACCATCATATACTGTAATGATTCTTCATTCAATTCTTTATCGGCTAAAACACGGATTTTTGAATGCATTGGATATAATATAAGGTCATATTCACCATAATCTTTCGGTGAAATTCTAATTTCTGAAATTGCACTGAAATATGCAGGCTTTGTTTCAAGAATTGTGCCAATCTGCTTAAGAAGCGGTCTCAGCTTTGTATTAAGACGGATTCCAGGATGCGGGTTCTCAAAAGTCAAACCGCTTATAATCGGCACATTTCCATTCGGAAGACTTCCGTCTACACGGTACACATAACCTGTCTTGTCAATCTGAACTGCAACAGATTTTCCGTCAACTTCTGCAATTGCAATGGCAGCGGTTTTGCGCTCAGTAACAGTTATTATAACCTGATCAGGAAAACTCTTTTCAACCTGAACACTTTCAAACAGCGGCAGCTTTTTCAGCTTAGAAGACAAAGCACCGGTATCAAAATTTATCCATGTTTGTCTGACGTTCAACCCGCACAACCTTATTATATCATCCGGTGTGTATTGGGTTAAACCTGAAAACCGGACCTGAACAGAAGCTGTACAAGGGATAATAACCACATAAATTACAGCTTCAACAACAAGAACAGCAAAAAGAACTGCGACCAGTATTTTCAGAATATTAGTGCGCATATCAGCTGTTTTTGCTTTTTTCACCTTGCTCAATCTCTCTTTCTGAGAACAATAACGATCTGCATCTGCAAAACTGTACATATCACCCATTTTCAGTTACCCTCTCCTTTATTCCATCTGGATACATTTATTATTAAACCGCAAAAGCTCATTGACACTATCAGGGACGTTCCGCCCGAAGAAAAGAACGGCAACGGAATTCCTGTTGAAGGGAACAAACCGCAGACAACGCCGCAATTCATTATAGATTGAATTAGTATTGCGCTGACACAGCCAAAAGCCAGCAGGCTTCTGAATCTGTCTTTGCAAACTAATGCAATCATATAACCTCTTATAATAAAATATGACAGAACAACAAAATACAGGACAATACCGAAGAAGCCCATTTCTTCAGCCCAGCCTGCAAATATAAAGTCAGACTGAACTTCTGGAATTGAAATGCTTCCTCTGAACAAGCCGCCTATTCCCTGCCCCCAGAAGCCGCCGCCAGAAACAGCCTTTCTTGCCATATTAAGCTGATAGCCGCCACCATAAGGGTCAATAGACGGGTTCAAGAACGAAATAATTCGCTCAACGCGGTAAGGCTCTGTAAAAACAAACAGCAGAACAACAGGCAGAACCAGGCAGAAAAAGATAACAAACCACCGTAATTTTATGCCTGAAAAGAAAAACAGAACAAAACTCAAAATCATCACTATAAGCGAAGTTGAAAAGTCGTTCTGAAGATAAATAAAAATAACAAAAACCGATGTCATTATAACAGCCGGAATAATTGTCGCGGCAAGCTCATCAAGTCTGTCGTGCTTTTTTGCGAACAGATGAGCCAGATAAAGAACTATAACAAGCTTTGCGGGCTCAGATGACTGAAACTCTATGCCGGCGATTCCGAGCCAGCGTCTGGCACCATTCTTTTCAATACCGATTCCCGGAATACATGTAATCATGCACAAAAATATTGAGGCAAGCACAATTGCCGGAAGAAAACCTCTTACCCTGTCAAGGTCAATCATTGAAAGAAAGAAGACAACGACAATACCGGTTAACAAAAACACAATCTGACGCTTAACAAAAAACAGCTCATCATTTTTAATACGCAATCCCGGATTAATTGAAACGCTATATAAAGTCACTAAACCAAGACCAAGAAGCAAAATAAACGAAACAAGAAAACCGATATCCGTCTTTTTGCCAATAATGATTTTTTCAGACGAATGAAAGAAATTAATGTTCATCATGCGTGGCCTCCAAGCTTAATATTCAAAGCGTCGGCAGCACGCCACAATTCCATTCCCTTAGAAGCTTTAAGCAGAACTAAATCGCCGTTGCAAACAGCAGTTTCCAGTTCTTCTGAAATATCCTCAATTTTGTCACTCCAGAAGCTTCTCTTTTTGTCTTTGCAGGCAAGATAAGCGTTTTTCATCTCGCCGCCAAAGAAGATTACATAATCAGCCTTTGACTTTGCGGCTTTTGTACCAAGCTCGGCATGAAGTGCCTTAGATTTTTCGCCAAGCTCAAGCATATCGCCCAAGACGTAAATCTTTTTGCCCTTCCATTCGAGGTCATCGCAAAATGTAATCGCGCTTTCCATTGAATCAGGATTTGCGTTATAGCAGTCATGCACTAAAGTCTTTTCGCCGCGGTAAATCTGGCTGCGGCCAAAAATTGTCTTTACGCTCTCCAGACCTTTTTTGATTTCGGCTGTAGACAGGTGCAGATATTCGGCGACAGAAATTGCAGCCAAAGCATTTGAAAAATTGTGCTTTCCCGGCACAGGGAATCTTATAAACACGCCGTCATATTCAAAAGTTGTTCCGTCTAAGCCGGAAGAAGACACTTCACGGATTTTGCGGTTTGATTTAATCCCATATTTTTCTATCCGGCCTTTTTTTACTTTCTGCAAAAAAGAAGCATATTTGTCATTTTCAGGAACAAAACCGATGCAATTCTCTGAAAAATTTGAAAAAATCTGCTTTTTCTCTTCAGCTATTGCATCCTGTGTGCCGAGAATTCCGATATGGGCAGTACCTATGTTTGTAATCACAGCAATTGAAGGAAAAAGAACCGAAGCAATTTCAGATATCTCACCTCTGCGGTTCATGCCCATCTCAAAAATGCCAACCTCGTGTTCGGCGCGTATTTTAAAAACTGAAAGCGGAAGACCAGTCTCTGAGTTAAGATTGCCTTCATTTGTTACAACCGAATATTTTTGAGAAAGCACAGAAGCGATAATCTCTTTTGTTGTAGTTTTACCGGAAGACCCTGTTACACCAATTTTTATAAGGCTTGGAAACTGCTCTACATAGCGTTTTGCAGCTTTTTGAAGAGCCGTCATTGTATTTTTAACTGCAATAAAAGTTGCATTAAATTCTTTTGCAAGATTTTCAAAATTCGCCTTATTTTCACTTAATTCAGAATTGGCAACAAAAACAACAGACGCGCCGCTTTCAAGCGCCTGTCTTATGTAGATGTGCCCGTTCTGCACACTGCCGATAAGCGGTACAAACAGCGAATTTTTGACACATTTCCTGCTGTCAATAGCAACAGACGAGAAACAAAAACTGCTGCTTTTGCTTCCAATCAGGCTGCCGCCGACAGCATCAATTAAATTTTCAAAACTAAGAAGAGTATTAGTTTCCATTTTTTTTGCCTTTCACTTCAACACGAATTATATCTTCAGGTTTTGCTTTTTCCATATTTAATGTCTCTGTGGCAATCATCTCGATTCTGTCCGGGCTGGAAAGTTTTGAGATGCTCGCAACGAGGCGTTTGTTTTCTTCTATGATTTCATACTGCTTTTTTTCAATAGCCTGTACGGATTCTTCAAGTCTTGCATATTTTTGTGCCTGCAGCGTGTTCAAGATTAAAAGCGCAGGAATAGAAAGAGCCAAAACACATATAAAAATGTTCTTCATTACACATTCGATTTTCATATACTTTCTCTAACCTTTCTTACAACCCGCAGTCTTGCACTTCTAGACGGCGAATTTCTTTTGATTTCTTCAGGCGTCGGATCGACCGGCTTTCTTGTAAGCAAATCTGCCCTGCGGCTTCCACCACAAGTGCATACAGCCTGTTCCGGCGGGCATATACATTCTTTTGCAAGATTTCTGAAATGCACTTTGACAATTCTGTCTTCAAGCGAATGAAACGTAATAACGCCGAGCTTTCCGCCGACTTTGAGCACATTAAACGCTGAATCAAGCACCCGCGGGAGGCGGTCTAATTCTTTGTTTACGGCAATGCGCAAAGCCTGAAAAGTCTTTGTAGCCGGATGAATTGCACCATGCCTGTACTGTGCAGGCACTGCTCTGTAAATAATATCGGCTAAATCTTTTGCGTTTTCAATTCTGGCAGAACGGCGTGCCTCAACAATAGCACTTGCAATACGGCGGCTGTATCTTTCTTCGCCATAAGCGTAAATCATGTCAGCCAAGTCATTTTCGTTTAAAGACTGAACCAAATCAGCTGCAGAAACATCCGCATTAGGTGACAGACGCATATCAAGCGGTTCATCCATGCGGAAAGAAAAGCCTCTTCCTGATTTTTCGTAATGGAACAGCGAAATACCCAAGTCAAAAAGAATCAGCGACGGTCTGTCTGCTTCATTATTGAATTCAGCATAAAAATCATCAAACCAGCCTGAATAAAAAGACATCCGCTCACCGAATGAAGCCAGACGCTCTTTTGCTCTTGCCTGAATAACAGGGTCGGCATCAATACCGATTATCCTCAAATTTTTGTATTTTGTAAGAAAAGCTTCTGAGTGACCTCCTTCTCCAAGCGTAGAGTCTATCATAAGAGGAGAATCACCATAATTTTCGTTTTCCGGCGACAAATAGGACAGGCATTCGTTCAGCAAAACTGACGTATGAACAATTTCCAATTAGATTCCCCTTTTTATACAAACTGCAATATTTTTTTCTGCACTTTTAAAAACAAATAGAAGACAACCCTTCTGCAGCTTCCTGGAAAGAGGATTCGCTTTCAGAAAGATAATCTTGATATGTTGCACTGTCCCACAATTCAATGTACTTGTTTACACCGAGCACAACACAATCTTTTGTTAAATTTGCATAATCGCGGAGGCTTTGAGGAATTGATATTCGACCAGATTTGTCAAACTCAACTTCTTGAGCAGGGGCAATAAGACGGCGTAGCACAAGACGGGCCTGTGCATTAAAAGGTGATGAATTAGCCATTATCTTAGCAGACAACTCCCGCCATTCCTCAGGCGTAAACAGCCAGAGACATTTATCTAACGCCTGCGTCAGAACGAGAACATTGTCTGTCAGCTCAGTCCGTAATCTTGTCGGAAAAAGGATCCTTCCTTTTTCATCAAGCGTATTACGGTATTCACCGGTAAGAAGCTCCATCCACTTTTACCTACTTTTCCCCACTTTCTCCCACTTAATTCCATTTTAGCAGAGATAATCAGAATGTCAACGATGAAATTTACAAAACTGTAAAAAAAGTTACAAATGCTTTACTTTTACATTAAACATCTGTATAGTCAATTTTATGATCAATACATACAACGAATCTTCTTTGCACGAAAAACTAAAAAATTATTATGCAGAGCAGCTGAACGGAAAAACTGAAGTTGAGATAGAAGACTTTTTCTGTGATGTAGTTGCAGAAAAAAAGATATATGAAATTCAAACAGCCAATCTTTCTTCTCTTGCGGACAAGATAAGCAGCCTTATAGGCATTTATTCCGTTACGGTTGTATTTCCTATAGCAGAACGGACATTAATTCAAACCAAAAGCGAAACCGGCGAGATTCTTTCAAAAAGAGTAAGCCCCAAAAAGGAAAACGAAATCAGATTATTTAAAGAGACAACAAAACTTCTTCCGTTTTTCGACAATCCGAATTTCAAGATAATCCTTTTAAAGACTGAAATTTTAGAGACAAGAATAAAAACAAGCTGTCCTGTTCAGCTTAAAAACAATTCACGGCGCTGGAAAAAAGACTGGTATAAACAGGACAAAGAGCTAATCAAAATCAATTCAGAAATTATTTTTGATTCTTCTGACTGTTATATAAAGCTTGCAAAAAGCATTATTGCAGACGGACCGTTTTCGCTTAAACAGCTTAAACAGAACAAATGCTGCAAAAAATATGCAGGCCATATTCTTTGGGCGTTGAAAAAACTTAACGCAGTTGAAGAATGTCTTAAAAGAGGCAACGAAAAGTTTTACAAGTTCATTAAATAATTTAAAACATCAAAAAACTTTTAAAACAAAAAAGGCTGTCAAAATGACAGCCTTTTCGCTAACCAGTAAATATTTTACCAGTTGTCTGACATATCGTCTTTATCACGGTTTTCCATTGCGTACAAGTCTGTAACTGCGCGCAAATCATCGAAATAAACGTAATAAGAACCGTATGCCTGAAGCGGATCACAATCAATGCGGAATCCGACTACACGAAGTCCAGGATTATCGCCGTAGCGTGGATCAGCCTGAACAATACCGCGCTTTCCATCTGGAGAAGGTGGAATAGCAACAACCATTTTCTTCCATCCAGAGAAGTTCAACTTTCCTACATAAAGTTCATAGCTCTTTCCAAAGAAATCCTGAACGAGGATTGTCAATGTATGGTCGTTATTGCGGCCGCAAACCCACATTGAAACTGTCTTTGTAACACCTTCAATAGGAATAGGTCTTGTAGCTTTAATTGTGAAGCTTGAGTAGCCGCGGTGCATAAAGTCAACTTTAACACCGAGAACCTTGCTGTCATCCTGTCCCTCTGGAACACCAACAGGGAGAGGCTCTTTTGCAGCAGGAGCACCGTCAAACAATCTAGCAGATACAATGCCGTCATCGACAGGCATTGCAACATCCCATGAACCTTCGCGCTCGAACAGGTCGAGAGAAACTTCTCTAAGAGCCTGACGGGCAGCGTCTACACCGAGCATTTCAGGATCTGCGTCAGACAAAGAAGACTGTGCAAAAACACCGAAAGCCATAAAAAGAACTAATGCTGCAACTAGAAGCTTTTTCATCGTCCAGCCCCCTCATCAAAAACAACAGATTCAAGATCATATCCGTCATATACATTTGCGAATGTATTTGTAAGATATTTAAACTGATCAAAGTATACTGTAAAGATATCTACTGGAGCCTGTGGATCTGTTCTGATACGGAATCCTACAAACTGCAATGTTTTTGCTCCAGAGCGGAAGCGAGAATGCTGATTAATCCAACCAGGAATTGTTGTCTTAACGTTTCTCCAACCAACATATGAAAGTTTTGTCATAGGAAGTGAATGTACACGTCCGTCAGCGTCGCGAATAAGCAAATCCAAATTATATGAATATCCGCCGCCCCATACCCAAACATCTACGTGGTCAACATCACCTTTCAACGGAAGGTTCTGTGGAACATATTTTCCGTTTGCATCTTGCTTTGCAGGGAAAATCTCTACCCAGTTGTCACCTTTACGGTTAAAAGCAAATTCAACGCCTAATACCTTGCCGACAACTCCCTCTTTGAGAAGGTATTTAACCGAGTTCGGCGCTCCCTCAAAATATTGCAGTTTGGGATAACCGTCAGCAACAAATCTGCTGCCCTGAACGTACCAAACCCAGTCCCCATTCTCAGCGGTCTGATCAAAATCATCGACCATCAAAGAATCGTAACTTGTTGTTGTTACCGTCTGACCAAAAATAGGCAGCAATAACAGCAAACTTACGAGGACGAGACAAACACTTAATCTGCCCTGTTTCATCCAAATCTCCTTTTGTTATTGTCAGAAAAAGCTCGTTACACTTCTTACCGAGATATTATATTCCCCTTGCCATAGCTTTGTCAAACAATTTACAACGATAAGTGCAGACACACCGCTAAAATTGCAGCCATGTAAAGATAAGAATACTTATAAAATATCGGCGTAAAGTGCCTAAAACTTAACCCTGTAAAACACAGCGTCTGCATTACATTTTTTGTGCGGAAAGAGCCGGCATTTTTGTTTTCTCTATTGATTATTTTCCTTGAAATTAATACTATTGCTATAATATTTTATCTAATTCTAAGGAGTTAAAATGACCAGCTATAAAGATCTCGGTCTTGTAAACACACGCGAAATGTTTGCAAAAGCCGTAAAAGGCGGATACGCAATTCCAGCTTTCAACTTTAACACAATGGAACAGATGCAGGCTATCGTACAGGCTGCAGTTGAAACAAAATCACCTGTAATCATGCAGGTTTCTAAAGGCGCACGCAAATACGCAAACGCAACAATCCTCCGCTATATGGCACAGGGTGCTGTTGAATATGCAAAAGAACTCGGCTGCCCTAACCCGCAGATTGTTCTTCACCTTGACCACGGTGATTCTTTTGAACTTTGCAAAGACTGTATCGACATGGGCTTCAGCTCAGTAATGATTGACGGTTCTTCACTTCCATATGAAGAGAACATTGCTCTTACAAAGAAAGTTGTAGACTACGCACACAAATATGATGTAACTGTAGAAGCAGAGCTTGGTGTTCTTGCAGGTGTTGAAGACGAAGTTGCATCAGAAGTTTCTCACTACACAAAGCCGGAAGAAGTTATCGACTTTGCAAAACGCTCAGGCTGTGACTCACTTGCAATTTCAATCGGTACTTCACACGGTGCTTATAAATTCAAGCCGGAACAGTGCACACGCGACCCGAAAACAGGCAAGCTTGTTCCACCGCCATTAGCTTTCGACGTTCTCCACGCAATCGAAAAGAAGCTCCCTGGCTTCCCAATCGTTCTCCACGGCTCTTCATCAGTTCCACAGGACGAAGTTGACACAATCAACAAGTTCGGCGGAAAACTCCCTGACGCTGTTGGTATTCCAGAAGAACAGCTCCGCGAAGCTTCAAAATCAGCTGTATGCAAAATCAACATTGACTCAGACTCTCGTCTTGCAATGACAGCAGCTATCCGCAAATATTTGGCTGAAAATCCGGCTCACTTTGACCCGCGCCAGTACCTCACACCAGCCCGTGAGAACATGAAGAAGATGTACATCCACAAAATCGTGAACGTACTCGGTTCAAACAACAAGCTCTAATTGCTGGTGCTATAAGCAAAAAGCCCTGAACACACGTTCGGGGCTTTTTTTATAGATTCAGCGTTTCAAGAAAAGCCGCTTTTACGGCAGCAGCCCCATGAACGGCACATTTGAAAGCTTACACCAGTTTTCATACTCGAATTCGTCGCTGCCGCTCTTAAGCGAAGTGACAAAAACGCCCATGTCGGGCACTTGCTCGATTTTTCTGTCAAAATCTTCGATGCGCGGGCTTTCTTCAAGCAGACGCAACGCCTGCTTTGCAACACCTTCGCGCGAATCTACAACCTTAACCGCACTTCCGAAAGCTTCTTCAAATTCAGAGAGCAGATGCAGAAAATGAGTGCAGGCAAGCACAACAGTATCAACGCCCGAATCTTTGAAAAACTCAACAGCAGGCGCAATTGCGTGCAGCCGCTCTTCGCGCGAAGCAGTAAAAAGATGGTGTTCTATAAAAGAGATAAGCTCACCGTCACCGCGCTTATAGACTTTGCAGTCTGGCGCAAACTGGCTTATTAAATCTTCGGTATAGGGGTCTTCGATTGTGTGGCGCGTCGCAAGCAGACCTATCTTATTATTCTGTGTAGATTTAGCTGCAAGCTTTATTGCAGGTACAGTGCCCACAAACGGCACTGCGAAGTTTGCGCGCAGGCTCTTCAACGCCGCCACAGACATTGTATTGCACGCAATAACCACAATCTGCGGATTAAAGCATTTTATGGCGCGTTCAACCGTTTCGCACGCCATCTGCTCAATCTGTGCCAATGTTTTTTCGCCATACGGAAAATTAGCGGTATCACCTATATAAACGCAGCGGACATCAGGCGCAATTTCTTTCAGGCTCAACATATACGGAAGCCCGCCGGTGCCGGAATCTAAAAAAAGAATTTGTATTCTGTCCATGTTTTTTAGTCACCAAACAAATTATTGAAAGCATTTCTTGCGTCTTCGGCTTTTTTGCTTCCGGCAGATTTTTTTACACCGGCATTATCAGCCGAATATCGGAAATAATCACAAAAATTTGCTCTTTCTTTGTCAACTATCAATTCATCGATATTTTCCCTGCAATCATAATGAGAGCCGGGTGCGTAAAAGGCGCAATTTTTGCAGCAGCGCAAATCTGCACCGCATTTTTCGCAAACCGCACTTCTTGAAACAGGGTTCTCTACTTTGTTATCAGTTCCGCATTTCCAACACATGCGCCCATTATAGAAGATTCCACCAAAAATTGCAATTTTCTGTTTCAAGCTTTTCAAAGCCCGGTCTATGTGATAACATTATTACATGTTTTCAATTGGATTATGCCAATATCCCGGATGCAGAAATTTAGCAGTATCGCGTATTGACGGAAACGGCAGCATTTTAAGCAATGCAGAATTTTTCTGTCTTGAACACGATGAAAATGCCGAAGAAACACGCTACAATGTCTACAAATACATAGAGAACCATGACAAAATAATTGGCTTAAGCATGTCAGGCATTCATTTCAGCAATATAGACTTGAGCGGCAAAAAGTTTTACGGCTGCGACTTAAGAAACTGCACATTCTCTTCGATTCACTCTGAATTCTGCAGAATGCGTATGACGATGCTCGACTTTTCACTTTTCAGCGACTGCAACCTGCTCAACTCAAACATGCAGTTTACAAGCTTCAGCGGCAGTACGTTCTCGCATGTACTCTTCACCAATTCAGATTTGGTTCACAATAATTTTAACGGAATAACAGCCCAGCAGTCGTCTTTTGACGACTCAGACTTGTACAACTCAAGGTTTATACGCGCAAAACTTTTCAACACATCAATCAGAAACTGCAACATAAAGCAAAGCTCTTTTCAAGAAGCAAGTTTTGAGAATGTGTCTTTCAAACATTCCAACACAAGAGAAGCAAATTTTTCAGAAGGAGTAGAACTTCAGAATGATTAAAGTTTATTTTCACTTGTGTCTGGAAGGCTTCTCGAACTGCTACATCGTTGAAAACGACCAGACAAAACAGGCTCTTATAATTGACCCCGGAACGGTAAATAAAGAAATGATTATGCAGATTGAGCAGAATCATTTTTCGCTTGAAGCTGTTCTGATAACGCACAACCATTTCAGCCACTATAAGGGGCTTAGGACGCTGCGCAAGATTTACCAGCCCAAAGTATACACTGCCGACTATGAGCTTGCCGCCGACGACACAAAGATTATCAAAGGTGACGGCATCTTAAAGATTATAGGCACAAAGGTCGGCTATCTTTCTGTGCCGGGACACACAGCCGATTCAATGGTCTATAAAATCGGAAAGATTCTCTTTACAGGTGATGCTTTGACGGCGGGTCTTATAGGCAACACAAACAATGCCTACGCCGAAAAAATACTGAAAACAAACATAAAGACAAAAATTTTAAGCCAGAACGAAGAGCTTGTAATCATGCCGGGGCATGGGCCGCCTTCTACCATAAAATCCGAAAAGCAGTTTAATACGCAGGCTTTTTCGTCAAAACCGTCTTACAGCAAAAAGACCGGCAGCGAAGAGTTTATTACAGGCTGAAAACACTAAAGGGAACCTCGAAAAGCTTCTGTTTTTCGAGATACCCTAAACATTAAACACGTTAATGCAGTCAAGCATTTTTGAAACTGCCATACTGTTGTTTGTAACACAAGAATCAACACCATCTATAGCACATTCAAGTTTGCGTGAATTTTCAGTATTCTTTTCAAGTGAAGCTGCAATCTCTTGTGAAGCATTAACAATCTTATTAATCGAAGATTCAACATTTTCAGCAAATTCATGCTGCTGCTTTGTCAGACTCTGAATTAATTCAATTGAAGCTACAACAGATTCCGTAGACTTTATCGTATCGTTTGCGCCGATACGCTGCGCTTCCATTGAGTGCGCAATGGTTCTGACCAAATCAGAAGTATTTGCAATGCCGGCGTTAATTTCTGTAAAAGCATTTCCAGCCTGCTGAATTGATTCTACACCGTTCTGAATTTTTCCGACCATATCCTTTATGTGCACTGCAATATTCTTTGCACTCACAGAACTTGAAGAAGCAAGTGAACGGACTTCGTCGGCAACAACTGCAAAGCCCTGACCGATTGCACCGGCATGAGCTGCCTCAATTGCAGCGTTCATAGAAAGCAGGTTTGTCTGAGATGCAATTTTCTGAATGACCTTGACAATATCCTGAACTTCATTTGAAGCAGTCTGTATTTCCATGATTGCATTGACAGCAGTTTTTATAGCACCCTCACCTTTTTCGCTTGCTTCCTTCAAGCTGGTTGAAACAGTGTCAGCCTGCTGGGCAAGCTCCGCAACAGCCTCAATGTTTTCTGCCATTTCAGATACAGAGCTTGAACTGTTGCGTACTGAAGCAGTCTGCTGTTCAATCTGCTGCTCAACGTCAAGAACACTTCTGGTAACATTAACAACATCGTCTCTTGCATTTTCTACAAGCTCTTTCTGGAGCTCGCCTTCTTTCATGATTTTTTCTGCAGTCTGCTTCATATTTGATAAAGCATCATTTGAAACTTTAAGCGATTCACTTAAATTTTCAGCAGAATTCTCTACTATATAAGTTTCTGTCTTTATGTCCTGTACCATTGAAGCAAGATCTTTCATGAAAAGATTTATCTCAGTAGAAAGCGCGCCAATATCATCATGCATGGCAATATCAATCCGGGATGTTAAATCGCCTTTGCTGCCAATATCCCGGACGCGCACAGCTGTGTGCTGAATACGCGACTTAATATCAGATGCAAGAACATAAACCAAAGCAATACAAGGAATAAAGGTTGCAATAAATACTTTCGGAAAATGCCTGAGGTATTCGCTCATCATATCTTCAACAGGCGCGCCGCAGTCGCCAAAGATAATCTGATATGGAAGACAGAAACACTGCAAGCCCATAAGCCCGAGAATCACAACGCTTGAAAAGATAATCTTATATTTGATTGAAAATCTTATATCGTGGTCAAGCTCGTCTACAGAATGAATCTTAAGCAGGCGCCGGTCATCACGCATAAGTACACCCACTATAAAGATTTCGAAAATCGCTATAAGACAGCCTATAAGTATTGCCTGAATCATAATGAGTGTTATGCGGCTTGGAACAAAAACAATCACTTCATTTTTTATGTCTACTATAATTGCAAAAGCCTGGCCTACACCAAAGCCAATCATATTTGTAATCAAAGAAATGATGTTTATCTTTGACTGCGAGCGGATTGCCATTTTACGCTCTTCATCTGTTATTTTTTCACCGTTCTTGATTTTTTTTATAACCTTAGTGAATCTGTTAAGAACAACAAAGTTGTACGAGCCCATTGTTAGCATCAGCACAAATGTGGCAAATAATGTAGAACCTATTCCAGAAAAATATGTAGGAAGAATTCTATAAAAAAATTCAAGCTGATACCACCGCAGATAAAAACCGCCGGCATAGGACAAAAGCAAAAATATAATAAGATAGTTTCTTGTCAGTTTCATAATAATCCCCTATCTAACGATGCAGTAAATATTTACGAAAATTATCTTTGCATAGTCTATTTTTCTTTTTGCATTATGTCAAGTTTTTTAATTATGTTAATTATATGCTTTTATTTTTTTCTGAAGCTCACGGTCAAGGCTGTTTGCAAAAAGATTGAGCTCTTTTTTGCCGAAAGTACCGCTGCGCTTTATGTCTGGCAGCGAACCGTTTTCCATGAGCATGTAGTGCAGATTTCTTGTAGCTAATTTTTCCGCAATATTTGTTTCTGTAAAAACACAGCCGCGGTCATTTATTACGGCAATTTTTTTGTCAACAAGACGGGAAGCAAGAGGTATATCTCTTGTGATTACAAGGTCTTCGGGATTTGCATTTTCAACTATGTAATTGTCTGCGGCATCTTTTTCGTTTTCACAGACAATCATCTCAAAAAGCTCATTTTTCTTAAACGGAATGTCATGATTTGCTACAAATTTTACAGGGATTTTCAGTCTTAGTGCAAAGCGGACAGTCAAATCGCGCACCTGTACCGGGCATGAGTCCGCATCTATCCAAATACGGAATTTTTTTGTGTCCATGCAGTTATAAAACCTGATCGATTTTTTTAGTTAATTGCAGAACAATCTTCTCTGCTTCACTCAGCTCGGCATTAACCATCAGCGTATCTGTATTAGGAACATTGCGGCGCTCTTTTGCAAGCTCATCGGTTATCATAATTCCGGCTAAAATTGCAATTTTCAAAGGCTCTTTTAAGTCAGTAGACTGAATTAAGCCGTCAACTGTTTCTTTATAATGAGCAAGTAATTTTTCAAGATATAACGAATCTTCATCAGCCTGAATCGAAAAAGAAGTTCCTAAAAGATTTATCTGAAGGGTTCCTTTTGCCATCGCTTAAGCCTTAAAAAATATCAAGCTGCTGTGTTTCTCCGGGTGCTTTCTGCTGTGCTACCGAAGAAGTAATCGTTGAAAATGGGTCTATAGAAGGTGAGTTTTGTGCAGGCTGAGCACTGGCAACAAACTGTGTTGCCGGCTGAGCGCCTGCACTTTCATTAGAAGGCTTAGCAGCCAAATTCTGTTCCGGCATTGTAACCGATGATTCAATGCTGCCACCGCTTACACGCAGAACAGAATCTTCAATATTGTTCAAACGCTCAAGAGCTTTCATAATTCCACTTTCGATCGTAGGCTGGTTCTGCTCAAAAAGAGAAACTTTTGCGGAAAGCTCTACATTTGCTTTCTGCATTTCATCATACTGAACCTTGAGTTCAGAAAACTTGTTGCGCAAAAAATCATTTTCTTTCTGCAAGTCTGCGATTTTTGCTACTGCTGTTTCTACTTTATGTTCAAGAAGCTGAACCTGATCGAGTGAAATCATGTGTTATGCTCCAATTGCTTTTTTTGCAACAGCTACAACTTCTTTAAAAGCTGCAGGATCTTCAATGGCCATATTTGACAATGCCTTGCGGTTGATAATTACGTTGGCTTTTGTCAAACCCTCAATGAAGCGTGAATATGTGATGCCTTCTGCGCGGCATGCTGCATTCAAACGCGAAATCCACAAAGAGCGCATATCGCCTTTTTTGTCGCGGCGTCCTACATAAGCATCTGACAATGCCTGTGTTACGGCATCTTTTGCAGCTTTATAGTTTGTTCCGCGTCTGCCGCGGAAACCTTTAGCAAGTTTAAGAATCTTCTTGCGGCGTTCCTTACGCTTTGTTCCGTCTATAGCTCTAGACATATATAATCTCCTTAGAATGAGCGGCCTAAGCTGCCGCCTTAAATTTCTTTACCTTTATCAGCTATAAGGTATAAGCTGTTTGCGCATTCTTCTTGCTTCTGATTCAGCAAGAATACCGGCTGCACGCAGCTGTCTCTTACGCTTCTTATCCTTTTTTGTAAGAATATGGCGGAGATTCATTTTCTTGTACTTAACTTTTCCAGTTCCAGTCAATGAAAAACGTTTTGCGGCAGCGCGCTTTGATTTCATCTTTGGCATAGATCTAACCTCATTTCTTCGCTTTCGGCGCAAGAGTCATTGACATAAAACGGCCCTCCATAGCAGGCTGTTTTTCCATGACATACTCACCCTCAATGCGTTCTAGTACTTGATTCAGAACATCTAAACCGAGATCGGTATGAGCAAGTTCGCGTCCCCGAAAACGCACCGTTACTTTTACCTTATTACCTTCAGCAAGAAATTCTTTAATGTGCTTTGATTTGAACTCAATGTCACCGTCTGCAATTTTTGGCTGCATACGGATCTCTTTAAGTTTAAGTACTTTCTGGTTTTTCTTGGAGTCACGGAGCTTCTTCTCCATTTCAAAACGATATTTACCGTAATCAAGAATTTTGCAAACCGGTGGATTTGCATTTGGTGCAACTTCCACAAGATCAAGCTCGTTTTCCCTGGCCATTTTAAGAGCCTCAATGGTGGGAACTATCCCTTTTTGTTCCCCCTCACTGTCTATGAGTCTGACCTCACGCACGCGGATCTGTTCATTAACCCGCAATCCTTTGTCTGCCAACAATCCTCCTATGCACGGTAAAATCCGTACTTATTTACAAAGCATGTAAAATATATTAACAGATTTTGATGAAAAATGTCTATAGGGTAACAGATTTTTCTTTACTATTAAAGAAAAAGCGGAGGAAAAAACCAAATCATGAGGCAGTCTGCGTCCGCAAGTCACTGCTTTCTGCCGCCCTTGCGCTCTTGTACACCCTTCAAAAAAGCTTATGGCTGCAAAACCCAGTTGTTGCTGGTAACAGTGTCGCCCCATTTGTATGTACGGACTGTGCCGCTGTCGTTCCATGTGGCTGCATGGTTCTTTTCGCAGCAGATTAATCTACATCTGAAGTTTAATCGGCGAAAAGCGCCGCTTTTGTGAAACAAAACCGGCAGCTTGTGTACATTTCTGCGCCCTCTGCCCATGTGTCATTGCCCGGCTTGACCGGGCAATCTTGTGATTTGCATTAGCATAGTAGTAAGCGGCATGCACTATGCTGAAATGGGGTGGTTTATACTTGCAAATCCCATGAAGTTCCATTCCATGTGTATGTATTAATTACAGTTCCATTTGAATCGACTTCATTGGCTGATATTGGACCATTGGTTGTATCAGCAATAAAGGAACTATTTGGAGGTCCTTGAAATGTAATTCCACTGGTAGGGCTTTTAGGAAATGTAAATACTGTACCAGTATTATTGAACCAAGCAAAACCTCTGGTACCTATCGACTGCAAGGGTGTTCCGAAAGTAACATTTACAAGACCGATTGCCCCATAAAAAGCGTCATTTCCAATCTTTTTGCACTTTGGTAAACTTACATTTATAATACTGTGGCACTGATCAAATACATTGTCACCAATTTCAGTACAATTTGAAAGATCTACATCTTGAAGATTAGTACATCTTTGAAATGCTTTTCTTCCAAGTGTTTCACAATTTGAGAGATTTATTGTTTGAAGCGCTGTACAATCTCGAAATGTCCACCCTTCAATCTTTTTCATGTTGTTATTTATAACAACTCCGGTAATCTTTTTGCAATTGTCAAAAGCAACTTCTCCTAGTTTTCCATTTTGACAGCTTGAAAGGTCTACAGTACCTGATAATTCG
>JAEEGH010001512.1_pt1 | contig 66767 bp, 56 predicted proteins | sample 9134181 | NCBI WGS metagenome assembly JAEEGH01 (sample SAMN16246544, study PRJNA631951) | gut metagenome | biome: gut microbiome; feature: rumen; material: DP-attached | host: Bos | place: Iran: Karaj | collected 2018-10
AAGTTAAGGCAGGCCACTGTCTTGTCCATAGGGAAGGCCGGATGGGAACAGTAGTATTCGGAGCCGAACAGCCCGCTCTCCTCCGACGAAGGGAAGAGGAAAAGGACGCTCCGGCTCGGCCTGGAGGGCAGCCCGGTGAATTTCCGGGCCGACAGCAGGGCGCCGGCCATACCGCTGGCATTGTCTGCGGCGCCGTTGTAGATGGTGTCCCCCTCCGGGTCCGGCGTACCCGTTCCCAAATGGTCCCAGTGGGCGCAGAGCACCACTACCTCATCGGCCCGGTCGGTGCCGCGAAGGAGGGCTCCCACGTTGCTGGTCTCCTGGATATCATAAGAAACAGCCATCTTTACGTCTCCCTTCACTTTCAGCGAAAAGCTCCGGAAACCGGGCTGTTTGGCGGCGGAGAGGGCTGCGTCCATATCCATTCCGGCAGCGGCAAAGATCTTCCGGGCGCCGTCTTCGTGCAGCCAGCCCTTGACGGCCAGTTCTCCGGTATTGCGGGTATCAGGGTCGTACAGGGCCAGGTTGTCCTCCAGGTGGCCGTTCACGCACACGTGCCAGCCGTAGCTGGCGGCCTCCGTATTGTGCAGCACCAGGCAGCCGGCGGCACCCTGGCGCCTGGCCTCTTCAAACTTGTACAGCCATCGGCCATAATAGGTCATATTGCGGCCCCGGAAAAGGGAGGCGTCGTAGTAACCGGGGTCGTTCACCATGGCGATCACAATCTTTCCCTTAACGTCCACATTTGCATAGTCGTCCCATCCATACTCCGGCGCATGGATGCCAAAGCCGCAGAACACGTATTCGGCCTTGGACAGTTCCACCCGGTCCGTTGCCCGGGCCGTCCAGACAATCAGGTCTTCGGGATAGCGCAGATCGGCCTTCTTCTTTCCCTTGACGCTGAGCTTGTTCCCGTCCGGCTTGGCCGTAACGGCAATCATCTGGAAAGGCTGGAACCAGCTGCCGTCAAAGGCTGGCTCCAGTCCCATCCGATTCAATTCATCGGCCAGATAGTTGATGGTAAGGGTTTCATACCCGGTCATCGGCTTTCGGCCGCCGAACTCGTCCGACGCCAGGGTCCGGATCCAGCTGCGCAGCAACTGTTCATCCTCCTGGGCCGATGCGCACACGAAGAGCACCAGCGTGGCCAAAAGGGAGAGAAAACGTTTCGTCATCCTCGTTGCGTTTTGTTTCCGCTAATATACTCTTTTTATGCGAAATAACAGTTAATAATGTGCGGAGACAGGGGATTTACGTCTTCCTAACCCGCCAGGAACACGGCAAGGTGAAGGACAACTAGAATTCTGGTATTGCTCTTTTCGGCCACGGGTGCAAAGATAGGTATTTATATCACGGAAGCCGGTCCGTCATTTCACCTTTTTCACCACTTTGCAGGGGTTGCCGACGGCCACGCTATCGGCCGGAATATCCTTTGTCACGATGCTTCCTGCGCCGATGACGGCATTGTCGCCGATGGTGACCCCGGGCAGCACGTGCACACCGGCACCGAACCAGACGTTGTTGCCGACGGTGATAGGTTTGGTGTATACCAGCCACTGTTTCCGCTGGTCCGGATCAATCGGATGGCCGGCCGTATGGAAATAACAGCCGGGGCCGATGAGAACGTAATCGCCGAAGCGCACCTTAGCGCCGTCCAGGACCGTCAGGCCATGATTGGCCAGGCATCCTTTTCCCATCTCGATATTGTAGCCGTAATCGCACCAGAAAGGCGGATAGATAACGCTATCCTCCCCTATTTTTCCCAGCAGTCTCTCAAGGATTTCCCGCTGGGCTTTGAAGTCCATCGGCGGAAGCTGGTTGTATTGATAACACAGATTCTTGGCCTTGATTACCTCATCAAGGAAATCCGAGTCGGCTCCGGCATAATAGAGTTCCCCGGTGTCTCTTTTTTCTTTTTCGGTCATGGAGATTGATGTGAATGGTGTGCTGCGAACAGCCCTCTGAACCTTGTCTTACTTAACTGTTGCAAAGCTAGCAATAATAAGAGGATTTGCAAAAACTATTTCCCCGCGTGGCGGGCAATACGGGCAGGATTTTGCAGTACGGAGAGAATTGCGTAACTTCGTAAGCGTAAGGAAACCCCTGATGAATCCCATAACCCAACGCCTGCTGAACCAGCAGCTTATTTGCCCGCAGCTGACCACACCGTACGAGGTAGTGGCCTGGATGGGCGCGATGCAGGCGCAGGAGTACCGGATGATGCGCTGGGCCGTGGGAATGCGCACCAAAAGGCCAAGCGCCAGGGCGTTTGAAAAGGCCTACAATGAGGGGCAAATCGTCCGGATACACCTTTTCCGTACAACCTGGCAGCTGGTGGCCGGAGAAGACTTGGGATGGATGCTGGAACTCTGCCGGGACAATGCCCTGCGCGGGATGGCCGGATGGATGCACTCCAACGGTGTAGAAATCCCTTTGGCCGAACAGGAATCCATCCAGTCCATCTTCAACGATTACCTTTCCAAAAGCCGGATTGCCCAAAAGGCCGATTTCGCCAAAGCCCTGGAAGACAGGGGCGTCACGATGGAGGATCACCGGCTCTCCTACCACATCCGCCTGGCCGAATACAGTGGCCTTCTCTGTAGCGGAGACCTTTTTCCCATGAAGCACAGCTATGCCCTTGCAGCCGACAAACTGCCCCAAACGCCCAGAATCACCAAAGAAGAGGCGCTGGCCAAGCTGGCAAGGACCTATTTCCGCAGCCACGGTCCCGCCACCCTGGAAGACTTCGTGTGGTGGAGCGGCCTCAACATCGGCGACTGCAGGAAGGGCATAAACGCCATTCAGGGCGAGCTCATCGAGGAACGCTGGAAAGGGCTCTCCTTCTTACGCCACCAGGACAGCCGCACCCGAGGATTCCGCAGCGGGACGGTGACGCTCCTCCCTCCTTACGACGAGTATCTGATCGGGTACAAAAGCAGGCATCTGGCCGTCCATCCAGACCATATGCTCCGCGCACACAGTGGCAACGGCATCTTCTGGCCGGTGATCCTCCAGGACGGAGAAGCCGTGGGCAACTGGTCCGCTGCCGGGGGAAAACTGCAAGCCGAGTTCTTTCACCCGGACATCATCCTTAACGAAGACGCGCTGGAAGAAGAAATGGCCCGATATACCCGATTCCTCAAAAAATGAACACGCCAAGTGCATTTTAGGCCGATTTTGCACTTGGGACCGGCAGTTTGGTGGCCGCCAAGTGCATTTCAGGCCGATTTTGCACTTGGGGACGGGAAATCAAGTTCGATGCCTTACAATTAAAACAATTCCCCCGCATATTCTGCCGCGTTCCGGCCGGCTATCTTGCCGTTGACCACGATATCGGCCACACCGTTGCCGCCCAGGCGGTTGGCGCCGTGGATGCCGCCGGTCACTTCTCCGGCGGCGAAAAGGCCGGGAACGGGCGTTTCGTCGGAGCGGAGGACGTGCATACCGGCATCTACCCGGATACCACCCATAGTATGGTGAATGGCGGGCGTTACGCGAATGGCGTAGTACGGCGGCGTCTCCAGCGGAACGGTCATCTGTATGCCGGTCCGGCCAAAATCTTCATCGGCCCCGGCCTTCTGGAAGGAAGCATATCTTGCCAGCGTAGCCGCAAAGGCAGCGCTCGGCAGGCCGATCTTTGAGGCAAGTTCTGCAGGATTGGCCCCCTCCGCCATCAAATGCTGGTTGGCGTAGGTTTCTATGGAAGCGAGAGAACGCCGTACCGCATCGTCGAACACCAGGAACGCTTCCTGGCCCTCCTGGCCGAGGATGGCCGCCGATACCACATCGCGCGTATCCATCTCGTTTACAAAGCGTTTCCCGGCGTGGTTCACCAGGATGGCGCCGTTGCCACGGACGGCCTCAGTTATAAGGATGTGATTGTCGGCTTCGGCCGTTGGATGAATCTGGATATACTCCATCTGGATGGTGCTGCCGCCAATGTCGGCCAGCCAGGAGAAGGCGTCTCCGGTGGCTCCGGGATGGTTCAGGGTGGCAAAGCCGGAAAGGGAAGGCTGGTACCGGGTAACCATCTCCAGGTTGGCGCCGAAGCCGCCGGTAGCTATCACCACAGCTTTAGCCCGCAAGCTGTACGTGCTTCCGTCGGCATTCTCCACCTTCACCCCCGTTACCGTTCCCTTGTCGCTCAGCAGTCCCACCACCTTATTGGAGGTGCGGATATCTACGTTGGATTTGGAAGCGGCTTCCTTGAGCACCTTCATCAGGTGCGGGCCGATGGCCGTCCCCCCTTTGGGCCGATGGGTCCGTTTCACGCTGCTGCCGCCCATAATGCCCACATCACTGAGGTCTGCGCCCAGCGAAGACAGCCAAGCAATGGTGGCCGCCGCGTGCTCCACCAGGCTGCGGACCAGAGAAGGGATGTTCTTCTCCTTGCCTCCCAGCATCGTATCCATATAGAAGAGGTCCGGGCTGTCCTGGATGCCGGCCGCCTTCTGCGCCTCGGTTCCGGCCGCATTGATGCCGCCGGTGGAATAATTGGTATTGCCGCCCAGGATTCCCTGCTTTTCAAGGACCACGATACTGAGGTTTCCGCCGGACGCGGCTTCTACGGCCGCAGAGAGTCCCGCCCCGCCGGCACCTATCACAACCAAGTCGCAACTCCCGTCTTTATAGAGGGTCTTACCGGCATCCGCCTGCCCCAAAGCTATACGGATGGCCATATTCACGGCATCAATCACGCCGCTGCTGGTGAGCGTGGCGCCTGAGACGGCATCCACCTCGGCGCTCAGCAGCGCCTGTTTCTTGAGGGCACGTGCCACCATCTCGTTGATGGCTTCCTGGGCAAAAGAGGATTCTGACTGGCTCACGACCACTATGTCGGTAATCTTATGCCGCTCTACGGTTATCCTCACCAGGATGGTTCCGCTCCGGCCTTCACCGGTCCCCATCCATACGCCGTCCCGCATCACGGGCTCCGTGGGCACCGGATCTTTCCCTGAGCAGGCACACAGGCCGCAGAGCAGCAGCAGGAACAGCCATCGAAACAAACTTTTCATCTCTGTATCAGGCTGTGTTTAACGGTTCTCCTCAAAGTATTCCTTGAGCTCCTGGTTCTGGAGGATGACGTCCCGGTAGCGCGGCCGGCTTTCGGCGAATTCCTCCAGCGTCCATCCCTTGGGGAACCCTTCCGGCAGGGGCCTCTCATAGGTTCCGCCCATCGAATTTCCGGCAGAAATCCCCGGGCAGTAATCCTCGTACTCCAGATAGGGCTCACCGCTGGAGCGGAACCGGAGCGTGAGCTTGGTGTTCATGTGGTATTCCGAACTGTGGAACCAGCCTATTTCTATATCTTCGTGAACAACTTTCATACGCATCAGAGTTATTGTGTCTCAAATATAGGAATTTTCACGGAATAGACGGCCACATCTTCCTTATTCACGGAGAGCGCTATCCACAGCGTGTCTCCCACAAAGCAGGCCTTGGGGTAGTTGTAGCCCAGGGTCTTGTAGCGCCCGTCCTTCCTGCGGGCCGATAAATCTTCGGGGCCGGCCAGCAGATACGCCCGGTCAAACAGGTAACCGTCCTCTGAGAAGGAGAGGGCCAGCGCCCGGCGGGACTTGCTGCCGGTGGGATTGCCCACCCAGAAGGCAGTACCGTCCGGGAGGTTTCCCGCACACTGTTTGGAACGGGAATCGGGGATGTTGGTCCGCTGCGGCGCGCTCCAGCTCTCTCCCCCGTCGGCCGATATGGAAAAGAGCTTGACGAAAGAAGACTGCTGGTCCCGCATAAGCATCACCAGTTTCCCGTCCCGGGCCACATACTGGCTGGGTTCGATGGGAAGGCCCTCCCCTTCCGGGAAATCGGCCTTCCGCCATCCCCTTACGCCGGAGGGGTCCTCCGTATAGACGGGACAGAGCGTATTTCCGGGCCGGAAATGCACGGCGCCAACGATCCTTCCCCCGGAAAGCGCCAGCGGGTCCTGCTCAAAGATGCCTTCCACAGGGGTTCCGTCCGCCATCCTCACCGGTCTGGGAACGCTCCAGGAACTGCCGTCGGCCGATGAGACATAAAAAGCCTGCCCGCCCTGCGAACGGTCAGGGGCATAGATGTAGTTCACCAGGGCCGTAAGTGTGTCCCCGCAAGGGAGCCATCCGCCGGGAGAGGCAAAATACTCCTCCGCGGGCGGCACCAGGACGGAAGGGGTTCCCCAATCCTTCCCGTCGGAACTCACCGAGTACAGGATGCCGGTATCGGGCGTATCCTCGTCCTTTTCCGACTGCTGCCACATACAGTAATACTTGCCCCGGAAATGGGTCAACACTACATTGTTCACATACCCTTCCGAGCGGAAAACGATGATCCGCTGCAGATCGGCATACCGCGGAAGTCCAAGCGAAAGGGTGTCCGCCGTATCAATGACGCCCTCCGCCATCCGGGGGGCCTGGGAGCAGGATACGGCCGCCGCCGACAGGATGGCAATCAGGGATAATAAACGGATCCTCATAACGGTAGGGGCGATTTTTACAAAGATACGATTTTGGTTTCTTCCTACAAACTGTTTTGCCATTTTCCGCCAGCGGACCGGACAGATTGTCAGTCGGAACGGCAAGGACCGATTTTTGATAAGCTACACAAAAACCAACGGATATGGGTGTAGGAAAATGGATCGGCGGATTTCTCGGATGGGTTGCCCTGGGGCCCATCGGAGCGCTTCTCGGCTTCTGGTTGGGATCGGCCGTGGACGGCTATATCGACCGGGCCAGCCAGCTCTCAGGTGAAGAGACATACCGGACGCAGACACGCACCCGGACCACTTACAGCGCATCGGAGCAGCGGAACAGCTTCCTGGTGAGCCTGCTGGTGCTGTCGGCCGCTGTCATCAAGGCCGATGGGAAAACCCTGCAGGCCGAGCTGGACTATGTGAAGGACTTCATCCGCAGGAACTTCGGTGATGCCGCAGTCCCCGAGGCCACGCGTATGCTGGAGCAACTGCTCCGCCAGGATGTGAACATCTACTCAGTGGGGCCGCAGATAGCGCATTATATGAATTACTCCCAGCGCCTGCAGCTGTTCCACTACCTGGTCCAGATCGCCATGGCCGACGGCCATTTTGACAAGAAGGAAAAAGGCGTCCTGGAAGCCATCGGCGCCACCATCGGGCTGGGGCAGACCGACTACGCCTCCGTAATCTCCATGTTCTACAAAGAGACCCATGCCGCCTATACCGTCCTGGGCATCTCCCCTTCCGCTACCGACGACGAAGTGCGTACGGCCTACAGGAAGATGGCCATGAAGAACCATCCCGACAAGGTGGCCACCCTGGGCCCCGATGTCCAGAAGGCCGCGGCCGAAAAGTTCCGTCAGGTGCAGGAAGCCTACGAGAGCATCAAGAAAGAACGGGGGATGAACTGATAATCCCTATCGTCACTCTTTCGAAGATAAGCCTTTCCTTACTTATTCCTTCACCGCTTGTATCGGCCTTCACGGTTCCCAGGCGGGCAGGAGCAGACTTTTCAACAGCGGCCTGTTGATGAAATCCGTGAAAATATTTGGCGGAATTCTGAAATTAACCTTATATTTGCACGAAATAAAGACAGCTATGAGCCAATCCTTCATATCCAAAGTCTTCTGCGTGTGCGGAACCGGGGCAAAGGACTCCTCATTTGTTTTTGTTATTTAATAATATAGGCAGCCATTTATGGTTGTCTTTTTTTTGGTTATATGGTAGTTGACTTGCCCGCTTTCTGTGACATCCACGTCCACTTCCGCGAGCCTGGCCAAACCTGGAAGGAAACCATCCGGACAGGGTCCCTGGCTGCGGCCCGGGGCGGTTATACGCTGGTATGCGCCATGCCCAACCTGGATCCCGTGCCCGACAGCCCGGAGAACCTGGCCCTGGAACAGGCCGCCATCGACCGGGATGCCGTCATCACCGTGCTTCCCTACTGCTCCATCACCAAGGGGCGGAAAGGACGTGAGCTGGTGGACTTTAACGCGCTGAAAGGCCATTGTGTGGCCTTCTCGGACGACGGTTCCGGTGTCCAGGACCGGGAAATGATGCGCGCAGCCATGGAAGCCGCCGCCCGGGAGACGGTTATCCTGGCCGCCCACTGCGAAGACAATGCCCTTTTGAAGGGCGGATACATCCACGACGGAAAGTACTGCGCAGCCCACGGCCACAAGGGCATCTGTTCGGAGAGCGAGTGGGGCCAGATTGAACGGGACCTGGCGCTTTGCGAAGAAACCGGCTGCCGCTATCACGTATGCCACATCTCCACCCGGGAGAGCGTGGAACTCATCCGGCAGGCCAAGGCCCGCGGGGTGCGCGTCACCTGCGAAACCGCCCCCCATTACCTCACCCTCTGCGAGGACGACCTCCAGGAAGACGGACGTTTCAAGATGAATCCGCCCCTGAGGAGCGCCGATGACCGGGAAGCCCTCATCGAGGGCCTGCTGGACGGCACCATAGACGCCATCGCCACGGACCACGCCCCCCATTCGGCCGATGAGAAATCCCGCGGCCTGGCAGGCAGCGCCATGGGCATCGTAGGGTTGGAAACGGCCTTTCCGGTGCTCTACACCAAGCTGGTAAAAACCGGCCGGGTGCCGCTGGCGAGGCTGGTGGAAGCCCTCTCGGAAGCCCCCAGGCGCATTTTCGGCCTCCCGGATACCCCGGAAGGAGACCGCGTACTCATAGACCTTGACACTCCTTTCACCATAGACAGCACCCGCTTCGCCTCCATGGGGCACGCCACGCCCTTCGACGGCTGGCAGGTATACGGCAAGGTGCTGGAGACCAGGAAAAACGGAAAAACAGTATATAAAGCAATATGATCAGGCCTTCTAAAAAACTTGTTCTGGAGACCGGCCAGGAATTCTACGGAGTGGGCTTCGGCGCATCCTGCAACCGGGTTTCGGAGATTGTGTTCAACACTTCGGTGGTAGGCTACCAGGAGATCCTCTCGGACCCCTCCTATGCCGACCAGATTGTGGTGATGACCTACCCCCTCATCGGCAATTACGGCATCACGGACGAAGATTTCGAATCCAGGAGTTCCTGCCTGGGCGGACTGATAGTGCGCGAATGCTGCGACACGCCCAGCAACTTCCGCTTCACCAAAACCCTGGAAGAGGAACTGGAAGAGCATGGCATCCCCTGCCTGAGCGGGGTGGACACCAGGATGCTCACCAAGATTATCCGCGAAGCCGGCCGGCCGATGGGCGCCATAGTGGACGCCGACATGCCCCGGGAAGAGGCCCTGCAACTGATTGCCGATACCCCCCGCCCTACCGAGCAACTCAAACGCGTGAGCTGCCGCAAGCGCTGGGTCACCCGTACGCCCCAGCACCGCTTCCATGTGGTGGCCGTGGACTGCGGCATCAAGAACAGCATCCTTCGCTGCCTGAAGGAGCGGGGCTGCAACGTAACCATCGTCCCGTTCAATTCCTCCCCGGAGGCTATCCTGGCCTTCAATCCGGACGGAGTCCTTTTCTCCAACGGTCCGGTGGCCGGGACGGATGCGCCTGAGGTGAGGGCCCTGTTCAGTGCCCTGAAAGGCAAGCTCCCCATCCTGGGCATCGGCCTGGGCATGGAAGTGATGGGCCTGGAATACGGCGCCTCCCTGGTGCCCATGGGCTGCGGCATGCACGGAGACCATCCGGTGCGGGACTGCGCCACGGGACGCATCAACATCGCCGTCCTCAACCAGACCTACCGCTTCGGTTCGGTGGAAGGGACTTCCCTCACCCCCACCCATGTGCTGGTACCGGAAGGCTATGTGGCGGGCTTCGAGAACAAGGCCGACAAGGTATTCGGCGTGCAGTTCCACCTGGAAAGCGCACCCGGCCCGCAGGACAACATAAACCTCTTTGACAAATTCATAAAGATGATGGAGGACCAGCAGCATGCCTAGAAGAACGGATATCAAGAAAGTGATGGTGATCGGCTCCGGCCCCATCGTCATCGGCCAGGCCGCAGAGTTCGACTATGCCGGCACCCAGGCCTGCCTGGCGCTCAAGGAGGAAGGCTATCAGGTGATCCTGGTGAATTCCAACCCCGCCACCATCATGACGGACCCCAATATGGCCGACAAGGTGTATATGGAGCCGCTTACGCTGGAATACGTGGCCAAGATCATCCGCTACGAGCGTCCGGACGCCCTGGTGCCCGGCCTGGGCGGCCAGACCGGCCTGAACCTGGCCGTGCAGCTGGCCAAGAAGGGTGTGCTGGAAGAGTGCGGTGTGGAAATCCTGGGCACCTCCTTCCAGAACATCGAGAAGGCCGAAGACCGGGAACTGTTCAAGGAGCTGTGCCTTTCCATCGGCGAGCCGGTCATTCCCTCCGAAATCTGCTACAGCATTGAAGAAGGTCTGGCAGCAGCCGAAAAGATAGGCTATCCTGTGATCCTGCGTCCGGCGTTTACCCTGGGCGGCACGGGCGGCGGCTTCGCCTACAGCCCGGAGGAGATGGAGGACATGATGCGCAATGCCCTTTACCTCTCACCTGTGCACGAAGTGCTGGTGGAAAAGAGCATCAAGGGCTACAAGGAGATTGAATTCGAGGTGATGCGGGACGCGAACGACACCGCCATCGCCATCTGCTCCATGGAGAATATCGACCCTGTGGGCATCCACACCGGCGATTCCATGGTGGTAGCCCCGGCCCTTACCCTCACGGACAAGGAGTATCAGATGCTCCGGGACAGCGCCCTGCGCCTGATCCGGGCCTTGAACATCGCCGGCGGCTGCAACATCCAGTTCGCCCTGGACCCGCTGTCATTCAAGTATTATATCATCGAGGTGAATCCGCGCGTGTCGCGTTCATCGGCCCTGGCATCCAAGGCCAGCGGCTTCCCCATCGCCCGCGTTACGGCCAAGATCGCCGTGGGACTCACCCTGGACGAGATTATGGTGGCCGGAGCACCGGCCTGCACGGAACCCGCCATCGACTACGTGGTGGCCAAGGTGGCCCGCTTCCCCTTCGACAAGTTCAGCGAGGCGTCCAATGAGCTGGGCACCCAGATGAAAGCCACCGGCGAAGTCATGTCCATCGGCCGCACCCTGGAGGAGAGCATCCTCAAGGCCATGCGCTCCCTGGAGAGCGGCTGCTGCCACATCCACAAGAAAAAGTTTGACGACTGGACCCAGGAGCAGCTCCTGGAATACATCTGCAAGCCCACGGACGACCGCATCCATGCCATCGCCCAGCTGCTGCGCCTGAGGATCGACCTCTCCCGCATCTACGACCGCACCAAGATAGACATGCTCTTCCTGGAGAAGATCTATAACATCGTGCGCATGGAGCGGCGGGTGAAGGCGGCGCCCGGAGACGTGGAAATCCTCAGGGAAGCCAAGCGCATGGGCTTCGGCGACAAGTTTATCGGAGAGCTCTGGGGCTGGAAAGAGGCCGATGTCATCCGCCTCCGCTTCCAGGAGAACATCGTCCCGGTATACAAGATGATCGATTCCTGCTGCGCCGAGCATGAGACTTACGTCCCCTACTTCTACTCCACCTACGAACAGGAGAACGAATCCATCCCCAGCCATCGCAAGAAGATCCTGGTGCTGGGTTCCGGTCCCATCCGCATCGGCCAGGGCGTGGAATTCGACTATTCCACCGTCCACGCCATCTGGGCCATCCGGGAGGCGGGTTACGAAGCCATCATCATCAACAACAATCCGGAAACCGTCTCCACGGACTATACCATCTCCGACAAGCTCTACTTTGAGCCGCTCACCACGGAAGACGTGATGAACGTGATACATCTGGAGAAACCGGACGGCATCATCGTAACCCTGGGCGGCCAGACGGCCATCAACCTGGCGGGACCGCTGGAGGAATTCGACGTTCCGCTCATCGGCACCGGCCTGGAGGCCATCGACAATGCCGAGGACCGCAAGCTCTTCGAAGCCATCATGCGCCGGACCGGCATCCGCCAGCCCAAGGCCCACGCAGTGACCACCGTGGAAGAGGGCGTGAAGGCGGCCGAGGATATCGGCTATCCGGTACTGGTGCGCCCCAGCTTCGTGCTGGGCGGCCGCGCCATGATGATTGTGGGTAACGAGGCCACCCTGCGCCACTACCTGCAGAACGCCGTGGAAATCAACGAGAATTCCCCCGTACTGGTGGACAAATACATCATGGGCAAGGAAACCGAGGTGGACGCCATCTGCGACGGCACGGATGTCTTCATCCCCGCCATCATGGAACACGTGGAGCGCACCGGCATCCATTCCGGCGACTCCATCAGCGTGTACCCCAGCTTCAGCCTCAGTCCCAAGGTGAAGCAGGAGATTATCGACGACACGGTGAAGTTGGGCAAGGAAATCGGCATCGTGGGCCTGTTCAACATCCAGTTCATAGTGGATGCCGATGAGAACGTATATGTGATTGAAGTGAACCCCAGAAGTTCCCGCACCGTACCGTTCATCTCCAAGAGCACGGGCATCCCCATGGCCAAGATCGCCACACGCGTGATGCTGGGAGAGTCCCTGAAGGACCAGGGCATCACGGAGGTTTACTTCCCCGAGCGGAAGAAGCACTTCGTGAAGACGCCGGCCTTCTCCTTCGGCAAGATCAAGGGCATAGACATCTACCTTTCCCCTGAGATGAAGTCTACCGGAGAGGCCATCGGCTACGACAAATCGCTGAACAGGGCGCTGTACAAGTCCCTGCAGGCCTCCGGCATGGACATCAAGGCCTACGGCACCGTCTTCGCCACCATCGCCGATAAGGACAAGGAGGAGGCGCTGCCGCTTATCCGCCGCTTCTACAACCTGGGCTTCAACATAGAGGCCACCAAGGGCACAGCGGCCTTCCTCAAGGAGCACGGCATCCGCACCAAGACGCTCAAGAAACTGAACGAAGGCAGTGACGAAATCTACCAGGCGCTCCGCAAAGGCCATGTGAAGTATGTGATCAACACCATCGACCTGAACCAAAAGAGCAGCCATCTGGACGGCTATGAGATCCGCCGCACCGCCGTGGAAAACAACGTGACCATCTTCACGGCCCTGGAAACCGTAAGGGTGCTCCTGGACGTCCTGGAAGAGATCACCTTGGGCATTTCCACCATTGATGAAGAATATAAGTAAATGAAACAATCAGCCATTACCTCCAAAACCTTCGCTTCGCTCATCCCTCCCATCTGCGATGGGCCCCTCCCGTTCACAAAGCCACGGGCGGCTATGGGTTTTCGGAGGTAATGACTGATTGTAAAAGTATTATGAAAAAGCAGATCTATACAATAGCGGAGAACAGGCTGATAGCCGCCGATACCTATAAGCTGGTATTGGCGGGGGAAGGGCAAGTGGACGGTGAGTTTGTGCACATCGACATCCCGGGCTATTACCTGCGGCGGCCGTTTTCGGTATGCGATACCGATGCAAACGGCCTTACGCTGTTGTATAAGACGGTGGGAGAAGGCACCAGGAAGCTGGCGGCCCTGCCGGAAGGGACGGAACTCAGCGTCCTTACCGGACTGGGCAGAGGATTTGATGAGCATGCTTGCCGGAAGAAGGCGCTGCTGGTGGGAGGAGGCCTGGGAGCCGCGCCGCTCTATCCGCTGGCCAAGCGGTTGAAAGCGCAGGGAAAGGATGTTACCGTGGTGCTGGGATTCAACCGGGAAGAAGAGATAGTGCTGGAGCGGGAATTCAAGGCCCTCTGTAACACTGTTTCGCTCTCTACCCTGGACGGAAGCGCAGGAATCAAGGGTTTTGTAACAGATGCCATCAAGGCCCTGCAACCGGAATATGACTGTTTTTACACCTGCGGGCCCATGGTCATGATGAAGGCCGTGTGCCAGCTGCTGAAAGGCCCCGGGGAGGCTTCCCTGGAAGAGCGGATGGGCTGCGGAGCCGGCTTCTGCTATGGCTGCAGCATCCGCACGGCCGGCGGTCCGCGCCGGGTATGCAAGGACGGGCCTGTATTTAAAAAGGAGGATATACTATGGTAAAGGACCTTTCGGTGAATCTTTGCGTACTGCAGCTGCAGAATCCGGTGATTCCGGCCAGCGGGACCTTCGGTTTCGGCCTGGAACTGGCCGATACCCTGGATCTGGACGTGCTGGGGGCCATTTCCCTCAAAGGCACCACCCGGGAGGCCCGTTACGGGAATCCCGTCCCGCGCATTGCGGAGGCCTCCGGCGGCATGCTCAACGCCGTGGGCCTGCAGAATCCCGGTATTGATGTCCTTATCCGTGAAAAGATTCCCGCCCTCCGGAAGGTTTTCCATCAGGGGGTCATTGCCAACATCAGCGGTTTCTCCGTGGAAGAATACCGGGAATGCTGCGCCAAGGCCGATGCCTGCGATGGCATCGACATCATTGAAGTGAACGTTTCCTGCCCCAATGTGCACGGCGGTGGCATCGCCTTCGGCACATCGGCCAGGGCGGTAGCGGAGGTTACATCGGCCGTAAAGGCGGTTTGCCGCAACAAGCCCGTCTTCATCAAGCTGAGTCCCAATGTGACGGATATTGTGGAAATGGCCCGCGCCTGCGAAGACGCCGGTGCCGACGGACTCACCCTGGTGAACACCTTCCTGGGCATGCGGATAGATATAGTCCGGCGAAAGACCGTCCTGGCCAACACCACGGGCGGATTCTCCGGCGCCGCCATCTTCCCCATAGCCCTCAGGATGGTCTATCAGGTGGCCCACGCCTGCAAGATTCCCGTCATGGGCTGCGGTGGCGTTGCCAGCGCCCGCGACGTAATTGAAATGATGATGGCCGGCGCCACGGCCGTACAGGTGGGGGCCGAAAACCTCCGGAACCCCTTCGCCTGCCCGGAAATCATCGAAGAGCTCCCCAGCGTTATGGAGGAGCTGCATATCGACGCATTGAAAGACATTATCGGAACCGTATGAATAGAGACGTAATCATAGCCTGCGACTTTCCCGACCGGGAAACCACCCTGGCCTTCCTGGACCGCTTTGAAGGCGTCAGGAAGCCGTTTGTCAAGATTGGTATGGAACTGTTCTACGGGGCGGGTCCGGAGATAGTGCGGGAAATCAAGGCCCGCGGACACCGGATCTTCCTGGACCTCAAGCTTCACGACATCCCCAATACCGTAAAAAAGGCCATGCGGGTGCTGTCGGCCCTGGACGTGGATATGGTGAATGTGCACGCCTCCGGCACCGTTGCCATGATGCGCGCCGCCCTGGAAGGCCTCACAAGGGCCGATGGGACAAGGCCGCTGCTCATAGCCGTGACACAGCTCACCTCCACCTCGGAGGAGGTGCTCCAGCGGGAGCTCTTGGTATCGGCCTCCATGGACGATACCATAAGCCGATATGCCCAAAACGCCAGGGAAGCCGGTCTGGACGGGGTTGTCTGCTCCCCGCTTGAAGCCGCCGGGGTGAAGGAAGCCTGCGGAAAGGATTTCCTTACCGTCACCCCCGGCATCCGCTTCCCCGACGCCGCGGCCGACGACCAGGTGCGCATCACCACTCCCGCCCGGGCCCGGGAGATCGGCTCGGATTTCATCGTCGTGGGCCGTCCCATCACGGCCGCTGCGGATCCCGTGGCCGCCTATCAGCGTTGTATAGAAGAATTCGTATAAGATAATGGAACGTAACATTGCCAAACAACTCCTGTCCATCGGCGCAGTTTTCCTGCGTCCGGAAGAACCGTTTACCTGGGCCAGCGGCATCAAGAGCCCCATCTACTGTGACAACCGTCTCACCCTGTCGGCACCGGACGTGCGCAAGCAGGTGGAAGCGGGCCTGGCCGATCTGGTCCGCCGCTATTATCCCGACTGTGAGATGCTTATGGGCACCTCCACGGCAGGCATAGCCCATGCCGCCATCACGGCCACCCTGCTGGGCCTGCCGATGGGTTATGTGCGGGGCGAGGCCAAGACGCACGGCCGCACCAACCGGATTGAAGGCAGGCTGGACCCCGGCACCAAGGTGGTGGTGGTGGAAGACCTCATTTCCACCGGCGGCAGCGCCATCGAGTGCGTGGAAGCCCTCCGGGAGGCAGGAGCCCGGGTGCTGGGCATAGTGAGCATCTTTACCTACGGCATGCAGAAGGGCCTGGACCGCATAGCGGCGGCCGGAACGGAGAACCATTCCCTTTGCAACCTGGACGTGCTGGTGGACGTGGCGGTGAAGGAAGGCCGGATTGCCCCGGAGTGGAAAAACCGCATCCTGGCTTTTCGGGACAACCCTTCCGACGAATCTTGGATAAATAAATAGCTAAGCCATATGAAGCACTTAATTGACCCCATGGACCTCACGAAAGAGGAACTGGACCAGATCATCGCTCTGGCCGAAGACATCATCGCCAACCGCGAAAAGTACCAGGAATCGCAGGCTCACAGGAAGCTGGCGACGCTCTTCTATGAGCCCAGCACCCGCACCCGGCTCAGTTTCACATCGGCCATGATGGAACTGGGCGGCAACGTCCTGGGCTTCTCCGATGCCAAGAACACCTCCGTGAGCAAGGGTGAGACCGTCCAGGACACTGTACGCGTGGTGGGCTGTTTCGCCGATGTGATTGCCATGCGCCACCATATCGAAGGTGCCCAGCTATATGCTTCCGAGGTATCCCGCGTCCCCATCATCAACGCCGGCGACGGATCCCACAGCCATCCCACCCAGACGCTCACGGACCTGCTCACCATCAAACGGGAGCTGGGGCATATCGACGGGATCACCATCGGCTTCTGCGGAGACCTCAAATTCGGCCGGACCGTGCATTCGCTTATCAAGGCGCTGTCCCGTTTCAAGGACATCCAAGTAGTCCTCATCGCCCCGGACGAGCTCAAGCTGCCGGATTACATCAAGCAGGATGTGTGCGACCGCCTGGGTATCCGCTATAAGGAAGTGCCTACCATGGAGGAGGTTATGCCGGAACTGGACGTGCTTTACATGACCCGCGTGCAGCAGGAACGCTTCCTGGACCAGGACGAATTCGACCGCGTAAAGGACAGCTTCGTGCTGGACGCCAAACGCCTGGCAAGCGCCAAGGAGAAAATGGCCATCCTGCACCCGCTGCCGCGGGTCAACGAGATCCTCACCGAAGTGGATGCCGATCCCCGCGCCGCCTACTTCCGCCAGGTAGAAAACGGAAAGTTCGTCCGTATGGCCCTTATTTCCAAGTTGCTGGAATGGAAGGACGACCCTGCCCACGGGATGCCGCCGGTGGAAGACCCCATCTATGACCCGGAGCTCCGCTGCACCAACCGGAAATGCATCTGCAACAACGAGCATGCGCCGCACAAGTTCCGCCGCACGGAAAGCGGCACCCTGCGCTGCTGGTACTGTGATTCAAAAATCAAATAAAATATTCCCAATGAAGAATCGTGTGAGAAAAGTGGGGACCGTGTCCCGCGGCATCCGCTGCCCCATTATCCGGCAGGGCGACGACCTGGCCGAAATCGTGACCGCCAGCGTGCTGGAAGCCGCCCAGGAGGAAGGATTCCAGCTCCGTGACCGTGACGTCGTGTGCGTCACCGAATCCATTGTTGCCCGCGCAGGCGGCAACTACGCTACCGTAGATGCCATAGCACAGGATGTACGTTCCAAGACCGGCGGCGAGACCGTGGGTGTCATCTTCCCCATCCTCAGCCGCAACCGCTTCGCCATCTGCTTACGCGGCATAGCGAAAGGGTGCAAAAAGATTGTCCTCATGCTCTCCTACCCTTCCGACGAGGTGGGTAACGAACTGGTGAGCATAGACAAACTGGACGAAGCCGGCGTCAATCCCTATTCCGACGTCCTCACCCTGGAGCGCTACCGGGAACTGTTTGGGGTGAACAAACATGAATTCACCGGCGTGGACTATGTGGACTATTATGCCGGACTCATCAAGGATTGCGGCGCGGAAGTGGAAGTGGTCTTCGCCAACCGTCCCCGCACCATCCTGAACTATACGGATACGGTTATCACCTGCGACATCCATACCCGCGTCCGCACCAAGCGGATCCTCCGCGAAGCCGGCGCCCGGGTGGTCCTGGGCCTGGACGACATCCTCACCGCCCCGGTGAACGGCAGCGGCTTCAACGAGCGCTTCGGCCTGCTGGGTTCCAACAAGGCCACGGAAGAGCTGGTGAAACTGTTCCCCCGCGACTGCCAGGGTCTGGTGGAAGAGATCCAGCAGCGCTTCCTGAAAGCCACCGGCAAGCATGTGGAAGTGATGGTCTACGGCGACGGTGCCTTCAAGGACCCCAAAGGCAAGATTTGGGAGCTGGCCGATCCGGTGGTTTCCCCGGCCTTTACGGACGGCCTCATAGGAACGCCCAACGAGCTCAAGATCAAGTATTTGGCCGATAACGACTTTGCCGGCCTAAGCGGCGCCGAACTGCGCGATGCGATATCGGCCAGTATCCGGACGAAGGATGCCAATCTCAAGGGTCAGATGGCGTCAGAGGGCACGACGCCCCGCCAGTTAACGGACCTGATTGGTTCGCTGTGCGACCTCACATCCGGCTCCGGCGACAAGGGCACTCCGGTTGTCCTGGTCCAGGGTTACTTCGATAACTATTCCACTGAATAGTACTAATTTCCTATTAGTATTTAGTAAAGTTTATAGGTTTCTGCGGGCGAAAAAAAGGCCGATGCCCGCAGAAACCTATAAACTTTACTATATCAACAGACAAATTGCCGATGCCTGCAGAAACCTAAAAACTTTACGACTTGATCAATCTATTTCCTAGAAGCTGGGAAGGGAGATGTTGGAAACGGGTTCCAGGGTGATTTCGTCGAAGGTGCCGCCAGGGGATTCCACCCGGAAGGTGGTTTTCTCCATACCCATCCGGACGGGGAACTTCCAGATTACGCCGGTGGGTTCTCCGGTGACGGCGGCGCCACGTATTTTCTGGCCGTTGCAGATTACCGACAGGGAGGGAGCGTTGGAATAGACCGTGAGCTGGAGGTCCTGTGAAGGCGGACAGTATTTGAGCCGCTTGTTGGCAATATGCACGGTTTCCTCCTCTTTGTTCCACCAGGCCTTGTACAGGTAGAAGACATCCTTCTTTACCTTACGGTCGCGGGTTACCAGGCCCTTGTCGTTGGTGTACTTGCGCTTGTCGTTGAAGATGAAGGTGAAGCCGTTGTCGCTGTCCAGGAAGCCTTCTTCACGATTGGCCACGGCAAAGTCGAACATCACCCAGATGGAAGTGAAGTTCAGGTACGGAGCCTGGGCAATCTGCTGGGCGAATGCTTCGTGGGCCAGGTTGCCGTATTCCTCTATGTGGAGGGAGTCGGTGGGATCCCGGTACACTTCTCCGGGGTTCCAGGTATGGCAATAGGGGTTGATGCCCACGCCGTATTCCGACAGGTTGGTAACGCCCATATTCTGCTGGATCCATTCCATATCGTCTGCCAGGCCCCAGAATTCACCGTAGTTGTAGTACCAGCCGTGGTAGCGGTTTTCCGAGTAGTAATCGGCCTTGAGCTCCGTGTAATAGTCCCGCTGGAACATGGAGTCGTCGGTAAGGCCTACGAAACGGTACGGGTCCAGCTGTTTGGTGAAGTCGTACAATTTGGCGGTTTCGTCCACTACCCGGCGGGCGTCCAGCGCGCCCTGGAGTACGCCGGGACGGTTGCCCCAGCTGTCCAGTTCGTTCCACATGCCCCAGAAGCAGATGGACGGGTGGTTGTACAGGGAAGTGACCATCTCCTGCATCTGCTGGTAGATGTTCTGGAAATAGGCCTCGGGGGCATCTACGCCGCAGTTGTTCACCCACGGGATCTCTGTCTGGACAATGATGCCCATCCGGTCGCAGAGACGGAAGGCGTAGTCGTTGTGCGGGTAATGGGCCAGGCGCAGGAAATTGGCACCCAGCTCCCGGACCATCTCATAATCGGCATCATAGTCTTCCTGCCACAGGGCCGTTGCCTTGCCATCCTTGTCCTGGTGCATGCTCACGCCGCGAAGCGGGTAAGACTTTCCGTTGAGCTGGAAGCCCTTCACGCGGTCCATGGCAAAATAGCGGAAGCCCACTTCCGTCCGGGCCTTGTCCTTGCCGGCCTTCACGGAAACGGTATAAAGATACGGATCCGGGATGCCGTTCCAAAGGTGGGGGTTCTCCAGCGTGAAGTCCCATACCACATCGGCCGATGAAGCGGCGGCCACGGAAACCGTTTCGCTGTGGGAAAGCACCGCCTCACCCTCGGCATTGGAGAGCGTCCATTCCACCTTCACGGAAGCATCGGCCCCGGAAGCGTTGCAAATGCGGGTTTCGGCCTTGCCCAAGGCTTTCTCATCGGACACCTCCACCGGTGAGACATGCAGGCGGTAAAGGCCGAAGGCATCCGGGGAAAGATACACCGGAGGGCACTCCAGCAGCCATACGGGATTGTGCAGGCCACCGTTCTTGTTGAAGTCCGAAGTCAGCGGAATGCGGTCCAGCCGCTCCGTATTCTCACAAATCACCTCCACTTCGTTCTGCCCCTTGGTAAGCTTGCCGGTAAGGTCCACCCAGAAAGGCGTATAAGCGCCGCTGTGTTCCTTCAGCAGTTCACCGTTCAGGTACACCTGGGCGCCCTGGGCGGCACCCTCGAACAGCAGATAGCGGGGTTCCTTTGCCTTGGGGATGCGGGTTTTATAATGGGCCGTTCCACGGTAATAGGACTTGGAATGGCCGTCAATGGCATTATACGAATGGGGTATGCTAACCTTCTCCCAGGATTCACCGTCCAGGCTGAAAGACCATTCCACCAGGGCCTTCCCGGGCACCTCGCGGTCTGTCCAGGCAGCCTTCCTGGACCCGCAGGAAGTCACAAGAAGAAGCACGGAAAGCAGCAGGGGAAACAGATATCTCTTCATCTTCTCGCTTATTGCTTAGTTGTCTCCTTAGCCGGGACCGTTCCTGTAATCTTCTCAAACTCAGCCTCTTCCAGCATGTGGCAGTTGCCGTTGAAACGGGCGCCCAACTCCACCTGGAGACGCTTGATGTGAAGGTCTCCGTCCACAATGCACCCGGCCTTGAGATTGAGGGTATCCTTTACATAGAAATTGCCCTTCATGGTTCCGCAGAAATCCATGTTCTGGCAGATAACATCACCGGTGAGGGCGGCTTTCTCCCCAACTACCACGCGGCCTTTGGAGATGAGCTTTCCGTCAAAGGTGCCGTCTATCCGGATATCGCCCGGAGCCTGGATCTCTCCCTTGACCAGGGTGCCCGCGGAAATGCGGCTCACATCGTTCACATTAACAGTATTATCCATTTTCGTAGCCATATAATACTTGGTTATGAATATCTCTTATACCAGGCCCTTGCCATGGCAGTTCTTGTACTTGAGTCCGCTGCCGCAAGGACACGGGTCGTTCCGGCCCACCCGTTTGTCCACGCGGACAGGGGTACGGGCCTGCTGCTCTCCGTTGGTGGAGAGCTGGGAAGGATCCGTCCTGCGAAGCTGCTGCATATTCCGGTTGGGCTGCTGGGCCGGACGGGCTTCACGGGCATCGGCCGCATCCCGGAGCGGGATGAAGGCACGCAGGAGGAAGGTGAGGACAGCTTCGTTCAGCTGTTCCAGCATATCACTGAACAGGTTGTAGCTCTCCAGCTTGTACACCACCAACGGGTCCTTCTGTTCATAGGCGGCGTTCTGGACGCTCTGACGGAGGTCGTCCATATCCCTGAGGTGCTGCTTCCAGTACTCGTCAATATGGTAGAGGATGATGTTGCGGCTGAGGGCCTTGGCAATCTCCCGGCTTTCCGTCTCATAGGCCTTCTTCAGGTTCACGCTAAGGGAAAGCTGCCGTTTGCCGTCCGAAATGGGGATGGCGATGTTCTCGTACATGCTCCCCTGCTTCTCGTACACGGTCTTGATGATGGGGTTCACCTTCTGGATCATGGTCTCCATACGGCGGTCGTATACCTCCTGCATGTGGGCGGAAAGCTTTTCGGCAATTTCCGGTTTCTTGGCATCGGCATAGAAGGCCTCGTCAAAACCCAGGTCTATGGAAAGCTTTCCAATCACGTATTCCTCGAAGGCTTCGTAGCTCATGCCCTCGGACTGCTCCGCCAGGATGTTGGCAGTGTCCTGCATCATGTTCTGGACGTCAATCTCTATCCGTTCACCCGAGAGGGCGTTACGGCGGCGGGCATAGATGGCCTCTCTCTGGTAGTTCATCACGTCGTCGTACTCCAGGGTGCGCTTACGGTAGCCGAAGTGGTTCTCCTCCACTTTCTTCTGCGCGCCTTCGATGCTCTTGGAAAGCATGCCGCTCACCAGGGCCTCGTTGTCGTCCATGCCCAGCTTGTCCACCACGCCGGCGATACGCTCACTGCCGAACTTACGCATGAGGTCGTCTTCCAGGGAAATGTAGAAGCAGGAGCTTCCCGGGTCTCCCTGTCGTCCGGCACGGCCACGGAGCTGACGGTCCACACGGCGGGAGTCGTGACGGGACGTGCCGATGATGGCCAGGCCGCCGGCGGCCTTCACCTCCGGAGTAAGCTTGATATCCGTACCACGGCCGGCCATGTTGGTAGCGATGGTCACCTTGCCGCTCTGGCCCGCCTGGGCCACGATTTCGGCCTCCCGGGCATGCTCCTTGGCGTTGAGCACATTGGGATGCAGGCCTCTCATGCGCATCATGCGCGCCAGCAATTCACTGGTTTCCACGTCCGTGGTACCCACCAGCACCGGCCTTCCGGCCTCCGAGAGTTCCACCACGCGGTCTATGACAGCGGCATATTTGGCTTTCTTGGTCTTGTAGATTATGTCGTCCTGGTCGTCGCGGATCACGGGGCGGTTGGTGGGAATCACCACCACATCCAACTTGTAGATGTCCCAGAACTCACCGGCTTCCGTTTCTGCCGTACCGGTCATGCCGGCCAGCTTGTGGTACATACGGAAGTAGTTCTGCAGGGTAACAGTGGCGAAGGTTTGCGTGGCGGCTTCCACCTTCACGTTCTCCTTGGCCTCCACGGCCTGGTGCAGACCGTCGCTCCAGCGTCGGCCCTCCATGATACGGCCGGTGCTCTCGTCTACGATCTTCACCTTGTTGTCCACGATTACGTAGTCGATGTCCTTGGTGAACATGGCATAGGCCTTCAGGAGCTGGATTACCGTGTGCACACGCTCACTCTTAAGGGAGAAGTCCTCCATGAGGGCGTCCTTCTTCTCGGCCTTTTCCGCGGGGGTGAGGGTTTCGTCGTGGGTGATTTCCGCAATGGCGGAGCCCATGTCCGGGAGCACGAAGAAGTTGGGGTCGCTCACGCTGCCGGCCAGGGCATCGTGGCCCTTATCCGTCATGTCCACGGAGTTAAGCACCTCATTGATAACGAAATAGAGTTCGTCCGTGACCTGCGGCATCTCCCGCTCGTTATCCTGCATGAAGTAAGCTTCGGTCTTTTGCATGAGCTGCTTCATACCCGGCTCGCTGAGGAACTTGATCAGGGGCTGATATTTGGGAAGGCCCTTGTGGCAGCGGTACAGGAGTTTGCCGCCCTCCTTCTCGTCGCCGGCGGCGATAAGGCGCTTGGACTCATTGAGGGTTTGGTTGATCAGGGAGCGCTGCTTGTTGTACAGGCTTTCCACATAGGGACGGTATTCCATGAACTGCTCGTCTCCGGAGGCCTTGGTCATGGGACCGGAAATGATGAGCGGGGTACGGGCGTCGTCAATGAGCACGGAGTCCACCTCGTCCACGATGGCGAAGTGGTGCTTGCGCTGCACCAGGTCTGTCTGGCGCACGGCCATATTGTCTCTCAGATAGTCGAAGCCGAACTCGTTGTTGGTGCCGAAGGTGATGTCGCACTCGTAGGCCTTCTTGCGGGCATCCGAATTGGGCTGGTGCTTGTCGATACAGTCTACGGACAGGCCATGGAACTGGTACAGCGGGCCCATCCACTCGGAGTCACGCTTGGACAGATAGTCGTTCACGGTAACCACATGCACGCCCTTGCCGGCCAGCGCATTCAGGAAGACGGGAAGGGTTGCCACCAGGGTTTTACCTTCACCGGTAGCCATTTCCGCAATCTTTCCCTGGTGCAGGACGATACCGCCGATAAGCTGCACGTCGTAGTGCACCATGTCCCAAGTGATCTCATTGCCGCCGGCCACCCAGTGGTTCTTCCAGATGGCTTTCTCCCCCTGGATTTCCACGAAATCACGGCCCTGGGCAGCCAGGTCCTTGTCAAATTCCGAAGCGGTAACCTCTATGGTCTGGTTCTGGGCGAACCTGCGGGCGGTGGACTTCACTATGGCGAAAGTCTCCGGAAGCACTTCCGTGAGCACCTTCTCGATGGCCTCGTCCTCCTCCTTTACCAGTTTGTCGGATTCCGTGGCCAATGCCTCCTTTTCACTTACGGGGATGTCTTTCTCCATCTCCGCCTTGATTTCCTCGATGCGGTCCTCGAAAGGCTTCTCCACCGCGGCAATCTTTTCGCGGATGGCGGCGCTGCGGGCGCGGAGCTGGTCATTGGAGAGTTTGTCAATATCGGGATACAGCTGGAGGATCTGGTCCACAACCGGCCGGATGGTCTTCATGTCCCTGTCGCTCTTGCTGCCGAAAAGCTTCTTAAGAATGTCTGCTACTGCCATTTAAATACTGTTTTGTTTAATCTTACAAAGTTAATTGTTTTCGGCGGATTAAACAAATACTGTTCCCGTAAGGGAAACCTGTCATAATGGCAGGCGGGACTTGCGCCGATGCTCCCGGACCGCGGGGAGCTGGCGGCACAGGCTACGGAAGTGCTTGAAAGGTAGCAGGCTGCGGTATTTGACCGCTTTTACCAAGGTGAAAAGACACACAAAGAGGAAGCGTTCCCAAAGGGGCCGATTGATATCGCAGAGGCGGATCAGGGAGCCTACGCGGTAATTGCGGTCGATGATGCGCTCCTTGGATTCCTGCCGCTGTGCCCGGTCATGGACGGCACGGGCCTGGGGCACCACACCCACTTTCCATCCGTGATAATGCGCCCGGTGGCACCAGTCGTCGTCCTGCCCGTAATAAGGGAACAGTTCGGAAAACAGGCCGATCTCTTTGACCGCCTTAAGCGGCATCAGCCAATGAGCCGCCATGATGCGGTTAACCTCAACCGGTTCTGCGGAGGGTGTATGTTCCCAAACCGCCTCCGCTTCGCTACGGCCCCTCCCACTGCCTTCGGCAGCGGGCCCCTCCCTCTTATCCGGCCGAGGGTGGCCAGAGGTTTGGGAACATACACCCTCCGCAGAGCCGAAGAGTTTGGCAAACTGGCGGTCGAAGGTGCTGCCGTCGGCCTGGAGCTGCAAGGGGCTCAGGACGGCATAATCCGGCTGGGCTTCGGCGGCTGAGACCAGCTTTTCAAGGGCGCCTTCTTCCAGCCAGGCGTCCTGGTTCAGCAGGTAAACATAGTCGTAACCCCGCTCCAGGGCGTATTGGAAGCCCAGGTTGTTGCCGCCGGTGAAGCCCAGGTTATCGGCACTGCGGACCAGGTGCACCTGAGGGAAATGTGCCTGCACATAGTCGGCCGATCCGTCCGTAGAGTCGTTGTCCAGGACGTACACATCCTCCTTGGCGACGGAAGAAAGGCAGCTCTCCAGCCAGTGCATCCCGTTGTGGGTGACCACTATGACCAGGACCTTCTTCATGCGAAGAACTTACGGAAGAAGACCCGGAGTTTCCAGGCCAGGGACCAGCGGGAAGCCTTTTGGAAGGAGCGCTCCATACGCTTATACTCCACCGTCTGGCAAGGATCACAGAAGTATTTGGCATACAGGGCTTTATGCTTCTCCCACAGAGCATGGCGGATGCCCTTCAGGGCCTGGTCCGTCACAGCGGAATTCCGGGAATGGCGACGGGTACGGTAATAGAAGCACACGGAGGGAAGGCGCAGCACTTTGGGCTCATGGTCCAGGTGCTCGAAGAATGTTAGCCAGTAATCCCAGTCCTCGTAACCGGTCTTGAAGGCAGGGTCGAAGGAAACGGCGGCGGAGCGGCGGAAGAAGCAGCTCACATAGAGGCAGTTGCTGGAGAGCATGGTGTCCATGGAGAAGGCCGGGAGATCCCAGGAAGTCTGGGTTCCAAAACGCTGTGCCTTTCCATAGACCAGATCCAGGGAAGGGTCCAGTTTAAAGGCGGCCATGGCGGCCTCCATATAATGCGGGGACAGGAGGTCATCGGCATCCAGGAAAAGGATGAACTCCCCTTCCGCCAGCTCCAGTCCGCGGTTCCGGGCGGCAGCCACCCCCTGGTTTTCCGTATACACCACCGGGATTATCCGCTCGTCCGAGGCGCAGAATTCGTTCACGATGGCCAGGGAGCCGTCTGTGGAGCCGTTTTCCACCACCAGGCATTCCCAGTCCGCAAAGGTCTGGTCCATCACGCTTCTTAACGTCTGCGGCAGATAATTGCCCAGGTTGTAACTGGGAATGATGACACTGACTTTGGGCATATCAACTGTTCTTGCTCATACTTAAGGCCTGTTCCAGGATGGCCCGTCCCTGACGGCCGATCTCTTCCTCGGTAGCGGAAGTTTTCAGGGTCTCAAAGCGTTCCCGCCCGCGTCTCTCGTTCTCTATGATGATACTCTTTTTTCCAAACAGCCCGGCAAAGAAGGCGCCATGGAAGCTGTCCGTCACAACTTCCTCCGCGTCGCGGAAAAGGGCCAGCCACTGCTCTACAGTGAGGGAGGCGCCCTTGCCGCCGGTGCAGCGCCGGATGGGGAAACCGGTGTCTATGGCCATCTGGTCCAGCTGCCGTTCCGCATTCAGGTTCACATCCAGGATATAGGCGGCGATATAGGGTTCCGTGGCGACGGGGACGGACTGGCACAGGGAGAGATAATCGGCCTTGGTGAGCAGCCGGGTGGGATCCGGAGCCAGTATGGCTTCTACGCCCAGCTCTTCCCGGCAGATACTGATGCCGGAAGGTTCCCGCACGGAGATGGACTGGAACTTCTTTACCAGGGAACGGCACTTTGCCCGTGTCTTTTCATCGGCATCCCAGCTGTCTATGCCGAAGGAGGCGGCGTAGGCGATCCGGGGGCCGGTGAAAGAGCCGGCAAAGGCAAGGAACATATCCGGGAGCGTGCGAGGATTGAAGGAGCGACGCCACACCTGGTCGCTTCCCACAAGCAAAACATCAATATTATACTTCTCCAGCAGGGATTTTTTGTATCGATGACCAGTAGGTACGGTAGCTATATGTTCCCGGACAAAAGCCTCGAACTGGGGCTGTCGCTTAGGGAACAGAGGTCGGTAGGGTGCCCTCAGGAACACCCGGCGAAACAAGGATTTCATGTACTGGCGGAAACTGGTGACGGGAAGATAATCCAGCGTAACGGGATCGTGTCCCATTTCGCGGAGCACCCGCTGCAGGGCATAATTCTGCAGCAGGCAGCCATAATTGGCGGAAAGGGGCTGTGTGACAATTCCTATTCGCATATTGCTTCTTTTAGACGTCTGTACAACTGGGCATTGAAGTTTGCAATGCCTCCTTGATAAAGTCCCAGGAACGGGCCCTGAGCACGGAGAGGGCGGCATCGGCCGATGAATAATCTATCGGCTTATGCGGGAGGGTAGCGCCCGGAGGGACCATCCGTCCTTCCAGGCCGATGGCGGTGAGCAGGCTCCGGATGCGGTCGTCGGCCGGACTTCCTGTTTCCACGTAATAAAACACTTTGTGATACAGCAGCGACAGGGCCACCCCGTGGAAGGATGTAGTAACCACGGAGGAAGCATCCCTCACCAGGGCCACGAATTCTTCCGGACCATAGCGGTTGCTTCCTTCCGAATAGGGCTCCCGGGCCACGGAAATGACCTTCCGCGGTCCCAGCGAGGCGGCCAGGGAGCGGACGGAGGGGTTGTCTACCGCTTCATACGTCAGTACATAAGACTCCCCTTCCTGCCGGTATGTAGCCATTTTGTCCAGCACGGAACGTCCGGCCAGCAGCACCGGATCCAGCGTAACGGTGGAGGTGACGCCCCAGGCCGACAGGCGGTCCTGCAGGGACTGCTCCCGTACCCCGATCCGATGGAAATGCTGCAGATAACGCTGAAACTCGGCCGCCTGGATGGCCGTCAGCGGCACGGATCCGTCACTGGCGGCATAGGCGATGTTGCAGGTAGCGGAAAAGGGCGGGATGGCAGCAAAGAACACCGGATCCAGTCCCCTGCAGATGCGGGGATTCCAGATCTGGTCACTGCCGAAGAAGACGGCGTCCACCCCTCCGGCTCCAAAAGGGACCGGGGAAAGGGTTTTCCGGAACTGCCGGAACAGGCGGTCCCGGCGCCAGGCGCCCCAGAAGCGCCAGGGCAGGGACAGGAGGATGGAAAGCTTCTTGAAATAGTACGGTTTAAGGATCTTATAGGGCTCCGTAAGATAAGCGGGCCGATAATCCAGGACATACGCCTCCAGCCCCAGCCCCCGGAGAACCTCCAGAAGGCATCGGCATTGCAGCGCCGCTCCATAATTGTACGCGGCGGAGAATGTGACGATTCCCACCCTCATCTGCGGAAGCGTTTTTTCACGGACCAGATCCATTTTTCTATCCTGTAATTCAGGGATTCGCGGCCATAATGCCCATCCACAAAAGCGAATCCTTTGCGAATATAATCATTTTCAAACGATTTTGCATAACGATTGGCTTTTGTAGGCCGTAACATGTTCCTCTGCAGCACCTTTTGTACGTCTATCGGCCTCCGTTCGCACGCATCCGGGAAAGCGGCCGTAAAGCCCTCCCCGGCAGGGGTATTCACCAGCAGCAGGGAGCAGCCCCTGTTGTCGTCGGCAAAGCCGGGCAACGCCTTTTCCACACCCCAGCAGTCGGCCATGGTAATGTCGGAAGGCCTGTTCAGGCTGGCAAAGGGGCAGCGGTTGCAGGAAGGGCGAAGCATCAGATGCCGGTAGAAGAGGAAAGTATAGTTGTTACGCACTTCGCTGCTTCCGTCTCCATAGCTTAGGCGCTCCCTGTGTTCGTGCCAGCCCAGGGAAGGGTCGCGGAAGAGCGCTCCGCTCACAACCGCGCCTTTCCGGGCGGCGGAAAAACCCAGATAGCCTTTCCAAACCGCAGGAGCCGGCACCCCGTGGCAGAGGATATCGGCCAAAAGCAGGTTTTCCCGATGGGCACCGCAGAGCGAACCGATGCCGGCACACTGGCAGGGCGTTCCGGTGAAGAGCACTTTCTTCCCGGATTCCAGGTCCTGCAGTACCTGGCCGGGAATGCCGTCCATATCGCTCTGGACGTATTTGGAGAGCCGTAAAGGCTCCAGACCTTCCTGGGTTGCAACCCGGCGGTGGCGAACTACTAAATCTGAATCCAAAGCAGCACCGTACACCACATAGCCTTCCCCGATGGCCTTCCGCATCAAGGCGACGGCCAGTCCCCCGCTCTGGCTCCCCTCCAGCAGGGACGGGAAACGGATGGCTTCGGCCCTGGGACTCTTCTCCGCTGTTATCGGCTTAAAGGCGCAGACTTCTTCGCACAGACCGCAATCCACGCAAAGGGAGGTGTCCACCACCGGATAGCGGAAGCCCATTCCGTCGGCCTCCATCCGGATGGCACCGTGGGGGCAGGCGGCGGCACAGGCAGCGCAGCCGCAGCAGTCTTCCCTATGAGCCAGCTTAATCATGGCGCCTTAAGATCCTTTGTTTCCACTGCGTCCGTTCCTCCCGGGAGAAACCCGCCATCCATACCGTCAGCCCCGTAAACGTCAGGGAGCCAAAGACGTGGACCAGGAAGCCCCACCAGCTGTCCAGCGGCAGAAGCCGGGACAGGAACCAGCCAAAAAACATAGAAAGCAGGACCACACGCACCTCATTCAGAAGCACTTCCCGGAGGAAGCGGTCCACGGGAAGGCCGATCATCCCCTTTAGCATATGCAGCCGGGCGGCCAGGCAGCAACACGCCACCCCGATGGCCACCCAGTAGATGCACTGGGCGGGAGCGCCCAGTTTCAGGCACAGCCACGCGACGGGCACGTTAAGCAACTGCAGCCCACCCACCAGGATCTGGTAATTCCGGATGTCGCCCGTAGCCAGCATGGCAGTGACCATGGTGTAGGAGATGGACTCCACCATCAGGTACAGCAGGATCAGGCGGATAAAGGTGACGGCATCCGGCGGCACGGCATCGGCCCCCAGCCACAGGTCCACCAGGAACCTGGCGTTGAAAAAGACCGGGCACACCACCAGGAGGAGCAGGTACACGCTCATCCGGGAGCCCTTGAAAACCAGCGACATCATATAGTCCCGGTCCCCGCTGGCGTAAGATTTGGTAATCTGGGGATTGATGGCGGTGGTAAAGCTGGTGACGAACTTCTGCACCGTTCCGTTCACCTGCGAGGCCAGCAGCCAGGAAGCGTTGGCCACGGGGCCGAAGAACAGGTTCAGCAGCTGGTTGCCGCCCTGGTCCCGCAGGATGCCCGAACCCGAGCCGATGAAATTCCAGCCCGCGAACGAGAACATCCGCCCGAAGAGCTTCCGGTCCAGCTTCCAGTTATAACGGGCTTCGGGAAAAGTCCGGCGGCAGAATATGCCGTAGGCCAGCCGGGTGAGCAGGCTCACCAGCGCCAGGAGGGCAGCGTACAGCACCAGTTTGTCTACCGGAGAAACCGCAATGCAGTAGGCTACGGCCAGTTTTCCCAGCCCTTCGAAAATGCTGATCCACGCAAAGGCATCCATCCGTTCGCGGGCGATGATATCGGCATTGTACGGGACGCTCACCAACTGGATCACCAGGGAGATGAGCGAAAAATGCAGCACCCATCGGGCCGCTTCCAGCCGCTCCGGAGGCAGCACCATCTTGTTCTGGAGCCACCACAGGCCGATGGGTTCGGCCAGCAGGGCGATGATGGCCGACAGCACCAGCTGGATGGAGACGGCGGTGGAAAAGACCTTCCTCAGATCCGTCCCTTCCTCTTCCCTGCCCAGCTCATAGGTGATGAAACGGCTGATGGCGGCCGACATGGAGCCCGTGAATACCGTAAACAGCGTAACCACGCCGGCGACGGCTCCGTAGATGCCGAAGTCCTCCTGGCCCAGGGCCCGGAGCACCACGCGGGAGGTGATGAGCCCCACCACCATCAGCAGGAACATACGGAAATACAGAAGGACCGTGTTTTTAGCGATCCTTCTGGAATTGTCCGATATGTTCCCGTCTGTCATTCTGAACGCAGTGAAGAATCTATTCCGGTTTGTAGGAGTCCTTCAGGGAAGTGGTCTTGTTGAAGACGGGAAGCTCCGGCGTGGAGTCCTTGTCCTTCACATAATAGCCGGTACGCTCGAACTGGACGGCGATGCCGGAGGCGTCCTCCAGCAGGGCCGGTTCCGCATAGCCCTTGCCCACGACCAGGCTCTCCGGATTCAGGAAATCCTTGTAATCCTTGTCTTCCGGCACCTGGGACATATCGGCCAGGGTGAAGAGGCGGTCGTAGTTGCGGAGCTCCAGTTCCCTGGCGTGTGCGGCGCTTACCCAGTGGATGGTGCCCTTCACGGGACGGTATTCGGTGGAAGGGTCGTAGGTGCACTTGAGTTCCACCACTTCCCCGTTTTCGTCCTTGATGACCTCGTTGCACTTGACGATGTACGTGTACTTGAGGCGCACCTCTCCGTCCGGCTTCAAGCGGAAGAACTTCTTGGGGGCGTCCTCCATGAAATCGGCCCGGTCTATGAGCAGATTTCCGGTGAAGGGGACCTTGCGCTTGGCGCCTTCCGGACTGGCCGGATTGAGCGGGCAGTCGAACCATTCCACCTTGCCGGGTTCCCAGTTGGTGATGGTGAGCTTGACGGGATCCTGTACCACCATGTAGCGGTTGGAACGCTCGTTAAGGTCTTGACGCACACACCATTCCAGCAGCTGGATATCCATGAGCTGGTCCCGCTTGGAAACGCCAATCTTGTCGCAGAACATGCGGAGGGCATTGGCGGTATAGCCGCGGCGGCGCACCCCGCAGAGGGTGGGCATCCTAGGGTCGTCCCATCCGCTAACCAGGCCCTTCTGCACCAGTTCCAGCAGCTTGCGCTTGGACATGAGGGTGTAGGTGAGGTTGAGGCGGGCGAATTCGTACTGATGGGAAGGATAGATGCCCAGGGTTTGGATGAACCAGTCGTACAAAGGCCGATGCACATCGAACTCCAGCGTGCAGATGGAGTGGGTGATGTGCTCGATGGAATCACATTGGCCGTGGGTATAGTCGTACATGGGATAGATGCACCACTTGTCCCCGGTACGGTGATGGTGGGCGAACTTGATGCGGTACAGGAGCGGATCCCGGAACATCATGTTGGGATGGGCCATGTCTATCTTGGCGCGGAGGACCTTCTCCCCTTCCGCATACTTTCCTTCCTTCATTTCCCGGAACAGCCGGAGGTTCTCTTCCGGGCTGCGGTCCCGCCAGGGGCTGGGGGTTCCGGGCTTCTCCACGGTGCCGCGGTTCTCCCGGATCTGGTCCTGGGTCTGGTCGTCCACATAGGCCAGGCCGCGTTTGATGAGGTCCTCGGCCCACTCATAGAGCTGGTCGAAATAATCGCTGGCATACAGTTCCTTGTCCCACTGGAAGCCCAGCCACCGGATGTCTTCCTTGATGGAATCCACGTATTCCGTGTCTTCCTTGGTGGGATTGGTATCGTCGTAGCGGAGGTTGGTTTTGCCGCCATATTTCTGTGCGAGGCCGAAATTGAGGCAGATGCTCTTGGCATGTCCCAGGTGCAGATAGCCGTTGGGTTCCGGGGGGAAACGGGTCATGATGGAGTCCACTTTCCCCTCTGCCAGGTCCCGTTCAATGATTTCTTCCAAAAAGTTAAGTTTACGCTCTTCCATATCTATTTTTTGTAATAGTTTACAAATGTACGATTTTTTTGTTAATTTTGCATCCGCTAAAACCTTTAAAGATGGGACTTTTACATGCAAGGCTGGCAAAATACGATTTGCCCCAGAAGATGATAGAAAAGGGTATTTACCCTTATTTCCGCCAAATTACCAGCAAACAGGGAACCGAGGTAACCATGGACGGTCACCAGATCATGATGTTCGGTTCCAACGCTTATACCGGTCTCACGGGAGATGAGCGAGTGATAAACGCGGGGGTGGAAGCCCTCAAGAAATACGGCTCCGGCTGTGCCGGTTCCCGTTTCCTTAACGGCACGCTGGACATCCACGTACAGCTGGAGAAGGAACTGGCCGCCTTCGTGGGCAAGGACGAAGCCCTGGTGTTCTCCACCGGTTTCACCGTGAACAGCGGCGTCATCCCCCAGCTCCTCACCAAGGACGACTTCATCATCTGCGACGACCGTGACCACGCCTCCATCGTGGACGGACGCCGTCTCAGCTTCGCCAAGGGCCTCCACTACAAGCACAACGACATGAAGGATCTGGAGCGTTGCCTCCGCCGCTGCCTCCCCAACAGCGTCAAGCTCATCGTGGTGGACGGTGTGTTCTCCATGGAGGGAGACCTGGCCAAACTGCCGGAGATCGTGGAACTCAAGCACAAGTACAAGAATGTCTACATCATGGTGGACGAGGCCCACGGCCTGGGCGTCTTCGGCAAGCAGGGCCGCGGCGTGTGCAACCACTTCGGCCTCACCAATGAGGTGGACCTTATCATGGGCACCTTCTCCAAGAGCCTGGCCGCCATCGGCGGTTTCATCGCGGCCGATAAGATTATCATCAACTGGCTTCGCCACACCGCCCGCACCTATATCTTCCAGGCTTCGGATACGCCCGCCGCAACGGCATCGGCCCTGGAAGCCCTGCACATTATCCAGCAGGAGCCGGAGCGCATCACCAAGCTTTGGGACGTTACCAATTATGCCCTGCGCCGCTTCAAGGAGGCAGGTTTTGAGATCGGCGAGACGGAAAGCCCCATCATCCCGCTGTACGTGCGTGACCTGGAAAAGACCTTCATCGTGACAAAACGGGCCTTTGACGAAGGCGTGTTCATCAACTCCGTCATTCCGCCGGCATGCGCCCCGCAGGATACCCTCATCCGCTTCTCCCTCATGGCCACCCACACGCGTGAGCAGGTGGACCGCGCCGTGGAAGCCCTCACCAAAGTATTCAAGGAAGAAAAGATTATCAAGTAGGCGCCGCCTCAGCTATGAAAAGACTTGCCATCCTTACTGCCGGCCTGCTGCTCTCGGTGGCGGCGCTGGCCCAGCAGATGCATGTAGACGAAGTCTCCGTGGACACCCGCGCCAGTTTCCACCAGGAAACGCGCGAAGGCGTGTACAGCTCGCACTTCCAGGGGGAATACCTTAATCTCCATATCATGGGCCAGCTTACGGACAAGCTTTCCTTCCGCATCCGGCAGCGCCTGAACAAGAAGATCGAGGACACCAATCCCTTCAACGCCACGGACTTCCTATGGCTCAAATGGCAGGCCGCGCCCAAGTGGTCCTTCACCTTTGGCAAGCAGCCCATCCTGCTGGGCGGCTACGAAATAGATTCGGCCCCCATCGACGTCTACTATTACGGCGCCTTCACCAACAACCTCTACCAGTATTACGCTTTCGGTATCAGCGCCGCCTACTCTCCGGCGCCGGGCCAGTCCATTTCCCTCCAGTTCATTCCCTCCCCCATCTCACCCGTCACGCAGAACGCGTATTCCTACAATCTGTACTGGAACGGGCACATCCTGCCGCGCTGGAAGACCGTCTGGAGCTACAACCTGGTGGAAGACATGTACGCCCGCAAGATGAACTATCTGGTACTGGGCAACAAATTCGAGCTGGGCGCGCTGGTGGTGGACCTGGACCTCATAGACCGGGCGTCCTTCCAGCAGAAGAACTGGCTGTCGGACTGGTCCGTCATTGTGAAAGCCATCCTCACCCTGGGCAAGTGGAACCTCTGCACCAAGGTGGGCTATGAACGGAACGATGCCGCCAACGTAGACATTGACGGCATCTCCTATGACCTTACGCTCCCGGCCGGGAACGACTATTTCTACGGTGGCGCCGGTGTGGAATACTTCCCCCTGGGAAACGACAACCTGCGCATCCACGTGGCCTATTTCCGGGATAACCACGATGCCGTAAACAACATCGACATCGGCATCACCTGGCGCTTCAAGATTTACAAACGCTAAGCCTTTAGCAGCTTCACCGCCTTATCCACATCCTGCTCTTCCAGCACCAGGGAGATACTTAACTCTTCTCCGCCCTGGGCAGATGCAATGATGTTGATACCGGAGGCACCCAGCAGGCCGAACACCTTGCCGGAAGTGCCGGGAAGGTTACGCATGCGGCTGCCGAATACCGTCACGATGCCCACTTCCTTGTTCACCACCACCACGTCGTCCAGCGGAAGGAGCGGATTGTCCTGGAACAGGCCGCGGAGGGCTTCCTGGGTACTTTCCTTGTCGGCATTGCGTACGGCGAAACTGATACTGTATTCGGAAGAGGTCTGGGCGATGAAACGCACGTTCACACCCACCTTGGCCAGGCAGGAGAAAATGGAGGAGGACATGCCCACCCGGCCCAGCAGGCCCGTACCGTACACGGTAACCAGGGTGAGGTCCTTGTCCCAGATGACATCCGTCTTATGGGCAGATCCTGTGGAAATGATGGTGCCTTCGAAGCTGTTGTCCTGGATATCCTTTACCAGGATGGGAATTTCCCCGTTCTTGGCGGGCCAGATGGCGCTGGAGGCGAAGGGTGCATGGGCCGATGAGCAGAAGTGCGCCGCCTCATCGTACGTCATGGCCGGGATACCGTCTATGCCGCGTCCTTCAATGAAAAATACGATGCTCTCCGCCTTGAGCGTGGCGCCGATGAGGGAGGCCATCATGTGTGCGCCGTCCTTGCCCACGCGCACCACATAGCCGGAATCCAGCCGTCCATAGCCGCCGGGGATTACGACGGGGCCTTCCTCCGGGACGCGGTCCTTGATCTGCTGGCGGGAGCCCACCCAGTCGAAATGCTGTACGCCCTTGGCATCGGCATGACAGAGCATGAGCTCCGTACCGTCTATAAGGACGCCCCTGACCCTGTCGTTCACGGCTTCCGCGCAAAGGCGGGCGCAGCGGGCCAGCACATAGTCCTGGATGGAAATCTCCGAAGTGATCACGTACATGCCCTCCCGCAGATAACCCTCGATGGAGCTGATAATCTGGGAGGCCTTCTCCTGATACGCTGCGGAAGAGGAAAGGGCGGCGAAATACGACTTCACCTGTTCCATTTCCTCCCGGGCCGATTTCTTTTCCCGGATGGTCTTGCGGACGGCTTCCCGCAAAATGTTCTCGATTTTCTTCTCCGGCCGGATAACGGCCACCGTATCCTTCCCGCAAAGGGCGGAAATGGATTTAATGGTGTCCTGCTTGAGCAGGAAAGACTTGACAATCATTATATTAGTTACTTGAGGGTTATAGCTATGACACCGTTGGCACCCCGGTTACCATAAATGGCAGCGGCGGAATCCTTGAGCACGCTGATGCTTTTCACGTCATTGGGATTGATGTGGGCGATACTTGTAACAGGCTGTCCATCCACCAGGAAGAGGGGGTCCGTGGAGGAATTGAGGGTGGAAACTCCCCGGATAATGATCCTGTCACCCATTACCTGTACACCGGGGCACTTGCCCTGGATCATCTCATAGATGTTCCGGTACGTATTGTTTTCCGGGGCGTCCACCACGGACACCGGCTGGGAAAGGTTGCGCTTAACTTCCTTACCGTAACCTACTTCCACTGCCCGCTCCGAGTCCAGTACCTCGGCCGGACGGGAAGCGCCGCAGGAGCATAACAGGGCCGTGACGGCCAGCAAAACAAGGGTCTTTTTCATATGGCAGACTGTGGTGTTTAGTTCCATCTTACAAATTTAGGAATAATTCACTATCTTTGCAAAGCAAAAAACCAATATAATGATTCAGTCCATGACCGGCTACGGCAAAGCCGAAGCCCAAATCGCTGGAGGAAAGATCACCCTGGAGATCCGCTCCCTCAACGGCAAGAGTGCCGATATCAACCTCAAGAGTTCCCTACTTCCCAAAGACAAAGACCTGGAAGTGCGCAAACGCATAGCGGAAAAGCTGGTACGCGGAACCATAGACCTGTATCTCACCTTCGAGGCAGGTGCCTCGGACTCGGCCCACTGCGTGAACCAGGAGGTCTTCCACAGCTACTGGAAAAGCGCCGTAAAGGCCCTGGACGAAGAGACGGTCATGACCAAGACCTTTCTCAAGGATCCCGGCGTGGGCAGCATCCTGGCCAACGCCATCCTCCGTCTCCCGGATGTGGTGGACACCCGGAAGGCCGATGTGATAGGGCCGGAAGACTGGCCTGCCGTTTCGGCCGCCCTGGACAGCGCCCTGGAGCAGCTCTGCGCTTACCGTGCCGATGAAGGCAAGGCCCTGTATGCCGACGTCACTTCCCGGGTGAACAGCATCCTGAAGCTGTACGAACAGGTGGAAGCCCTTGAAGGAGAGCGCATCGTCTCCGTCCGGGAGAAGTTTGACAAAGCTCTGGCCGAACTCGCTGCCAAACCCAACCCGGAGCGTCTTGAGCAGGAAATGATCTTCTATCTGGAGAAATACGACATCAATGAAGAGAAGGTGCGCCTGCGCCAGCACTGCAAATACTTCATGGAAGTGATTGATTCGGAGCCTTACCCCGGCAAGAAGCTGGGCTTCATCATCCAGGAGATGGGCCGGGAGATCAACACCACCGGTTCCAAGGCCAACCACGCCGGCATCCAGCAACTGGTGGTAAGGATGAAGGACGAACTGGAGAAAATCCGGGAACAGTCCATGAATATCCTGTAATCTGCCGTATCACTTTTTTGAACCTTTCCGGCCCTGCAGCCCATTGCAGGGCCGTTTTTTTGTCCCGTGAAAGTTTTTTGACGGATTCCGGGCAAAAAAGTGAGGCCAAAATCGGCCTCCCAGCACGTTCCAGGCCTGTTTTTCAAATTAAACGTTTCATTTTTTGCGAACACGGATCGGCTTTCTTTCCTTTGCAGAAAACATAGAGACATGAAACAGTTATTACAAATCCAAGTGGACGAAAACGGCCATCTCTTCTTTCATTCCGACTATGATTTCCCGGAAGTGACAAAACGCCGTCCCCCCATGGAGTGGGAGGACGGCCTTTACAGGGAATTGTCCTATTCCATCCAGCACTGCGGAATCAACATCCGGCGGGCTGTAAACTTTGTGTGCTACGCGGCTAAGGATCCCCGGGCCAACTACTTGAACCTGCATCCCGCCCTGGAAGAAGCGCTGATCCAGTGGCGCCGGGAAAAGGCGCAGGAGCAAAATGTCCCGGCCTATCACATCCTGCACCAGAGAATCCTGCTGGCCATTGCCGATGCAGCCCCGCTCTCCGAAATGGAACTGCTGGAAATCCCGGGCATCGGCCTTGCCATGCTAAAGCGCTATGGAGAGGAAATCCTGGATCTGGTGTACCGGACTACCGACAATTACTAGCTACTTGTTCCAGTGCATCTGTCCCACGTAGGCGCCGCACTCATAGGAAGTGACGATGGGGATCTTCACCCCGTCCAGGTTCTCTTCCCACGCGATATCTTCCAGATAGGTGTGGGAATGACCGCCTACGAACAGATCGATGTTCCGGGTTGCGGCGCAGAGCTTGGGATCCGTCATGTCGCCGGGCGAATGCTCCGTATAGCCTAAGTGCGTGAGGGCAATCACCATGTCGCACTGGGGGCGGAGCAGATCGGCATATTTCTGCACGGTGGGGATCATGTCATATTCCGGAAGACGGTCTGCCGTTTCGCCGGAAACCAGTGCCTTAAGGCTGCACACCACGCCGATGATGCCTATCTTGCGTCCGGCCTTCTCCACTATCACATAAGGCTTGATATACTTGCCGGCCTCGAAAGGAGAGAAGTCGAAGTTGCACACCACCACCGGGGGCACAACGCCGGAAAGCATTTCTCCCAGGCCTTCCAGACCGTTGTCGAACTCGTGGTTGCCCAGGGTGACGGCGTCATAATCCATGGCGTTAAGGGCCTGGACCTCCACGGTTCCCCGGAACTCCGAGAAATAGGTGGTTCCCTGGCAGAAGTCTCCGGCATGCAGCAGCAGCACGTTCTCCCTGCCATCGGCCCGGCGGACGCTGTCCACGAAGGCAGCGCGCTCCAGCAGGCCGCCCAGACCGGCGTCGGGACCGGTGCGGATGGGTTCCATCTGGCTGTGGGTGTCGTTGGAATGCAGGATGGTGAGCGTGGGTTTGGATTGCCTGGCCTTCTTGATGCCCATGCCGAGGCACCAGCCCACGAGGCAGCAGGTGAGGACGATAAGTCCAATCTTTATGATATTCGTTGTCTTCATGGCTTAGTCCTCCAAAATAACTCTTCCGTCCGGAGCGGAATCAATGGCGACGCCCTTGGATTCACAGTCCCGGATATAGTCCAGCATGATATCCTTCAGGAGGACGCGGCTGAGCTTCACATCCTGGGCCATGGCACCGATACGGATGCCGTCTCCCCCGTCCAGCAGGAAGTCGATGGTGGTAACGTTGTATACTTTCTTGGGGTCGATGGGCTTGTCGCCGATGAGGGCGCTCTCCAGCTTATGCCCCTTCACCTTTACCCTGGCGCCGCTGATGGCCTGGAATTCCTCCGTTTCCGCAAGCTGTTCAAACAGCCGGGTAAGTTCACTGCCCTTCACCTTGGCATAGCACATATAGTTCTTGAAAGGGAACATGGAGGCTATGTCGTCCAGGGTGATGGCACCTTCCGGCATGGGAACACGGATTCCGCCATAATTGGTGATGGCAAAGTCCATGGGCACCTTGTAATACTTGGAGCCGGCTTCCCGGAGCACGTCCACAAAGAGATTGGAAAGGGCCATATCATGCTCACGCGCATTGTCCATCATCCGGGCACTGTGACCCACCACTTCCTTCAGATAGGACAGTCGGGGCTGCACCTCCATGAGGGCTTCGGCGGCCTGAGGCACCGGAGAATCCACGTCAAAGGCCACACCGTTGGGGGCATGATAGCCGTCGTCTTCAAAGACGCCCAGCGCCGTATCCACATTCTCCTGGGTGATGCAGACGGTACCTGTACGGTGACCGTCCATTTTCACGGGCTGCCAGGAGATATCCTCCCCGCGAGGAGCCATGGCGGCCCGGACGGCGAAGAACACGCCGGCGAGGATAAGCAGCCACGCCAGGTATCCCAGATACTGTTTTACTTCTGTTTTAGCCATTTCCAGAGATCTTTAAAGGTTGATTTCTTACCATACATGAGGATGCCCACCTTGTATATCTTGGCCGATGCCCACGCGCAGGCGACGAAGGTGCCTACCAGCAGGACGATGGACAGGACGAGCTCCCAGGTGGCAACCCCGAAGGGGATGCGGGCCAGCATCACGATGGGACTGGTGAACGGAATCATGGAGAACCAGAACACCAGCGGGCTGTCCGGAGCCTTGAAGGCGTACAGCGCCACAAAGAAGCCCAGCATGAGCGGAATGGTCACCGGCAGCTGAAGCTGGGAACTGTCTCCCTCATTCTCCACCGACGAGCCGATGGCTGCGAACAGCGAGGCATACAGCAGGTAGCCGAAGATAAAGAAGAACAGGAAGGCGATGACGATCTGGCCCAGGTTGATGTTGCCCAGGGTGCTCATGACCACCTCCATGCCGGAAGGTTCTCCAGCAGCCACGGCCGTAGTGTCCGTAGCGGCGGCCAGGGCGCTTTCCAGGTCTATGTCACCGGGGTGCACACCGCTGGTGGAAGCCATCTGCTCCATCATCTGGGTGGTGCTGTCATCGTTCATCATGCCCATGATCTTGTCCTTGCCCATGATGCCCATGGCAACGCCTACCAGCAGGAGCGTGAGTACGATCCACAGCAGGAACTGGGTAAGGGCCACCAGCGCCACGCCGATGATCTTGCCGAACATGAGTTCGCTGGCCTTGACGGAACTCACCAGGACCTCCACCACGCGGGAGCTCTTTTCTTCAATGACAGAGCTCATGACCATGCCGGAGAACAGGGCGATGAACATGTAGATGGCAATGCCCAGGAGCATGGAGAGGGCCATATAGATGCCGCTTTCGGAGATACTCTCCTTTCCGCTTTCGTCAATGGTATAGCTGTGCAGTTTCACATTGGACTTCACGCCCGCCATGATTTCCTCCAGATTCTCGATGCCGTAGGATTCAATGCGGTAGGCTTCCACCGCATCATTGATACGGCCTTCGATCATGGAACCGGTATCCATGCCCAGGGGTTTCTCGCTATAGCAGTCGGCCGATACGGTCCGGCCCAGGGTGTCCAGTTCGGAGATAGTGAGGAGCACGTCCACGCCGGATGTGCCGAAATCGGCCTTCACGGCCTCCGGGGATGCATCGGCGCCCAGATCCTTGAAGATGGTCACGTCATTACTTTCCAAGTACGGCAGGACAATGCCGGAGCGGTCTATGACGCCCACCTGCTTGGCCTCCTCCTTGGTATTCATCATGATGACGGTGGGGAGGATGCAGATAGCCGCAAAGAAAACGGGAGCCAGGAACGTGATAAGGAGGAAACTCTTCTTCTTTACCTTGTTAAGGTATTCACGCTGGATAATGATTCCTAATTTCTTGATATTCATAACCTATTCCTCCTCCGTTACCAGTTTAATAAAGATATCGTTCATGCGCGGCACCACTTCCTTGAAGGAATTGATGCGGATGCCGGCCTGGATGAATCCCATCAGTTTCTCGTTTACTTCGGCACGGGGTACCACGGCGGTCTTGCGCACCAGGTCTTCCGTGTACTCGATCTCCACATTGTCCTCTCCGTGCTGCCGGCGGATTTCCTCCGTAGGACCGGTAACCACCAGTTTGGCTTTGTTGATGAGGGCTATCTCATCGCAAAGCTCCTCCACGGACTCCATGTTGTGGGTGGACAGGATTACGGTGGCACCTTCTTCCTTGAGCTCCAGGATCACCTTGCGGATGAGGTCCGCGTTCACCGGGTCGAAGCCGGAGAAGGGTTCGTCCAGGATCATGAGGGAAGGCCGGTGCACCACGGTGGTGATGAACTGGAGTTTCTGGGCCATACCCTTGGAGAGTTCCTCCACCTTCTTGTTCCACCAGTCCTGGATGCCGAAGCGGACAAACCATTTCTTGAGTTCCGAAGCCGCTTCCGAGGCGCTCATGCCCTTGAGCTGGGCCAGGTACATGGCCTGGTCCCCTACTTTCATCTTACGGTACAGGCCGCGCTCTTCCGGCAGATAGCCGATGTGGGAGACGTCCTCTTCCGTGATAGGGTGTCCGTTGAAGAGGATCTGGCCTTCCGTTGCGATGGTAATACGGTTGATGATGCGGATAAGGGTACTCTTACCCGCTCCGTTCGGCCCCAGCAGGCCGAAGATCTTTCCTTCCGGAATCTCCAGCGATACCTTGTCCAGTGCCACTTTTTCCCCGAAGGTCTTTGTTACGTTCTTTACTTCAATGATTGCCATAATTCAATCTTCATTCCGGCTTAATCCGGAATTCTTTGCAAATATAATAATAATTTATTGTAATGCAATAAAATTTACTAAAAATTCAATATTTTTACGACAAGCTCCGTGAGAAGCTCCGCGGGAGTGGCCTCTCCGGCATCCCCGCCTTTCCCCTTATAGTCAAATTCGCACAGGAGGGAAATCACCCCCTGGCAGCGCTGGAAAGGATAATTCCGCACGGCTGCGTCGTATTCTTTCAGGAAGTAGGGATTGACGCCCAGCGCCTTGGCGGCATCGGCAGGGGCCGGCCGGCCTTTTTGCAGGAGGGCGTGATACTTCAGGATCCGGTAGAAATGCGTAAAGAGCGGGGCCACGGCCATGGGAAGGGCAAAGCGGGGGGCCTCCCCGATGTGGGCGGCAATCTTTAGTGCACGGGCTCCGTCCCGGTAACTGAGGCACTTGGTGAGTTCAAAGATGCTGAACTGCCGGCTCACGCCCACATTCTTTTCCACATCGGCTACGGAGACCTCCTGCACGCCCTCCGGCAGGTTTTTGAGCATCTTTTCCGTCTCCACGGCAATCTTCCCCAGGTCCGCCCCCACCGATTCCGCCAGCAGGACGGCCGCCTCCGGATGGATGCGCAGCCCCCGGCCCTCGTAATAGGCCTGGATCCACTGCGGCATCTCATAGTCCCTGAGGGCGGTGGATTCCACCACCACACCGGTTTTGAGGATGGTCTTGTACAGGGATTTCCGCTTGTCGGCCGATGCCCCGTGCATGAGGATTACCAGCACGGTGCTGTCCAGCGGCTGCTGGCAATAGATGGCCAGGTCTTCCAGCCCCTTCATCTGCTGGGCCTCCTTCACCACCACCAGTTGTCTTTCCGCCATCATGGGGAAGCGGCGGGCGGCGGTAATGACCGTATCGGCCGATACCTCCCCGCCATAGCAGATGGTTTCGTTGAAGTCCTTCTCCCATTCCTGGAGGCAATGGTCTATGATGGCGTCGCACACCAGGTCCGGGTAATAGGGCTCCTCCCCCATGAGCAGATAAACAGACTTGAAGATGCCGCTACGGACATCTTCAAGAATGTTTTTGACCTGTCGGTCTAATTCTATGTAGGACTTGCCGGCCACTTATTTGGAGAACTTCTTCTCTTTGGAGCGGACAATCTTCTCCTTGAGGGCATCGGCCGCGTCTGTGACGGCTTCCTCAAAAGTACGGGCATGACGCTCTATCACAAGGTCTTCCCCGGGGAAACGGGTCTGGAGTTTTACGCACTTGTTTTCTGCGTCCGGAAGCAGGGACAGCGTGACATCTATGTCACCCAGGTTGTCGAAGAACTTCTCTACCTTTCCAACTTTCTTCTCGATAAAGTCCAGCAGCTTCTCGTCTGCATCGAACTTAAGGGACTTGACGTTAATCATGACTGTCTTGTTTTTTTGCCCTTGGGTGGGCGTTAATGTATTGTGCCTTGAGCCGTTCGATGGAATTGTGGGTATAGACCTCCGTGGCGGCGAGGCTCTCGTGGCCCAGCATCTCCTTGATGGCGTTCAGGTCTGCTCCTTCGTCCAGCAGGGCGGTTGCGAGCGAATGCCTGAGCACGTGGGGGGATTTCCTCCCGGTGATGCCTTCCCGGCCCTGGAGTTCCGCCTTTACCGCCCGGTCTACGTATTCCGGATACAGGGAACGTCCCTTTTCCGTAATCAGGAGCGGCGCGTCGGAGGGTCTGGCACCCCCTGCCATCGAACTAGCTGCTTGTAAATATAAGGAAATTTCCTGACTTAACGAAAGAATCAGGGGAATTTCTCTCATCTTATCTCCTTTTCCGCGCACGCGAAGCGTATGGCGGGACATATCTATGCTGCCCACTTTCAGGCCGATGAGCTCCGCCCGGCGGATGCCGGTTCCGTACAGGAGGGAGATTATCAGGCGGCGGAGCCTGCGCCGGTACAGTTCCACGGCCGTTTTATCGCTTGGCCCCAATTGCAGCAGCAGGTCCAGCGTATCCTGCCCGGCATCGGCCTTGGTGGCCTCCAGATAGGCATCCATGGCCTTTTCCGTGTAGTACTCCGGCAGGCGTTTCTCCATCTTGGGGCGCCGCACCGTCCGCACCGGATTGGACTTCATTTCCCCGGTCTTCACCAGGAAGTTGCAAAGCCCGCTGAGCGCGCTCATGTGAAGGTGCACGGTCCGCGCCTTGAAGCCGGTATCGATCAGATGCGCCTCATATTCCCTGATCCGGGAAGGGATCAGGTCCGGCTCTCCCCCGCACCACTCGGCAAAGTCATTGAGGGCGGCGGCATACAGAGCCTGTGTCCGGGGCGAATAACGCCGGACATCCCGGATGTAGCTTATGTACCTGTCAATCATGAGGTTTCAGGCCCAGCTCCGCGGCACGGGCACGCATATAGGCATCGGCCGCCTCGAAAGTGTACGGGATTTCCCCGTCCAGAATGGCGTTTTTCACCATTTCCTTAAGCTGGCCGATGGTGTTACACGGCTCAATGTCAAAGACTTCCATGACATAGTCCCCGGAGATAGGGTTCTTCCAGTTGCGGATCTCGTCCTTGGCCTCCACTTCGGCCATCTTGGCCTTCACCTGCTCGAAGTTATGGCGCAGACGGGCCACCTTGGCGGGGTTCTTGGAGGTGATGTCGGCGTTGCACAGGAGCATGAGGTCCTCTATGTCGTTGCCGGCGTCGAACAGCAGGCGGCGTACGGCGCTGTCCGTCACTTCGTCGTCCACCAGCGCGATGGGCCGCAGGTGCAGGTTCACCAGCTTCTGGACGTACTTCATCTTTTCGTTCAGGGGCAGGCGGAGCCGCTCGAAGATCTTGGGGACCATCCGGGCGCCAACTACCTCGTGCCCATGGAAGGTCCAGCCCTGCCCCGCCACATAGCGTTTGCTGGCGGGCTTGCCGATATCGTGCAGGAGCGCCGCCCAGCGAAGCCACACATCCGGAGCCGTCCGGAGCGTGGCGTTGCCTTCGGCGTCGTAATCCTTCAGCCGCTGCTGGCCGATGGCTTCCATCTCGTAATCGGCCACATTGTCCACCACTTGCAGGGTGTGGGTAAAATTCTCCTTGTGTCCTTTTCCGTCCACTGTTTCCACGCCCTTGAGGCGGCTCACCTCCGGCAGGAACTGCGGCAGGAGGAGGGTGTCTTCCAGCAGCTCGAAAGCCATGGAAGGGCGGCGCGTGACCAGGATCTTGTTCAATTCCTCCACAATCCGTTCGCGGGAGAGGATCTGTAGCCGGCCGGCCATATCCTTCATAGCCTGCAAAGATTCCGGAACAATGGTAAACGTCTGTTCCTCCGTACTTAACTGCGTGGCGAAACGGATGGCCCGGAGCATCCGGAGCGGGTCGTCGGAATAGGTCTGCTCCGGTTCCAGCGGTGTCCGGATGATGCCGGCCGCCAGGTCCCGGATACCGCCGAAGGGGTCTATGAGGGCGCCGAAATCCCCTTCCTGCAGGCTGAAAGCCATGGCGTTGATGGTGAAATCCCTCCGCAGCTGGTCCTCTTCCAGGGTTCCGTCCTCCACGATGGGCTTCCGGGAGTCCCGGTTATAGGATTCTTTCCGGGCCCCCACGAATTCCACCTCGATGCCGTGGTATTTGAGCATGGCGGTGCCGAAGTTGCGGAAAACGCTCACCTTGGCGTGGCACTTGGCGGCCACGGCTTCGGCCAGGGCAATTCCGCTCCCCTCCACCACGATATCGATGTCCTTGTTGGGACGGCCCAGGAAACAGTCCCGCACATAGCCCCCTATCACGAAAGCCCGTACGCCCAGCTCCCTGGCCGTATCGCCCACCAGTCTGAACACCGGGTGGTCCAAATATCCTTCCGTTATCGTCATGATCCTGTTTTATGATTCCCGGCCGGCCATCTCTTCCCACAAAGGAGCCTTCTGCATGAACTGCCATCCTTCGGCCGTTCGCTCAAAGATAAAGGTCTTGGGTCCGTTTGTAATGGCTATGTACTTCACATCCAACTCATTGTTGTATCTCAAAGCCTGATCCACCACCTCCTGGTCCAAGGTCACTTCCGGGCGCTTGCATTCCACTATCATCACAGGTCTGGCACTGCGGTCATAGACTACTATATCGGCCCGGTATTCCTTGGCACCGTGCTTGAGGGCCACTTCACTCCCCATCATGTGCTCCGGAACGCCCATCCCCTCGTGCAGCACGGAGATGAACCATTGCCTCACCTGCTCCTCCGGCGTATTGCGAACGCTCTTGCGCCGCAACGGATCCCATATGTAGTCGCTTTCCACGGCTCAAATTTACCCTTTTTCCCCCGCTTTTGCAAATATCCTCCTTTCCCTCCCCTGGCCTAAAGCACGTTTTCGGCCTTCCAGCGCTTGAACTGTGCCTTACCCCACCTCGCCTGCATAGTCTAAAGCACGTTTTCGGCCTCCCAGAGCTTAAACTGTGCTTTAGACCGGGGCCGAACTATAGGCTAAAGCACACTTTGGCCCGTAGAATGGCGAAAGTGTGCTTTAGAGTAATTAGGTTCCTGATGAGTCCAGCTATTTGGCCCAGGAAGTATCCAGATTCTTGTCAAATGCGCTGTCTGGGATGCCCACCTTGATATTGGTGCATTCCCATAGCACATCATCATAGTATTTGACGCGCAGAGTGAAGCCGTTCCATACGGCAATCTCGCCTTTGGTTCCTTTCCTTCTTCCCAGATTTCCGTAGATAGCCAACTTTCCCTCTCCGGTATAGGTGCCTGAATAGACATCACATTCCTTTCCGCAAATGGTGGCGGTACCGGTTTTTTGATAACCATTATTGACAAAAATCTCGTGATTATCGGCAATGAAGCTGGAGAAGAACCCGTTTACGGTTTGCTCGGCGCGGAACTTTTCCGTATGCCAGACACCCTCATCTTCATGATAGATATCATCGCGGCGGTCGTTACCCTTGCCTTTTACAAAGATATAGACATTGTGGGCGGGACCTTCACCGGAATCCTGGCGGAAACAGTCGCCTTTGTTTGTGTAGATGTTTGTTTCCCCGTTAAAGTCATACGTAAGGGCAAACCCATGCTTAACCATTTCGTCGGGGGTAAGGTCCTTGGATGTCTGGGCACTTGCCAGTCCTGCAGACAGGAAAGCCGCGCACAGGATTGCGAAAGAGATTCTCTTCATAATTGATTACTGATTATTGATTAGTCTTTAACCGGGCGGATGGGAAGGCCGTTCTCACGATACAGGCCGTAGCAGTCCTTGTGACCGAAACGCATGGCATCGCCCTGACGGCGCTCGTGCCACTCGATAGCATCCTCGCTGCCGACGGGAGTGCCCGAAGCCAAGGCCATGGAGGCTGTCCAGCACCAGGGGTAGTTGGCTTCCTGAATTTTCTCACCGACATAATATCCTGTCTTGGGAAAGTCGATGCTGTTGCCGTTAGGGTCGGTCACTGTCACCAGACCGGGCTTGTCATAACTGAAGGTACACTTAGTGAACAATTCCATCGCTTCGGCCCGGGTGGGCATACGCCAACCCTTGCCAAGGGCTGCAGTAGCCGCGTCATCTTCAGGCTGCAGGACAATCAGTTTATCGGCCTTTCCAGAACTGGCATCCCCATCTTCGGTGGAATACTTTTTCACCTTGTACCCGTCTTTGAATATATAAGTATTACCACTGTACTCCTTCTTGGTGGCAGTTTCGCCCCATGCATAGAAGTTGCCCGGATCGGAGGCATCCTTGGCACCCAGGTTAACAGCGGCCCACTTTACGCTCAGGCCAAGGTCAACCGCTTCGACCGACGCTTTGGCCGCGGGTGCGGGAGCAGCAGCGTTATCCGTTTTCTTGTTTGCATTGCCGCCGCAGCAGACAAGCGCAATCAAAGCTGCGAAAAGCACTATCAGAGTTCTGTTCTTCATGGTATTGAATAATTATGAGTAATTTGTGCTGTTAGACCAGTTTCTGTTCGATGGCCACACGGATTAGCTGGGCAGTGCTGTCCACTTTGAATTTTTCCTTGAGCTGCTTGCGGTACCACTTGATGGTGTGCAGGGTCAGGTTCAAATCCTCCGCAATCTCCGGACTGGTTTTTCCGTCGGCAATCAGCTGGATTATCCGGTGCTCTTTCTGTGAAATCCGAATCACGTCTTCGTCTTCTGTTATAACCATACTGTCCGTTTTTGTTTCCGGAAACAAAGTTCGTGATCATCTTGGAGAAAAACACCATCCTAAAGGATAGTATTCCCTATCCGTTCGGATAGAATTGAACCTTTATTTCGTATGTCCAGGTGTTTTTTCGTATCTTCGCAGTATGAAAAAGCATCTTCTTATCTGCCTGATACTCTTCCTGCCGGGAACCCTCGTTTCCCTGGCGCAATACTCCGACCACCGGGGTCATCAGCTGGATTCGTTGGAACATTTTGTCCTGGACTGGACGCCGGAAAAACTAGAATCGGCCGATGACGGGCAGTGTACCGCGATCATCCAAGCGTATGGCAATCTGATGTACGGGTACTCCCAAATCAATCCGGACCGGGGAATGTATTATGCCCGGAAGGCACTGGAACTCGGCACCCGTAAGGACTGGCTCTGGCGCATGGTAGATGCCAACCGCATGCTGGGCCAGTACCATTATGGCGGCAAGCAGTACGACAGCGCCTTCTACTACTACAACGCTGCCCGCGATGTCATCGCCAGGATGCCGGGCCGATATCAGGAGCAGAACATCGACGACATTTCTTCCCAACTGTACGGAAGCATCGGCAACCTGTACAGCGTGATGGATTCCCTTCCCCAGGCCATGGAGTACTACGAAAAAGCGGGAGCCATCTTTGAAAAATACGGCTGGAAAGAAAACAGTTCCGTGCTCTACCACAACATGGGAGAGACCTGGCTGGAAAAAGGCCACCTGGCCGAAGCTGAAGAATGCTACGACAAGGCGCTCCGCTATGGCCAGGAGGCTCAGGACTCCCTGATGATTGCCAACGCCAAAGCCGGACTGGGGGCTCTCTGTCTGGAGCAAGGCAAAACCGGCAAAGCTCTGCAATATCTGCAAGAGGCCGATGTCTACTTCTCCACCCATGACGACCAGGAGTACCGCAGCCGTCTTTACACACTGGACCTTACCGGCAAGGTACTGGCCGCCCAAAAACGCCAAATCCGGGCCATCGCAACCGGAGCCATTCTTCTTTCACTGGCCCTGATAGCTCTAGTTGTGGTTCTGCTGCGCACCCGGCGCCTCCGCAAAGAGAATGAAGCGGCCAACGAAGTCATCGGCCAGGCCCTGGAGAACGGATCGGCCCGCATTGACCTGGAGGAAAACGGGCAGCTGACCGACCGTGAAAAGGAGATTCTGCCCCTTTTGGCCGCCGGCCTCACCAGTCCTCAGATTGCGGATAAGCTGTACCTGTCTCTGCCCACCATCAAGTGGTACCGCCGGCGTCTCCTGGAGCGCTTCGACGCCAAAAACACCGCCGGAATGATCTCCAAAGCCCGCGAACAGGGCGTGCTGTAGACTTAGAACTCTTTGTTTTGGAGTAATACCGCCTTAAGCACTGAGACATCGGCCTGGACGATGCGGGCCAATTGCTTAACAGAGAGCGTCATGCGCTCATTCCAGTATTGCAGGGCCAAGGTGAGTTTATTTGCTTCGGACAGCATTGCAACGGACTTGCCGAACAGCCGGAGGCTGTCTTTATCAGCCTTTTCCTTCATAGCCGACTCATCTGCCTGCTCCAGAAAGCGGCGCTTATCGGCTACTTCCATTTCTTGCAAGTCCTTTTTCTTGACACTCAAATAGGCGATGAATTGCCGAATGGAGGTAAATACATCGCTGTATATAAACTCTTTATCTATATAACTTCCTGGAATAAGCATGCCCTTGCCGTCATATTCCCATTCTTCCGGTAACTTAATCCGGGTATGGAATAGTCGGCATTGCTCACGATAAGACAGGTCACCTACCTTGTGTCTAAAGAGTGCGTTCTCATTTTGCTGGAAAAAGATTCGGCCTGGCCCCCAGGGATAGTTCTCAGGCAATAAAGAATAGCCTGCCTCCGTACAGTTGCGGAATACATAGATGATCTTTCGCTTCAACTCATCATCATCCAGAATGGGGTCGGCTCGGATACTGATTGTATCTTTCACGGATTCCGGTCTTCCAATTCTCCTGAAATATCTTACAATCAACCGTTTAAGTTCATGCAGGTATTTGTCTATATTTTCTGGAGCGCCCCGGACAATTACGTGGAAGTGGGTGCGCATTACTTCCAGAATAATAACTTTGAGATTACAAGATAAAGCCGAAATGATTATTCTATTCATCATGAAAACGCGGTCCTCTTCTGTCTCATATAAAGAATAAACCAGCGTTCCGTCCGAATATACATGATAACAATCCTTGATAGGTTTTGGAATCCATTGATTATCCATAATCGTTTTTTGTGACAAAGGTCACAATAGTTATCCGTGTTATCAAAAATAACACGGATAATATACAAAAAAACCATTCTAAGGCCCTACAAGCTGGTTAAGTATGCTGTTTCTGAAAGAAAAACGCATCAAAAAACTTTTTCGTGGGTAGTGGAGTTACTTAAAGAGAAGCCAGCTCTAAAGCACATTATTGGGCTCCCAGCGCTTAAACTGTGCTTTAGACCGGGGCCGAACTATAGGCTAAAGCACACTTTGGCCCGTAGAATGGCGAAAGTGTGCTTTAGAACTTGCCGGACAGGAGAGTTTACTCCAGCGCGGCGGGATAGTTGTAACGGATGTGGACGCCGTAGTCGAAGAGGTCCCGGTTGAGACCGTTGGCGTTGTCCGGAACACCTTCCCGCTTGCCTGCAAGGACTTCTTCCGACATCTTCTTTTCGTCCAGGACCCGCTGGAGGGTTTCCGGATTGTCCCCGTGATAGTGGCCCGGATACAGTTTCTCGATGCCGTTTTTCTGCATATACTCCGCAGTACGGGTGCAGGTATTGATGAGGGTCTTGAACGTACCCGCGAACAGCAGCAGGTTGGTGGAACCGAAGGCGTCTCCGCTGAATCCGTAATGATGGTCCTTGTCAAAGAAGGTGACGGATCCCAAGGTGTGGCCCGGGGTATGGAGTACTTCTATCTTACGGCCGCCCAGGTCGATGACCTGGCCGTCCTCCAGGAGGTTGATCTTTCCCTTGTAGGGATTCCTGCCACCGGCGATCATACCCGTATCGGCCGGATGGATCCAGACTTCCGGGAAACATACGGCTCCGCCCACGTGGTCTCCGTGTCCGTGGGTTACGGCCAGCATCACGGGCTTGTCCGTAAGGGCAGCTACGGCCTTGTCCAGATGCGGTACGCTGGTTCCGGCATCAATGACCAGAGCACGGTCTTCCCCCTCTATCACATAGATGGATTCGTTGTACACCAGGTGGCCGTTGCCTTCCCAGGTGTGCTCGTCAATCTGGCGGAAAACGACGTCGGCATCCCGGTACACCAGTTTCTCGGCGTAATGGGCACGGTATTGGGCGGCCTGTTCCGCACTCCAGGTTACGATGGCCTGGCCATGGCGGAAATAGGTATCCAGTCCGGGACGGCCCAGGTTGGAGGGCTCCGTGGCTGCCGTTCCGGCCTCAATCTCGTTCACAACCGCCTGCATGTCATTGATATACTGCATACCCAATTCCTTGCCTTTGGGAAGGTCCAGCCAGTCCTTCTGCCAATAGTGGCCGCCGTATACCTTGAGTCTCTTCTGGTCCACGCCGCGCTCCTGCAGCATTTCAATCAGATGCGGAACGGCGGAAACGTAGCTGTAGAAGCCGTCTTCGTTGAAGATCCATACCCCGTGACCGGAGCCGATGGCATCTCCCGTGAACAGCAGGTCCTGTCCCTTAAGCAGATACACCATGGAACCCGCCGTATGGCCGGGAACGGCGATGGCTTCCACCTCCATGCCGCCCAGGTCGAAGACTTCTCCCTCGCCGAAGAAGGAGCGCCGGTCCTCCGGGAAAAGATTGGCCAGGCGCCGGAAATCCCCCTGCGGCAATGCAAAACGTACCTGCGGATTGTCCACGAAGGCGTGAATCATTCCCGTATGATCCCCGTGGTTATGGGTAAAAGTAATGGTGAGCGGCTTATCCCCGATGCGCTCTGCCACAAGGCCCTGCAAAGATTCCGCGGCATTGTCGGCCCACTGGATGGGATTGGAAAGATCGATGATGAGGGCTTCTTTCTCACCAACCAGCAGATAGATGTCCGAGCAGTTGTTAAAGTGCGTGAGCGTGCCCTCGGCATCAAAGGCCTCGCCCGCCGGATTGGCGGTGTTGTAATCCTGGATGTGATACACGTTTTGGCCGATGACGGAGACAGTGTAAGGACCCACTTCCACATCTTTGGGCTGGCCGCAGGCCATCAACAGAACGGCGGCAGAGACGGCGCTCAGGAAAATACTTGCTTTCATAAAAGGCTTTGGTTATTGTTAAAGGCAAATATACGAAAAAACTGAGGAATCAAGCTTTTTTTCGTACCTTTAAGGCATGAAAGCGACAAGACTCATTCTGGCGTTCCTGCTGCTGGGTGCGGCGGGTGCCGGCTCCCAGGCGCAAAACCGCCTTCCCATAGCCAGCAAATGGCTCAACAGCAACGAGGTAGCCTTCACATACGACGGTTCCTATACGGATGCCTTCAAGGTCAATACCAAGAATAACAGATGGCAGGTTACCCAGGGTATCCAGGCGCCGGAAAAATATGCCGATTTCCCCCTCCATCCGGAGGGAGCCGTCAACCTTACCTTCAGCCCGGATTCCACCCTCCTGGCCTTCACCCGCGCCAACGACCTGTGGGTGGTGGACATTGCCAGCGGAGCGGAGAAACGGCTCACCTTCGACGGCACGGAGACCGTCATGAACGGCTATGCCAGCTGGGTGTATTACGAAGAGATCTTCGGCCGGCCCTCCCGTTACCGGGCTTTCTGGTGGAGTCCGGACAGCAAGACCCTGGCGTTCTACCGCTTCGACGACACGGAAGTCCCCATGTTCCCCATCTATTCGCCTTTCGGCCAGGACGGTACGCTCCGCCGTACGCATTATCCCAAGGCCGGGGAACGCAATCCGGAGGTCCGCATTGGCTTTGCTACCGTGGCCGACGGCAAGATTGTCTGGGCCGATTTTGACGAAAAGGAAGACCAGTACTTCGGTACGCCGTTCTGGGGCGCCGACAGCAAGGCCTTCTTCGTAGGGCACGAACCCCGTATCCAGAATACCCTGGACCTGTATGCGGTAAATCCAAAGGATGGCAGCAAGAAAGCCATCTATCATGAGGAAGTGCCCACCTGGCTGGACTGGATAGACGGTATGCTTTTCAGCGACAAGGGTTTATACATGGTCCGCAGCTTCGAGACCGGCTGGCAGCAAATCTACTTCCTGAGCTATGACGGAAGCCAGCTCAAGCGACTCACCGACGGTCCCAACTGGCGGGTGAACCTGGTGCGGGCCGATGCCGACGGTACCGTCTATTTCACCGCCGAAAGGGATTCCCACGTGCGGAGCGCGCTGTATAAGGTTTCGCCCAAGGGCGTCATTTCGGCCCTCACGGACCCGGCGATGAACGTACAGGGGGTTTCCTTCGCCCCGGACGGGCGGCATTTCGTAGCCACCACTTCCAACCTGCAGACCCCGCCCCGGATGGCCGTGTATGATACCCGCAAGCCGGGCAATTCCTATACGGTGGCATCGGCCCCACGTCCGGAAGGCACTGTGGGTGAGCTGGTTTCCATTACGGTGGACGGTCTGGAGCTACCGGGGGTAATCTACTATCCCAAAGGTTTCAACCCGGAAAAGCAATACCCGGTGCACGTGGACATCTACGGTGGTCCGGATACCCCGCAGGTGTTTGACCGCTGGGTAGCGCCTGCCCGCTATGCCTGGTACGGAGAAAACGGCATCATCGAACTCATCGCGGACTGCCGCGCCGCCGGCCACAACGGCCGTGCCGGCACGGACGCCATCTACAAGCATCTGGGCACCGTGGAGGTGGACGACTTTGTGGAATGGGCCAAATGGCTGCAGGGCCTCCCTTACGTGAAGGGTGACAAAATCGGCGTGGAAGGCTTCAGCTTCGGCGGCACCATGACCACCCTCCTGGTGGCAACGGCCCCGGACTATTATCATTACGGCATTGCAGGCGGCGGCGTTTACGACTGGGCCCTGTACGACACCCATTACACGGAACGCTTCATGTCCACGCCCCAGGACAATCCGGACGGCTACAAAAGTACGGCCGTAGTGGGCCGGGTGGGCAATTATCCCGCCAAGGTGGGCAAGAGCGATGGTTCCGTGATGCTAAAGATTACCCACGGCACCGGCGACGACAACGTGCACTTCCAAAACACCCTGCAGCTCATAGATGCCCTGCACAGGGAAGGGGCCGATTTCGACTTCATGATCTACCCGGACGGCATGCACGGCTACCGCGGCTACCAGGGCGCCCATTTCCAGCTGGACAATTACGCCTTCTGGCTCAAGTATTTGAAGGGAGAATAGTCTCTACCCGAACAGGGCGTCCGGGAAATTGACCAGATAGACCTTGTCCACCGCCCTGGTGAGGGCGGTGTATAGCCATTTGAGGTCATCGGCCACCAGGAAGTCCTGCCAGAAGGGATTGTCCACGAAGACGCAGCTCCACTGGCCGCCCTGGGCCTTGTGGCAGGTGATGGCTTCGGCATACTTCAGCTGAAGGGCGTTATAGAAGTGGTCCTCCCGGACAGCGTCGTAACGCTTCTTCTTTCCCCGGATGTGGGAATAGTCCTCATTTACGCCCAGATAAAGCTGGTTGGACTGTTCGTAGGTAAGGGAGGGTGACTCGGAAGAAAGGGTGTCCAGGATTACTTTGGCGTCAATCTCCTGGCCGCCGTAGTCCGGCAGGGACAGGGTGGCCTGGGCAAAGTGGAAACCGTAACGCTCCTCATAGCCGCGGATGCGGACCAGACGGGCGATATCTCCGTTGGCAATATAATCCGTCCCTTCCAGTCCCTCACAGAACTGGTAGCAGTTCTTCACTATCATGAGTTTATCTCCGCGCACCAGCTGTTCCTCCCGGAACTGTACCTGGGCGCGGATGCCGGCATTATAGCGGTTGGCCCTCTTGTTGGAGCGGCACAGGACTATGGTCTCATCTTCCCCATAACGGCCATAGGCATCGGAGAGGGCCTCCAGCAAATCGGCCCCGCCAAGGAGCTCCACGTCCGGGAAATCCTTCCGCAGTCCCAACTCCCCCAGGCCGATTCCGTCCTCCACGGAATCCAGCATTTCCCTAAGGTGGGTGGCGTTTTCCAGGATACCGGAGCCCTGGGCCTGGCGCACGACGGTGCGGAGCTCCGCAAAGCACACTCCCCCGAAGCGGGCCATATAGTCCGGACTCAGCGCGGGGGAAACGTCCAGTCCCACGGGAGGCAGCTGGGCCGCGTCGCCCACCAGGATCAGGCGGCAGTCGTCCCCGGAACGGACAAAGCTCACCAGATCTTCCAGCAAGTTTCCCGAGCCGAATTCGGCCGTACTCTTCCTCTCCCCCGCCTCGATGCCGATGAGGGAAACCTCGTCCACGATATACAGCGTCCCATGCGCCTTGTTGGGGCTGAGGGAAAACTGGCCGAAGCCGTCATCGCCATGGGATTTCTGGCGGTAGATATGCTTGTGGATGGTATATGCGGGCTTGCCGGCATACTTGGAAAGGACTTTGGCCGACCGGCCGGTGGGGGCCAGCAGGACACAGGGGACTTCCAGTTCCGCCATGGCTCCGATAACCGCCGACAGCGCCGTAGTCTTACCCGTTCCGGCATAACCATTCACCACCAGGATGTCTCCGTCATCGGTAGTGAAGAAACCGGCCACCTGATGGAGCAGGCGGGTCTGACAGGTAGTGGGTTCATACGGGAAACGCCGGAGGAAGGCGTTGTACAAAAAGGCGCTGCGGTCCATTACTTCCGGTGGAAAATGCTATAGAAAACCGCAAATACGGGATAGATCTCCACACGGCCCAGGAACATATCGGCCGAAAAGATGAATTTCAGGGCCGTGGGCTCCGCGTTGTAATTGTCCATGGCGCCGATGGTTCCGATGGACGGTCCCACATTGGCCAGCGAGGCCAGCGTACCGGTGAGGGCATGTCCGTTGGGATCTCCCAGCACCATGCAAAGGATGGTGGAAATGCCGATGAGCAGGAAGAAAAGGGAGATGTACAGCACGTGGGGATAGATTTCCTCGTCCCGGAGCACGCGCCGCCCCATCCGCACCTCGAAGATGGCCGACGGATACAAGGCCTTCTGGATCTGCATGTGGATGGCCTTGAACAGTACCAGTACACGGTCCACCTTGAGACCGCCCGTAGGGGAACCGGCACAGCCGCAGATAAGGCTCACCACCACCAACATGAAACTGGGCAGGATGGGCCATGTACTGTTGTCACTGAGGCCGAATCCCGTGGAGGAGGCATAGCTCACCACGTGGAAGGTTCCGTCCAGGAAGGCCTGTCCCCAACCCTCATCCACGGACTGCAGTTTAAGGGAAAGGGAGGTGATGAGGGATATGACCGCCAGGCCCACCACATAGAAACGGAGGATATTGTTCTTCAAGGGCCGGAGCGTACGGTTCACCAGGGCGATGAAAACCAGGCCGTAGTGGATGGAAGCCAGGAACATGAATACGATGGTGACCACCGAGATGAGCGGAGACCCGAATGAGCCGATGGACAGGTTCCTGCTGGAGAATCCGCCGGCGGCACAGATGCTGAAGGCATGGCAGATGGCATCGAAGACCGGCATGCCGCAAATCCAGTAAATGAGGAAAGACGCCGCACAGAGGCCCAGATACACATAGGCGAAGATGAACACCGTCCGGTTGGCCCGGCTGCGGTAGTCGTCCCGGGAAAGGGAGGACAGTTCCATATTGGTGAGCCTCAGGCGTACAGGCGAAGAGTTGGGAATGATCAGCAGCAGGAAGACCACGACACCCAAACCGCCGATAAAGTGTGTCGAAGCCCGCCAGAAGACCAGGCTCCGCGGCAGGCCCTCAATATCCTCCAGGATGGTAGCGCCCGTGGTAGTGAAACCGGAAACGCTTTCGAACCAAGCATTTACCACCGTAAAAGGCCCACCCCACAGGGCATAGGGCAGGGCCCCGAAAATGAAGGACAGCAGCCACGACAGGAAAATGATCATGTAGCCGTCCTTGAGGGTAATCTGTTCTGTCTTGCGGACGAAGATGAAGGGGAAGACGCCCACGATGAAGGTGATGGAGAAACTGATCAGCAGGGGTGTGAGGGCGCTGTCCCCTCCGTCCAGCAGCGACATCAGCACCGACAGCAGCATGAACAGGGCACTCACCAGCAGTGCCAAGCCAACGTTTCTGGATATGACCTTCAGGTTCATAATTCCCTATTTCTCCGAATCCTGGTTGAATTCCCGGAGTGCCGTATTGCCCCGTTCCCGGAGTTCGGCCAGACGGCGGCGGGTCTGGCGGCTCTCTTCCGTGAGTTCGGCGATTTCCGAATTCAGGTCGGCCAGCTGGTCGCTTCCCTTCAAGGTGTAGCTGTATTTATGCTTGTAACGCCGGTAATTCCGAAGCCCCTCCAACATCTTGTATATAGGATTCACATAATCCGAAAGGATGAAGAACATGAGGAGGAACACCAGGATGATACCCACCAGCACGGCCACGAAACTGGGTATGATGCTCCGGTACAGGCCGCGGTCAAAGTCTTCCGAATTCTGCTGGAGCTCCTGGTACATCTCCCCGCTGAGGGTGTCCAGATAGCCCCTCATGCGCCCGAAGAGGGGCTGCAGGCGCTCGAAATACCAGTCCCGCGTGTCGATGAAAGTGGACTGGAGGACATCCACCAGTTCCGTGGAGGCCAGCATATAGGCCGAATAGGCATAAAGCACCGAATCGGCCATGGGGGCGGCGCTGATGCCCACGGAGGAGGACTTGAGCGAGTCGCACTTGGACAGGAAGGAAGCCCTGTCAAACTCCGGCAGCTCCGACACCGACTCATCCCCTATCACGGCCAGTACCTTCATATTGTACGAATCCGCGGCATCCAGGAGCTCCTGGGCGATGTGGATGTTGCGGATATCTTCGGCAATAAGGGTGGATACATAGTTGGACATGCGGCGGTATTCCAGCATGGAGATGATGCTGGAAAGGAGCAGGACGATGGCGATGGCGCTCAGCGAAAGCGTCATTTTCATCCTAAGGGAAAGGCGGAACCCGCTCCACCAGTTTTTTAACCTTGTCAACATAGTTGCAAAGATACGAATTTTTCAGATATAGTAAATCTATTAAATTTTTATAAAACCCCTGAGGAATATTGCAAAAAATTTATTAAATTTGCATACTTAAATTTAAGAAACATGAGAGAGACGTTCCTTGAGAAGAAAGATAATAAGAATTCGCTTCTCAAAAAAACCATCCTATACCTCAGCATCGAGGAGGGCGAACACAGCATCGCCGCCCTTAGCGATGCCATCGGCGCATCGGTTCCCACCGCCACCAAGCTCATCGGAGAACTCATCGACGAGGGCTTCATGGTGGACATGGGTAAATCCGGCACTTCCGGCGGACGCCGCCCTTCCATCTACGGACTCAATCCGGAGGCGGGCTATTTCATCGGCGTGGACATCCGGAACTCCCATGCCACCATCGCCGTCACGGACTTCAAGGGGAACCTGCTCTCCTTCAAGGACGACATCCCCTTCCAGATGGAAAGGAACGAGGAAGCCGTGCACCGCATCGCGGCCATGCTCCGCGCCTTCTTCCGCGAAGAGAACATCGAGTGGAACAAGGTGATGGGCCTGGGTATCAGCATCCCGGGCCGCGTGAACCCTGTTACCGGCTATAGCAACAGCTATTCCTTCGACGAGCGCCGCACCATCGGCAGCATCCTGGAAGACGAACTGGGCATCCATGTGGTGCTGGAGAACGACTCCCGGGCCATGACTTACGGTGAATACCTGGGCGGCGTGGGCAAGGAGAAGAATGTGCTGTTCGTGAACGTAAGCTGGGGCCTCGGCATGGGTATGGTACTGGGCGGAAAACTGTATTACGGAACCTCCGGGTACAGTGGTGAGTTCGGCCACTTCCCCCTGCTGGACAACGGCCAGATGTGCCGCTGCGGTAAAATCGGCTGCCTGGAGACCGGTGCCTCCGGATCGGCCCTGGTGCGCATGATAGGAGAGAAACTCAAGGCCGGACGGGCCTCCTCCCTGGCCGGGAAATACCGGGCCGAAGGACGGGTGAACCTGAACGATATCTTTGACGCCATCCGCAGCGAAGATATCCTGGCCATCGAGATGGTGGAGAAAGTGGGAACCAACCTGGGCAAGGGTCTGGCAGGCCTCATCAACATCTTCAATCCGGAGCTGGTGGTGATTGGCGGAAAGCTGGCCGTGGCCGCCGGCGACTATCTCATGCTGCCCATCCGCACTGCCGTCAAACGGCATGTGCTCAACATTGCCAACCAGGACACCACCATCCGGATCACAGACCTCAAACGTACCGCAGCCCCCATCGGCGCAGCCCTGCTGGTGAGGAGCCGTATTCTTGGAATCCTATAAACTATGCCTAAAATTTCGCGTCGCGGCACAGAAATGCCGTCGTCCCCCATCCGTAAACTGGCCCCGCTGGCCAATGCAGCCAAGGCGCAGGGCGTGAAAGTGTATCACCTGAACATCGGCCAGCCGGATCTGCCCACGCCCCGCAAGGGCCTGGATGCACTGAAACATGTCACCCGCACAACCTTGGAGTACAGCCCTTCGGAAGGTTATCCGGGGCTTAGGGAAAAGCTCTGCGGCTATTATGAAAAGTTTGGCATAAAGCTTTCTCCGGAAGAGATTATCGTTACCACAGGCGGCTCGGAGGCCATCCTGCTCTCCTTCATGGCCTGTCTGGATCCGGGTGACGAGATTATCATGGTGGAGCCCGGCTATGCCAATTATATCTCCTTTGCCAAAACAGCCGGCATCCGGGTGAGAACCGTAACTTCCACCATTGAGAACGGCTTTGCGCTGCCGCCGGTGGAAGCCTTCGAAGAGGTGATCACCCCTGCCACGCGCGCCATCCTGCTTTGCAATCCCTCCAACCCCACAGGATATGTCTATACGGCGGAAGAACTCCTGAAGATCAAGGAGATAGTCCTTCGGCACGACTTATACCTGTTCTCGGACGAAGTGTACCGGGAGTTCATCTACAATGGAGAGCCCTATAAGAGCGCCCTCACGCTGGGGATGGACGAAAATGTGGTCATGATTGACTCCGTGAGCAAGCGCTACTCCGAGTGCGGTATCCGTATCGGCATGGTGGTTACCCGCAACAAGAAGGTGCACGACACGGTGATGAAATTCTGCCAGGCCCGCCTGAGTCCGCCCCTGCTGGGCCAGATTGTAGCCGAGGCCTCCATTGAAGGCGTAGAAGACTATTTGAAGGAGTGCCATGCAGAGTACAAAGCCCGCCGGGATTTCTTCATCGAAGGCCTGAACCGGATTCCGGGCGTGGTATCCCCCATGCCGCAGGGCGCCTTCTACACGGTGGCTTCCCTCCCCGTGGAAGATGCGGAGGATTTCTGCCGATGGCTGCTTACAGACTTCCGCCTGGACGGAGAAACGGTGATGATGGCCCCCGCCGCCGGATTCTATAGCAACCCGGCTCTGGGACGGAACCAGGTCCGTATGGCCTATGTACTTAAGATTGAAGACTTGAAACGCTGTCTCCTGCTGCTGGAAGCCGCGCTGGAAGAATACGCAAAAAAGGGTTGACCGCAGCGGTCAACCCTTTTATTCTACCCCAGACGGGCAATCAGTTCATTGCCCAGGGCTTCCTTCACTTTTATGTGTTCCAGCACGGCTGTCACGAAGGAATTGGACTCGAAGTCTCCCCGGACCTCCGAGAAGTCATGCTCCTTGTCCTCCTTGTTGCCATCGGCACCAAAACCGGTCATGGCCGCCAGATTGAATTCCTTGCGGGCATCCTCGTACAGGTCCCTGTCCAGGCCGATAACCGCCGTCTTCCACTGCTCTACGATATCCTTCACCTGCTCCCTGGTGATACTCTCCAGCGGATAGCCGAAGAACTCTCCAAACTTGTCATAGGCCCAGGTCCACTCGTACTCATAATAATGCGCATGCATCTGGTGGAAGGCATCCGAGATGCCCTGCAGGTCCATCTTCCCGTCCTTTACCTGCTCCAGAAGCTCGTCCACGGCAGACTTGGGAGCGATGAGACCGCTGATATCCACCCAAAGGCCGCTTCCCACGGGAGTGGACGGTTTCAGGAGGGCGCGGATCTGCTGGTCCGAGGCACCCTGGGGCATATCCTTGAGCCGCGTGATGATGGAGTTGCCCAGGAACTTGGTGATGGCCGTCCGGTAATAGCGGATACCGTTCTTGAGCGAACTGTTGCGGATCTTGGTGCTGTGATAGGAGTAGATGTCCGACAGTTCACCGGAAGAATACTGGAGGTTCTGCAGCAACTTGATGCCCTTGAACATCTTCTGGATGGTATAAGGGCTGAGGAGGTTGTAATTGATGCAGTCCAGCCGGTCCGGATCCTTGCGGGCGTCGCGCTTGGGCCACTTCTGGGCGTCACGGACCGTTCCCACGCTGCGCAGGTTCACACCCGGAACCAGATATGTAGTATTCTGCTGCTCAATCAAATAGGAGAAAGGCAGGTTGGAGGTGTCCGAATGCGTGACATGGCGTCCCATAACCAGCGAGAAAGCACCCACGCGGGAAGGCCAGAGCACGTAGGAATCCGACGCGGTCTTGGAGCCTCTCTCCAGCACACCCTGGTGGATGGGTCCCAGCTTGTACATGTGGTTACTCTGGTTGGAGCCGCTGCCGGCGTTCATGAAGGAGAACATGCCGGCGATGAGGAGACTGGACTTGTGGTGCGTTACCGTGAAAGGACCGGCAAAGATGGCGCAGGCCTCACCGTTCTCCTCCTGGCAGTTGCTGAAGAAGAGCGAATCCGAAGCGCTGTAACCGTGCCCCATGTGGCAGCTCTGCCCCACGAAGCAGCGTTCCAAGGTAGTGTTGTCCGTAACGGAAGAGCCGCTGCAGATGATGAAATCATCGGCAATGACGCCGTGGCCGATGGTGACCGGCGCCGACATGTTGCTGTTCACGCTGCCGTTCTTGAGGCGGCTCACCCCAAAGATATCGGCCCCGTCCCCAATGCGAACATCCCTGATATAACGGGTGTTGCGGATGGACACATTGCTGCCGATAAAGCCTCTGGTGGAGGAATGCTTTTCTGCATAATCCTCAATGAGCCCGTTGATGCGGGCAATCACATCCGGCCGATGGCGGTACATGGCCAGGACATAGGCGGTCTGGGAACTGAGCCTGTCATAGATCTTTACCTCACGTCCCCCCGTTTCATTGAGCACGGACACTTCCACGCCGTTTCCAAAACGGGCTTTCCCGTCCGTGAGGATAATATCCACGTTCTCGATATAGGTATTTTCACCAATATCATAATTGGCGATATAGTCCGTAATGTTTTCCACCAGGGCATTGTCTCCCACCGTTACATTGTGCAAGGTGGCGTTCCGGAGACCAGAATGCTTTCTGAGACCGCCCGAAAGGGTGATGCTGGACTTGAAACTTCCGAAACGGACTACTCCGGAAAAACGGACGTTCCTGATGTATTTGATGGTGGAGGGGTCCGATGTTTCTACGGTGGACCAGTCGTCCGACTTGCAGCCCCGCTCCTCGAGGCATTGGATCTCGGCTTCAGTTAAAGGTCTGTATTCCATACCTATGAGTACTTTACACGATAATGACAAATATAGCTATTTTTTCCGTATCTTTGCATACTAATAAAGATAATTCACTCATGATGCAAAGAGTCGTCATAACGGGCATGGGCATCTGGTCCTGCCTGGGAAATACCTTGGACCAGGTCCGGGATTCCCTCTATGAAGGGAAATCCGGGATTGTCCTGGATCCGGAGCGCAAGGCCATGGGCTTCCGTTCCGGTCTCACCGGTGCCGTGCCCAAGCCGCAGCTGAAGGAAGAACTCCCCCGCTCCCAGCGGGTCTATATGCCGGAACCGGCCCAATACGCCTACTGCGCCACCCGGGATGCCCTCCGGCATGCCGGCATCGACCAGGAATACCTGGACTGCCACGAAGTGGGCCTGCTTTACGGTAATGACAGCACGGCCGATGCCGTGTATAAGTCCGTAGCCAAGATCATTGAGAAGCAGGATACCATGCTCTGCGGCAGCGGCGCCATTTTCCAGTCCATGAATTCCACCGTAACCATGAACCTGGGCGTTATTTTCCGCCTCAAGGGCATCAATCTTACGGTTTCGGGCGCCTGCGCCAGCGGCTCCCACGCCATCGGCCTGGGTGCCCTGCTCATCCAGAACGGGCTTCAGGAAATGGTGGTCTGCGGCGGTGCACAGGAAGTGAATATGGCGGCCACAGGCTCCTTTGACGGCATTTCCGCCTTCTCCCTGCGGGAAGACAATCCGGCCGCGGCCAGCCGTCCCTTCGACCGGGACCGCGACGGACTTATCCCCAGCGGAGGGGCCGCTACGGTGATTCTGGAAAGTTATGAATCGGCCGTCCGGCGCGGAGCCCCCATCCTGGCCGAGGTGCTGGGATACGGCTTCTCCGCCAACGGAGACCATATTTCCTCCCCCAACGTGGACGGGCCCGCCCGCTCGCTGGAGATGGCCATCCGCCGCGCCGGCGTTTCCCTCCGGGAGATCGGCTATGTGAACGCGCACGCCACTTCCACCCATGTGGGGGATGCCAACGAGGCCAAGGCCCTGCTGCGGGTACTGGGAGAGAAGACCGTCCCCATCACATCCACCAAGTCCCAGACCGGACACGAAATGTGGATGGCTGGGGCCTCGGAGGTCATTTATTCCATCCTCATGATGAAAGGCGGCTTTGTGGCCCCCAATATCAATTTTGAGCATCCGGACGAGGATTCCTGCCACCTGTGGATCCCCGCCACCCGCCTGGAGCGGAAATTCGATACCTTCCTGTCCAACTCCTTCGGCTTTGGCGGGACCAATTCCACCCTCATCATCAGAAATGTCTAATGCTGTTGTAATTGGTTCCGGACTGGGAGGGCTGCTCTGCGGTTCCATCCTGGCAAGGCACGGATACAAAGTGACCGTGCTGGAACGCGGGGCGCAGATGGGCGGCTGCCTGCAGTCGTTCGTGAGGGGTGGCATCCGCTTCGACACGGGCTTCCATTCGGTGGCCGGACTGGCCCCCGGAGAGCCCCTGCACCGCATTTTCGAACCGTTGGGCCTGATGCGACTGCCCTGGCGGAAGGTTTCCACTCCGGATCAGGTCGTGGTGGACGGGATCACCCATTCGCTCCCCCATCCGGCCGATATCCCCGCCCTGGCCAGGCTGAAGCCGCTGGCGTATTATATCGGCACGGAATTCCACGAAGAAGCGTCTTCCAGCGCGGCGGAATGGCTGGAATCCGCCGGCCTGGATCCCCGGATCCTGCTGGGTGTCACGCTCCGGCTCCAGTCTCCCCTGAGCGAAGTTTCCCTGCACGAATATGCTCATATCGCATACCATTTCATGAACGGAAGCTGGCGGCTGGAGGGCGGCGGACAGGTTCTGGCCCAGGCCATCGCCGATGATATCCGCTCCCGCGGCGGCAGCGTACTCACCCGGAAAGAAGTGGTAAGGATCGGCCCTGCCGACGACGGCCCCTGCCAGGTTGTCTGTGCCGACGGAAGCACTTACCAAGGCATCGTGGTGTCCGACATCCATCCCCTGGAAACCGCCGCACTGGTGCGTCCTTCGCTCCGGTCTTCCTATCTGAAACGGCTTTCCATCCTCAAGAACGGAAGCGGCATCTTCACAACCTATATCAAGCTGAAACAGAAGCAGATCCGTTATGTAGACAACGCCATCTCCATAGACGGCATGCTGGTGCATTTCGGGAATGCCGATGACCAGGGCTATGCCGTTTCCCTGGACCTGATGACCCATGTGGAGGAGGAGATTCCGGACCGTGAAACGTTCGCCAAGGCCTGTATTTCCCGGGCATCGGCCAGCATTCCGGGACTGGAAAAAGCTGTGGAAGAGTTCTGGACCAGCACGCCGGACACCTGGAGACGCTATACCGGCACACCGGGAGGATCGGCCTATGGCATCCTCAAACAGCAGTCCCAGCTTAGCGTATGCGTGGTGTCGCCCCGTACGCCGCTCCCCGGACTGTTTCTCACCGGACAGAATCTGGGCCTGCACGGCGTCCTGGGGGTGAGTTATACGGCTGTCCGCACCTGTTCCGTAATACTGGGCGCGGAAAAGATTAACCAAATGTTCAATTTTGCACAATGAAGTACGCATTAGTCACCGGCGGAAGCCGAGGAATCGGCAGGGCCGTCTGTCAGAAGCTTTACGGTATGGGCTACGAGGTCCTTATCAACTACGTATCCAACACCGCAGCCGCAGAAGCGACGCTCGCCTCCATTGACGGACACGGAGAACTGCTCCGCTTTGACGTGGCCGATGCCCAGGCGGTGAAAAACGCCATCGAAAGCTGGCAGGCCGCCCATCCGGAGGATTATATAGAGGTGCTGGTGAACAATGCCGGCATCCGCCGCGACAACCTGCTCATCTGGATGGAGGCCGATGACTGGAAAGCCGTACTGGACACCACCCTGAACGGGTTTTACCATGTGACGCATGCCGTGCTGCAGCCCATGCTGCTGCACAAGTTCGGCCGGATCATCAATGTGACTTCCCTAAGCGGGATTAAGGGCTTGCCCGGCCAGACCAACTATTCGGCCGCCAAGGGCGGACTCATAGCCGCCACCAAGGCCCTGGCCCAGGAAGTGGCCCGTAAGAAAGTGACTGTGAATGCAGTTGCTCCCGGATTTATCCACACGGACATGGTGGAAGGCTTGGACGAAGCCACACTCAAGAAAGACATTCCGGCCGCCCGCTTCGGCGATCCGGAAGAGGTGGCGGCCCTGGTGGGTTTCCTGGCCTCCCCGGACTCCTCCTACATCACCGGCGAAGTAATCTCCATCAACGGAGGGTTGTATACCTAATTGAAAGGCTGTAGCCTCTGAAAACCAAGTCCCTCCCATCGATGGTTACCCACTCATGTGCCGTGGGCGGCGACAGTTTTCAGAGGCTACAGCCTTTCTAAAAAAAGAGCCCCGGCATCATGTGATGTCAGGGCTCTCGAAAAACCGCAGCGAATTACTCTCCCAACTGGTAGGTCAGTACCATCATCGCGGGTGAGCTTAACTTCTCTGTTCGGAATGGGAAGAGGTGGTTCCTCACCGCTATAGCCACGGCAGTATATTACTTGAGAGAATATTTCAAGGAAGACTTCGATAGATCTTCGCTTTTTCTTTTGGCTTATCTTTCTCTAGAGAAAGTCTCTCGGGCAATTAGTACAGGTCTGCTGAGGCCGTCGCCGACCTTACACATCCTGCCTATCAACGTGGTAGTCTCCCACGACCCTCAAGGGAAAACTCATCTTGAAGACGGCTTCGCGCTTAGATGCTTTCAGCGCTTATCCTGACCCAACGTGGATACCCGGC
>JAEEGH010001513.1_pt1 | contig 66710 bp, 49 predicted proteins | sample 9134181 | NCBI WGS metagenome assembly JAEEGH01 (sample SAMN16246544, study PRJNA631951) | gut metagenome | biome: gut microbiome; feature: rumen; material: DP-attached | host: Bos | place: Iran: Karaj | collected 2018-10
GCTCTATTGTTCTCCACTCCGGATACCACATGAAGTAAATGAGACTGTCCGGAGCAAGCATATTTTTCTTTTGACAAATATCGATGATAGTGTTGCACATCTCATAGAACTCAGGGATATTGTGGCGCTGTCCCATGAGCATGTATTCAGTGTAGTAATCTGTTGGATAGGAAAGTCTGTCCTTATCAAATCTTGTGGAGTTAGCTGTGTAAACTGATCCGTCCGGCTCCCAGTAATGAAGCATCATGTGAAGGTTTCTCACAGCATACTCCTCGTACTTTTTGTCGCCTGTCGCCTCTGCCAGAGTGATCATGGCATCGTTGTTGACACGGTTGTAGTTACCTGCTGACTTCTCAGCAAATTCGCCATCTTCGTTGCAGTCGATACCTTCAGCAAGATACTCATTTGCACGTTTTACCATATCATCATTGTTGAAAATCTTTGCACACTCCATAAGAGTAGACGCAATTGCCCATCTGTGGTTAGGTGTATGGAATCCACCAGTCATGATTCCGTAAGCTGCCTTTTCAATGATTCCGCTGATCGTCTCAAATATTTCCTGCTCTTCTTTTGTCTTCTTATCACCTACAACATCCCTCAGGTAAAAGAAAAATGGCATAAGCTTCTTTATAGAAAAAGCTGTATCAGGTGCAGAGTTAAAGTTACATGTCACATAGTCATAAAGGCCTGTATCATGCTGCATCTTTTTTGCAAATCCAAGTCCCAATCTGATTCTTTTTAAAAGAGCTTCATCCCTGTATAAAGAGCTGTCGCTGTTGCAGTAAAGAGCGATCATAGATGCTGTTCTGTAAATTGTATATTTTGCATCCAGGATATGATTGTCATCCAAAAAAGCTCCTACATTTGGATTACCTTCATCCATGATCTGCTGGCGCATTGATTCGTAAACCAGTTCCTCTGTATCTTTTAAAATAATCTGATAGTGTTTTTCCATCTTATGACCTCCCAGACCTAAGCCGCCGGACATAACAATTTGTCCGGTAGGTTCACAATAAAAAATTATGTTTCGTTTATTTGTTTTATCTTTTATCTAAAAACTCAGAAAATGTCAGCTCTCTAAGTTTATTCCTGTCAGCCCCTATTAATGAGCGCCGCTCCAATAATACCTACATCTCCGGCATCGCTTATTCCATGAGCAAGCATGATCTCTGTGTTCTTTTCACTGGTTCTGGAATATATTCCTTTGGCAACCTTCTTTTTAAGATCATCCAGAAAAAGATCTGCTGCCCTTGTTATCCCTCCGCTTAAAACAAGCACATCCGGCTGAAGGATGTTGATAAGATTTGTTATTCCCTCAGACAGATATGTAGTAAATCCATCAAGAACCTCCAATGCAAGCCTGTCCTTCTGTCTTACCGCTTCAAAGAATTTCTCGCCATCTGCATTTTCTGCTTTTCCACAAAGCTTCCACAACAAAGACTCCTTATCCACATCTTTTTCCATTGCTTCTTTTGCCTGATTCATAAGTGCCGTAGCAGAAGCATAGTCTTCAAAACAGCCCTTTCTTCCGCAGTTGCAATCAACGCCGTCAAGGTTAATTGTCATATGCCCAAACTCTGCTGCCGCAAAATTGACGCCTCTAAGCAGCTTCCTGTTAATGATGATTCCTCCGCCGATTCCGGTTCCAAGAGTTACCATCATGAAATTGTCCACATCGTAGCCGCCGGTGATGTACTCACCAATTGCAGCCACATTAGCATCATTGTCAAAAAATGTCCTGCTGCCCAGATTCTCTCCCAAAGCTTCTTTTAGCTTAGGTAAAAAAGGAACCTCTTCAAAGCCAAGGTTATTGGCGTACATTATTTTGCCTGTGGTCAGCTCCGCCGTTCCCGGAACGCCCACACCAATGGCTTCTATATCAGACTCCGACAATTCTTTATCCACAAGAATCTTCTTTATTGTCAGTGCAATGGCATCTATCATCTGCTCAGGCTCACTTGCCTCAGATGTTTTTATGGAAGTCTTAACAACTATGTTGTAAGCCTCATCAACTAGTCCTATAGCAATATTTGTTCCGCCAACATCTACGCCTATTCTAAACATATCTTTTCCCATATCTCTTCCCGTATTATCAAGCTTTCAACACCTCTAAAAGGAACAGCATTGCCAGGGCCTGTCCATAAGGCATTGGCTTGATCTCAATCTGCTTGTAGAAGTCCTTTGACTCGCGTCCCATTGGTGTTCCGTAAGAAACCTGATTAACAGTGCCGTCATCTGCGATATTTGCAAGTACTGGATCAAGTGCCTTAAGCGCAACCTCTTTGTACCTTGCATCAATAAGTCCCATTCTCACTGCCTTTAATATACCATAGGCAAATCCGCATGTAGCGCTGGTCTCCACATATGAAGTCGCATCATCTACAAGTGTGTGCCACATTCCGCTTTCATCCTGATACTTCTCAAGTGCCTCAACCTGAGCATTAAGAGCTTCTATCAAAAATCTTCTGTCGGCTCCTTCAACCTTTGCAATTGACAGATACTCAGGCACTGCTATTGTAAACCAGCAGTTTCCGCGGCCCCAGAGGGCTTCTGCGAAGTTGTGGTTTCCTTTAAAGGTCCATCCATGGAACAAAAGACCTGTCTTATGATCTACCAGATATTTGATATGTAAAAGGAACTGGTATCTGGCTTCCTGTCTGTATTCGTCGTTATCTTCTATTTCTCCCATGCTGGCAAGAAACATTACTGTCATGAAAAGAGTATCATCCCAGAGCTCCTGATCATTTTCGCTATCTGAAGTCCTGTGAGTAAAACCACCTTCTTTGGTTCGTACAAAGTCCTTCATTATAGCCTCTGCCCACTCATGGCAAACTTTTCTATATGTAGGGTTCTCTTTTTCCTTGAGGATAAAAGATAAAGGAAGAAGAGGTGCTGTAGTATTTATATTTTTGGCAGGAAGCCCAAGAGAAATCTCTTTTTCATAAAACTGGTTAAGAAATGCAAGATACTCCTCTTTTCCTGTCTCTTCGTACATCTGTAAGAGGCCATAAAGTCCGACGCCCTGAGTCCACTCCCAGTGCTGATATCTTGACACATCATCTCCTGCCAGATTCTTTGACTTCATATTTTCCAAAAAATATTCATCATCCTCGTAAAGGAATTTCTGGAAACTGTCTGCCAGAATTTTTAATGTGCTTTCAATCTTTTCATTATCGACTTTCATTTGATACCTCTTTCTTTTTCATATATACTATTCTCATGCTTATAAATGACAGTGTTTATTACGAAGACAACCACTATATAATTATCAACAACATCCCTAACAATATTTTTTACTATATTGATTATGATAAAAGAGATGCCTCTATAAACATGGAGTTCCAGCATCTCCATCCATATTATGAGATGTTGATCCTTCTTGCGCCGAATGCTACTCATCTTATTGAAGGTGTTCCCTACAATATTCACATGGGTGACATTGTTCTTTTGGCGCCTTCTGTCATGCATAAGTCTGTTTATTACAAGGGCGAACCCAGCAAAAGAATCATCATTGACTTCATGTATGAGCTGAACAGCCCTGAAACAGCTGATGCCTATGCTGAAATACTTCAGCCTTTCAAAAGTGAGGTTCCAATTTTCAGGTTTGATCTTGAAGACCGACAGAAGCTTATCGACATTCTCAACTCACTTTTTATCTTTTCAAAAGAGCATCAGTACTATGGCAATCCTGCCGATGAATTTTACATTCATACTAAGTTCCAGGAGTTTTTGTACACTCTTTACAGTCTGAAGGATAAAAATCTCTACACCAACGACCAGAGCTATAACTCTATAGAACAGAAAATGTATGAAGTTTCATCCTATATACACGCTCATTACAATGAAGATATTTCGCTAAATACTCTTTCAGATCAGTTCTTTGTAAGTCCAAGTTATCTGTCCAGAGTTTTTAAGCAGGTTACCGGATTTAATCTGTCCAACTACATCCAGCTAACCAGGATTAAAAATGCCCAATATCGTCTGGTTTCATCAAACGATAAAATTTCAGTTATTTCTGAAGAATGCGGTTTCGCTTCGTTTTCTCAGTTCAACCGCATCTTCAATAAAGTAGCAGGAACTTCGCCAAGGCAGTATAGGCAAACTGCTATAACCCACAAATAAATGAAGGTGCTGCATTTATTTCACTCACCCGCAAATAACGGGATTAGAAATAGCAAGGTTTGTGCAATCACTCTTTGCAATGAAATATACAAAACGGTCTTCTTTTATGGTCTGTTCTATTTTCTGGCTGTAATCGTAGAAGCCGTTTTCTTTTTTTGCATCAAGCTCTATTTCTTGTAACAGGCCATTCTCAGAATGAATCTCCAGTTTTTTGAGTTCTCTGTTTGATAAAAGCTTTAATTCTATATGGAGCTCTTTTTCACCGCAGAGCTTCTCACCTGGGAGCTTGCCATTAACCGTCGGAATAAGTATCGGTCCGTTAGTTAAGAAGCTGTGTCCACTCTTTAGAGTCTGCAAAAGATTTTTCTGTTCCCTATCTTCTCCCGCATGAATGTAAGTTCTGACGCCACCACTTGTAAGGCAGGTCTCAGCCCATTTCTCAAGTATTGGTAAAAGACTTTCACATATAAGCTCAAATACATGAACCTCTTCAGGATTCTTTTCTTCCAGTTCTGACTTGTTTTCTTTTATCAGATCATAAGTATCGAGGATGTTGTCATAGAGCACGTGATAATCGTCTGCAGCAATATTGTGGGTATCACTTCCTGTTGTTGCCGGAAGGAAAAGGCCTCTTCTAAGGCACTTAAGCCACAGCTCATATGCTGCGTAGTCTGTGCTTCCCATCATCATTGGGGCTGAGCCGTTCCATATCTCCATGGTCTCAAAGATGTCCAGCATATCCTCAAAATCAGGATTCCAGGAGATTGATCTCTGAAGGTCTCTTGGGTGATTTATCTGCGGAAGGCCGCCGTTTGCCTTGATCTCATCTGTGATTCTCACAAACTCGGCTCTTAAATACTCATCTGTCCTGTGCTCATCATCAGGAATTCTGTATATTACATCTTTTTCAACACCCATCTGCATAACATGGCCGTTGGATGTGGAAATTTCTTTTGAAACTATTGGTGTAAAATCATCTCTCTTGCAGGCTCTCCAATAATCATGGTTGAGCACGTTGTGATGATCAGAAAGCGCTCCGTACCTTAGTCCCATGGCCATCATGGAATTAGCTACTTCCTTAGGGGATTCAACCACATCATCATCCCCGCCAAACACAGGGCTTGAATAAATGCAGTGGTGGTGGAGATCTCCGGCGATCCATCCATCATCTGACAAGTCTATGAAATGATTTAATTCATACTGTCTTTTTTCATATTTATTTTCTGTTACTTCCAAAGAGTCTGTGATGATCTCATACTCACTTCCCTTGGAAATCTCTACTACGTATCGTCCTACAGGGAGCTTTCTTGAAAGGCATCCGTCAAAGCCTGTTATATCGCGGATCATAGTTATCTTACCGTTCACTCTGTTGAAGTTTTCCGGCGTTTCGCCCGGCAGTAGTTTAAAGAGCTTTACCTGGGCCGGAGTTCCCTGGCCGTGGCATTTCGTTTCTATATAAATACTTCCGAGGTTTCCGTTTTTATCTACGATTCCATTGTTATGAAATCTGTTTCTATCATTTGTCCCCGGATAATCTACTTCATTTACTCTTTTAGTTCCTTTAAGTTTGTAGTTTTCCAGTGCAAATTTTGTGAATGAATAAAGCCTGTCTGCATCCATCCTGGATGCTACCGCATCTTCTTTGCCGTCTTCTTTTAATTTCCCCTGCAACAGCCCGATGGCTATTGATAAAAACTTTGTTTCTTTGCTCATGATTGCTCCTCTCTGTTGTAACTGCAAAATAATGGCACGAATTGCTCCGTTGCTCGCAACTCTCGCAATTCTAGAACATTCGGAATTCGCACAATAGTGCTTCTTCCTCATATTCTTCGGGTTTCAAAGCCATAATACTTATCATGCCAGCATGAACGTATTATGTCCTTTCTCCCCTGCCATTAAAAAATGTATGACATAGAGCATAATCATATCTCCATATCATACATTTTATTTTCATAATCGTGCATTATCTACGCGGTTTTTATGTTATCTATTTAAAAAGATTGCATTTTTTGTTGTTGCTCTTATGACCAGCTTTCACCACAAAGGACAATATTTGCAATTATCAATTGCATTTTTTCGCCCTGTCATTATACCTGAAAATCCCCAAAAACACTGGTCAATGGAGTTGTCTTGTAGGCATTTAACAAAGCTGCAGCATATTCACTCTGTGAAAGAGTCGTTCCTGCTGCCCCTAAAGTATTCGCTGTAAGAGAATTGGAATTTAAATCTGCAAGAGTGAGGTCACCGGAGCTACTTGTGCTGCTTTCGGAAGTACCGCTTATAAGCGTGTTTTGCAGAAGATTCCCTGAAAAGTATGCGGACTGCGCCAGCTCTTTTAACGCATTCTGAGAAAGAAGCCCGTTATATGCGTTCGAGTTGGCTGCTGAATCCCCATCAGTTGAAGTTGACGAAGACTGTGTTTCTTCAACGGCTGAGATTGCAATCCCACTAAGGTCTGCCCCGTGTTCTGCCATATTCTGCAATATTTCCGCTTTCACATCCACTGTGTGTGAAGCAATGTTTTTGGTAATTTCAGATCGAACATCGACACTTCGGCTTGCTATGTTATTTAATATTGCCGATTCAAGATCCATGTCAGTAAATACTGAGTTTATTTTGTCAGTCAGGGCATCCTGAGTTGCTGCTGTACTGACTTCTGCATCTTCTGCCACTGAAGACTCACTGCTGTCCTGGGCAGCCTTATTCAGATATTTTTGGAAAGCGGAAACGCCACTAGAATCTGTGGTATTAGAATCTTCAGATGTAGCCTTAGCTACATCTGAAATAGAATACAAATAATTATTTACCGCACTTACAATCCCCGAAATGCTCAGTGCCATGATCTTTCTCCCCAGAAATCCTCATAAAACTTTTTTATAAAATATTCGCCGTTTCTATAATTACATTATATAGTTAATAATTATTTTGTAAAACAATATATTGTTTGTATTTGAAAATGATGATCGTTTTATTAATATTATATTTCAATTTTATTTAGATCTTTCCGGGATACCCAATTTCCTGGGCTTTTTCGTTAAGAACCGCATTTATCCCTTCAGAATCATATATCAGGAATCCCTCGTCCTTGAATCTGACTCCCAGTTCAGCTATATCGGCTTTTCCAGCTTCAGTTTCTACTTCGCTATAACTATCATCAAATGTATAGAAAGAATAGAAATAATTTCTTTCCTCATAATTCTGCTCAAAATAATACTCGAGAACAGCCATGTGCTCGGCATCTATTCCTTCTGTGGAAATCGAAGTTAATGAATCACCCTTGTAAATGTCATATGTTTCCATCAAAGAAAGTGTTTCTGACACACCATAAAAGAATTTATATTCTCCGCTTGCGTCTACGTAAGCATAATCCACATCATGGATATTAGCAGCTGATGCTCCGCCGCTCTCAATTGTTCCATCGGCGTTAACTGTTACGTATGATCTTTCTGTAGTACTTTGGTCATAGCAAATAACAAATTCATCATTTATTTTTTTGATTATCATATCAAGGCCAAATCCAGCGCTAAGCTGAGCCTCAACAAGAAGTTCTTCATTACCGTCACTTCCGCAATCCACCTTTGAATATGTGATTTCAGCATCCTGCTGAAAATCTTCAATCTGATTTAAGGCATCAAATATTTCACTAATGGTATAGCTTTCACCAACAGTGAGTACCTGTGACAGCTCAAAGTATCCAGGAACATCGCCTTTTCCGGTGTATTTTACTTTGGCAGTTCCATTTTCTACATCGGCATATGTCTGCCCATCTGAATTTTCTACTGCATTTCCTGCTCCATTCTCCGCGGTGCTTTCTGATGCAGCTTCTGTTGTTTTTCCTGTGGTGTTCTCCGCCTTACTTTCTGCCGGAGTATCAATTGAGCTCCATGTCGCGTTCTCCGCATCATTCGCTCCACATCCAGGTATTACCATTGCAGCAGCAACCGCCGCTACAGCGATTCCCGCCATTTTCTGATTTCTTTTCATAACATCTTCCTCATAATTATATCTATCTTGAAATGCAGCATTTATTGCACTTTCAAGCCATTCTGTTGTTTCCACTCATCATATATTTGTTCTTCATCATAGTCTGGCAGATACTTTTCTGCAATCGCACAGATTTCTTTTACAAACTCTTCATCTTCTTCAACTTCATCTGCTATTGTTTCAATGCTTTTTCCTTTGGCAAGTTTTTTACAGATTAAGGCTATAAGAGTTAATTCTTTTCCTATTTCTTTTCCTATTTCTTTTCCTATTTCTTTTCCCTTTTGTCTCTCTTCCTGTACATTAAAGCCCTTCCATCCCTCAAAAAGATCACTCATATCTCGCTCCTTTATATGGCTGACAAAGCCTTGAATCTCATCTTCCGGTACGAACTGCTTTCTGAGAACTACTGCAACTACTCTTGCAAGTGTCTCCAAAACATCTTCCGGAGATTTGAACGCTATGTTGTCAAGATAATCCTTAGGCAGCCCCAATGCGTTGAAATCAGCGGCATCCCTAAGCTTGTTGATAAGCATTATCAAGGACAATCCGTCTTCTCTGTTTAGTAGCTCCTCGCGGTTGTAATCACCTGTATTTACAAGGTGATACTCAAACTGAGGAATATACTTGGAAAACACATCTCCAAGTGCAATCCTCGATGAGAAAGTTTTATCAACCGTCCATTTATTTACACCGTTATAATAAACGATTGGAAAAACGGGCGGATACCTGAAGTCCTTGGACTTACTTATTCCTTTGTGTAGTTTCTCCTTTTGTCTGGCATAATCCTCCCAGATAAACACCATATAGCGAAGAACCTGCATACATACATTATAGTCTACCTGTGCTTTGTGTTCAATTAATGTGATGAACACTTCTTTTCCGCCTGTTATGCGCACTTTCTTGACTACATCTGCGTTTCGCTCTTCTGTAAACATAGGGATGTATCTTTCAGTAACATCCTCAATATCCTCTGCCTTTACATCTTTCAGAGCTTCAATATTCGAGTAATCTCTCAATAGTTGAGCGCATAAATTTGCATTACCAAATATGAGTTTTGCTCCGCTGTCCTTTTCTTTACTGTTACTAATCTGATTGTTTTCTTCTGACATACACATATGCCCCTTTCTATTTTAATTACCTACAAAACCTGTGAAAAAAAGCATATGCAAGAACTGCTAAGCCTTTTCCGATTGGATTTGAAACTGCATAAGATTTATGCAACCTTGTCAGAATAGCACATAGTGTGTTGAGAAGCAAATATTAATTTTAATGAAAAGGTGCCTGCTAACACTAGTTCATAAGCAGACACCTTATCTTTTTATATCAATTCAAATAATATCAGAGAACATAATGGCCCACTAACCCCGTCCCCAAGGGACCAAAAAGGGTCAAGATACCGATAAGACAAACGTCTTTATTTCAAATGGTTCCATCTCAAATGACAAAAGCTTATTCTGGGCATCGTAGCCAAATCCATCATGTACTCCAGTCTTTCGCTCAAGAAGGTCACATTCAGCCACGTCTTTCGGACCACTATCAAAGGCTGTAAACAGGCTAGCCTTAACAGTATGCTTTTCACCGTATCCCTCAAACAATCTGATCACTATATCTTTTGAGTTCTCGGCCAGCTTTACAGCTTCAACAAATACACCTCTTTCTTCGATGTCAATTACACCATTGAGAGCTGCTGCCACTATGTCAGATGGCTGACCGCTTAAAGAGCTCTTGCTCTCAGGAATATAGAAGTGACTGTTCTCATTTAACTTTCTGGCTTCCTCTATTACTCTGCCCTCTCTGTAATCGCCCTCATGAGGGAAAAGAGAATAGGTAAACTCATGAAGTCCCTGATCAGCATTAGGGTTCGGGAAAATTCCTGACTTAATAAGTGTGAGTCTCATAAGTTTTTCTTTCGCATCATAGCCGTATTTGCAGTCATTTAATACAGCAACGCCAAAAGAGCCATCTTTATCAGAAATATCCATCCATTTATGAGCACAACACTCAAACTTTGCCCTATCCCAGCTGTTTTCTCTCTTGAGGTTTCTTTTCAGATTGCCATACTGAGTCTCGCATGTGATCTTTTCTGAATCCACATCAACAGGAAATGCTGCCTTTAAAAGAGTCTGATGCTCATGCCAGTCAATCTTGGTCTCAAAGTCTATTCGTCTAGAATCAGCATAGAAATGAATATTCTGCTGAATTTCAGAATTCCTGAATGGCCTCTTTATACTAATTACAATTTCTCCCGAGTTATCAACACCGATCACTGACAGCTCGCTTAGATCAGTAACATCCCAGGAAACATTTTCAAAATCCGCATCAATATTCCAGCAGTCGTACTCTTTAGGCTTATCTTCAAAGGCAATCAGTCTGTTCAAAGGACTTTGGTTTTTATCACGCAGTTCTTTTCCACATTTTTTGTCAAAAAGACTTTCTAATTCACCATTGCTGTCCACTACTACTGTATAAAATCTTGTATTTATAAAAATCTTTCCATCTTTGTTTTCACAAGTAATGACATTACCTTCCAATTTTTCCTCGCCGCAAGAAATGTCATTACTTTCTGATTTTTTCTCATTACTAGCAATGCCTTTGGTTTCAGCTTTATCCACATGGCAGATAAGTTTTGACAGATCAATTTCCTTTGCAGCTTCATCTATGATATTTTCTGCTCTTCTCTTTATATCTGCGTAGTCCACATCAGAATCCTGATAAACTTCCTCAATTGAGGAACCCGGTAAAATATCATGGAACTGATTTAGCATGATCTTCTTCCAGATATCCTTAATCTCTTTTTCCGGATATGCTTTCTGTCCCTGCAGATACGCGCACACAGCCAAAAGTTCTGCTTCTGCTAAGAGATACTCTGATCTTCTGTTGTTCTTTTTGTTCTTTCCTATAGATGTGTAGGTTCCTCTGTGATATTCAAGATAAAGCTCATCTTTCCAAACTGGAACCTCCCTATCTTCAACCTTCTTTAATAGCTTTTCAAAAAACTCTCCAACTGATTCCTGCTTTGTCTTAGGAACTCCTGGAATCCCCATCTCAAGCCTTCTACTCATCTCCAGCATTTCCCAGGTTGGACCGCCGCCGCCATCTCCATAGCCATAGCAGTCAAGGACCGCATTGGTTAAATCTTTTTCCCTAAAGGCCTCCCATGCTCCCATTACCTGAGATGCATTCTGCCTTCCGTTGTAGGTATAGTTAAGGATTCTTCCATCCTTCCCTGCTTCCACAGCCTTGTCATAATCACAGGTTGTGATTATATAGGTCGGGATCACACTGCCGTCGATACCTTCCCAGTTAAAAAGATCATGCGGCATCCTGTTGGTATCATTCCAAGCAACCTTTGTTGTCATAAAGGCCTTTATTCCGCTCTTCTTCAGGATTTGTGGAAGAGCTGCGCTATAGCCAAACACATCAGGGAGCCATAAAACTTTGCTGTCTACACCAAACTCTTCTTTGAAATACTCTTTTCCATAGAGGATCTGCCTAACTAATGACTCACCTGAAGTCAAATTACAGTCTGCCTCAAGCCACATTGCGCCCTCAGGCTCAAAGCGGCCTTCCTTAACTTTCTCTTTTATTTCCTCAAAGAGCTCTGGCTCTTCTTCCTTCACAAACTCATACATCTGTGGAGTACTGGCCATGAAAAGATATTCCGGATACTTTTTCATAAGTTCCATAACAGTTGAGTAGCTGCGGATAACCTTTTCTCTTGTCTGACGAATTCTCCACTTCCAGGCAACATCGATGTGCGTATGTCCAACACTTGCCACTGTAACCGGCAGATAATCTTTGCCATATAGGTTTTTCCTTAGGAAATCTGCGGCTTCTGCGAGTTTTCCACAATTGTTGGTAAGTGGATTTTTATTATCCACGTTTTCCACGTCTATTAATCCACACGCTGTGGATAGTCCATCAAGTATGATTTTCACGGAGTTTTGCACATCCGTGGATATCTTTGTGGATAACTCATCGAGAATCTCATCAGAGATTTCCACATTTTTATTCTGCTCTTCAAAGGCTCCTGCGGTTGTATCAAGCACAGATTCGCGCTTCGAAGAAGGAATCCCAAGCATGGCCTGCATGGCTTCAAATGGGACTTTCAGGTCAAAATAGAGCTTTTGAACAGCCTCATTTCTAGCCGCAATTGTCATCTTCAGATAGTTCTCATTTTTATCAAGATTTGAATAGGCATATATCCTGATATCCACAAGCCTATCTTTTCCACAAGCCCAGTCTTCTTTATCATAGATAGTAATGCTGTTGTGGTTCATATCCATTCCACAACGTCTTTTACCATTTATGTATACCAGCATCTGTGGATTGTTTGTATTCCAGATGTCTTCAGCCCCTGTGGATAAAAAGAACAGAACCTCCTTACCTCTATAAATCTCAGGTATTTCCACTGCCATGTGAAAACAGTAGTGAGTATCCGGCTCTCCCCAGGAAGCACCATGTTCAAATCTCTCCCATGCTGAAGTGTCTTCTAAAACAGTTTCCCTGCTGCCATACGGAACTTCTTTTATCCGTATCCCATCTTCAGTCATCAGCTCATCTACTGGTCTGACATCTTCCCAAAGACTATTCTCCAGAATCTCTATTGTGTCTTTTATTTTGTTATATTTTTCTGCTTTACCCATTTTTAACCCCTGTTTTAAGCAATGTTTATAGTATCTAATGTAGCATACACGTTATTACTAATAAATACCTATACTTTATTGTAAACGGACGCAGCCGAGCTGAAAGTGCAGGTATAGCTCTGTTCACTCTGAGATTTTTCACATCACTATGCCTGCACCTTCAGTTCGTCTGCTGTTTTTTGCAAAAATAGTAGTCTTTATATGTATAGTAGACCATAAATCCAGAAGTACCCATAACTTTGGATAGAGCGATTTAGTATAAGCAATAGAGACAGTTAATATAAAATAAAAGCCTTGTTTTCTGTTTTGAATAAGCATGAAAGAAAACAAGGCGCATTATTTTATATTTACTGTGTCTTTGCGAATACTCCGAGATCTATCCAAAGTTATGGGCACTTTTGGATTTTATGCCACTCGCAAGAAAGTATATTATTTTGCAAGAACCATCATGATCTCATTGCTGCGGGCGATGAACTTGGTCATTGCTTCGCCTTCAAGTGGTGCGTTCTGGATACGTGCAAGGTCATAGAGCTGCTCACAGATCATGTTTGTGTTCTCTCCATCTTCGTGTTCCATTACGTACTGAACAAGAGGATGATTTGCATTGAGGATAAGTGTCTGGCCTTCGTTACCAAAGTCACCCATGCTCATTCCGTTCATGGCATACATCTTCATCATCTCTGCCATACGTCTTGATTCTTCTGATACTGTAAGCATAGAAGACATCTTCTTATCTTTAAGCTTTTCAAGCTTGATTGTGAGCTTATCATTCTTAAGAGCCTTTTTGATCTTCTCTGAAAGCTCTTTTTCCTTCTCTTCAAGTTCAGCTGCTGCCTTCTTGGAAGTCTTGGACTTAAATGTATCTGTAAGGTCTGCATCAATTCTTGCAAACTTGATACCTTCATTCTTAGCCTCAAGCTGCTGCATGAAAGGAACATCGATGTTGTGGTTCATGATGAAAGCTTCCATCTTCTGAGCCTTGAACATCTTAATGTACTGACTCTGCTGCTGTTCATCAGTTACATAGTAGATTGTACGAGGTTCTTTTGACTCTTCTTCCTTCTTTTCCTCAGCAGCAGAGTCTTTTGCCTCATCAACCACTTCTGCCTCAACCTTATTGCCGCTCTCATCAACAGCTTCTTCCTTAGCTGCTGCCTCTTCAGCCTCTTTATTGATCTGAAGAGCTTCAGGTGTTGTGAGATACTTGCCATCGAGGTTCTTAAAGAGGATGTAATCTGTCATCTTCTCGCAGAACTTGTCATCACGAAGACATCCATATTTGATGAATGGGCTGATGTCATCCCAGTACTTGTCATAATTCTCTTTATCTGTCTTGCAAAGACCTGCAAGCTTCTCCGCAACCTTCTTTGAAATGTACTCAGAAATCTTCTTAACAAATCCATCGTTCTGAAGAGCACTTCTAGAAACGTTAAGAGGAAGGTCAGGACAGTCAATAACACCCTTAAGGAGCATTAAGTACTCAGGAATAACTTCCTTGATGTTATCAGCAATGAATACCTGGTTGTTGTAGAGCTTTATTGTTCCCTCGATTGACTCAAACTCCATGTTGATCTTAGGGAAGTAAAGGATACCCTTTAAGTTAAATGGATAATCCATGTTAAGGTGGATCCAGAATAAAGGTTCCTTGTAATCACGGAATACCTTTCTATAAAATTCCTTGTACTCCTCATCTGTACAATCCTTAGGTGTCTTAGCCCAAAGAGGATGTGTATCATTAAGAAGCTGTGGTCTTCTCTTTATCTTGTATTCAAGTTCAGGCTCTTTATCTTCGCCCTCTTTTTTCTCAGGGTGAACTTCTTCGATAACTGTATCTGAGTCAAGCTTCTCTGAAGCCTTGATCGTCTCAGTTCCCTCTTCATTTTCCTTTGAAAGATAGATCTCATAAGGCATGAATGAGCAGTATTTCTCAATTACTTCTCTAGCCTTGTACTCATTGCAGAACTCAAGGCAGTCTTCAGAAAGGTGAAGAGTGATTGTTGTTCCTACCTCTTTTTTGTCACCATCTGACATTTCAAAATCTGAACCGCCATCACATGTCCAGTGAACTGAAGCTGCATCAGACTTATAAGAAAGTGTATCGATATCTACAGAATCAGATACCATGAATGTTGAGTAAAAACCAAGTCCAAAGTGACCGATGATTTGGTCTGCATTAGCCTTATCCTTGTACTTGTTAAGGAAGTCAGTAGCACCTGAAAAAGCTACCTGGTTGATGTATTCCTCAACCTCTTCAGCAGTCATACCAATACCATTATCAGTGATCTTGATAGTCTTTTCCTTATCATTAAGTACAACATCTACACGAGGCTTAAATCCATCAGGAAGAGTGTACTCTCCCATCATATCCATCTTGCGGATCTTAGTGATCGCATCACACGCATTTGAAATTACTTCTCTGTAAAAAATATCATGATCCGAATAAAGCCATTTCTTAATTATCGGAAACATGTTTTCGCTGTTAATAGAAAGATTACCTTTTTTTGAAGCCATAATTCTCACTCCTTATAAAAATATTTAGCAGGTAAAAATCCCACCAAAAACTAGTTTAAGTCCGCCCAATACAAAAGTCAATAAAAAATTAGCACTCATCTAATCAGAGTGCTAATAACCTATTTATTATAATCTTTTTTTCGTATCACTGACCTTAATATCTTTCCGTTAGCGTTGTGTGGAAGGCTCTCTTCAAACTTAATAAGCCTGGGATATTTGTAGATTGCAGTATTCTTCTTTACAAAATCCTGAAGCTCAACAGCAAGTCTGTTATCAGGAGAATAGCCCTCGTTTAGAACAACACTGGCCTTTACAAGTGCTCCTCTTGTTTTGGAAGGATACCCTGTGACTGCGCACTCAAATACTGCCGGGTGGCGCATCAGTATGTCCTCTACTTCTGAAGGGCCGATCCTGTATCCACTGGATTTGATCACATCGTCATTTCTTCCCACAAAGAAAAAGTGCCCTTCCTTGTCCCTAATAGCCATATCCTTGGTGTGATAGATTCCGCCGTCCCATACCTCTTTGTATTCATCCTCTGCACAAAGATATCCAGCAAACACACCGGCAGGCCTCTTTCCGTCCTTTGGAACTATAACGATCTCACCCTCTGTGCCGTCAGGGACAGGATTGTTGTTTTCATCCACAAGCTCAATATGATAAAGAGGTGATGCAAGCCCTATGCTGCCTGGAACCTGCTGCCCATCAACGGTAGTACAGGTCTGAAGCACAGTCTCTGTCTGCCCAAATCCCTCTCTAACTGTAAGTCCCGTCATCTCGCTAAACTTCTTTGATACCTCTTTTGGCATGGATTCACCTGCAGTTGTGACATAATGCAGATTCTCGAGATTATACTTTTTTAAATCCTCCAGAACCAGGTACTTATATATGGTAGGCGGTGCACAAAACGTGTTAACCTTCTCTTCTTCAAGAAGCCTTAGCATATCTCCTGCATAAAACTGTTCATAGTCGTAGACCATGATGGCCGCTCCCATGAACCACTGACCGTAGAGTTTTCCCCAGGCAGTCTTGGCCCAGCCGGAATCCGCAACCGTAAGATGAAGCCCCTTTTCTCTGACGCCATGCCAGTTTTTGGCAGTAAAAATATGGGCCAATGGATAAGAATAGTCGTGAATAACTGCCTTTGGCGCCCCATTTGTTCCTGAAGTAAAATAGTAAAGCATAGGATCAGTGACCTTCGTTGTCACCCGGTCAAAAGAACTTTCTCCACTTTCAAGTATCTGATCAAAGCTCTTTTTATCCTTGTAAGCATCCCCTACAACGATCTGACATGTCAAAAGACCTGCGATTGCACTTTCCACCTTGCTGCAGATATCATCAGCATTTACGCATATTACAGCCTTTGCCCCTGAAAGACGCACTCTCTCCCTGATATCCTCAGCAGAAACCATATGTGATGTTGGCACAGCAACTGCCCCAAGCTTGTGAAGAGCCAGAATGCTTATCCAGAATTCGTAGCGCCTTTTTAGCAGCAGCAAAACGCTGTCACCTCTCCTGATACCAAGACTTCTAAGCCCATTTGCAGCCTTGTTTGAAAGTTCCTGCATATCTCTAAACGAAAACTGCGTTTTCCTGCCATCTGCAGTCTTGTGTAAAAGAGCCAGCTGGTCTGGCACTTCTTTGGCAAACCTGTCCATAACATCATAGGCAAAATTGAAATCATCGCCGTATGTAAGCTTAATATCAGTGATTTTTCCACTGTCATCTTTTATTTCTTTATAGTAATCCTCATAGATCATGGTATTTTCCCTAGTAACCCACTTTCCTAAACTTTTCATAGCGCTTATCAACTAACTCATCCACAGATATATCCTTAAGTTTCCTTATTTCTCCAGCAATTTCTTTTAAAAGGTCACTCATCTTTTCACTGCTGCACACCTTGTCCACAAGCCCGAGTTCATAGAGCCTTTTGGCTGTAAGTCCAAGGGCTTTGGCTGCTACATCTGCTTTTTCCGTAGTTTTCCACAATATGTTGGCGCAGCTTTCAGGAGAAACCACACTAAAATAGGCATCCTCCATTATCCAGATCCTGTCAGCATGGCTAAGAGCAAGTGCTCCGCCGCTTCCACCTTCTCCTATAACAATTGATAATATGGGGGTTTTAAGATCAGACATTTCAAAAAGACTTTGGGCGATTGCCCTTCCCTGGCCCCTTTCCTCTGCGTCAATGCCGCAATAGGCACCGGCTGTATCGACAAAACAGACAACGGGCCTTTTAAACTTCTCTGCCTGCTTCATCAGCCTTAGAGCTTTCCTGTACCCTTCGGGCATCGCGCTGCCGAAGTTGTGTTCAATACGCTCTTTGGTATCTTTCCCCTTTTCAATTCCTACTACCGTGACCGGGATTCCATCAATCCTGCCAATCCCTGCTTTTATTGCCCTGTCGTCTCCAAAAAGCCTGTCTCCATGAAATTCCACAAAGTCTTTTACCAAAGCTTTTATGTAGTCGCTTGCAGTCAGGCGTTCCTCAGATCTGGCGCCCTTAACAATCTCGTAATCTTCCATTTATTTGTTCCCTCTATGCCTTAAAATCCGTGGAGCTTTAAGATTCTCTCAAGATATTCCTTTTGTTCCTGCCTTGGCACTATTTCGTCAATAAAGCCGCACTCAAGGACCCTTTCTGCCTTTTGAAAGCCTTCCGGCAGCTTTTGGTTAAGAGTTTTTTCAATAACCCTCGGCCCTGCAAATCCCACTCTGGCTCCCGGTTCTGCAAGTGTTATGTCTCCAAGCATGGCAAAAGAGGCATCTACGCCCCCTGTGGTGGGATTAGTCAAAAGAACTATATACAGGTTCCCAGTCTTGTCATGTCTTTTTACTGCGGCAGAAACCTTGGACATCTGCATAAGAGAAACCATGCCCTCCTGCATTCTTGCTCCTCCGGAAACAGTGACTCCAATAACCGGAAGCCCTCGCCTCGTAGCATATTCAAAGAGCCTTGTTATCTTTTCACCCACAACTGCTCCCATAGACCCCATCATAAAATTGCCATCCATGGCAAAGATGCAGACCCTGCTGCCTCCAATAGCTGCCTCTCCGCAGATCACAGCCTCTTTTTCACGGCTCTTTTCCTTAGCCGCAAGAAGCTTATCCTCATACTCCGGGAATGACAGGATATTCCTTGATTCCATATCCCGGTCCATCTCAACAAAGCTTCTTTTATCAGTGAGCATAAGGATCCTTCTGCGGGCTCTCACAGGAAAATAGTGTCCACACTCAGGGCAGATAAAATAGTTTTTCCTGATTTTTGAAACTGACACCTGCTTTTGACATTTCTTGCAGGTGATCTTCCTGCTCCTTGGCCTGTTATCTGTATTTTCAAGCTCATTATTAACTTTCAAAAATAAGCTTTTAAGCTCCATATCTTATAACACTTTCTGACAGATTCCTGTATCATAGTTTCCAACTACAAATCTGCCGTTTTCCATGAATTTCATGTGCATATCCCTGTTATTATCAACTCCAAGAAGCACAAACTCTGACAGAGCACTCTTCATCTTTCTGATAGCTCCATCTCTGGTATCGGAGCAGACAATAAGCTTTCCCAGCATGGAATCATAAAAAGGACTTACAGTGCAGCTCTGATAAAGAGCTGAATCAAACCTTACATCCACTCCTCCCGGAATATGCAATAGCTCTACCTTTCCCGTGGAAGGCTTAAAATCCTTTGAGCTTTCTGCGCATATCCTGCACTCGATCGCATGCCTGTTACTTCCTATCTCCTCCTGCTTAAAGGGAAGCTCAACTCCCGCTGCCGTTCTTATCTGCCACTCAACGATGTCAATGCCACACACCATCTCTGTCACAGAGTGTTCAACCTGAAGCCTTGTGTTCATCTCCATAAAGTAGAACTTATCGTCTTTTACCAGAAATTCCACTGTCCCTACAGTCACATAGCCAACCTTCACAGCAAGCCTTCTTGCAGCCTCGTGCATCTGAATACGCAGCTCCTCTGAAAGAACCGGAGCCGGGCACTCCTCAATAAGTTTCTGATTCTTTCTCTGAACTGAGCAGTCCCTGTCCCCAAGAATCAAAACTTTTCCCTTTTTATCCGCAATAATCTGAACCTCAACATGTTTTACATTTTCAAGATACTTTTCCATGAACACGCCGTCATCGGCAAAAGAGCTCTGGGCTTCTTTTTTCACCTGCTCAAAAGCAGAAAGAATTTCTTTTTCCTCCCTGACAACTCTTATGCCCTTGCCGCCGCCACCGGCTCTTGCCTTAAGGATAACCGGATATCCTATTTCTTTTGCCCAGTAAAGGACGTCACTACTGTCAGTGAGGATATCGCTCCCAGGAGTCACAGGAACATCTGCACTCTTTGCAATTTCCCTTGCAATCTCCTTTTGCCCCATATTACGCATAACTTCTTCACCGGGGCTAATTAGAACAATTCCGTTCTCGCTGCACTTTTTGGCAAATTCAGGGTTTTCTGATAGCATTCCATAGCCCGGATGAATAGCCTCTGCACCGGTCTTTTCTGCCACAGTCAGGATAACGTCCATGTTAAGATAGCTGTCTTTCACCAGCGCTCCGCCAATGCAGTAGGCTTCATCTGCCATTTCCACATGAAGTGCATCATGGTCCGCCTTGGAATAAACAGCAACCGTCTCTATTCCCATTTCTTTGCAGGCTCTGATGACACGAACCGCCACCTCGCCCCTGTTGGCAATAAGAATCTTAGAAAACATGTCAGTTACCTCCCTTTTCCACCTCAATATACACAAGTTTATATTTGACTAAATCCGGCTGGATGCTGATACCGTAACTCAGCCAACTACGCTTCGAACGGTATCATGCTCCAATATGGCAAAAGAAAAATCACCGCTCATACACTTTTTTCCATCCACTGTGAGTTCTCCGTGGAGAAGGTACATAGGATGCGCATCTCTGATAAGCTTTGTATCGATCTTTATGGTATCTCCCGGCTTTATCATTCCCCTGAACCGCACCTTATCAAGGCCTGTGTAAACAGGAGTTGCATCTTTCCCCTTCATCTTTTCTTCGAACATGATGCAGGCGGACTGGGCCATCATCTCACACTGAATAACTCCCGGCACTATTGGATTCCCCGGGAAATGCCCCTGTAAAAAGAACTCATCTCCCCTTACCTTATAAAATCCTGTTGCCGTGCCATCTTCATTAAGATACGCCTCATCCACAAGCAGCATCGGCTCCCTGTGGGGAAGTATCTTTTTTATTTCTTCTCTGTTCATAAAACCACCTTACTCTATGACAAACAGGACCTGATCATACTCAACTAGGTCACCTTCATTTGCCAAAACCTTAGCCACAATTCCGTCCACCGGGGACTTTACCTCATTGAGCATTTTCATAGCCTCCAAAGTGCACAAAACATCGCCCTTTGAAACCCTGTCTCCCTGTTTAAGTGCCACTCTATCTCCAACACTTCCGTTAAAAACGCCAAGGAGAGGGGCTTTAACCTCAAAGCCGCTGACAGCTTTAGCTTCACCTGCTTCAGGTTCATTTTTTACTTCATTTTTATTTGCCACAGGCTCTTTTTCCACAATTTCAGATGACTTTATATCTCTTTTCAACTTTAGAAAAAAATCTTTCTCTTGAACCTCAAGTTCTGATAAAGAGAGCCTTTCAAACATATCCTCATAATCTTTTAAAGAATTAGTCATACTTACGCCTCATAACGTTTAAATGCTATACATGCATTATGTCCACCAAATCCAAGGGATGTGCTGATCGCATATTCAATCTCCGCACAAACAGCCTTATTTGCTGTATAGTCAAGGTCACATTCCTCATCTTTTTCCTTGTAGTTTATGGTCGGCGGAATTATGCCATCCTTAAGTGCAAGAACAGAAGCAATGGCTTCCACTGCACCTGTGGCTCCCATCATATGGCCGGTCATGGATTTGGTTGAACTTACATGGATGTCGTAAGCTCTTTTGCCAAAAACAGCCTTGATGGCCTTGGTCTCCATGGCATCGTTTAAATGAGTACCTGTGCCGTGAGCATTGATGTAGATCTCACTGTTCTCATCAATTGCGCCCTCGTCAACAACGCTCTTGATGGCCCTTATGGCTCCACTCCCCTCCGGGTCCGGCGCTGTGATGTGGTAGGCATCAGCAGTATTTCCATAGCCGATAACCTCAGCAAGAATATTGGCGCCTCTTGCCTTGGCGTGCTTGTACTCCTCAAGGATAAGGACCCCCGCTCCTTCTCCCATAACAAAACCGCCTCTTCGCTTGTCAAAAGGAAGACTTCCCTCATCAGGATTTTCTGCAAGATTGAGGGCCTGACAGTTGATAAAGCCTGCCATTGCAAGCTCATTTATGGAAGCCTCGCTTCCTCCTGTGATTATGGCATCTGCATATCCGTGCTTAATTGCTCTGTAGGCCTCTCCTATGGTGTTAGTTGAGGTTGCACAGGCAGTAACAACAGGAAGTGTGGGGCCCTTTGCGCCGAATTTTATTGATATAGCTCCTGCTGCCATGTTGCTTATCATCATTGGCACAAAGAAAGGTGATACCATGTCAGGCCCCTTTTCTCTTAACTTATCCTGCTCTCTGATCGTAGAATTGATCCCCCCAATTCCCGATCCTATATACACTCCAAAGCGCTCACTATCAATCCCGTCCTCAAGTATCCTGCTCTGTGTCACAGCCTGTTTTGCTGCCGCCATTGCATACTGCATGAAAAGATCTGACTTTCTGATTTCCTGCATGCTGTCATAATATTCTTTTGGGTTAAAATCCTTGACCTCCGCATCAAGGCTTACCTTTAGGCCTGATGCATCAAATCTTTTTATCTTTCCTATTCCGCATACACCGTTTTTGAGGTTATCCCAAAAAGTGTCCAGATCATTTCCTACAGGACTAATAACTCCCATTCCCGTTACAACTACTCTACACATACATTCCTCCATCCACTTTGATGACTTCTCCTGTTATGTACTTTGACCCTTCGCTTCCCAAAAAAAGCGCAAGGTCAGCCACATCCTCGGGATTTCCAAGCTTCCCAAGGGGGATCATCTTTTTCATCTCCTCTGTCTGCGCATCACTTAACATCGCAGTCATCTCAGTGGTTATATATCCTGGTGCTATGGCGTTGCACCTTATATTTTTTCTTCCGTACTCCCTGGCAACGGCCTTTGTAAATCCAACAATTCCAGCCTTTGATGCAGCATAGTTGGTCTGGCCTTTATTCCCCATAAGTCCCACAACTGAACTGATATTGATAATGCTTCCTTTTTTATGCATCACAAAGTTTCTGATAAAGGCTTTAGTGACATATATACATCCCTTTAGATTCACATCTATAACACTGTCAATGTCCATTGTCTTAAAGTTTGCAAGAAGGTTATCCCTGGTTATTCCTGCGTTATTTACAAGGATATCGATAGTGCCAAAGTCAGCTATTATCTCCTTTGCAACGCTATCAACCTGATCTGCATCCTTTATGTCACAAACATAGAGTCTTGCCGTAATTCCATAAGAAGTAAGCTCTTTTATTGTTTCAAGGGCCGCTTCGCTCTCTCTTGTCGCAATGATCGCAAGATCTGCCCCATTTTGAGCGAATCTCAAAGCAATTGCCCTGCCAATTCCTCTGCTTCCCCCTGTTACTACAGCTTTCTTTCCTTTAAGCATCTTTTTCAAGCTCCCTTAATACTTCCTCTAGTGAATCCATATCATTTACTGAATAAACCCTGGCTCCCTCAACAGTTCTTTTCACAAATCCTGAAAGTGTCTTGCCGGGACCGCACTCTATAAATGTGTCAACTCCGCTATCCGCCATGTTTTTGAGAGTTTCCTCCCACTTAACGCTGCTGCAGACCTGACCTGATATGGTGTCTATCATCTCTTTTTCTTCCTCCGGGTAGGGCTTTGCTGTCTTATTGGCATAAAGAGGAATATGAGGCTTTTTAAGCTTATAGACCTTTCCTTCCTTTAGCTCATTTTTAAGCTCTTTTGCGGCGCTTTCCATATAAGGCGTGTGAAAGGGTCCTCCAACAGGAAGCTCTATAAATCTTACCTTTTGCTCCCCAAGTTTTTCCTTGAAGGCATCTATTTTCTCTTTTTCGCCCGATACCACTACCTGTCCCGGGCAGTTGTAATTTACAGGATAAACCTCATACTCTTTGCACATTTTTTGCAAAAGAGCTTTGTCCATCCTAAGCACAGCTACCATGCCACCTTCCACAGCTTCAGCGGACTTCTGCATGTATTTTCCTCTCTGGCACACAAGCTTAAAGGCTTCCTGGAAACTTAGTACATCAGAAGCTGCAAGAGCTGCCACTTCCCCAAGAGAAAAACCTGCAACTGCATCAGGGCTTACTCCGTTTTTCATAAGAGCTATAGCCCCCGCCATATCAGCTAAAAACAGGCATGGCTGGGCATTTTCTGTCCTCTTTAAAGTGTCTGCATCCCCTGTAAACATCTGGGTAAGTGTCCCCGGGCGTATTGCCTCGGCAACTCCAAAGTAGTTGTGGACTTCAGGTACATTCTCGAATAAATCCTTTGTCATTCCGGGATACTGACTTCCCTGACCGGCAAATAAAAAAGCTATCTTTCCCATCAAAGTTCCTCACATTTCTTTTCCAAGAGAGCCTTAGCATCTCTGCAAATACCTGTAATGATCTCTTCACATGTCCCTTCAGAGTTAACGAGCCCTGCGATTTGTCCGCACATACATGATCCCGTCTTAACGTCTCCATCTATGGCAGCGCGTCTAAGTGCCCCTGCTCCCATTTTTTCCAGTTCATCCGGTGTAGCCAGCGGGTCATTTTCTTTTGCCTGAAAGTCCCTCGTCATTCTGTTTTTCAGTGCTCTTACCGGGTGTCCCAGGCTCTTTCCGGTGACTATGGTGTCTCTGTCTTTTGCTTTCAGGACCTTTTCCTTATAATTTGCATGAACGTTACACTCTTTTGCCGTAAGGAATCTTGTCCCCATCTGAACGGCCTTGGCTCCCAGCATAAAAGCTGCTGCCATGCCTCTTCCATCTGCAATTCCTCCGGCTGCGATAACAGGAATATTCACCGCATCAACGACCTGTGGCACAAGTGCCATTGTTGTGGTATCTCCCACATGTCCACCAGACTCACAACCTTCAGCCACCACTGCGCTGGCGCCCATTCTCTCAACCATTACTGCAAGAGCGACGCTTGCAACCACGCAGATTACCTTTACCCCTGCGTTTTTAAGCTGTTCCATATACTTTGCCGGGTTTCCTGCGCCGGTTGTCACAACTGCGATTTTTTCCTGGCAGACAACCTCAACAGCCTCTTCAATATATGGACTCATGAGCATAAGATTCACACCAAAGGGCTTATCTGTCAGCTCTTTTGCCTTCCTTATCTGCTCCCTAAGCTGCTCCCCATTGGAATTCATCGCTGCGATGATACCAAGTCCTCCTGCGTTTGATACTGCAGCTGCAAGATTCGCGTCAGCGATCCAGGCCATTCCTCCCTGAAAAACCGGATATTTGATCCCAAGCATTTCACAAATCGGATTTGCACTCATTTGTCGTTCCTCTCCAGATCATTACTGCTTCTCAATGAGCTCACCCAGCTTATCGATTGTTGTGATTTCCTGTGAAAGCTCGATCTTGCAATCAAGCTCTTCCTGCATCTGCATAACAAGCTCCATGATGTCCAGAGAATCAAGCCCGATCTCTGTAAATGTTGATGAGGATGAGATTTCGCTTTCCTCCTTATCAAGATACTCTGCGATTATACGAATGATTGTTCCTTTAACGTCTTTCATTTTTGTCTCCTTTTGAATGTTCCATGTTTATTTATTATCAATTCTTTGTTACAATAATCTTGGGTGCTACCCCCAAGTCAATAGATTTTTTTAAGTTTTTTCGAGGGTTTTTATGACAACTTTTTACAATTACAAAAACGACCAACAGGAATATTCACTCACTGTCAGCCAGTTTGCAAAACTATGTGGTACGACAAGGGATACTTTAAGACACTACTATGAACAGGACATTCTCATGCCCAGAGTAGATGAGAGCAACGGCTATCACTACTATTCCGCATCTCAGATAAGCTCTTTCTTTTTTATAAGCACCATGCGCCAGGCGGGCTGCAGCATTCCCGAGATCAGAGACCTTATCCACAACTCCTCCAGGGAAGCAATCGAAAAGCTGACTAATTCCAAGATTCTTGAAATGCAGAGGGAGCTTTACAGGATAAATAAAAAAATAAGTGCGTTACACCTTGGAATGTGGATACTGGGAGAATTCGGAGGGCACAAAAAGGGCTCTTTGTTCTTGCAGACAATGCCCGAGATCAGCACCAGCAAGACCCCCATTAAGAATAAAGACTTCGCCCATCACACTGCTGATATCGCAGAAGATATCTCAGAGCATCTAAAAAAGGCTGTGGACAAGGATTCTCTGTCTATCTTCCCAACAGGAGTCACCATTTCTTATGAGGACCTCGTCAAGAAGCACTACGTTTATAACAACATAATAAGCTTATCCTTCCTGCCTGCAGATAACATCGATACATTCCCTGCAGAGGGCCGCATCGCTCTGTGCTGCCATCAGGACAATCTGTCAAAAGACATTGAGAAAACCTACCAGAAAATGCTTTCTTACATAAAAAAGAACAGGCTTAAAGCCTGCTCTGATCTGTACGTAATAAGTCTCATTAACCTTTATGACAAGGAAAAAGAACATACTTACTTCAAATATTTATTTATATATGTGGAACCTGAAAGCTGATCACTCAAGGATTCCCTTACATTTCCTGGTGAGGGTGTTTAAGACACGCTTTTTATCAAGGCTCCAAAGTGGCTCCACAAGGAGCTTTCTGGGGCCATCACCAGTCATTCGATGTATCACAGTTTCCTCAGGTAAAAGAGCTATGCACTCTGCAACAAGGTCTGTGTATTCCTCCATATCCATAAAGGAAGGCCTCTCAGCTTCACTCATCTCAAGGTACTGTCTGTAAAGCTGTGTTCCCTTAAGAAGTTGCAGATTTTGAAGCTTTATGCCATCGAGCACAGGTGTAAGCCCGGAAAGGTATCTGACCGTCTCAAGCATATCTTCTTTTGTTTCGCCAAAAAGTCCTAAGATTACATGAACTATTACAACTATCCCGGCTTCTTTAAGCCTCTTATAAGCATCTTCAAAAACCTTTAGCTCATAGCCTCTGTTGATGCTTATGGCAGTTTTTTCATGGATTGTCTGAAGTCCCAGTTCTACCCATACAGGCTTTATCTGATTCAGCTCTTTTAACATATCAAGGACGTCTCTTCCTATGCAGTCAGGCCTTGTTCCGATGGATAGTGCCACCACGTCTTCTCTATTTATGACAGCGCTATAGAGCTCTTTTAACCTGTTTACGTCTCCATAGGTATTGGTAAAGGACTGAAAATAAGCGATAAACTTGTTTGCATCGGTTTTTTGGCGCACCTTATCTTTGGCACGTTCAAACTGCTCATTCAACTGCCTTACCCCAATACCGGTCACAGGAACCGCGAAATCTCCGGAACCGCCCTCAGAGCAAAATGTGCATCCATGAAAAGACCTCTCGCCATTTGGCATGATAAAAGAGCCGTCCCTGTTTGGGCAACTGCAACCCGAAGTCAGAGACAGGCGATATATCTTTTCACCATATGTACTTTTTAAGAATGTTGATAGTTTATGATGCATGGAGCATCCCCATGTTCGCCGATGATTTTTTCCATCCAGACCATATCGTACCATGTATTGAACTTGAATCCACATTTATGGAAATGGCCAATAAGTTTATAACCCATTTTTTCGTGGAATCTGACACTATCATAGGTCAGATACTCATCCTCTTTTTCAGGATATCCGATGCATGAGTAAAGATTGAGGATTCCCATGTCTTTAAGACGTTTTTCAAGTTCCTCATAAAGGGCTCTTCCAAGTCCATTTCTCTTGCAGTCTTTGTGGAGATAAATGGACATTTCAACACACCACTGATAAGCTGCCCTTTCGTGGAATTTGCTGGCATAGGCATAGCCAACAATCCTGGTATTTCCTGCATTCGCACTATCATCTGCGTTTGAGACTTCCTCAACAACAAGATAGGGGAAATCCTTAAGAACTTTTTCTATACGGCTCTTAAACTCGCTTACAGTTGGCACTTCATACTCATAGGTTATAGCTGTTTTTTCAACATAATACCTGTAAATATCAAGAAGTGCCTCTGCATCATCAGCGGTTGCAAGCCTTATTTTATAACTGCTGTTATTACTCACTTTGTCCTCCAGGTGATGTTACTTGGATCACAGCTGAAGATTACCTTCTATTCCTTCAAAATCAATGACCTTGCTGTCTCCGTTTTTAAGAAGGATCGTAACCGGCCCATAGCCTCCGCATTTCTGAGGATCTGTGTACTCTATGGCCTTTACAGGGAAAATATCATCATCTGCAAAGTCTTCAAGACTCTCTTTTGTGATCATCTGAGAAATTAGGAAGTATGGCTCATATCCATACTGCTTTTCCCTCTTGGTATCTGCATAAAGGATAATGGAATTCTCACTGTCAGGGTTGGTATTCTTACTGTGTATCAGGTCTATATTATCCCAACCATCCATAATCGTAAAGGCTAACTGCTTTTCTTTTCCTGTATGATCATGTCCCTTTAGAATAACAGCCTTAAATCCATCTTTCTCTTTTTTGATAACCTCAGTTCCATTATCAGGGAATCCAAAAGCGCCAAGTGTTATACGAATCGGCCTTCTGAACATGCGGATCTTGTCTGCACGCATGATTCCATAAGGAACTGCAAAATCAGCGATATTTATGGCTGTTCTCCAATGAGTTTCTGTCTGTGTCTCATACTCAAAGAAGTGCCTTCTGTAGAGAACGCCATCCTTCTCTCCATGCCAGAAACAAGCGTTGGGAGTAATACCCACAGGATGTTCTTCGTCAAGGTAAGTCACAACATACTGCTGGGACTGAACTCCATCCTTATTGACACTGTCCCAAGGGAATTTTGTGTTATAAACAAGCTTTCCATAGTTCCAGATTCCATGAAGGTCCGTTTTATCTTTTACCATCTTGCCTGTTCTAAGCTCAGTAATACCATTTGCCTCATGGTTAGCCATGCAAAGTCCGGGGCCGTCCAGGGTTGTGACAAGTGTCTCGTTTTCTTTTAAATCTTCCCATGGGCCAATGTTTTCTTTGCTTGTCCAGAATGGATGGTCAGCAGGCAGATGCAGGCACAAAAGAGCCTTTGCAAGCCACATAGGAGACTCAGCGCAAGAATAGGACTGCACAAGAGGAACGAATGGGCCATAGAAACCAAGTGTTGGCACACCTTCCCACAAAAAGTCATCTCTTGAAAGGAACTGCAGAAGTGATCCTGAGCAGATCCTTCTTGCAAGTCCTGGATCTATAGCGGGATTGTTCATAAGGAGATTGCCGTCAAATGAACTTGTTGCTGCATTTCTGTAGATGCCGCTTCTTCCCCACATATTTGTAAATCCATCTCTGTCAAAAAAGAGTGGATATGTCTTCATGAGTTCATTGGAATTTTCTTCAAACTTTTTGGCTATATATGGCTCTTTTTCATATCCATACCACTGATTCCAGATGGCTGTATACATATTGAAAGCCCAGCATGAATAATAGTCAAAGGACTGTCCGTCTCTGTACCAGCCCTGACCAACATAATAATTCAGGATGTTCTGGGCATGGTCGCGCATGATGTCCTCATCAATCTCATAGCCATACATGTTAAGAAACGCCAGATCAAGCATGTTAAAAAGGCGCCAGTTCTGCGGCACTGTGTTGGAATGGGCAAAGTCGCTTAAAAAGGCTGCTATTCTGTCTTTTTCTTCCTTTGTGTAGGTCTCCCATATTTCATCTTTTGAAAGCCAGAGACAAATAACAAGAGCTGCTGTCTCTACAGTCTGCTGAAAACATGCACATGGGTTGCCGCTCTTATCCAGCTCTTTCATATCCGAATAGTTTAATACGTAGTTCTTTTCACCCTTTGTAACTGCGTATAAAACCTGTTTCTTATAATAATCTCTTACGTTGATGCCATTTAATACAAGATCAGGATTGATGTGGATTAGAGGTGCTGAAATAAAGAAGGATCTGCAAAGTCCCTCAAATATCTCCGCCTTGTAGCGCCACATGGGGGCATCCTTTGAGGGGTAAGTAACTTCAGTCTCATACCTTGGCATTACCACCGGATCCTCTATGCTTTTGATATTTCCAAATATTCCTGATAAAAGATATTCTGCTGCCTCTATCCAGCTCTCTCTTGTAAGACCTGTGTAAGGACTAAGTTCATAGTCTGTTTTTGTAGGTGTAAACTTCATGGTGCTGCTCCTTATACTCTGACAATATATACTATTCTTTTTATGCTGCATCAAAATAAACTGCTTATGACATTTTCAGGTTAAGCTGTCATAGTATTCGTTCAGAATACATTAAGGGCGCTCTCGTTAAGCTTCATAAGTGCCTCAATGTAATAATAATCACCATAGATAATGGCAATATGATGACCATTTCCATGATAATCAACTGAGCCTCTGGTAAGGAGGTTATCTCTGTCTAAAGTGTAGTCACAGCTATGACTATCAAGCGCTTTTAGAAGTTTTACGGCTGTTGCAAGGTATTTTTGGGCACGTTCACTATTATTATTTGCGTACTGGCCCAGAAGACTCTTTGCGATTTCAATCAATCCACCTGCTGTTATTGCAGCTGCTGTAGAATCCTCAAGATCATCCGTCTTTGGCTGTCTGTAGTCAATTGGAACAAGAAAAGTCTCAGGCATCTCAGAGAGTACATAATCTGCAACTTTCATGGCAGTTTCAAGATATTTCTTTTCACCTGTATGAATATAACTAAGGGCAAATCCATAAACTGCCCAGCTCTGTCCTCTTGTCCAGCTTGAGCCTTCGCCATATCCCTGTCCGCCATACTCTCTGTCGAACTTTCCGGTAAATGGATCAAAGCCAACGATATGTCTTACTGAGCCGTCTTCTCTGATAAAGTTCTTCATTGCTGTATCTGCATGTGCCATGGCAATCTTTTTAAATCTTGGATCTGCAAGCACATCAGAAGCCCAGTACAAAAGCGGAAGATTCATCATACAGTCGATAATAGCCCAGCCTGTAGTATCTCTGCCATCACCCCAGTCATTCCATGCCCTTATGAAATTACCGTTTAAGTTAAATCTTCCCGCAAGACTTGCTGCCGCCAGTAATCCTCTATTCTTTGCTTCCTCGCCTTTATTTAACTTGTAATTGATAACAGCTGTTGGAAGCCATCTAAAGCCGGCATCGTGGTCCATTCCGTTATAATTAAGAAACGCTGCATCAAGCTTTTCTTCTACCTGAAGCGCTTCTTCCTTAAACATCTCATTGCCAGTGAGCTTATAGAGCTGCCACATTTCTCCGCCCCAGAAGCCATTAGTCCACCAGCAGATTTCTTTTTTATCTGATCTGTCATCAAATCTGCCGCTTTCATCTGTAGTATATGGTATCTTATTCCTGTTTCTCTCTGTAACAGGAACCATCTTTTCTTCTATTTTTTTCAATGTGTCATTGACCCACTGTAAGTCTTCGCTACTGATAAATCCCATAATCTTCCTCCAAAAAACATGATTGCATAGTTGAATTGCTTTAGTTTTTTCTTACCTAATTCACCAAATTATATAGTACCGTCTTTTGGAGCAAAAAATAATGTATATTTTATATTAAATCTTGCGATTTTTTAGCTAAACAGGATTTTGTCACTAAATGCATGACTTTTGGTTATAGCAAGTAATTTTCTATAACCCTGTCAATGCCTACTGAATCTAAAGGTATCTTTTCTGTTTCAAATGTAGCAAGCATGTTTAAAGACATCACGTAGCCGTTCTCTACATATGCTTTTGACTTATATATATATTTGCTTATATATTTTTGATCATCCATCATTCCATAATGCTCCCAAATATATATTTTTCCGGTTCTCTTATTCTTCACAATAAAATCCGGATAAAAATATTCATTACCAACTTTTAATCTGCATTCATATCTATACTGAATTCCATTTCGAAATAGCGCATCAGCAATCATTGCCTCTGCTTTGGACCTTACCAGGTCACCTTTTAAAGTGGCAATTTTCAATTTTTCTGGATTTTTATTTGATTTTTCATACTCTGCCTTATCCCAATTATCATCGCATTCTACGCCAAAATAAGATGGTATATCTATCAATTTCCTATATGCAGGTTGATTTTTAATAGCCCTCGCTGGTGTCTCTCTAGGATGTCTTTTTATGTATGCATCAATGGCTGCTATTTCCATCTTTGTCGAACTTATCTGCTTTTGCAGCAAGTTCTTTATGGCAAGACTTTTTGCGATCTCTATTTTATCCTTCTTTAAGTATTTCCTTGTGATTTTCCGGTCTTTTTGAATTACCTGATAATACTTATAACCCCTGCCATTTTTATTTATCTGAATTCTTCCTTCAGGAAAATTTCCCCTTTCAAATTTATCTTGATAAATGTTTAATTTTTTAAGCAGCACTCTTTTTTCTGCCATCATAGCATCTTCAATATCCACATTCACTCCTACTTTCTTAGAATTTTGCTTTCTTTATTTGTTTTCTTCTTTATTTTGTGCGGTTTCTCTCCTTCTCTTTTCTTTGTCCCTACTTATATACCTAGTATTGCTGTCACTTTTCGTGCAGTTATCATTACATGCACCCTGTTTGTTAATATGAATAGTCTCGCGATTTGCGAATAACGTTGTTCATGCCAGATTAGGCATCAAGATTTAAATAAATAAACAACTTGATGAAAATAACACATTTCAACTTCTAAAGTCAAGCTTATTTCCTATTATTGTAAAAATAGTTTATATACACCCTATTTTTTCTAAAACCATTTCCTGTACAGCTTATTTTTTATTTAACTGCACCCTTTTTTTCAACTAACTCTTTCCTGTGATTAGATTTCTTGTTCAAGTGCACCCTCTAAAAAGGGTGCACTTGATTTAAAACATGTTGTATAGCCAATGTCTCCAATATGTAATAGGGTGCAGTTAAATCAATATCGGTATCACTGGAAAACAAAAACAGAAAACTGGGGTGCAGTTGTCTGAATATGTTAATCTCAGGAAATTCCAATTACAAAAACAGGGTGCAGTTGCTTTAAAATCTGCAACTGCACCCTGTTTCATCATCTAAACTTCATTTCAAGCCTATTTGAAGGTCCCATTTTTAAAAGCACTCTGTATACATCGTGCTTCCAGGCGATAGAAAGCCTCTCATCAGTTATTGGATATGCTTTAACAGTGGCTGATACTACGCCTTCAACCCTTGCATAACCAAGATCACCTATCTTTATACAATAAGTTTCTGGCTTACCCTCTGATGTTGGATCAACTAAAGCATCTTCTGCATTCAGGTTCTCTAATGGTACAATTTCCGGCTTCTCATAAGTCATAAGACTTATAACTGCATAAAGATCGCCATCATAGGTATCCTCAACACAAACACCCTCACCTTTATTCAGACTTACAATTCTTTTATAGCTTCTGATGCGCTCATCACCGTAAGCACCTGCGATATCCATGGCTAAAGAGGATATATGCTTTCCGGAGCATACTTCATCAGCAGAATTTTCTTCTGAATTCATGCATAGAATACAGTTTACTTCACCTGCCCCGAACTGTTCACCTGCGTGCTGCATTATAAATGCTGAATTATACACATCTGCAGCAGCATCTCTCCCAAGCTCGTCTAAATACTTTTTTCCGCATGCCTCAGTTTTCACCTCAAATACACCACTCTTATCTCCAATCATGCATCCTTCATCAATAAAAGTAGGCAGATTGTGGAACTGAGACTGCATTGTCCATAATTCATATCTTCTATCAGAAAAAGTCTTCTGTGTATAAGTTCCAACTCCAAGGTCAATGAGCATAGGCTTTCCATTTTTATATATGGTAAAAGAGCCAACATCATTATGATTATGACTATCTGCGTTGTCTCCAGCTTTGGCAGCAAGCGAATAGACGCCATCTCGAGCTACCATCAGTCCAACGCTTTCAAAAAAAGCATCTTCAGGTATTCCAGCTTCACCCGTAACACCCATCATCTCGTCATAAGCAAAAGCCTGGATAAAATGGTAAAAGAGATTTATCTCACTGCTGACTAGCCTTTCTTCTTCGGATTCTTTTTGAAAATCAAGAGCTGCAAAAGTAGAAAGGACCTTATCACCTGTTGCCTTTCCAAACAGATACTCTCTTGCAGTTCTTCCTCCGGCAAGAGCGCTGCAATCAGCAAAATTCACATAGTACCCGTTACCTACATACATCTTAACTATGTAATTGGCAACATTTCTAATAAGCTTTTCCTTGAATACGTCAGCAAAAGAACTATTGCATTCCTTACCATTTCCAAGAACACCACTCATAAGCTCGAGACATCCAAAAAGACAAAGGGCCGCATGGGAATAATATTGAGCTCCCTCATCACATCCTCCGTCTTCGCCATACTCGTCAAGGAAGTAATCACAGGATTTGGCAGCTTTTTCAACAAAAGCCCGTCTTTCCTCTTCTGTAAAAAAGCCCTCCGGCCTGGTAAGCGCACATATCAGAACATTTTGTGTACACCATGGTGTCCAGTTACACATTGATTCCTTGCCATTTCCCATCCACCAGAAATGCTGTTCTAAATATGGGGTAAATATTCTCTCCTTAAGTCTTTCATTGACATAAGTGCTGATAAAAGGACTTATGTCATTTAATACAGGTCTTAAGGCATACTCTGCAAAAGCAACTTCTGCACCTGACTCTGCATCAAAGAGATCTATGATCGGCCTTGTCACATCAGGCATATTCTCCTGCACTCCATCGCGTACATAGCTGGTGTGTGGTGGCAGGCACCATGTAGTTTCTTCCAGGATGAGGTATAGTCCATCAAGGATATCCCCTAGAAATCTCCCTTTATTTTCAACGCACTCGGCAAGAACAAGCTTATTTAATTTCCTTCTCCTTGGAAAATACTTATCCTCAAACCTTACTCTGTTTCCTGATTTCTTAAATTCCATGAAATCTGAGATAAGAAGCTGTGTCCATGGTTCTTTCATAGCCTCTTCGCCAGCCTGCACAAGTCTCTTTTTCAGGGAGTCAGAAAGTCCTTCCCATTTGTTCCTGTCTGAAATATCAGGATACTTTGTATATATGCTGCATCCTTCACTTTTACTAAAAAAATTCTGTATTAAAGTTCGATTACTCATCTGCTTTCCTCATTTAGGGTGAATTTATCTTTATTTTGTTCAGATACTTTTATTCAATTCACTCCTGCCTCAGTTCCATACACTTCTATCTGTGTAAGTGCAGGGAATGGGCTTGGATCATCAGCTTTTATCAGTTTTCCAAGTTTTATCCACCTGATGTTTTTCTTCTCAATGTTGAAAACATGTGGTTCTGCGACCTTTTTATCCATTTTGACAACTTCGCTGCTTCCATCAGAAAAAGTGAAAGTAGCTTCTACCCACCAGTTATCATGTGGGAAATCAGCTCTTGTATAAAGAACTATCTTATCAAAGTCAACTTCTCTTCCAAAATCCAAAGTAAACTCAGCATCATCCTGCCTATTGATTCCCCAGGATTCATATGGCCATTCACCATGGGAGAGCGTTGCTATGCAACCATCTATCGCATTCCTTGCAGCAAATACAGCTTCGCCTCTTGTTTCAACATTGGCACTTGCATGAGGATAAACACCTGACACTTCATGCTGATCAAAAGGATTAAGAGCAATATTCCTATAGCCTTTAACTTCATAATCCTCAGCTTCTCTTATTGTAACAACATGTCTGTTGCCAAAAAACGCAAGGGGATTATAGCTTGTTTTCTTTTCATAAAAAGGAACAATAAAATCAACAGTTTCCTGGTCCACAAGCACCAGAGAAGTACCAACTGCTGCATCTACCTTTACGACATAAAACTTTCCGGGAACAAGTCCTGAAAACTCTATAACATCTCCCTTTCTATACTCCCCATCCCAGGCAAGTACTACATTTTTCTCACCTTCGTACTCTGCCTTAGGCACATGATCCCAATCATTAAATACAGTTATTTTCATACCTACTCCTCCAAATCCTCTTCATTTAACTTTATAGTCAAAAAATCCGCACAAACTGCGGATTTTTTAATCTTACTCTAATATTTTTTGATAAAAACATTTATCTTGTTGATAAAAATACGTTTTCTCTAACTGCAGCCTCATCCTGTGGATAATCCTGAAGATAGGTTGTCATTAAAGATGATGCCAATCCAAACTCTCCCATATATTCATAGGCAGTTATCTCATTAAGCATAAGCGCCTGATTTAAGGATTTGTCGTTTATCTCTATTCCTGACTGAAAAGAAGAAACAGCACCTTCATAATCGCCCTGCTTTATCTGGCACATTCCAAGCTGATTGTAGACCTTTGCACTGTTAGGGTTTTCAGACAGATATGTCTTATAAACACTTATAGCATAGTTATAATCACCCTGAACTTCTCCAGTCTGTCCCAGCAAAAGAACTACCGGCTCTTTTTCCTGGTCTCTTTCGCTTCTTGCTGCTTCGAGGTAGCTCTGAGCATCAGCATTGTTCCCAAGGTAAAAAGAAATCTGTCCCTTCTCGTAGTTGGTCATGTAATCACTGCCATTTTCCAAAGCTCTGGTAATGATGGAAATGCCTTCCTCTTCATAGCCATTTTCAGCAAGGGACTTATATATCATGATCATCATAGAATAATCCTTGGGATTAAGAGATATGGCCTTGGTAAAATCAGCATATCCGGAGTCATGATTACCTGAGGACAATTCACATGTTCCTCTTAGATAATACGCATTGATGTCTCCGCTCCGAAGACCGATTATTGCATCATAGACCTCTTTTGCCTTACTGTACTCTCCAAGCTTCATATAGCTCTCAGCAAGGTAGTAGTTGGTGTCAAAGTCCATATCATCAACTATTCCCTCATCCGATGCAAGCGAAGAAAGCAGCTCCTCAGCTGCCTGCTCATACTCGCCGCTATATAGATATGCTATTCCCTTACCTCTATGGATAAGGCACGCATCCTCGCCATTTTTTTCTGCTTCCTCAAAGCTCTCAAGAGCACTGGTATACTCGTGGCTCTCGATATAAGCAAAACCGGAGTCAATGCTGTGTCTTCCGGCCAGACTCCCGCAACCTGAAAGCAAAATGGTCAGAGATAACGCTCCCGCAACAATTCCGCGCTTCATAAGCTCTTATTACTCCCCAAGATAAGCAATTACCTCAACTTCGCAAAGGACATTTCTAGGTAACTGTTTAACTGCCACGCAACTTCTTGCAGGCTTTCCTGTAAAATACTTTTCGTAAACAGCATTAAATGCTGCAAAATCGCTCATTTCTGCTAAAAAGCATGTTGTCTTAACTACGTGCTCAAAGTCAGTTCCTGCTGCCTTTAAGATCTCGCCAATGTTGCGGCAAACTCTGTCTGCCTGATCAGCGATTGTAGTTGTGTCTATTTCCCCACTTGCAGGGTTGATCGGAATCTGTCCTGAAGCATAAAGAAAATCCCCTGCCTTGATTGCCTGTGAATATGGTCCTATAGCTGCTGGTGCCTTGTCTGTACTGATGTAATCCATTTCATGTCCTCCTCTTTAAATGCTTAAGTGCTCTGCTATTGGCAATCGCACTAAATTCGAAACTACCTCATTAAGTGCTCTGCTCTTGGGATTCTCACTAGGCTCGTAAATACCTCGCCAAGTGTTCACCCATGGCTCGCACTAAATTCGAAACTACCTCATTAAGTGCTCTGCTCAAAGACGGCAGTCACATAGAAACCCCTGTCGTTCTCCTCAACCTTTGTCACTACGCCTTCCCTCTCAAGCATTCGCTCTCTAAAGGGGAAATTGCCTGACATTGCAAGAGACGGATCTATCGTATAGTAATAGTTACTTGGAAGGACACCTTCCGTAACAGTCACATGATCTCCCTCTTTAAGGAGTCCGGGCCTTTCCATTTTAAAAGTCATTTCTCTAGCCATTTTAACACCTACCCTTATTCCTTAACAATAGCATTTGCAAGCAAATACTGATGCCATCTCTCATATGAAGAAGCTTTGAGATGAACATCGTCAAAAGAAAGCTCTGCTAAAAGGTTTCCATTCTCATCATCTACCGCTTCATTCATGTCTATGTAAAAGATAGTTTTGTTATCTGCAAGCTCTGAAAGCGCCATATTTCTGGTATTTATATTGTCGTTATTAAAGTACTTATCTGAACTGCTCTTTTTCTCTGTCACGTGCATGATGCCCTGGATATATATGATCGCATCAGGCTGAAGTTCACGAATTCTGTCTACCACAGCCTTGTAGGCCTCAGCAAAAGTCTCAGGTGTTCCTGTTCCAATCTCATTAAGTCCAAGCATGATATATATCTTGGAAAACTGATTCTCAGAAAGAGCCTGATCAACAGTAATTTTGCCATTCTCAGTCTTGATGAACTCAGTGTTCATGGCATTGTAAATAGTCAAAGAGATCTTGGAATAGAATGTAGCCCTTGTGTCCAATTCTTCACAGTACTCAGAAAGTCCAACTGTTCTGGAGTCTCCGATAAAAAGAGCATCCGTAAAATAGTCATCATCAACCTGAGTAAATTCATAGACTTCCTCAGAATTGCCTGAAATGTCATTGTCGGAAACATCATTTCCTGATACATCAAGATCATCTGCTCCTGCGCCATTTCCTGATATATCCTCGCTTACCAGCAGATCATCATCAGGACTTTGGTTACCTTCTGCCATCTGATTGTCTCCGAGGTTTTCCACATTTTCTGCCAAAGAATCAGAGGAATCCACATTTGTTTTTGTCCACGGAAAAACTCCATCCGCAGCAGCTTTAAAAAAGCTGGCAAGGATAGGCGTATCAATATCTTCAGGACTTACGTACTCACTGTATACAGTGTCCTTCAGTGCAAAAGACAATATCGATATTAAGATTGCTGTGATCACTACCCCAATTAAGAGAGGGCATGTCTTTACTAGTTTCATTTTTATTCCTTAAAATCTAAAATACATAAATGGATTACCGGCAGCATTGGATAAGCTATAAACGCAAACCCAGAAAAGCACAAATAATAATGCAGTAAATACCGGATGTTTCCTCTTTACTTCAAAAAATTTATATAATCCCGGAAGCAAAAGAACAATTGATACTGCCAAAAATCCGCCATAAATACCAAGGTTCTTTATATAATCGTTTCCATTTACAGATATTCCCTGTCCAAAGAAAGGAAACAGTCTTTTAAAATAATCTGTAAGCCCCTTAAGATCAGAAATCGCAAATATTACCCAGGTCAATGGAATAAGTACAAGCACATTGATTCTGCCAAGTACCTTCCTGGCAATTTCAGGCATCTTTGCAAGCATTACAAATCGCTCAAATACTATGATAACAAAGAGGATAAGCCCCCATAAAATAAAGTTCAGTGTAACTCCATGCCAGAAGCCTGTGATAAGCCAAACCACAAAGAGGTTTAAAACAATCCTCATATCTCCTACTCTGCTTCCGCCAAGAGGAATATAGATGTAATCCCTAAACCAGGACCCAAGAGAAGCATGCCATCTTCTGTAAAACTCAGACACACTCGCTGAACTGTAGGGCTGATCAAAGTTTACAACAAACGGAAATCCAAGCATTACCCCAATTCCTGCAGCCATAAGAGAATAACCCCAGAAATCATAGTAAAGTTCAAGAGTATAAGTAACCGCGCCAATCCACGCAAGAGGAGTTGAGATACTCTCATAACCTATTGTTCCTATATCATTCCAAAGCATAGACAGATGATCTGCCAAAAGAACTTTCATTCCAAGTCCCACAACAAAGAACCTTAAGCCATCTTCTATCGCCGAGAAAATATCCTCTTTCTCCTGAAAATATGCCTTTTTCTGATAGTCAGAAAAGCGCATGATAGGTCCCGAAACCACCTGTGGGAACATGCAAAAATAAGCCGCAGTATCGACAAAGCGCGGCTCTTCATCAATTTTTTCCATGTAGAGATCTGCCTGATATGAAATCATCTTAAAGGTAAAAAAACTGATTCCAATTGGCATAAAAGAATTATCCACAAATTGTGAAAGAAGCTTAAACTCTACGAGCATTAAAGCATCAAGACATACAATAAACGCAAGAAGAAACTTATTCTTCTCCCCCTTATGAGCTCTCCCAAATAAGTAGTTAACAATCACGGCTATGCATAGTACTGCAAGCCCCTTTAAATCTCCCACGGCATAAAACGTCAAACTCCCAATAAGCAGTGTAACGCTTCTATATGTAACGGGAGTCAGATAAAATGCTACTAGAAATACAGGCAAAAACCTGAATATAAAACCTAAATCCGAAAAATTTATCATTTCCCCACTTTGTTCCTTCAAAATAAGGCGATATTTCTATCGCCTCAATCTGCTTAATCAACCATCAGAATTATTTATTTCTGCAAGTTTGGTCTTAGCCTCCTGAGCGCTCTTTGTCTCAGGGAACCTTGTGATAACCTCGTCATAGACCTCTTTGGCCTTGGCAATATCACCACTGTTGTAATATGAATTACCAAGATAATACAATGTATTCACATTGGTATTGTCGTACTGATATGCCTTAGAAAGATTGCTGATAGCAGTTTCATAATCACTTTCCTTATAGGCACTGTATCCGGTATTGTAATATGATGTTGCAAGCTGTGGACCTACAAGCACCATAAGATTGTCATAAAGCGCTGTGAATTCAGTTGAAACATCATCACCTATCACAGTAAGATCAACGTCAGCAAGGGCCTGTGCTATTCCATCCACATCGCTTGAATCCTTGAGGTAAATTGACGCAGCCTGCATAAGAGAATTCATAGCTGCTGATGTGGATGTTGCGCCCTCATATCCTGAAACCTGTCCCTCAAGTTCCTCTACCTGACTCTTAAGAGTCTTGATCTGCTGCTCATAATCATTTATCTGTGCTGACTTGGCATCAGACTCTTCACTGATCTGAGTTATCTTTTCCTGATTATTGGAATTGATCCCTGCAATTCTCTGAGGAAGGATCAAAAAGCATGAAGCAGCTATTCCCAAAATAATTCCAAGAACAATGCCCCATATGGATCCCGTTCTTGTAATAGCAGTCTTTTTAACCGGCTGAATGATCATCTCATTGCCGCTGTTGTATCTGATAACATCATCAGCATCTGCAGCTATATCAGAAACAAGCTTGCCACTCTCACCGGGAAGAAGCATATCATCAGCTTCCTTAAGGTACCTCTTGGCCATTATATTGCCAGTATCAAGCTTAAGGGCTTTGCCCGCCTCTGCCTTGGCTCTGTCCCAGTTTCCGCTCTTTAAATATAAAAGACATAGCAAAAGATGTGCTTTAACAAAATTGCCGTTAAGTGAGAGCACCTTTTTAAGCTGTATTACAGCAAGATCAAGGCTGTCCTGCTTGCAATAATTAAGAGCAATATTGAATTTCTTTATTGTCTGATTGATCTCATCCAGCTTGGCAGGACTGTTTCTAACTGTATCCATGAAATAATCCGCAGTATTCTCACCTGTTTCAAGGTTCTTGCTGATTACCCATTCTGAAAGCGCAGCAACAACCTCCCCGGTCTCATAGTAAATAAGTCCAAGAAGGTTTCTGGCATCAATGTTATTCTTGTCCAGCTTAAGGCTCTGGCGAAGTGAAGCAACAGCACCTGAAAGGTCTCTGACACTGGCTTTTTCAAGTCCCTCGTTATAAAGCCTGTTTGAAAGGCTGACCATTTTCTTGTATGTTCTGACATTTCTTCCGCATCCCGGACAAATGTCGGTATTGTTCAATTCAGTGTTGCAATTAGCGCACCTCATCTGTTATCTTGTCCTTCTCTGATTATCAGTTTCGCTTCTTGCCTCTTTTAAAAGCTTTACAAGTACATCTGACATATCATCAAGATCCTGATTGTAGATAATGTCTTCTGTATCCTCTATTTCAAGGCTTGGTTTGAATTTTTTAAGTTCTTCTTCAAAATTCAGCATAATTATCCTCGTATTTTAGATATGAGTCATTTCACATCATAGCTTTTATCTCGCCCGTAAGATACAAAGATCCTGCGGCAAAAACTATGTCTCCTGACTTTCTGATAGTAATTATATCAGTCACCGCATCCCTGACATTTGAATAGTACTTTATCGGCAGGCCAAATATACCAAACTCTTCCTTACCATGTTCGAAGGCTCCCTTAAGTTCTGAAACAGAAACTGATCTGGAAGTCTCAAGAGTTGCAACATATATGGCGTCAAACTGACCACTTAGGAGTATCTTATCCACAATGTTCAGATACTGTTTGTCAGATACCACACCAAAAAGCAATATTTTCCTGCCGTCTGCATCTATTCCTTTTACAGAATCAAGAAATGCCTCTATTCCGTCAATATTATGAGCTCCATCCACATAAATTCCGGGACGGATCTCTTCCATTCTGCCTTCCCATTTGGCTGTAATAAGCCCTTCCTGAATATCCTGCCTGGATATAGCAGCGCCATTATCCTTAAGTATTTCTGCGGCTGTTACTGCTATAGCAGCATTCTCCGCCTGATACCTGGCCTGGGTCGACAGTTTCAAGTCAACATATTTATCATAAAGGGAATTATACGAAAAAGCAATGAATTTGTTTCCGTTTTCATCGCATATTCCTCTTACATCCTCAATGTCTTTTTCCTGGATTATAACTGCCCTGGAATCCAATTCCAAAGCCTTTTTCTTTATTACTTCCGTGCTCTTTTGCTGTTTGTCAAAAAAGACTGTAGGAACTCCGGGTCTTATTATACCGGCTTTTTCACCTGCTATCTCTTCAATAGTATTACCAAGGTACTGCATATGGTCAAAACCTATTTCAGTGATAATGTTAATCTCAGGTCTTCCAATTGAATTAGTAGCATCAAGTCTTCCACCAAGTCCCGTTTCAAGTATGAGGTAATCCACAGGATATACGTCATAAAGGAGCATGGCCATAAAGAACAAATACTCAAAATAGGTTGGAAAATAGCCATCCTTGCCATATTCCATGACTCTTTGAAGTGTTTCCACAAATATTTCTGTAAACAAAGAATCTGATATCATCCTGCCATCAACCAAAAATCTCTCATTAACTTTAACAAGGTGAGGCGAAACAAACGTCCCCACCTTGTATCCAGCTCTCATCAGTATAGATGTAAGGTAACTGCACACCGAGCCTTTTCCATTGGTCCCGGCAACATGGATGATCTTCATGTTCTCATCAGGATTCCCCAGAAATTCCAGAAAATCCCTTGTGTCTTCGATCGTATGTTTATCTGTAAAACCCGGAATCCGGTTAAGGAACTCTTCACATTCCCTAACCGAAACTCCTATTCCACTTGATGCAGATTCCAATATTCGATTTATGCTATCATTAATCTCTTTTGTCATAACTTATCCAAGCTGCACAAACAGATGTCTCAAATTACTTGCTAAGCTGCTTAAGACGCTCTGTGATCTGGTCGTAAGTCTGCTGATATTTCTGCTGTTTTTCTTTTTCTTCAGCAATCTTCTCTGCAGGAGCCTTTGAAAGGAACTTCTCATTGCTGAGCATATTCTGAGATCTCTTAAGTTCTCCCTCAAGCTTTTTCTGTTCCTTTGTAAGTCTTTCAATCTCAGCTGAAATATCTACAAGGTCTGAGAAAGGAATATATACAGTTGCATCAGCAAGTACTACTGATACAGCATCATCAGCAATGCCTGTCTTGTCTTTCTGGCATACTGACTCAGAAGCATATGCAAGCGACTCAAAGAAGAGCTTTCCTGTTGTAAAGATATCGAGGACTTCACTGTTCTCACTTACAACAAATACTTTAGCCTTGCGGGATGGAGCAACGTTCATCTGAGTTCTTACGTTACGGATACCACGAACGGCTTCCTTGATCGTCTCAATAGCCTTCTCGTCATCAGCAAAATTCCACTCTTCCTTATATACAGGCCAGTCAGAGATCATGATTGATTCCTCTTCATCCTGCATAGTGCAGAAGATTTCTTCTGTGATAAATGGCATATATGGGTGAAGGAGCTTAAGGGCTCCGATAAGTACTGTCTGAAGTGTCCAAAGAGCTGCTTCATGTGACTTTTTGTTGTCTGAGTTGTAAAGACGAGGCTTAACCATCTCAATGTACCAGTCGCAGAACTCATCCCAGATGAAGTCATAAACCTTCTGAACTGCGATTCCAAGCTCAAAATGATCCATGTTATCTGTTACTTCTTTTACAGTCTTATTAAACTTGGAAAGGATCCAGTGATCTACAGGCTCGAGACCTTCGGGAGCAGGCTGATGGATAGCGCTCTTTGCATCTTCGCCCATGTTCATCATGATAAATCTGGAAGCATTCCAAACCTTGTTTGCAAAGTTACGGCTGTTTTCTACTCTCTCATTGTAGAAACGCATGTCGTTACCAGGTGCATTACCTGTGATAAGTGTAAGTCTCAGCGCATCAGCACCGTAATTCTCAATGATATCCAAAGGATCGATACCATTTCCAAGTGACTTACTCATCTTCCTTCCCTGAGAATCCCTAACAAGTCCGTGGAAAAGAACTGTCTTGAAAGGATATGTTCCCATCTGCTCGTAGCTTGAGAAGATCATTCTGATTACCCAGAAGAAGATAATGTCATAACCTGTTACAAGCACATCTGTAGGGAAGAAGTACTTAAGTTCCTTAGTATCATGAGGCCAGCCAAGTGTCTCAAATGGCCAAAGAGCTGAAGAAAACCATGTATCCAGTGTATCAGGATCCTGAGTAAAGTGAGTTTTTCCACACTTAGGACATACAGTAGGAGCTGTCTTTGCAACAATTACTTCGCCGCAATCATCACAGTAGTATGCAGGAATTCTGTGTCCCCACCAAAGCTGTCTTGAAATACACCAATCACGGATATTATCTGTCCAGTTGAAATATGTCTTATCCATTCTTGAAGGAATGAGCTTGATCTCTCCATCCTTTACAGCCTTAACTGCAGGTTTGATGAGCTCATCCATCTTTACAAACCACTGTGCCTTGATCATAGGCTCAACAGTTGTATGGCAACGATCATGAGTTCCAACATTGTGAGAATAGTCCTCGATCTTAACAAGAAGTCCCATCTCATCAAGTTCTTTTACAATAGCTTCTCTTGCAGCATATCTGTCCATGCCTGCAAACTTGCCACCGTTTGAATTGATAGTCGCATCATCATTGAGGATGTTTATCTCCTCAAGACCATGACGCTTTCCAACTTCGAAGTCGTTAGGGTCATGACCTGGAGTGATCTTAACTACACCTGTACCAAATTCCATATCAACATAAGAGTCCTCAACAATAGGAAGCTCTCTGTTTACTATAGGTAAAAGAACTTTCTTGCCCTTGAAGCTCTTGTATCTGTCATCATCAGGATTTACAGCAACTGCTGTATCACCAAGCATAGTCTCAGGACGTGTTGTAGCAAACTCGATAAACTCTGTATCTGAAACCTTGCCATTCTCATCTATCACAGGATATTTAATGTGCCATAAGTGACCTGCCTGCTCCTCGTACTCAACCTCTGCATCAGAAATAGAAGTCTTACAAACAGGACACCAGTTAACGATACGGCTCCCCTTATAGATATAGCCTTTCTCGTGCATCTTGCAAAAGACCTCAGTAACAGCTTCATTGCAGCCTTCATCCATTGTAAAACGCTCTCTGTCCCAATCACAGGATGAACCGAGCTTTTTAAGCTGCTGAATGATTGTTCCACCGTATTCTTTTTTCCACTCCCATGCTCTCTCAAGGAATTTCTCTCTTCCAAGGTCTCTTTTATCGATTCCTTCTTTTTTGAGAGTATCGATGATCTTAACCTCTGTAGCGATTGAAGCGTGGTCTGTTCCCGGCTGCCAAAGTGCATTATATCCCTGCATTCTCTTGTATCTGATGAGGATATCCTGCATAGTATTATCAAGCGCATGTCCCATGTGAAGCTTACCGGTAATATTTGGCGGTGGGATCACAATAGTAAAAGGTTTTTTGGTCTCATCTACTTCTGCGTGGAAATACTTTTTCTCTTCCCACTTTGAATAAAGACGAGCTTCGATTCCCTTTGGATCATAGGTCTTAGCAAGTTCTTTTTTCATAATTATCTCCTTATAAAAAGTTCTCTAATTTACTTAAAGGTGTGTTGCATCATCCAGTGACTTCTGTGAGATTACTGCCTTATGAAGCATTATTATCTCGCCTTTGGTATGCTCTTTTACCTGATAGAGAGCATTGTCCGCAGCATACATATAGTCCCAGAGTTTAGTAGTCTCCTGAGGAACAGAATTTCTGATTCCCTGGGAAATCGTCACGATTCCCTTATCGGAGTATTGGCTGGAAAGATCAAGATCTATCACAGCCTGTCTAAGCATTGTAGCATATTCCATGACTTCTTTATCAGTCATGCTTTCATATATAATAACAAATTCATCGCCGCCATATCTAAAGGCGTGAATGAGTTCATTTTCTCTGGCCATTTCATTTATTATAGAGGCAACCTGAGTGAGACACTCATCACCTGCCTGATGACCATAGGTATCGTTATACTGCTTGAAATTATCTATGTCAAGAATCTCTACTGCCAGTGATCTCTTAAGGTCAAATGCCTTCTCAAATGCTGCATCTGCAAACTTATTAAGGCCATATCTGTTACCAAGCCCTGTCAGAGGATCGGTAGAAGCCTGCTTCTGCAAAATGACATTTTCCTTCTCAATAGCATAAAGCCTGTTCCTGATGTCTGTGAAAAACTTATAATTGGCAAGTCTTTCTTTTTCTTCATCATTAGAAGCCTGGAAGAATTCATTCAGTGCTTCGTTCTTTTTCTTTTTATCACCAAGACATACATATAGCTCACATTTTAGCTTGGCAAAATCTTTTTTCAGATGTGCTATATTAAAATCCGCAAGAGACCTTTCAGTATTATCAACTATACGGACGGCTTCGTCAATCCAACCAATCTTAATAAAGAAACGACACATAATAAATATGTCTTCCATATTATCAAGGGGATGCTTGTCGTTCTGGATAAGAGTAAGAAGCCTTGAAGCATATCTCTGGAACTTAACCATATCCCCTATGTAATGATATCCCCTGGTCCTTATGTCTGCAGCGGTAATACCGTTTGCAAATTCTCTGCCGGCTTTACCCTCTGCTTCCAGCTTATCAATCCCCAGAAGGCACTTTCTTACTGAATCCGGCTTGTCCAGTTCCATATAACAGTCTGCCTCAAAGCAATAACAAAACAGTATATTTCTATAGTATAAACTGTCTTTTTTATTCTTTCTGATCTGTTTGTAGGCTGAACGGATATAAGTCAAAGCCTGTTTGGGATCCCCAGCCACATAATAGATCTGACCTATATTAAAATCTATGAATCCGGGAACACTGCTATCGAGCCCTTCACAATTTCTTTTTCCTGATAAAAAGAAATCCAGAGCAAGTTCGTGATTGCCATGATTTAGTGCATCGATGCCCAATAGATTAAAGCACCTTGCCAATAACTCGTTTTCTCCACAGGACTGAAGTATCTCAATTGCCTTCAACAGATTCAGATTGAATTTCCTGTAATCTGTAGTCAAAAGATAATACGCATCTGCAAGATAGTAATAGGCACAGCCCAAAAGATTCTGGTCATCCGCCTCTTTGGCTCTTCTGATAAATCTGTTACAGGCATTGATATAACTATTGGACATAGTTGTTCTGGTAGTAAGCACTTCATCATATAAGGCCTGTATTTCTGAATCAAAGTTTTTAATATTCATCGTGGTACCTCAAATTAGCATAAGAGCCATAAAAAAACTAGAGTCAGTATACAACATCGTAAGGGCGCTAGCAACATGACACACGTGTCAACTATAATATATGGTTTACATATAGCCATTGACCGTATTAGTCATATGGTCGTTTTTACACACCATAGTGTTTTATTTTTACACACCATTTAAAGTGCCTATTTTAGCGGTATCTTTAAAACTAAATTTCGACTAATCCCCAGTTTCCACAGAGTTATCCACATGACGCACACGTCAATTATCGGTAAACTCTGTATCATTTTTCTACAAAAACGTCAAATTGAATATCCAATTGGCACAATTTAAACATGTGTTTGGATTACATAAATTTATAGATTTTATTATTATGTAAACCTTGCTTGTTTCTTTCTATGATTTCCCGCCAAAACCAATGGCTCAATCGCGGCAAATCCCAGTCCAGAACTGCGATACAGCGTTTTTGACCGTACTGGTCGTTACAGCCTTATAATCTTTCCACTCTCTTGGGAAAAGAGCTCTGTAAGTCCCTTGCATAAACCTGTCATCCAAAAGCGCCGCAACGCCCATATCTTCTTCAGTTCTGATAACTCGTCCAGAAGCCTGAAGGACCTTATTCATGCCGGGAAATCTATAGGCATAGTCAAAACCATCAAGTCCTTTTTCATCAAAGTATCCTCTTAATATCTCCCTTTCGTTACACACAAGAGGTATACCTGTTCCAACTACTATTACCCCGATAAGGCTGTCATACTTAAGGTCAATGCCCTCGCTAAAGATTCCTCCCATAACACAAAATCCAAGGATATTTTTATCCTCAACAACATCTATATCCATGTGGATAACTTGTGAAAGGTCCAAATTATTTCCGGCAGAAAATCTGTCGAGAAACATTTCCCTTGCATCCTCACTCATAAAGCTCTGCTGAACAAGAAGCTCTGTTGTCTCCTCATCCAAAAAATTATCCTCGAAGCATGCAAGAACCTCATCCAAAAACTGATGTGACGGGAAGAAAATAAGGTAATTTCCACTTCTGGCACTTACAATATTGTGGATATAACCTGCAATATTCATGTACTGTGCCTCGCTCCTTTGGGAGTACCTGCTGGTAACATCACTTCCAATAAAAAGTCCGAGTCTGTCAGGATCAAAAACAGATTTGGCATACATCTCAAAATCTTCATCAGTTCCGCCGAGGAGCTTTTTATAATACTGAATAGGCAAAAGCGTAGCAGAAAAGAGTATTGATGATCTGCCTCGCTCCATGCACTCCGAAAGGTTCCTTGATGGATCTGCGCAGTAAAGCCTGACTAAAAAGCTTCCGTCTTCAGAAAACTCGCTGTACATCACATAGTGGTCATCCACTCTGTCATAAATTGTCAAAAACCTCGATATATCAAAGTAAAACTCCAGTATATCGTCCCTGCATGGGCCTTCAGAATGATTTTCCAAATACTCGGATATTATCCCTGCCAGCCTGTTTAGTGGATTGATCAATTTTTCTATCGATGTAAGCTTAGTACATCCGTCGCATTCTCTTTTCATCTCCAGCATTACCTTGTTGCATTTATCCAAATGCCCCGCAATGCTCGGGTGGTACTCTTTTATGGTGTTCTTAAGCTCAAGAAAATTCTCTTTTCTAAGAACCGCACTATACATATCCCTTCCTCTGTCCAGAAGATTATGTGTCTCGTCAACAAGGAAGATATAATCGCCCTTTAGTCCATCTGCAAAGAATCTCCTAAGATAGACAAAAGGATCAAATACATAGTTGTAATCGCAAATTACAGCATCGGCCCAAAGGCTCATATCAAGGGACATCTCAAAGGGGCAGACTTCGTGCTTTCTGGCATATTCTATGATCACTTCCCTGTCAAAAGAATCCTCGTGGGTCAGGCAGTCAAATATGGCATCATTTATTCTGTCATAATGCCCTTTTGCGTAGGGACATATAACCGGATTGCAGTTTCTCTCGGCATCCTCCAAAAAACATATCTTATCCCTGGCAGTTATAGTAACCGTCTTAAGGCTCATATTCTGAGTTTTTCTCAGGGTATTAAAGGCCTCTTCCGGAACCGTCCTTGTTATAGACTTGGCTGTCAGGTAAAAGATCTTGCTGGTCTTTCCCTCGCCCATGGCCTTGATCGCAGGAAATACAGTGGTTATAGTCTTTCCCGTGCCGGTCGGAGCTTCTAAAAACAGCTTTTTCCCATGTATGATAGTTCTGTATACACCTGCTGCCAGGTCTTTTTGCCCATCTCTGTAAGGAAAAGGGAACACAACCTTCTTAAGAGAAGCTGTTCTTTCTATACTCCAGTTGTATTCAAAATCAGACCATTTCAAGTAGCTACTTATAATATCGTCAAACCACCCGGTTATCTCTTTATAAGAAAACTTATAGTCAAAATACTTCATTTCCTCAGAGTCTATGTTGCAATAGCTCATTCTGACTTTTATCTCAGGACATTTTATCTGCCTTGAATATATGGCAGCATAGCATTTAGCCTGGGCAAGATGGACCAAAACAGGTTCCTTTAAGTGATTCAGGTCCCTGTAGGTGCCCTTGATCTCATCTATCAGTGGCAAGGCAGTATTTTTCTCGATAAAAGACTCCTGAGCATCATATGCTCCGGGTTTTCCAAAAAACTTATCTAAAATACCGTCAGCTCTTCCGGATATTACAAGTTCATAGCCGTTTGCACTATGTACATACTCAAGTGGAACTTCAGCATGATAATCAGGTCCCATGCTCTTTTGTATCATTCTGTGTATTCGGCCACCTTCCTGCATTGCATCTGCAGGAGCCTGATGTATTCTGTTGTCTATGTCGCCACTTCGAAGTATGAATTCAACAAGTCCGCGTACAGATATTTCAATCCTCATATACTCTCCGGAAATATGATATCTTGAATCACAGATTCAAGAATCTATACTTTTTTAATCAGGCTTTTTTAGAAAAAGAAAAAGCTCCATGATATTTTATACCATGGAGCTTTTTTAATCTACAATGAACAAATTGTTTTATCAGCCTGCAACTGCAAGAGTGTCAAGGTACTGCTCAAATTCTGCATTATGTCCGCTGAACTCTACAGTAAGCTTCTGATTAAAATCAAGGCCAAGAACGCCTAAAATTGATTTAGCGTCAACCACATACCTGTTGTAATATATATCCACGTCAAAGTTGCACTTAGAAGCTGTGTCCACAAAGTTCTTAACCTGTGAAGGCTGCAAGCTTATATTTTTTCTAATCATCTGTCTCAACATAAATAGTCACCCCTTTCTTTATGCGACTTAAAAAACTATATCGTTAAAGTGTGACTATTTTGTGAAGAAATTGCGAATAATTCGTTTAAAGAATCTGAATTCCGTTAGAAACTGCTTCTTTTACCATATCTTCTGGCCAGATTGAACATTGAACTTCTCCGATGTGAGCTTTTCTTAAGAAGAACATGCAGATTCTGGACTGTCCGATTCCGCCTCCAATAGTATAAGGAAGTTCTTTATCAAGAATTGCCTTCTGGAATGGAAGCTGAGCTCTCTCCTCGCAGCCTGCTTTTTTAAGCTGTGACTTAAGTGAGTTTTCATCTACACGGATACCCATGCTTGAAAGCTCAAGTGCAATATCAAGAACCGGATAGTATACGATGATATCAGCATTGAGTTCCCAGTCATCATAGTCAGGAGCTCTTCCGTCGTGTCTTTCACCTGAAGGTAAGAGATCACCGATCTTCATGATACATACAGCGCCCTTAGCCTTGGCGATGTAGTATTCACGTTCCTTTGGAGTATACTCAGGGAACATTTCCTCAAGCTCCTGAGTTGTGATAAAGAAGATCTCCTCAGGAAGGATCTCTTCAATATAATCATACTGAATAGACATGAACTTCTCAGTCTTGCGAAGAACCTTGTATACGTTTCTTACTGTTTCCTTGAGGAATTCTTCATTTCTGTCCTCTTTAGTAATAACTTTTTCCCAATCCCACTGATCTACAAAAATGGAGTGAATATTATCAGGAACCTCATCACGTCTTACGGCGTTCATATCTGTATATAAGCCCTCGCCTACGTTAAAGCCGTATTTTTTAAGGGCATATCTTTTCCACTTAGCAAGAGAATGAACTATCTCTGCATTGCGACCGTCCTGATGAAGGATATCAAAAGAAACTGGTCTCTCTACACCATTAAGATTGTCATTAAGACCTGACTCAGGTGTAACAAATAAAGGGGCTGTAACTCTCTGAAGATTGAGCCTTGTGGAAAGCATCCCCTGAAAGAAATCTTTAACTGTCTTGATGGCAACCTGTGTATCGTGCAGATCAAGCGCTGACACATAGCCACTCGGAATCTTTAAATTTTCCATAATTCTCCTCCAATTTTGATAGCGTATATAAATAGATTAAATTACTTTTTTTATTTTTATGCAAGAAAAAAATATCATATAAATACGTTTTTTCCATGATTACCTATGGTTATTGACAAATCACGGGCAGAAGCGTTTAATATGAATTGCAAAACAAAATAATACCGCTAGGGGAGCTATGCTGAGATTGAACGATTTTTTCGTCGGACCCTTATTACCTGAACCGGATAATACCGGCGTAGGGAAGCATTTGATATCTTTTTTCGTGTAGAGATATATCATCTTTAAATGAAAAAATAAAACCTCCTCTTGATCTGGTATTAATCAAAGGGAGGTCTTTTTATGGATTTATTTTTACAGGATGTCAGTGGTGAGGGAGTTTACAGCATCACTACCGGCGGTTACATTTTATTTATAGCTCTTATGGTTGCAGCACTTCTTGCAGTGAGCTACCTTGTTAACAGAGATGGAAAGGGCAGGATCAGCATCAGACAGCTCACCACATCAGCTCTTTGCATTGCTCTCGCTTTCGTATTATCTAATATAAAGCTTTTCAGAGCACCAATGGGAGGCTCTGTCACAGTATTCAGTATGTTCTTCATCACATACATCGGATATGTGTACGGACCACGAGTAAGTCTCGCAGCAGCCTTTGCATATGGACTTCTTCAGATGATAAGCAACCCCTATATCGTAAGTGTTCCTCAGCTCATATGCGATTATGTCCTTGCTTTTGCAGCACTTGGTCTTGCAGGATTTTTCCATAATGAAAAATACGACATGTATAAGGGATATATTGTAGGTGTTCTCGGCAGATATTTCTTTTCTTTCCTATCCGGCGTTGTATTCTTTGCAGACTATGCTCCGGAAGGTATGTCACCTATAATTTATTCTCTTCTTTACAATGCAGCATATATGGGACTTGAAGCATTACTTACACTTGCAGTTCTCATGATTCCTGTAGTAAGAACCGGTCTTAACAGGCTCAAACATGAAGCCACAGACTACAGCATCAGAAAAGAAGCTACTCTATAATATAGGCATTATATCTGTTATAGTCGTCGCTGCCTAAGGTAGCGACGATTTTTATGCCCTCTTCAAGGTATTCAGAATTCTTTACAACACCTTTTCCTGTTAAAAGACTAAGTATTCCGCCTTCAGAATAAGGAATAAGCAGTTCACAGTCATTCTCATTCTCACTAAGTTTCTTTTCTATAAGCTCAATAAGAGTGTTCAGGCTTTCATCTTCTCTTGCTGAAATATATATTCTGTCATCCATGGATCTTGGCACCGGCATGACAAGCTGCCCGCTTTGCTCCTGCTCATCCTGCACCACATCAGATTTGTTAAAAACATAGATAACAGGTATATCTCCGGCACCTATTTCAGCCAATGTTTCTTTTGTCACATCCATATGATAACGATATTCAGAATCCGAAAAATCTATTACCTGAAGGAGCAGGTCTGCGTACTTAGCCTCTTCGAGAGTTGACCTGAATGCTTTTACCAGTGCATGTGGAAGTTCACTGATAAAACCGACGGTGTCCGAAAGAAGAAATGGCCTGTGTCCCGGCGCAGAAATCTTTCTTACAGAGGTATCAAGTGTGGCAAAAAGCATATCTTTTTCCAAAACCTGCTTCTCATCAAACCCTTCGCCACCATAAAGCCTTAGAAGGTTATTCATTATTGTGGACTTACCGGCATTGGTATATCCAACCAGAGATATTCTGGGAAGTCCTGATCGTAGGCGCCTTCCTCTCTGAGTGTCACGCTCTTTTTCAATAGCAGTTAAATCTCTTCTAAGTTCAGCCATTCGGTGTTCAATGCGTCTTCTGTCAAGCTCAAGCTGTTTTTCACCAGATCCCTTATTGGAGAGTCTTCCGCTGCCACCTCCCTGTCTTGAAAGGGAGGTTCTCATATGTGCAAGTCTTGGAAGCATATACTGGAGCTGGGCATATTCTACCTGCTGCCTGGCTTCTTTGGTCTTGGCGCGCTTGGCAAAAATCTGCAGGATAAGTCCTGTTCTGTCAATAACCTCCGTATCAAGAGCCTTTTCAAGGTTTCTTATCTGCATTGGAGATAATGTGTCATTGAATATAATGATATCCGCTTCAAAAACATCCAGGGAATTACGTATTTCCTCAACTTTTCCGCTGCCAATATAAGTACTTCTGTCAGGATTTGGTAGAGACTGGGTAACTGTGCACGCAACCTCAATATCTATAGCCTTTGTAAGCTCTTTTAACTCATCCATTGAGCGCTCAAAATCAAGGCCATTTCCACCCTGATCAAGGCCTACAAGAATTGCTCTTACTTTCTTTTCTTCTTTTATGTTTTCGTACATTCTCTTCCTCACTTCATCCTTATTTCTTTTCCAAGGCAAAAAGAATAAATATACACTTCTTTTACCTTCATACCTGTGGATGCCTCTATGGCCCTTTTATAATAATCGAGCTGTATTTTATATCTTGAAACAAGCTCAGAATCACTCTTTACATGGTCTGTCTTATAATCAAGGAGCACAATCTCTCCATCTTCGATAAAGAACGCGTCGATGATACCCTGAATAAGCACCATTTCTTCATCCGGGAATTTTGCATCAAGCTCTTTTGAAGGAATCCCCATCATAAAGGGCTTCTCACGCATGAGCGCGCCGTTTCTAAAAGCCGCTCCCATTCTTTTTCCAAGGCTCGTCTCCAGGAAAGTAGCAATATCAGTGGCTTTGATCGACTTTGAATACTCAGGTGGTATCACTTTTAGCTTTTCTTTTTGTATTATCCACTCTTTTACTGCAGATGCAATCTCATCCCTGGTTTTGGCAAAAAGACTTTCATCCCCATAGATAGGTTCATCCAAAAGCTCCATCACTCTATGGTATGCGGTTCCTCTCTCTGCGCCGGAGAGAATATCTTTAGAAGAAGCGCTTTCAGTTTTCACTTCAGGTTCTTCAAAACTTATCTCCCTGGTAAATACTTCACCTTCCTCATGCAGCTTTTTGCTCTTTAATTCTGTAACAGTAGTCTTGGTAAAAAGACCTCTCAAATCCTCGTGGGCATATTTTGCCTCAAACTTTGCTCTTAGTCGTTCTGATAACTGCTCATCAAAACAGGTATCAACATCCCCCTTTAAGTTTTCAAGCCTCATTACGCCCTTTACATTTTCACTTCCAAGGGCATCTGATAGTTCAGTATCATTCATACTCTTAAACTCGAAGGCTATATTTCCGGCATCTTTATCCACAAAGGGCAGGTAATTCCCTTTGGCAATCCCCAGCTTATCAAGTAGTTTTCCTACACTTGGATGCCTTATGACAGATGGCAGGATAATATCAAGATAACTGTCCGCAGAGGTCCTCATGGAATATGGTAAAAGATTATTTCCTGCTATTACCGGAATATTCCTTATAACGCCCTCCATCTTATCATTCAGACTCTTGCAGGAAGCCGTCATGATAAGCTTCTCCTTTGCTCGTGTAAGTGCAACATACAGTACTCTAAGCTCTTCACCAAGGCTGTCTTTTTCCATTTTATCTGCAATGATCAAGCGTTTTAATGTGTCATATCGCACTCTAAGCTCAGTATCTATGCACTTTACACCTATTCCAAGATCAATATCAGCAATCAGATCACCCTTTGTATCCATCCTGTTAAACTTTTTGGAAAGCCCTGCAACAAAGACAACAGGAAATTCCAGTCCCTTACTCTTATGGATAGTCATGATCCTGACTACATCTGCATTTTCATCAATTATTCCAGCCTCTCCATAATCCACCATTGCAATCTTTAGATGCTCAATATATCTGATAAAGTGGAACAGTCCCTTAAAGCTTGATTTTTCAAAGCTAAGTGCCCTGGAAAGAAGCTGATCCAGGTTTGCTTTTCTCTGACTTCCGGAAGGAAGAGCCGCTATATACTTATCATAGCCTGTCTTTCTGATAATATACTGAAGAAGCTCATGAACAGGCGTGTAAACGGACATTTCCCTGAGTTCCTGCAAAAAGTCCGTAAATTCAGCCAGCTTTTGATATTTTTCCCTGTCATTATCCACAAGTTCAATCAGCCCATGATAAAAAGAGTCATCAAAACCAATCGCTATTCTATATTCCGACAGTTCCTCGTCAGTAAAGCCCCCAATAGGTGAATGCATCACACCTACAAGCGGAATGTCCTGAAGGGGATTATCAATTATGGTCAGTAAATTCAGCATTGTGCTGATCTCACCGGTCTCAAAATAACCGCTCTTTGATTCAATATAAGCAGGGATTCCCTGTGCCTCGAGAACACTCTTAAAGGCATCATCCCAGCCGGCATTACTTCTTAAAAGAATTACAATATCCTTAAACCTAAGCTTTGGATCTGCTTTCATAAGCTCTTTTATGCGGATAGAGATTGCAAGAGCCTCTTTCTCTTTTGTATCATATGAGTCTATATCCACTTCAGGATTAGAGACATCTCCTGTAGGCGCACCATCTATCAGAATGAGTTCCGGAGACATTTCAAAAGCAGGGTTTTCGTACTCTGCACCGGTCACAAGCTCAGCATCTTTGTCATATTCTACCCCGCCAAGGTCTTTACCCATTATCTTTTTGAAGATATAGTTCGTTATCTCAAGAACCTCTTTCCTACTTCTAAAGTTCTTGTGAAGGTCTATTCTTCGGTCTTTGGATGACGCATCCTTGGAATATGTTCCGAGTTTTTCCATAAATATCTCAGGTCTTGCAAGTCTGAATTTGTAGATACTCTGCTTAACATCACCTACCATGAACCTCTCAGACTTTGTAACATCTTCGCCGGAAATTGCCTTAAGCATCATCTCCTGAACATTATTGGAATCCTGGTACTCATCGATCAGTACTTCCCTGTAGTAATCTCTGTATTCAAGCGCCACAGCCGATGGGGTATCCCCTGGATGATCTACCAAAATCTGCAGAGCAAAATGCTCCATATCAGAAAAGTCGATCATCTGTTTTTCTCTCTTTTTGTCATCAAAGCGCTTTTTAAACTCTTTCGTAAGCCTGCACAGTTCTCTGACTGCTCTGTCGCAGAGCTTCATCTGCTCGACTATTACATCTGCAGTCAGAGCCAGATAGTCCTCTGTCAGCTTCTTTATTTCATCCTTAACACCATTTCTTAACTTCTGAACATACTCTTTTTTATTAGGGGATACGGAATCGTCCTTTTTTCCTGGGAGTCTGCCAAAAGAAATCCCGCGGACCCTGTCAAAAAGCTCATTGTAGGTATTATATCCCAAAGCCGCATAAATACTGTCTTTTTCCTGTTCCAAAAGATCACCATACATATACGGGCCATCAGGTTCTTCGCAGATTCTTATAGCTGCTGACATTTTATCCACAGATTCCTGCAATGAACTTTTGATATATGCGACACAGTCTTTAACCCACGAAAGCTCATCAAAGTTTTCACCTTCAACCAGATAATCTCCTGCCCTCTCATCAAGCCAGTCCATTGGCCAGGGCATACTTTCAGAAAACTTGTAGAGCTTATATATATATTCCTCAACTTTTTTATCACTGCTTCCTGTGCCGAAATAGTTCATGCAGTAAACAAAATCTTCATTCTGTCCGTCTTTAGCAAGGGCATATTCCTCCTCCAGAAGATCCTGCATTACATCTTCCATGAGGAGTTTTAATTCTCCCTCATCCCCTACCCTGAAAGATGGATCAAGTCCAATATGATTGAAATTGTTTCTGATAACGTACTGGCAAAAAGAGTCTATAGTTGTTATCTGGGCATTATGAATAAGCGTCTCCTGCTTTTGGAGATGCTTGTTATCCGGCTCTTCTTCAAGTTTCTTTTGAATAGCCAGTGTTATTTTTTCTTTCATTTGAGAAGCAGCGGCCTTTGTGAAGGTCACAACAAGGAGATGATCAATATCAACATCGCTGCTGATCATCTGTATGATCCTCTCTACAAGCACAGCTGTTTTTCCTGAACCTGCTGCCGCTGAAACCAATATATTAGATTTTCTTGCGTCTATTACCGCCTGCTGTTCTTCTGTAAATGTGACTCCCATTTATCCAACCTTCTAATTTCAAATATTAAGTCCACAATTAATTATTCTGATTTCGTATGATTTCCATAGCTTCGTCGTTCTTGATATTAAGTTCCCTCATGGAATATCCTGGTATTTTCTCGTCATATCCGCAGATAGACCTGTAGGAACAGTATGTACAAGGGGTTATGTCACCCATTTCATAAGGATTGACCTTTATTTCTCCCTGAAGGATCCTGTTTCCAAAGTCTTTTATCTTAGAATCCACGAATTTTGAGATAGCTTCATAATCATCCAGGGTAACTGTCGTTGATCTGGCTGACACTGAACCATCTTTTTTCAGCTCAACAGGAATGACATCGGACTTGCCATTTAGCCCTTCATCTAAAAGGTTTATGACATCCATATTTTCGTTGACCAGGCCAGTCGTTCTCAACTTATCCTTTATAGCCTCATTGATATCATCTGGTTGTAAATCTTCTTTTCCATCTGCCAGAGGATCATCAACGTGATAGTACAGCACCGCCGCCGGAACTGTATCTTTTCCACCGTGTTTTTTCTTTACAGCTGCGGTTGCGACATTCATATACATCACAAGCTGCAATTGCAGTCCATAATAAAGCGCTGCCACATTAAATTTATGTCCGCTTGATTTAAAATCTATAACCTTCACATAGACATGGTCAGAATCTTCGCATAGATCGATTCGGTCAATGCGTCCATGTAATTTCATGCTGGTTAGGATATTATTCTTTTCGTCCTCAGACAGGGTTATATTTATCTCATCGATATTACCCGCATCTCTAAAATCCATCTCCACATATGCAGGCTCAAAGTGTCCTTTAGAGATCTGATACTTTAGAGTGTCCACAGTTCTTGTAAGGATCCTCTTTATGCGCTCTGTCATGTACTGATTACGGGCGCTGCTCATAAGTATTGTTTCGCCATAACCGGTGATACATTCGGTTAAAATACGATTTAACAATTCATCTGACTCTTCTTTTGTGATGTCTGTCCATTTCTTTTGACCGCTCATGACCTCATGAGTGTACTTTTCCAATACTTCATGGAAAACATTTCCAAGATCTGCCGCATTAAATTCATACTCTTTTCTCTCTTCAAGTCTCAGACCATACTTAAGGAAATGTGCATAACAACATCTTGCAAACTGTTCAAGACGGCTTACGGAATTCTCCAGATTGGCTCCATATAAAGACAAGGCGATCATCCTGGATAATGGTTTATCCTCATAATGTTTAAACGCCGCCTCTGTGATTCTGTTAAGAATCCTGCTGTTTTCCATGTCTATCTTTGAGAGGGTCCTATAGAGCGTTATAAAGTCTGACTTTTCTCTGCCTTCAAGAATTCCTAGTGCATATTTTCTCAGCATCTCAGAAATCTTGTCCATACTGTCATCTGCGGTTACAAGTTGCCCCTCAAAAGTTCCCTCCTCCGGTTTTTCCACAGTTATCCCCGGGAACATCTGAATGAGCTTTGGAACCAGATAAGCTGGTCTAAGTGATTTACCATCTGCTCCCAGCTCTGCGTAGGACAAAAACAGCCTGTCTGTCGGCTTTGTAAGGTTCATATACAGATATAGTCTCTGAATATACATCTGCTGCCTTGGAGTTGGCGCAAGTTCTACCCCTGTATCAAGTTCAAGCAGATATTGCCTGTCGATATCAGAGAGAATTCCTCCTGTACCTGTTCCTGACGGAATATACCCGTCATTAACTCCAAGCAAAAAGAGAACCCTAACCTCTCTAAGCCTTGTTCTTTCTATATCTCCCACAATTATTCTGTCGACATCCTGAGGAATCGTGCCAACTTCAATTTCTGAAAAGCCCGCACTTAAAATATCCCTGTACTCAGAGATATCAATTTCATCATCGCCAAGAAGCTCATCAATCTGCTTTAGAAGATTTAGTATCTTGTCATAGATCTGCTCATATTCCCTTGCTTTTTTCTCATTTCCATGAGATCTGAACTTTTCCTTATAGCCATCAAGCTTTTCCTTACAATTTTCAGTTTCTATTACCTGTATAAGAGCCCTGGTTATATCTGATACTTTGCCCTTTTTGTTTTCAAACAAAGGCTTAAGGCAAAGACTTATCTGCTCACGCATTCCTTCGAGCTTTTCAAGTAAGAGAAGCTCTTTTTCCGAGTCTTTGTCCTTGGAGGAAGATTTGAATTTCCTGGGCATATGCCTAAGAAATCTGTCCTCCCATTGCTTTCTTCCTTTGATTCCAAGTGCTCTTACATAATTTTCCAAAAGATCCGTATCTTCAGCAGAAAAAGAGGTCATTCCACTTCGCATGTAGTGGAATACATCCTCATACTTATACCCTGAAATAACTATGTTTATAGCACTGGTTATATACTCAATAAAAGGATTCAAAAGCAAACTGCTATTCTTATCGATGTAAATTGGGATATTAAACTTTTTCGCTTCATCCTCAAGGATATCGCTGTAATTATCAAGGCCTCCGCACACAATGGCAATATCCCTGTAAGCATAGCCTTTTTCTCTTATAAGGTCTGATATCTTTATCAGAGTCTGTCTGACTTCCTCGAAAGGCGTACTTGCCTGATAAATTGATATGGCATCCTGCTCTTTTTCATATTTGAGCTTGTTAAATCTAAAGAGATTCTGTTCCAAAAATGCCAGTGGTTCATTATTCTCAAGCCTCTTAACAGGACTTTTCTTTATGAAAATGTCCCCCTGCTCATTTTTCGACATTTCCTGATTTCTTACATTTCTCCATGCGTCAAAGCTCATATTTCCGGGATACTCGAGCTTTTCAAGATCAAGAACAGTCTTTTTTGTAAGCATAAAAAGATCCTGCTCTTCAAAAGTACCTTCATAGGGATCACTAAGTGGGCTGATAGTAAGAGATACCACTACTTCGCTTGCCACATCCATAAGAGCTTTGATAACTCTGTACTGTATAGGGGTAAATCCGGTAAAACCATCAAAGACTATAACGCTGTCCTTCATCAGTTTAGAGTTCGGAATCTCTCTGCACAAAACGTCCAAAGTCTCCTCAGTAGTGATATACTTACCCTCAATGTATTTTAAAAATTCACTGTAAAGAAGCCTCAAATCCTTGATCTTGGAATTAAGTGCACCCTTAGAAGAGCTCTTTTCCTCAAGCATGGAAAGGGCCTCATCTGAAATGCCATACTGCATAAATTCAGAGATAGTTGATTTTACCTCATCAATATATCCGGGCTTATGCATGTTTTTACCTATAATTGGGAGCTTCGTACCAAGAATATCTGCAACGTGCCTTAGAACAAGGCTTTTCCCCAGATCATCAAGCACAGAAAAAGAGCTTATGGAAAGCTCTTCAAATATCCTGTGTGAAAGCCGTCCAAAGCTCAGAACATCTATATTCATTATAGCGTGAGAAGGATGCATTTTTACTACATCCTTCTGGGTCTGCATCGTAAACTGATCAGGAACTATTATATAAAAAGATTTCCCCGGTTCCTCGATACTTCTTTTTATTACCTCGTTATATAATCCGGTACTTTTCCCCGAACCGGATGCCCCAAAACAAAATCTAAGCATACCTATCCACTTTCGATTGGTGTATTTAGTTATATATCCTGTCATCGCTGACATCATCAGCATATCTGCAACAGGATATATACTTCCACCTATCATTATAGTAGAAAGGAAGTATCATGTACATCTGCATTCTTCCATTATCACCGGGAATTGCAGAATGGTAATAATCCACAAGATAATCTCTGTCAATCTTCTTTACTCTTTCAAGAACAGTTGTTATGTCATAAAACTTTCTAAATCTCTCTCTATCCTGTTCATACAGATACATATTTGAATACATCTGAACTGCTTTTACAGCATTTGTCTCTATATCTGCAACTGCGAGCTGATCTGAATTCAGGAATATATTCTCAACTGTTCCATCTTCATCATAAAGATCCACTCTAAAGTACTGATTAAATACATGTGCCATCGCAACCTGAATATTGTCAGATTTCTTGGCTTCGCCGTGCATTGTGATATTTCTTGAGACTATTGCAAAAGCAGCCTTACATCCATGCCTCGAAATGAACCTGATTTTAGTATTAATCACGCTCCCGTTAACAATCACGTCCATTTCAGCTCTCTTATCACTTGACATCTCGGCCTTTTTTGATATTTCCAAAAGTCTTTTTGTCTCGGTGAGATCAACACTCTGATTCCTTTTATTTGCCTCATTCACACTTGATACGCCAAGGCTGCTCAAAAAATTCCTATAAGCATCGTTGGTATAAATAATAATCGGCTTTTCATCAATAATTTCATATAATCCAATAGGAAGGTTATTAATAACCTGCATAGTTTTGGGACGAAGTGGTGTACTCCCAAGGAAATTTATTCCGCCTATATCGTCATAGTACTCATGATAGTCAGCATCTTCACAGAACTCCAAAGTGCTCTCCTTTGGCCTGTCAATATCTGTCGCAGGTTTAGGTTTTCCCAAAAAATATCCCTGAATCTTTTCACAACCTATTCGCCTTAAGAACTCATACTGTTCCTGAGTCTCCACACCTTCGGCAAGGGTGTGAATCCCAAGCTCTTTTGCCATGTTTACAATCGTCGCAAGAATAACTCTTGATTTTTTATTTGTCTCAAATTCCCTTATAAAGCTCATGTCTATTTTGAGCATATCAAAATCATAGGATTTAAGGTTGCCGAATGATGAATATCCTGCCCCAAAATCATCCATCCAAACCTGATATCCGGCATCTCTGAATTTCTTTATTTCGCCTCCAAGAAAAGTTGAACCGCTAGCTATTGCACTTTCCGTAACTTCTATGTTAAGAAGCTTTTTGGGAATCCCATACTTTTCTCTGCACTTATCAATTTCTGCCATTATGTCGCACAGTTCAAAATCAAGTCTTGAAAGGTTAACTGAAACCGGCTCCACACAAAAACCACTGTTTATATCATCCCTTAGGTCTGCGCACACCATATCAATGATGTATATATCAAGCTTATGTACCAAATGCACGCTTTCAAGCACTTCCACAAAAATAGCAGGCGATATCATGCCATACATAGGATCCATCCACCTTGCAAGCGCTTCATATCCGCAAACCTTTCCCGTAAGTGCCCTGACTTCTTTTTGGTAATATACAGTAAAATATCTCTTTTTGAATGCACTCTCAAAATTATCAATTACATACTGCCTTAGTTCATTCTTTTTATTTAGCTCGTCAGAATAGAAATTATTATCCTTGTCATAAACTCTTATAATGTCATCACAAGCAATCTTTGCCCTGTCTATGAATAAAACAGGGTATGCTTCATCGCCACGCACCTTATAAATGCCTGCTTTAATACGCATATTCAGGTTTCTTTCATATTTGCGCGCAGCATTTCTTAATTGATCAAGCTTTTCTATTATTTCATCTTCCTGAAGCTTTTTGGAAAGAATGATGAACTGATCTCCCGTCCTTGCAATAAGCGACTGATCAAAGATTCTCTCTATCTCTGTAGCTACTCCTTCGAGGAACTCATTTCCTCCCAGAAAACCAAATCTTTGGTTAAAGGACTTGAAATTCATTATATTCAGATAAATAACCATAGTAATATCTGATGCAGAATACTCTCCATTTCCTTGAAGGTGATCCAATACACCCGTAAGATTATGGAGCCCTGTCAGATTATCCATATGGCCATATTCATCTAACTTTCCCTGTTCAAATGAACTCATAAAGCACCCCGCATCATACCAAAAAGAGCCAATAATCCCTATTGGCATATATACAAATTGTAACACAGCTAATGTAAACAAAGTGTATATATAACGTTATTTCAGATTTTTTTTATCATTTAGTTATAATTGCAATTCACATAAGATTGTGTGAAAATTATTAGGATCAAATATAAGCATGACAGGGGTAAAAAACATGAATTTTGAAGATATTACTGCACAAAGCCGTCAGGCCGTAACCGAGATACTTGAAAAAGCACGCCTTAAAGCAGGCGATATCTTTGTGATAGGATGTTCCTCAAGTGAGATCCTTGGTGACCAGATAGGAACAGCCACAAATCTGGACTCAGCAAATGCAGTGTACGATGGCATTATGCCTGTTTTAAAAGAAAATGGCATATTTGCAGCTGTGCAGTGCTGTGAACACTTAAACAGGGCTCTTGTAATGGAAAGAGCCGCCATGGAAAAATACGGATTTGAACAGGTTAACGCTATCCCTCAGCCAAATCACGCCGGCGGAGCCATGGCAACAGTCAGCTACCAGAGATTTGAGGATCCTGTTCTTGTGGAATCAATATGCGGAAAAGCCGATGCCGGAATCGATATCGGCGGAACCATGATAGGAATGCATATGCACAGTGTTGTAGTGCCTATGCGCATTTCCCTGCGAAAAATCGGAGAAGCTCCCATCATATGCGCTCGTCACAGACCAAAATATGTGGGCGGACAGCGCGCCATCTATGATGAAGCGCTGATGTGATGTAACAGAACATACCAAATTACGAAGGGCCGCAGCAAATCGCTGCGGCCCTTCTCGTCAGTGTCAGTCAAATTATGTGGATTAGAAAATAAATTCCTTGATCTGGATTCTGCACTTGCCGTGGTATACGAAGAATAAAGGATGTACACCGTTAACGGCATCAAATTCTACTGAGAACTCCTTCCAGGTCTTGTCAACTCCGCCAACAGGAAGCTCTGCGATAGCAGGTCCCTTCTCCTCAAGTCTTACCTCGAGCTTAGCATCTGCGTCAACAGGATCGTTGTTGTTAACGTCAAGTCTTGCTCTTACTGTAACCTTGGTTACGTCCTTGAAATCAAAGTACTTGTATCCGATAAGTGTTCCCTCACAGATCTCATCGATAAACTTCTCATCGCCATCATTGTTTACGTTCGGGAAAGAATCTGAGAAGATTCTGTTGCAGCCATGAGGCATCTTGCCGTTTGTAAGGTTGCAGGCGATAGGTGCCGGATATGTTCCCTCAGCTACAAGTGGACCGCCGTTAAGACCGCAGCTTGTTATCTGAACCTGATCGATGCTGCCATCAGCCTTGATTGTGATCTTCTCAGCGCAGGCCTGTCTGCTGTAGTCAGACTTGTGTGTAAGTCTGTGGTAGAATACATACCACTCACCGTTTATGTTCTCGATACTGCCGTGGGTAGTACCTGTCATATTCATCTTCTCTTCCATGGTCTTGCCATTGAAGCCTACGTCACCGTTGGAAACAAGGGTTCCACCGAAGGTGAAATCTCTGTCCGGATAATCGCTGGTAGCATAGCAAAGCTCATGGTTCTGCTGTGATGAATAGATGTAGTAGTACTTATCTCCAACCTTACGCATTGAGCTTGCCTCGAAGAAAGGATGCTCCTCAAAGCTTGTGCCCTTGATGTTGTAAGGAATAAGGTGCTTAGCAGGTCCCTTGAGGGTCATCATGTCATCCTCAAGCTCCATAACGATAGGGCCCATTACGCTGCCCTTCTTAGCCTTCTCAAGGATTTCTTCTCTTGAGCGGTTGAACATTGTCATCTCAGACTTGATGGACTCCTCATTCTCAAAGAAGTCATCAGCTTCCTCGTACTGATACTGTGTACCGGAATAAAGGAAGATTCTGCCGTTGTCATTAAGAAGACCGGGATCGAAGCATACGAAATCCTGTGCAGGTGTTCCGTCGGGATTCTTAACAAATCCAAGATACTTGAACTCACCGGCAGGCTCATCACAAACAGCTACCTGGATAGGTCCGAAGTATCCGCCCTGTCCTAAGGGGCCTGACATAGCATAGTAAAGATAATACTTGCCGTCATTACCTCTTACGCAGTCAGGAGCGTACATGTAAGGTCTCTCAGCGTAGTCAGGATCCTGACTTGCCTTGTAGATAACGCCCTCTTTTCTCCAGGACTTAAGATCGTCCACAGGAGCTGAATAAACTGTATAGTCCAGCATGCAGAAGGTCTCGCCGCCTTCCTTGTCATGTGAACCATAGATATATACTCTGTCACCAAATACGTGTGGCTCGCCGTCAGGGATGCACTCCCCAAGAGGCAGGATAGGATTAAAAATCTGTTTTTTCATAGTTCCTTTACCTTTCTTGCAAATCGTTACTTAATAATAACTGTAAAATGCCACAAATGTCTTGTTACATCTTGCCAATTCATGTCCTATTATTGCGTTATAACCCTCTTACAGGGCTGTTGTGGAGATATCCGGGTCTTCTGTCATATGCGGCATCTCTTATAACAATTCTCTCAATAACTACGCCGGGATCCACCGGTAAAACAGCCAGGTCATGCCAGCCTTCCTTAAGCTCTCTTGCAAAAGCTGTTTCATGCTGGTTATCAAGAACTCCTCTTGCCCATTCAGGACAGCTTCTCTCTCCGCCCTGGTAGTCATCCTGTACAGTCTGCAGTGTTTCAAATCCTGCATCTCCTGTATCCTCGGGATCCATAGCCACCTTTACGCGAAGAAGGCTGTCTGTGCTAAGAGCATTGCAGGGTGCGGTAACAAGAATGATCTCGTACTTGCCGTCCCTTGGCACATAGAAGCTTGTAGTAATGCAGGGAAGCTCCTCTGTATCCTCTTTTCCGAATTCACAGGTCACAGGGAATGCCTTAACGGCACTGCCGTATTTACCATAGTTATCAAGAATCCTGTAGCCGGGCTCTGAAGGATCATCATCCACTTCAAATTCCCTGGCATCTATTGAAAGCTCCAGATCGCTGTCCTTTACAAAAGGCATAAGATTCTCAGGAAGCACCGGTACAAAATGGTCTATTGCCATCTCTTCGTCGGTGAAATTCCTTGCGCATACATAGACTTCAGCCTTGTACATGGCAGCCTGGATCACAAACTTACCGATAACTGAGCCCTCAGGAAGCTTGTCATTGGTTGTAACAACCACGAAATCTGTATATCCTTCAGCAATTGTGCCCTCTGTGGATGAAAGCTCCAGCCATTCGTCGCACTGAATAACCTTCCAGTTGATCTCTCCTGTGCCGGCATTTTCCAGCTCAATCTTTTCAAAAAGGCTGTTAGGACTGCAAAGTCCTGTGAGAACGACAGGACGTCTTGTCCAGTCGCCGCCCATGGTGTATCCCTCGTTATTGGCGCAGGCCACAACCACTCTGGGCCTCCTTGAAGGAATAACAGTGTGAACCACAGGGTATCTGGCTTCCTCATCATTCCAGTGAACAAAGCCCATATGCTCAGAGCCCATGATTCCGTCCCACTTGCCGTCAGCGCACTCATAATAGCCCTT